>Ga0308173_10000082_pt1 | contig 31109 bp, 25 predicted proteins | sample PhyPR1_FD_203716 | JGI IMG/M metagenome (GOLD analysis project Ga0308173, IMG submission 203716) | Soil microbial communities from UC Gill Tract Community Farm, Albany, California, United States - DLSLS.P.R1 | ecosystem: Environmental > Terrestrial > Soil > Agricultural land | place: USA... | reverse complement strand
TCTGGTCGAGCGAAGCGTCGATCGACCAATGCTTCGAGAGAATGATGCTCTGCTGCAGGCCGATTGCGGCAAAGCTGCGCGGGCCATATTCGCCAATGTCCTGGACGTTGCCGCTCAGCGCGATATGGGCGCCCGCCCAGGGCGTGAGATCGAACCCGAGGCGCGCCGTCCGTGCCTTCACGGCGTCGCCGCTGGCGATCTCGTAGCTCGCAATCAGCGCAGCCCAGCGGCTCGCCGAGAACCTTGCGGTCAGCCGGTGGCGCGATGGGAAGTCGACGGTGCCGTAGGCGCCGCCAAGCGGAATCTGACTATCGGCGCCAAGCTCCAGCCGCCCGTTCCCCATCCGCCGCGAAACGCCGAGGTCGAGTAATGTGCTGGTCGCCTTGCCGCCATCGGCAAGATCGTCATGCGCGAAAGTCAGCCCGGCATGCGCTGCTTCGCTTCCGGAGCGATATTCGGCAAGCAGCCGGGCAGCCTTGCTGTCCGCACCCGTTGCCAGGATCTTGTGACGCCAGGCGCTCCCGCTCAGCGAGAGATGGTCGTCGACGCGCAAGCGCGCCTCTAGGCCGACCTTGCGCGTGCCGTTCTCGACCACGTTCGTCTGTCCAAGACCGAACGCCGCCCCTCGCTCGCCGGCATAGGCAAGCACATCGAGGCGGCTCTCGTGGTGCTCGACCTCGAACAACCACGCCGTCGACGCGGCGGACCGCAAGGTTCCGGTCCCTGCTCGGCTGGCCGCCGCCTCCGCGCGCACTTCCGTCGTCGTTGTGACGCGGATCTTGACGTCGCTCGCGACGAGGTCGGTTTTGGTTGTCCCGTCGTCGTCATGAATGGCGGTGGCGCCGACCTGCATGTGCTTGTCGCTGCTCCGCCAGCTGACTCTCGCGCCGGCGTTGAGCGTGCTCGAACCGGCGGCATCGAGGTCATATTCGACGATGATGAACTGCGGATCTAGCGCTGACGAACGGCTGAGAACCGGCGAGCGGAACACCAGCCGCCCATGCTGATAGTCGATGTCATAATCGATGTTGCGCGTCAGCAGCTGCTCGTCCACGATCTTCTCCGAGCGGAAGCGATCGCGGGTTTGGATGGTGACCCGCTCCGAGTTGGCGAGCAGCCCGCGGCTGCGCAGCGCATACGGACCGCTCAGGCCATTGCCCTGTATTTCTTCGCGGCGATGGGTGAGCGGCGTGTCGGCGGCGAAGGCAAGCGCAGCGACCTGGCGCGAACGATATTCGGCCTTTGCCCCGTTCTCGGAGCGCACGTACCGCGCCAGCACCGGCTCGTCGATGCCGGTGTCGAAGTCGCCGAACAATGCGTAGAATTGCGCCGTTTCGAGGCGAAGATAGAGCTTGCGGATCGACGCAGCGTCATAACGCCGTTCCGAACGGTCAGCGTAGACGGTATAATAAAGCTGCGGGTCGATGACGCCGCCGAAGCGCTCGTCGGCCTCGTGCTTCTTGCTGTCATAGGCAAGCGTCAAGAGCCAACGCCCAAGGATCCGGCCTTTGGCATAGAGTGCAAGGCGGCCGTCGGTCAGCGTGCTCGTGGAGCTATCGCCAATCTTCTCGAGATGCTTGTCGAGCCGGTTGAACCCGACGGTGCCTTCTGCAAGTCCGACGATCGTCCACTTGCGCTCGCCCGGCGACAGCCAAGCCTCGAGCCGTTCCTCGCGCACGTTGTCGTGATCATGAAACGGAAAGCGCAGTGAAACCGTGCCCGAGGCGGTCGTCGGCTCGAGCTCGACGTAGGCGATGCCGTCATCGCCCGCGACATGCCAGGTCGGGCGGGCGCGCTCGAGCCCGGCGAGCTGGCGCGCCTGCTGCGCGTCCGCCTCCATCGCGGGATAATAAGGCGCCGGAAGCTCGAAATCGCCGGCGAGCCCCTGATGCACCGGATGGCCGCCGCGGTCCGTGATCCGAAAAGCGAGAACCGGCCGATGAATACCGTCGGCGAGCAGCAGTGAGCGGTCGCGCAGGAGCTCGACATGAGCCGGTTCATTTGCGAACACGACCGTTCGCTCAAGGGTCGTGACCAGCACGCCGCCGGCGCCGCGGACCTCGGCGCGAAACGCGGTCGACCCGCCGGTGAGCGAAATGCCGCGCCAAACGCTGACAGCAACGTCGCCGGAGGCGGATTTCACCGTTCCGTCGAAGGCGATGCGCTCCGCCGGGCGGCCATTCACCAGCAGTGTGACATGCTGGCCAGGCAGGTGCTTGATGACGACCCGGGTGACCGGCGAGCGCGGGTTGGTCGCGGCAGTCGGGAACAGAAACTCGGCGCCCGGAACCTGGCCGGCCAGCCAGTCGCGCTCCGCACCCGCAGCAACAGCGTCGCTGTCGACGGGCGACTGCTGGAATCGTATCGCTTGCGTTGCCGGAGGCAGGCCGTGAATTCCGCCAGGAGCAGGTGCCAGATGGAAGTCGACCTGCTTCAGTGCACCGCCAAAGCCGTCGACGAAGCGCGAGCCGCCACGTCCGCCGCTCCGCACGTCTGCCGCGCAATCGACCGCTTCCACTCCCTCCGGAACGGTTCCACGATCGAGCTCTACGACATGGGTTCCGGGCTTCAGCGCCTCGAAATGGAAGCGGCCGTCGCGATCGCTGATCGCATAGCTGCCATCCTCGAGCATGACTCGGATCCCGGGCACGCCGCGAGCGCCCAAAGTCGGGCTGCAGCCGCCGCCGAGCACCTGGCCGAATATGGTGAAACGGTTTGCAATCACATCATTCTCGATCCGCACGAGGGCTTCCGCCTTGTTGCTCGACGCTCCGTCGGCAGCGGCCTGCGCCTCGTTGAGGGCATCGCCGGAGGCAGCGTCCGGCCTCACTTCGAGCACATAGGCCAAGGTTTCCGAGGCGCCGGCGGCAAGCGCCGGCAGAGCGAAGGTGAGACTGCGATCGTCCGCCATCTTGGGGTCGACGAGCGACTTTCCGCCCAGCCGGGCGCTGCCTTCCCGGTAACGCATCTGCGCGGGAATATGGTCGGACAGTTTGATCGACCCGCTCGCCAGAGCGCCCGGATTGAGGACCTTAATCTGGTAGCCGAGGAGATCGCCGACGGCGGCATTGGCGCGGTTCACCGATTTGCTGATGACCAGCGGCGTCACCGGCCGGTCGAGCGGCAGGTCGGTGTCGACAGAGCTCGCCGAAGCGAGCGTGAATGGCTGGCCGAACGAGCCGGCGCCGATCGTGAACGCCGACCCGTCGGGGCCGTGGAGCGCAGCAAGCTGCGCAGCCGAGCGAGTCGATGCGAAGCTGTAGGGAGCAATGGGCTCGACGAGCAGCCGGTAGGTTCCTGGGGCAAGCAGCGGAAAACGGTAATCGCCGACCGCGAAGGAATAGTTTGTGCCGCCGCTGTCTGTGACGGGTTGCCCGCTGACCAAGGTCGAAGGGTAACGGGAGTGGCCGTCGTCGCCGAAAACTACCGCTGGCTGCCCTGTCGAGGCGTCGACAATTGTAATCCTGACGCCGCTGACGGCAGCGCCGTTCGTGCTGTCGAACGCGATGCCCGACGAGGCGGCTACAATGCTCAGCGACGTCGCGGCGAATGGCATCCCGGAGGCGTCGCTAAGCTCGATTCCGAGGCTCGTTCCGGACTCAACACTCAGCTTGCAATCGCCTTGCACGGCTGCAGGTGGCATTGGAGCGCTCGCGAGAAGAGCGAGGAAAGTGCCGGTGTTGGGACCGGTCTCGACGAAGGTTACGGTTTCGCGGTCCCCGGTGGTGGTGCGGACCTCCGTCTTCAGCATATCGACGGAGGAGGGATCGACGTTGGCGCTGCTGCTGGAGAGCGACAGGACGACTGAGCGGCCGGCAAAGAGAGATGGCGCGGAAGCTAAAGCGATGCTGCTGATCGGGCTTGCCTGACGACTGGCGCTCGAAGACACGCCGCTGCCGCCGCAGCTAGACTGGACAAGAGCGGCGGGGACCAGCCCGTCAACGGGGGTGAATGTCCGAAGCTCTGCTGGCGCGGAGAAGTCGAGATCGACCTGGTTGGAGGCGGCGTGACGGGTTCCGCTTCCGCTACTCCATTGCACAAAGGCGGTGTTGGAGATGGTGCGAGCGGCGACAGCCGGCTGTGGAAACACAGCCGGCAGCAGCATCGTGATCAGCCAGAGGCAAAGCGCCCGCCAAGATCCGCTCCTATTGCCCATGTCGCCGCCGCGTGGCCTTCACGCGCCTAGTTCCGCGGCTCAGTTGACGGTCACGCGGAAGACGACGGTGCGGGTATCTCCGGCCGCCACCGACGAAATCGTGCCGCTGACCGCATTGGACGAGAAGGTTCCGCCGGCGACGCCGTCGGCGTTGCACGTCGCCCCCGTCACGGTTCCGTTGAGCTTGATGCCGAAGCTGCTGTCATAGGTGGTCTGGGTCGGCAGCAAGTCGGTGACGACTACGTTCGACGCGGCGGCGCTGCCTGAGCCGTTGGCAACGGCGATGCAATATTCTATCGACGCACCCGGGACGGCCTTGGGGTTGGCCGTGCCGCTGATCGGGTCGCTGATCACTCGGCTGGTTTTGGTCGCCGTCACATTGGCGCCAAGAACCGTGTAATCGTCTTCGGCAAAGCCGATCCCGTCGCCTGCGACATTGCCGCCGGCCGCAGTGTCGGCGAAGACCGTGTCCATCGCGGCGCTGTTGGCGCCGACCGTTTGGGTCAGGGTTGCCCCCTGGCTGCCCGCAGTGCTTCCGTCCGCAGCCGTTGCCGTCAGGCGAACCCCGGCGACGTCGCCGGTCGAGCGGCCGAGCGGCACGTCGGCTACCACGAACACCGTGACAATCGCATCTGCGGCAACCTGGTCGAGATAATCGACCTGCTGGTCGGTACCCGCGTCGTAGCTGCCGTTACCGTTAGTATCGACGTACACTTTTACGTTCGAGACGTCGAAATTGTCGGTGCCACCGTGTGCCGCGGCACCGCCGCTGCGGTTGCTTGCGACAAGACCGAAGTCGAGCGTCGCATTCGACGAGTTGGTGACGGTCAAGGTAGTCACCGCAGCGGTCTGGCCCGGCGACACCGTGGTGGTCGAATTGCCGACCTCAGCAACCGTCATGTTGACCTTGCGGTCGACGACCAAGCTGTTGCTCGCGCTCAGCTGGTTCTGGGCAATGCCGCCGACCTTATAATCAACCGTTACGTTGTTGACGATGGTCGAGCCTGCCGTCGTTCCCGCGGCATCTGCCGGAGAAGCGACCCCGAGCGCGAGCGCGGCAAGGCTTACGCCTGCCCCGAGCTTCTTCCTGTCCATGTCTTTGTTCCCACTCTCGAACGCCTTGAAAAAGGTGCCCGCCGGCGTCTGTAGCGAGCTTAGCCAATCATTTGACGACCGCTTCGAACCTCAGCTCGCCATGCTCGCCGGGGGCGATGGGCCGCTCGAATGTCCAGCGGATATGAGTCACGTCGGCAGCGACCGCCCGACGCAAGCTGTCGCCGGCGTTCCTGACCTTGAGCTCGGCGAGCTCGCCGAAGCTTTTGCCGCCGTCCACCGAGACGAGCGCGCCCGGGCTCGCATCGCCGACGAAGGCGACGCCCTGAGGGACCGGGTTGGTGACCACAAAATTCTGCGCGGCACGGGCCGACCGGTTGGCATAGTCGAGGGTGAAGCCGAGCCGGTCGCCGGGCGTGACCTGGCGCGGCTCCTGGTAAGTGATGACCGGCTTGCCGGCGGTTCCGGGAACGCTTCGTTCCACCGCGATATGGCTGGTCAGCACAACTTGCGGAGCGGCTGGTGCCAGCGCGGCAGCAGCAACAAGCGTGATCAATTGCATCGGGTCAGTCCACTTTCACTTTAAAGGTGACCGTTCGGTTCGCACCGGCGGCGACGGAGCCGAGACGCACCGCGAGATTGCCCGTGACGACCTCGCCGGCGTCCGTGTCAGCGCCGTCGGTCAGCAGGCTCCCGTCGAGCGTCATGCTGCCCGCCTGGTAAGCTGTGCCAGATGGGACAGCATCGCTGATGGTGAGGTTCGGAACCGAGCCCGCGCCGCTGACCGTGGCTACCAAGGTATAGGTGATCACCGACCCCGGAACGTGGGTGCTGCCGCCGAACGGATCAGTAACGCTCGCGCTCTTGGCGAGCGCAACCGTCGCCGCAGAGACGGCATAGTAGCCATGCGCTGTCGCCGAAGCCGTGGTCGAGCCGACCACCGCGTCACCGCCTCCGTCGCCCTTGCCAGCGAAGACGGTTCCAGCGGTGCCGCTTCCCGTTGCCGCAGTGGCGACCAGATCGGCTTCGCCGCGCTGGCCATTGGTCGTTGTCGAAGGAATGCTCGAGAGCACGAACAGCGTGACGGTGCCGTCCGGAGCAAGGGCTGGGTCGTTGGCACCGGCCGAATAGACGGCATCGACGCCAGGGTCGTAGGTGCCGTTGTTATTGCTGTCGATGACAATCGAGGTCGTCTTCGGGTTGAAGTCGTCGCCGGTCGCATCGTCACGCGCGACGAGCTTGAAGGCTTCCTGACCGTTGCCGGCGTTGCTCACCTTGAACGTGAGCACGCGGTTCACGGCGCCAGGAGTGGCCGCAACATCCGCCGAATCGAGCGACGTGACGGCGACGTCGAGCACCTCGTCCACCTTGACGCTGGCGGTGTTAGAATCGATGCTTCCCCTGCCGCCGTTCGGCAGATCGTAGGTTGCCTTGGCGGTGTTGGTGATCAGCGTTCCTGCAGCAGTCTTCGCTACGGCCGGCGCCGCCATGACGGCAAAACCGGCGATCCCGCTTCCGATGATCCGCCGCCCCAGATGCACTGCAAGTCCAATCCCGTTTGTTGCAGTGCGCAATCTCTCCGAAATGGGTTAAACAATAATTATCGATAAACTTCTTGCCATCCCGGAAAGGCGCGGTGCCAAGGGTCGTGACACATCACGAGGCGTTCTTCACCGCGCGAATGCTCGAGTAATCGTCCGATATGGTGCGAGTGAGCGGTGCCGAGTCGTCCGGGTCTGAAGCGGACGTTTCTTGGTTTATGCGGGTCGCATTGGCCCAGCTGCTGACATTGGTATAAGTGACTCCGGCTGCGTCTGTTCCGCGCAGCTTGGGGGGCGGTCATGATTGCAGGAAGAAACCGATGAGCGAGGTGGGCGGCGTGCCGTCGCGTCACGCGTATCAGCGTGAGGCCTTGCAACTCATGGAGCGAGCGCTCGATCTTCTTGACCGGGACGAGGATACGCCGGGAGAGCTTGGCGCTCAGCTGGACCTGATTATCTGCCGGCTTCGAGAGATGGTTGGCACTAGGCCCATGGATGGTCACGACTCCAGCCAGGTTCATCTGTAGCGGAGTCGAGTTCGCTTGGAGTGCGGGAGACTGCGCGCAGCCAGGCCAGAAGCCTCCGCCACCCCGATTCGCGCTGTAGCAAGGCTTGCTGCCCTTCGACATAGGCGCGCCATACCGACGAGCGCAGGGCCGGCTTCTCGTCAGGTGCGGCGGCAAGGAACAAGTCATTACGGACCTGCTGCGCGAACACTGCACTGATCTCTCCCTCCGCAACGAGCTCGATGAGCTCATTCCAGTAACGCTCCGCAAGCTCCGCGGGCGTGTCGAGAAGGGGGACTCGGGTCACCATAGCACTATAACGGACACAGCGAGACCGGGCCAAGCCGCGGCTTTAGCTACCGCGTCGTTCGTCACGAACCGGAGTTGAGCTACGCACAATAGCTCCGCCACGGGGCCAAAAGTGAGATGCGCCGAGAGGGCACTGCGCAAGGGTCGAGCAGAAATTTCAGGCGGATTGCGTCAACCTTGTTTCGAGCATCGGTTGGACCAACTCAGCCGGCACCGCCTTCGAACAGAGAAACCCCTGACCGGTCGCACAACCAAGGCCCGCCAGATACATCTCCTGCTCGATGCACTCCACGCCATCCGCGATGATCTCGATTCCGAGACTCTGGCCAAGCGTGACGATCGCCTAGTGATCGCTTCCGCGTCCTCGTTGCTGCCAATGCCTCTGATGAATGAGCTGTCGATCTTCAGGGCATCCACCGGAAAATGCATGAGCAAAAGATCGAGCCCTCTTCCCCCGGAAAATGAACTCGTGACGTCACGCGTGCCAAAATCAACTTCTAGCCATCATCCGCTAATTGGCAGTCTCGGTAGTGTGCACGTTTGAGGTTCTGCAGCCGGCGGCCAGAAGCAGGCGGATCGCGCACAAGCTTACCGCTCTGAGCGCTCCCTACGTTTGCCTGCCATGTACTGTTCGACTTCCTCCTGGGTGAACGTTGCACCGGCGTCGATGTCTCTCAGCCCTTCCAATGTTAGTTTATATCGCTGTTGCTCGTCAGCTAACCACTCGCTTAACGCCTGTCGTACGATCCAGCTCTTGCTGCGATCTATCCGCTTAGCAATCTCATCTAGTCGGGAGACAAGATCGTCAGGCAGCTTCACTGTCACCACACGTCCAGTCTCAGCCATTGGGATCTCTAGGAATCATTCTGAGCTGTATTGTAGCGTCGAGACGATCGTCGGCAATGAACAACTTCGACGGCAGTGGACGGTGAGGCGATTTAGTCGCAACAGACGATCTCATCACCAAATCACTGGTACGCCAGCTCGGCCGGAGTGCCCTCTGGCGACAGGCGACATCCTGACGAACGCCCATTGAACGACAGTCCCGCTTACAGGAGGTCGTCGAGCCGGGCGGCAATGGCTCGTGTAACCTGCCCTGCCCCACCGGCCGCAGGGTAGCAGGCCACTTTCGGGTGAGCACGCGTTCTCCGGTGCGTTTTCATGGAGCGCAGGCAAATGATTGCGCCAACGAACACAAGCAAACTCACGCCGAACACCGAAAGGCGCAGTGCCGTAGATGGCAACGCTGATCCAAGCGCCGAGGTTGATAAGCATCGCAATGCCCGCAACTGCCTCAACGAGTCGTCGTGCACGTGACATAAGCAAGACTTGGCAGCCGGTTTCTGCAAGCGGGTGAAGGCCGCGTTAGCTCACCATTTGCGCTTAACCGGCCCATGACACTGCGGGACAAGCCGCAAGAAGACTGTAGCTCAGGGCGCTGCGATGCTGCTGTGGACCCCAGCCGAAGAGTGCTGGATGAGCTTCGTCGCCACACGCCTCGCTCCTGTTATCCGCCTTGTCTGCCACCCTCGCCGATTTGGATCGGTCATTTACCAAAGTTTGGCACTGTCGCATTAGGACAATGGCCGGTGGCGGAACCCGTTCGGTCACTTCGATGCGCCGCGCGACTGGGACTCAATGCTGACAGGCCTTCTTCAGCGATATCTCCGAGTGGATCTCTCGACAGCGTCGGGCCGTGCGCTCGTCGAGGAACGCTACTGGTCACTTCGGCGACAGGTCCCGATCATCTACCTTCTTGGTCTCGTCAATCTTTCGGCGATGGAGGTCGCGGCGGGCCGTCCGCTCGTATTAGGCTTCAACCTTCCAAGCTTCATTCTGGCCTGCGGTGCCCTCCGCGTATGCCAGTGGTTCGGGAGAGGGAGCGGCAAGGACTGCAGTCATGCGACGATGGCCTTGCGGATGAGCCAGACCGTGCTGTTCGCGACCGCGGTCTGCCTCGCCGTCTGCGCTCGCTGCCTCTACCTTCTCCAGGTCGGCGACCACACGAGCCACATGGCGGTGATCCTGTTCGGCGGGCTAACCGCGATCGGAGTGGCTTACGGCCTCACTGCGCTTGCTGCAGCCGGGCGGATTCCCCTGCTCCTCATCATCGTGCCTATGTCGGTTCAGGCAGCGCTCTCCCACGACCGGCAGTTCATCGGCGCAGCCTTCGGGCTGGTCGTCGTCGCGCTTCTCACGATGCGCCTGCTGGCGGCGCACAGCCGCGACTTCAGCAATGTGGTCCGCTCGCGTTCGCTGATTGCCGACCAGCAGAAGCGCGTCGAGCGGGCACACCGGGAAGCGATCGTCGCGGCAACCACCGACTTCCTGACAGGCCTCCCAAACCGGCGGGCGTTCGTCACTGCGCTCGAGGAGACGATCGCCCACTGCGAGGGCGGCTTCTCGCTCGCGATCCTCGACCTCAACCGCTTCAAAGCGGTCAACGATACCTTCGGTCACCGCATCGGCGACAAGCTGCTGGCCGAGGTGGCCATTCGGCTGGTCAGCGCGGTCGGCCCGCGCGGGATGGTCGCACGGCTCGGGGGCGACGAGTTCGGCGTGCTGCTGCACCGCTGCCATCGGCGCGACGAGGTCCGAAGGCTAGGCGCCGAAATCCTTAATGGAGTGAACGGCACGGCGGTGCTCGACGGACGCGAGTTCATCGTCTCGGCCTCGTGCGGCCTCGGCATCTCGCGCAGGGCCGCCGGACAATCGCCCTCGCGCCTCATGGCCGAGGCCGATCTCGCGCTTTACCAAGCCAAGGACAATCCGGGAGCAGGCGCAGCCCTCTTCGAGCCCCGGATGGAAGCACCGCGGCGCCGCCGCGCCGAAATCGAGCGGGCGCTCCAATTGCCGGGCGTCACCGGCAATCTCAAGCTGGTCTTCCAGCCCATCTTCGATCTCGGCACCGGGCAGATCATCGCCCACGAGGCGCTGGCGCGCTGGACCGACCCCGAACTCGGGCCGGTCTCGCCATCCGAGTTCGTGCCGCTCGCCGAGCAGCTCAACCTGATCGACGACATCAGCCGCCATCTCATGAGCATGGCGTTCGAAACCGCCCGATCATGGCCCGAGTCGGTCCGCCTGTCCTTCAACCTCAGCGCGATCCAGCTCTGCTCCCCGCGATCGAGCGTCGAGATCCTGAGAGCCCTGAAGGAAGCCGGGCTCAATCCCGACCGTCTCCAAGTGGAGGTCACCGAGACCGCTCTGCTGGCCGACTTCGCGAGGGCGCGTGAAAACCTGACGCAGTTGAAGCGCGCCGGCGCGACGATCGTCCTCGACGACTTCGGCGCGGGCTTTGCGTCGATCGGCTACCTTCGCGAACTGCGGTTCGACCAGATCAAGCTCGACGGCGGCCTCGTCACCGCCGCAATCCACAGCGAGGAGGGCAAGCGCCTGCTTCGCTCGGTCATCGGGCTGTGCGAGATCCTCGGCGTGTCGAGCGTTGCCGAGCATGTCGAAAGCGAGGAACTCCTCGCGCTCGTCCTCGAGCTGGGCTGCGCCGCGGCGCAGGGCTTCTGGCTCGAAAAGCCGATGTCGGCTGACGAGATCAGCGCGCTTTACGCATCGCCGTCGAATGGGCGAGCAAGCGGATACGCCCTGCGCGCCGCCTGAGCTACGGCGCCGCGGGTGAGCGGCGCTGGCGGCTTCACCAACAGGTCGATGCGACGGCTTTTCGCACTCCGAATGCGCGATGCGCAGGTGGGTCGTCCAAATTTCCGGATAGGTCGGACCGAGGCACCCGCCTTGGCTCGCGGAGCTGCTGCCACGGGCGGTGTAAGCACGCTCCGCGAAAGCATCACGCCTGAGAGTGTCGATGTGTCGAGCAGCGGTGTCCTGGTTAAGGGCTCGCATCGTTCTCGGCGCCATGGTGGATGCTTACGGCGCCGCAAAGTGGTCTCGTATGTGGGGCGGGGTCGAAGCAGACTATAGCCGACCTCCTGAATGAACGTCCGCTGACGGGTGCCACGCACGCGGGCTGGCACGACCGACACGGGGCGGTCCGGCGTTATTGCCGGCCGCCCTTTTCTCATGTTCGCGCTCGGTGCTATGCACACTCAAAGAGTCGTTAGCGGCACGGCGGAGCTGCGGGCGGGCGACCGAGCCGCGACTTACGTCGGCTCCGTGCCAGGTGCCGATGCTTCCATGCGTATAAAGGGCGGCCCTTCACAGAGCCGCCCCAGAGCGATTTCTTCCGTGAAATTAAGCGAGCCGCAGCTTCGCCGAGTTGCGGCGACGCGGGACGGGTTAACCCATTTCGAGCAATGAAGCGGCAACCCGTTCGTGGTCAACGAATGACGCGGCTTCGCTGATAGAGGTTCCGCATTATGCGACTTTTCAGAATATCTGTGGCGTCTGGAAGGCGATCCGTGCCCAGATCTCCGGTCCCATTGGATATTCGCTTTTCACTGCCTCGAGCGACTATAGTGCCGTTCTCGTGGACATATCACGGACGGGCGCACGCTTCAGCGGATCAGTGGTGCCAACCCTGGGGGAGCAGCTCGGCTTCCATGCTGATAGTATCGACGCGTTGGGGCTGGTCGTGCGGCACGAGGGCGATGAATGCGCCATCGAGTTCGCTCCGCCGATCGGCGTAATGCAGGTTCAGCACCTACGGCGCGTCGGTCAGTTGGACGGTGCACCTCAGGTCTGAAACATGCATGGTGAAGCTGCCCGACCTTCTGCGAAGCGAGGGCTTGCTCTGCGTTATCCGAGTTTAGATTGCGCTGTGCTGGCAGCTGAGACCCACAACTTTAGCCAGTCATCGGCAGTCGCCCACTTGGCACATTTTTAAGACAAACAGTCGTATGGAAGCCGCCGCACGCCGGAGTTCCTAGAATGACGTCGAACACACGGCTGGAGGACCGGTCGAACGTTTTCTTGGCTGCAAGCCTAGATACCGGCACAAAATCGGCTGTCGTGCGGGTCCGCAATCTGAGCCCGAGTGGCGCGATGCTCGATGGGCCGGCACTCCCGCCAGAAGGGACCAGAGTACGGCTTAAACGCGGTGCGTTGTCCGCGGTTGGTTTGATCACCTGGTCAAACGCCTTCCGGGCGGGTCTGCGCTTTGACTCGAAGTTGAACGTGAAGCTCTGGACTAAACCCGTCGGGCACAAAGGCCAGTGTGAGGTTGATCAGGTTGTTGCATCCTACCGCGCCGGGAAACTCAGTCAGAACACACCGACGACACAAGAGCCGCCATCGTTACAGCTCATCAGCTCAATGCTGGACCAGATCTGCGAACGCATGGCGGGCTTGCCCGCGGTTGCCGTCGACGCTGGAGAAGAGTTGCTCAGGCTTGATGTTGTCGCTCAACACCTGCGACGCGCTGCAACCAGATGAGTTATCGCGGGTAGAGCCCCCCGTGGTGGGGCGATCCATGCAGTAGCCGAAGCTACGACCCTAAGGTCCGCTTCTCACCCATTGCAGACGTTGGCGAACGTCAGGCATTGTTCTGCCTCTGTCTTATCAGAGGACGCGCTCGGGTGAGCCGCAAGAATTGGGGTGCCTTGGGCTGTGCTGCTACGGTCGGTGCCGCAATGGCCTTCTCCGCAGGAGTGATTTTCGGCGGACACCACGCAATCAGTCAGGTGGATCGTCCGGAAGCCCAGCACGGAAATGCGTCTTTGGAGGCGAACCTCCGCAAGTTCTATTCGCCCGACATACACAACGACCCTTACGTCCAAGGCCAATGGAAGAAGGTCGTTGAGGAGCTGGAGGCACGGTGCCGCCATACTGGCGAACGCTGCACCGAAGCGAAGACGGCTCGTCGCTCGTTGAGCGAGAAGTGGTGAGTGCCCCTTGGTATCTGCGCATCACTCCCGCTGCCGAATGTCCGGCTTCGACCCATTGCAGACATCGGCATTCGCCGCGACAAAAGTTACCGCCAGCCCCTGTCGCGGGATGCTTTCTCGCCGTCTGCGTCAAATGGCTCACCCGCCATTGTCGATTGCACCAATGAGGCGAGGTTCGGATCCACGCCCGCGGCCATACGGTAGTCGTTTCCTTGGCCTTCGGGCGCCGCAAACATGCCCTTCAGCTGCCAGCGTCCGCCGGATCGACAGGCCAGGCCGCTCGAGACTGTCGAACTGAAGCTTCGGCAGATTTCCCCGGCGTGATCGCGGAACGTGATGCCGATACGGACGTCGCCCGTCGGCGCGCTGGCAAGCTCAGTGTCGAGCGCGTGGTTCAGGGCGGCCGCAGCATAAATCTTGCCACCCTGCACCTCGACCGGTGCATTCGCTTCGCGCGGCAGCAGGGTGCCAGCAAAGACGCCGACGGCGAGCGTTGCCGCCAGCGAGGTCCATTGGGGAAGCGACGGCATCCGGCGCTTTTGCCTCTCCGCGGCAAGTTCGATGATTGCCGCCGGGGGACGCGCGGCAGCCCGAAGTTTCTCCGGCACCGGCGCGCGAGCGATCGGGTCGAAGGCGCCGTGAAGGCGGGCTCCGAGCCCTCGATGCTGCTCCGCTAGCCGCGCCAGTTGCGGGTCGGCGGCGACTTTCGCCTCCATTTCCGCGGCCTCGGCCGGTCCAAGCTCGCCATCGAGCCAGGCGAACAGTTTCTCGTCTTCGGTCATTCCTCACCCACCATCGCCAGGAGTGCGGTCCGCCCGCGGACCAAGCGGCTCGATACGGTGCCAATCGGCAGGCCGAGCATTTCGGAGACTTCGCGGTAGCCGAAGCCCTCGACTAGGATCAGGGCAACCACCTCGCGCTGCTCGTCCGGTAGTTGTGACATTGCGCTCATGATCCGTTTCAGATCGACGGACGCGTCCATGACCCCGCGCGGATCCTGGGCGACGCTGAGGCCTTCCTCCTCGGGCGCTTCGCGCTTCGTCCTGCGCGCGGTTGCCCGGGCGGTGTCGATCCAGAGATTGCGCATGATCCGGTAGCACCAGCTGGCGAGGTTCGTCCCCGCCTGCCATTGGTCGCGCGAGCGCAAGGCCCGCTCGATCGTTGCCTGGGTTAAATCGTCGGCGTCGGCCGAATTCCGGCTGAGCGCGTGCGCGAAGCGGCGCAGCCGCGGCAGCAGGCCGGCAAGCTGGTCCTCGAACGGCGAAGGTCGGTCCATTGCGCTCCATGAGGATGAAACGACGCCCCGCCAACGTTTCATCCGCAAGAGGCATGATAAAGAGGTCGCGCGATGTCCAGATTGATCCGACGGTTGCTGTTCACTGCGATTGGAGCTGCGGCCTTGTCCGCAAGCGCTGGAGCGCAGATGCTTGGGCTCCCTGCGATACCGCCGGTGGCGTCGCTCCCGCTTCCGACGGCGAACCTCCCGGTGGCGGGGCCGGCGCTTCAGAACATCGTCGGCCAGCCAGGCGCGCAGCAGGCGATCAGCCCGACGCTGGATACCGTCGGCGGCCTTACCCAGACGATGGCCAATTCGGGCGAGTCGAACCTGCTGCAACTCCGACGCCTCCGGCTCAATGAGCTTATCCGCACCAATCGGACAACGGTGGAGAGTGAGGGCAACGGCTCTCCGGTGCGGCGCGGCATCGTCGCGGTGCTCGATCCCGATCCAGCAGGTCTGCAGGCGGCGGTGCGCTCAGGCTTCCGGGTTGCAAGCGATCGGCCCGACCCAAGCTTGGGATTTCGGGTTGTGTCCCTTGCCACGCCGAACGGGATGAGCGCCAAGAACGCTCTGAAGCTTCTCCAGAAGGTCGCACCCGAGCTGCAGGCCGATTTCGATCATCTGTTCGAACCTGCCGGCGGATCGCTGGCGCCCGTGTGGGGAGCGCTCGCGACATCGCAAGTCGCCGGCCGTCGACCCGCCATCGGCATGATCGACGGCGGAGTCGCCTCGCATCCATCGCTTGCCGGGAAGAGCATCGAGCAGAACGGCTTTGCCGGCGCGCCGCAGCCGACGGGGCACGGCACCGCCGTCGCTTCATTGCTGGTCGGTACGCAAGGACCATTCCGCGGCGCAGCGACCGGAGCCCAGCTCTTCGTCGCCGACGTCTACGCGGGGAACCGGGCGGCGGGTTCGGCGACGGCAATCGTCGCGGCGCTCGGCTGGCTGTTGGCGCACCATCCGGCGGTGATCAACATCAGCCTGGTCGGACCGCCCAATCGGCTGGTCCAGCGTGCGATCCAAGTCGTCCAGTCGCGCGGCATCCAGGTCGTCGCTGCCGTCGGAAACGACGGTCCTGCCGCGCCTCCGCAGTATCCCGCATCTTATGCCGGCGTCATCGCCGTCACTGCAGTCGACGCGGGCGGACACGCTCTGCCTGAGGCCGGCAAGGCGGCTCACCTCGATTTCGCCGCTCCCGGCGCGGACATGGCGGCGGCGACTCCCGGCAACGGGTACACACGCGTGCGTGGCACCAGCTTTGCGGCCCCGCTTGCGGCCGCCCGGCTGCTCGCAGCAGGATCGCCGGGAGCGCTGGCCGCCGAAGCGCGTCCTGGCAAGGGACGGGTCGGGCGCGGCATCGTGTGTGGCGCTTGCCGGATCGAGCCGAAAAGCCTCGGCCTCCGATGAAAGTTTCGGCCGCGGGATGAAGCGGCTGGGTCGTGTCGTTCTCGAAGCAGGAGCCCGTTGAAGCTCCTGTGAAGTTCAAAGGAGAATGACATGATCAAGTTGATGCTGGCCGCCGCCACGGCACTCGCGTTCGGCGCGGCGCCCGCGCATGCGCAATCGCTCGGCAATGTCGGCGGCGCGGTGAGCGGCGCGCTCAACGGTTCGCTCGGCACCCTCAACAGCGCCGGCTCGCTCGGCGGCGCTCTGAATAGCGTCGGCAATGTCGGGAGCACCGTCAACGGTGCGCTGACCGGTCCGGCTTCGATCGCCAACAGCGTCAGCGCAGTCGGATCGGGCTCGGCGAACGGCTCGGCAAGCGGCTCCGTGGACCGGCGCAACGGCTCGGCCAACGGCAATGTCGGCCTGGCCGGGACAGTCACGGGCGCGGTGAGCCGCGCGACTTCCTCTGCACTTGCCGGCACCAGTGTAGCCAGCAACGGCGCGGCTTCGGGCACCGCCTCGGCTAACAAGAACCTCGGCTTCGGCGTTCAAGGCATAGGAACCAACCAGGCCGGCGCGCTTGCGGGACAGGTCTCTGGAACCGCCACGGGCACTGCCAACGCTGCTTATGCTGCGGCCGGCCAGGCTACTGGCGGGGCGAGTGGCCAGGCGATGGCTGCCGCGAACGGCGTAACCAATGCAACCTCGGTCACCAGCAGCGGCAATGCCAGCGGGCAGGCTTCGGGCAATGCCAGTGCGCAGGGTTCGGCACGGGCGCGGGGCAATCATCAGCGTCGTGACCGGAACGGCCGCCAGTAACTAGCGGTCGAGAGGCTGTCCGTCGCGCTACCTCCAAGGTGCGCGGCGGGCAGTCGCTCTTTGTAGCTTTCCATCTCTGCCATCGGTGACAATTAGCCGGAAACGGACACTCGCGATTACCGTCAAACGCCCTTTTTGATCCTGAACTAACGGCTGCTGTCGGGATCTAGGAACGAGCTCGTGAACGACCGTAAGCGGCGCATTGCAGACATCGCGCGTCCGCGCGCGCGAGGAATGTAATGAATTATCGAAAAGGCGGTACGGCATCGGTGTCAATGCCGGTGGCTCCAAAGTTCCGAGCGCCCCCCTGGCATCAGGCTTCGGAGCCTCTGGAAGCTCCAGCACAATGTCCACCTCCGCACCCCTCGCTACTCGGTTGATGAGAACTAACGCCGTACGCAGAAGGCCCGACGGTCGGAAATTCGCTCCGCCGAAATTCGCAACTATTTTCGTTTCGGGACTTGATCTCGAAACGTTTTGGGACCAGATCTCGAAACGTGGCCAAGCTAGCAGCTCTTGTAGAAAGCATAGCAACGGCGCTCCAGGTTGCGCCCAGCCGCGTAAGGACAGCCGCAGCGCAGCTAAGAAAGCACAAACTATTATCAACGGGTCCGCGAGGGCCGGGCGCTCCGGATATGACACCGGCAGACGCAAGCAACCTATTACTAGCAATCATGTACGACGACGAACTCGCAGTCGCAGAACGATCCACATCGAACTTGAGTTCGGCACCGCTTGTTCGCTGCAGCCATCTAGTGTTCGGCCAAGCGGACCCACGCTTGGACGACTTTCCCAGGAATGGCTTTTTCGGTAGCAAGGAAAGTCCCCTTCTATTTGGCGACGTTCTCGCGACTGTCCTCGATTGGTTCGTCCGTTACGGAGACTTGGAGGAGGGAGACGATCACGATCTCGACCTCGATGTCGTGAATCTGACGGTGACGGTTTCTCATCCTGGCTATGCAGCGACGATCCACTTCAACACCCATGAGGGCTTCTGGGACCTTACGTACCAATGGAAGCCTCCGGAGCAAATTGCATATGAGGCTGAGAACAAGCGGAAGATCCTGCGCGCCCGTTGGGACGCCCGAAACGGCCCGCACATGTGGAGCTCACGGACGGCAAGTGAGGACAGTCTTCACCTGATCGCCGATTGCCTTCGCGGCTGCGAATGGAATGACGAGTGGGAAGAGTTTGGCCCTTCGTACGACCAGCTAGTCGAGCCTGAGTTAGCTTCAGCATGAGTCCACGCCGCGCCTCCTTCAAGCAGTCTGACGCCTCACGAGCGCTGCGCGCAGCCGTTGCAGCCGGACTCCGCCCCAGCGGCTATACGATTGCTGCTGATGGTACGATCACTGTGAACTTGGAGGTCGGCCTCCCCTGCTCGCCTGAGAATACGTTCGATCAAATCATGGGTCAGCCGAAGTGAAGCGGTGGCTGCCTCAATGGGTGTCGGAGTACCGCGACCGCCACGGGAAGCCTCGTTACCGCTTCCGTCGTAAGGGTTACGAGCAGTATATTTTCAAGCGCCAGCCCGGGACTGAGGGCTTCCGGGAGGAGTATCAAGCTTGCCTAAAGGGCGTCGCCGCAGAGCCCGTGATCGCTGGCGCCCAGCGTGTGCGGCCTGGCAGCTTCCATGACTTAATCGGTCGGTACTATCGTTCGCCCGATTTCCTCGATCCGGGAGACCGCACTCGTGAAGTCTATCGTGGCGTGATCGAGCGCTGGCGCGCGAAGTACGGCGACGGAATGGTCCGCGACCTTCGTTCCTCCCACGTTGAGAAGATGATGGCAGAGATGCTGCCTCATCGAACGGCCGCGAACATGCTTCGCAAGCGACTTAGCGCGCTTATGAACTACGGGATCCGCCAAGGTTTCGTCGGCTCCAACCCAGTCCTCGCCACTCGGCTCTACAAAGTCGAGACGGAGGGCTTCCATACATGGACCGAGGAGGAGATAGCACTCTTCGAGGAGCGACATCTCCTAGGGACGAAAGCGCGCCTTGCCTTCGATTTGATGCTTTGGACTGGTCAGCGTGGCGGCGACGCTCGCGTGATGGGGCCACAGCACCTTCGCAACAAGCGGCTGCATGTGACTCAGGAAAAAACGGGTGCCACGGTTTCGCTGCCGGTTCTTTCGCCCTTGGCAGAGTCGATCATAGCAGTCCGCTCAGGCGCTATGGTTTTCCTAATCAGCGAACATGGCAAGCCATTCAGCCGGAAAGGCTTTGGCAACAAATTCCGACAATGGTGCGATGAGGCCGGTCTGCCGCATTGCTCGGCGCATGGACTCCGCAAGGCTGCCGCACGGCGCTTTGCCGAGGCGGGTTGCTCGAATCAGCAGATCAAGGCTTGGACCGGCCACACAACTGATAGCGAGGTCGCAAGGTACACAGCTGCGGCTGACCAGACCCTCCTTTCAGACGCCGCTGCGGAGCTTCTAATGGCTAACCTTCGCGACAGGTTAGCCATTGGCGCGCGCAATGCCTTGGAAGGTAACGGCTAAATGACGAACGTGGCGCACCCGACAGGATTCGAACCTGTGGCCTCTGCCTTCGGAGGGCAGCGCTCTATCCAGCTGAGCTACGGGTGCCTGGCCGCCGACTTAGCGGCGGCTTCTCCGAGCGGCAAGCGCATCTCGCCTATCGTTTGACCCCTCTCCCATCGCATGGCAACGCGCGGCCATGCCAGAGGACAAGCCAGCGCAACGCACCTGGGGCGGCCGCTTCGGGACGAAGCCCGACGAACTGATGACGCGGATCAATGCGTCCATCAGCTTCGACAAGCGGCTCTGGCGGGAGGACATTGCAGCTTCCAAGGCGCATGCGGCGATGCTCCGTAATCAAGGCATCATCTCCGAGGGCGATGCCGCAGCGATCCTCGAAGGGCTCGACCAGATCGCCGCCGAGTACGAGCGTGACGGCGTACCCGAGCGGCTGGAACTCGAGGACATCCACATGACCGTGGAGAGCCGCCTTGCCGAGCTCATCGGACCAGCCGCCGGCCGCCTGCACACCGCCCGCTCGCGCAACGACCAGGTCGCGACCGACTTCCGGCTGTGGGTCCGCAACGCGTGCGATGAGGCGGTAGACGCCGTCCGAGCGCTCCAGCGCGTGCTGGTTGAGCGGGCTGAGGAGCATGCCGAAACGGTGATGCCGGGCTTCACGCACTTGCAGGTCGCTCAGCCGGTGACGCTCGGGCATCACCTGCTGGCTTATTTCGAGATGCTTCGGCGGGATCTGTCCCGTTTCGGCGATGCCCGCACGCGCATGAACGAGAGCCCGCTTGGAAGCGCCGCGCTGGCCGGAACCGGGTTTCCGCTCGACCGCCATGCGACGGCCGATGCGCTTGGGTTCGAGCAGCCAACGGCCAACAGCCTCGACAGCGTGTCAGACCGCGACTTCGCGCTCGATTATCTCTCGGCGGCCTCCCAGTGCTCGCTGCACCTGTCGCGGCTCGCCGAGGAACTGATCATCTGGGCGAGCGCGCCGTTCGGGTTCGTGAAGCTGTCGGACCAGTTCTCGACCGGCTCCTCGATCATGCCGCAGAAGCGCAACCCGGATGCCGCCGAGCTGGTGCGGGGGCACAGTGGTCGGATCATGGGCGCGCTCACCTCACTGATGGTAACGATGAAGGGGCTGCCGCTCGCTTATTCGAAGGATATGCAGGACGACAAGGAGCCGGTGTTCGAGGCTCGCGACCTGCTGATGCTGTCCCTTGAGGCGCTTGCCGGGATGGTCGAGACGGTCGAGTTCGTCCCCGAGCGGCTGCGGGCAGCGGCGGCACAGGGTTACTCCACCGCGACGGACCTCGCCGACTGGCTGGTGCGGGAGGCCGACGTGCCGTTCCGCGAGGCTCACCACATCACTGGACGCGCGGTGAAGGCTGCCGAGGAGCGCGGTTGCGACCTGGCCCACCTGCCGCTCGAAGCCCTGCAGGCGATCGACGGGCGCATCGACCAGCGGGTCTATGACGTGCTCAGCGTAGATGCCTCGGTCCGGAGCCGGACTAGCTACGGCGGAACCGCTCCCGTCCGCGTTCGGGAGCAGATTGCGGCCGCGAAGGAGGCAATGGAAGGCAGACCCTCACCCTCCCAGCGCTGACGCGCCTGGTCCCTCCCTCTCCCGCGTGCGTGAGAGGGCTGGGGTGAGGGTCTTACTTTCCGTTCCGCCGCGCCCGCTGGCCGATGATCCGGAGGCGCAGCGCATTGAGCCGGATGAACCCGGCCGCGTCGCGCTGGTCGTAGCTGCCGCTGCCTTCCTCGAACGTGACGAGATCCTGGTCGTAAAGCGAATGGTCGCTCTCGCGGCCGATGACGGTCGCATTGCCCTTGTAGAGCTTCATGGTGACGCGGCCGGAGACATGCTCCTGGCTCTTGTCGATGGCCGTCTGCAGCATCTCTCGCTCCGGCGAGAACCAGAAGCCGTTGTAGATGAGGCTCGCGTACTTCGGCATCAGCTCGTCCTTGAGGTGCATGGCGCCGCCGTCGAGCGTGACGCTCTCGATCCCGCGGTGAGCCGCGAGCAGGATGGTACCTCCCGGAGTTTCGTAGACGCCGCGGGACTTCATGCCGACGAAGCGGTTCTCGACGAGATCAAGGCGACCAATGCCGTTGTCGTGGCCGAGCTGGTTAAGCCTGGTCAGGAGCGCCGCCGGAGACAGCTTCTGGCCGTCGATCGCGACCGGATCGCCCTTCTCGAAATCGATGGTGGTGACGGTCGGCTTGTCCGGTGCGTCTTCCGCCGAGATGGTGCGCTGGTGGACGTACTCGGGGGCTTCGGCCGAGGGGTCCTCCAGCACCTTCCCCTCGGACGAGCTGTGCAGCAGGTTCGCGTCGATCGAGAAAGGCGCGTCGCCGCGCTTGTCCTTCGCGATCGGGATCTGGTTCTTCTCCGCGAAGTCGAGCAGCGCCTCGCGGCTCTGGAACTGCCACTCGCGCCAGGGGGCGATGACCTTGATGTCCGGCTCCAGCGCATAATAGCCGAGCTCGAACCGGACCTGGTCGTTACCCTTGCCGGTGGCGCCGTGACAGACGGCGTCCGCGCCGACCTGCCGCGCGATCTCGATCTGCCGCTTGGCGATCAACGGCCGCGCGATCGAGGTGCCGAGGAGGTAATCTCCCTCATACTGCGCATTGGCGCGGAACATCGGAAAGACGAAGTCGCGGACGAACTCCTCGCGCAAATCGTCGATGAAGATGTTTTCCGGGCGGACGCCGAGCATCTCGGCCTTGCGCCGCGCTGGCTCGACCTCCTCGCCCTGGCCGAGGTCGGCGGTGAAGGTGACGACCTCCGCGTTATATTCGGTCTGGAGCCACTTGAGGATGATCGAGGTGTCGAGCCCGCCTGAATAGGCGAGCACCACCTTCAGCTTCTTGTTTGTCATGTTAGTTCTGTCCCAACATCCAGAGCATGGCGCCACGCGCCGTGTGCATGCGGTTCTCCGCCTGCCGCCAGACGGCCGAGCGCGGACCATCGATCACCTGGGCGGTCACTTCCTCGCCGCGTCGTGCGGGCAGGCAGTGAAGGAAGCGCGCCTTGGGGGCGAGCTCCATCATCGCCTCGTCGACCTGGTAGGGCTCGAAGGCAGCGCGGCGCTCCTCGCTCTCCTCGCCCCCCATCGAGACCCAGACGTCGGTGTAGATGATATCCGCGCCTTCTGCGGCTTCGGCGGGGTCTTTGACCTGCCGAACGTCGGGTACATTGCCCAGGCCGTAGCCTTCGGGGCTGGCAATGGTGAACTCAGCGCCGACGAGCGCGCAGGCGTCGGCGAGCGAGCGCGAGACGTTGTTGCCTTCGCCGATGAACGCGATCTTGGCGCCTTCGAGCCGTCCGAGCAGTTGCTTCACGGTCAGGAGATCGGCGAGCGCCTGAAGTGGGTGATCACTCGCCGAGAGCAAATTAAGGATCGGCGCGGCGTTCACTCGGGCCATTTCCTCGAGCAGGCCATGATCGAACACCCGGCCGGCGATGATCGCGTGGTAGCAGGCGAGTGTCTGGGTGACATCCGGAACGCTCTCGCGCGTGCCGAAGCCGAGCTCGGCCGGCTGGATATAGACGGGATGGCCGCCAAGTTGCGCGGTGGCCATCTCCATCGAATTGCGCGTGCGCGAGCTCGGCTTCTCGAAATAAAGCGCGACACCCTTGTCCTGCAGCACCTTGGGCGCGGGCTGCTCGGACAGCCGCAATATGTGCTCGAAGTCGGCCGCGGTGAGATCGCGCACCGAAAGGAGATGCTTCACCAGCTCTTCTCCTTCCGGATCATCGTCCCGACGCCATGGTCGGTCAGCAACTCGATGAGAAGCGAATGATGCACCCGCCCGTCGATGATGTGGGCAAAGCCGACGCCCTGGTCGACGGCATCGGCGCAGGCCTTGAGCTTGGGGATCATGCCCTTGCCGACCAGGCCCGAGTCCAGCCACTCGCGTAGCTCGGACGAGGTAAGCCGGGGGACCAGCGTGCTCTCGTCCTTGGCATCTTCAAGCAGCCCGGGCACGGCCGTCAGATAGACGATCTTCTCCGCCTCCATCGCAACAGCAATCGCACGCGCGGCCTCGTCTGCGTTGATGTTGTACGGCTGGCCGTCGGTGTCCGCGCCCACGGTGGAGACAACGGGGATGAGACCGTCGTCCAGCAGGCGGTGGATCAGCGCGGCGCGGACGTGCGTGACGTTGCCGACGAAGCCGAAGATCGAGTCCGCCGGTTCGACGGTCAGCAAGCCCGCATCCTCGCCGGACACGCCGACGGCGACGGGCTCGTCGCCGGCCTGGCTGTTGATGGTCGCGACCAGGTCGCGGTTGATCTTTCCGACCAGCACCATCCGCACGATCTCGAGCGTCTCGGCATCGGTGACGCGAAGGCCGTCCCGGAACTCGGGCTCCTTGCCAACGCGGCGGAGCATGGTGTCGACCTGAGGGCCGCCGCCGTGCACCAGGACGCAGCGCACGCCGACGCTCCGCAGCAGCAGCACGTCTTGCGCAAGCGCAAGGTCGGATTCCTTGTCGATCGCTGCTCCGCCGAGCTTTACGACGATGGACTTGCCGGTGAACTGGCGGATGTAGGGCAAGGCTTCGACGAGGACTCGGGCGGTTTGATCTGGGCCCATCAGAACTCCCGCGGTCTGGTTCGGGTTCATGACGTCTTGCTATTTTCTTTGATGTAGCCGGGACCAAGGTCGATCCCGATCATCGTTGCCGAGGCCTTTCCCGCGCCGAGGTGCACTTCGATCTGCACCTCGTCACCCATCATGTGCTCGGACAGAGCCTGACCGTCGTGATCGACGGCGACGCCGCCCTTCGCGACTGTAATGCCGCCGTAGGCGACGAACGATCTCTCGGCGCTGAAGTCGACTCCCGTCGATCCTGCAGCGGCAAGCAGCCGGCCCCAATAAGGATCGCCGCCATACCAGCTGCACTTCACGAGATTGTTCTCGACCACCGCCTTGGCGGCGATCCGCGCTTCCTCGGCCGTGTGGGCTCCCGTGACGGTGAGGTGCGCCATGCGCGTCATGCCCTCCGCGTCGCGCGCCATCTGCAGTGTCAAGTCGCGGCAGGCAGCGAGGACGGCGTTGGCGAACTCGTCCGGGTCCGCCTTGCCGCGCTTGCCCGAGGCAAGCAGCATGGCCGTGTCGTTGGTCGACATGGCGCCATCGACGTTGAGCGTGTTGAAGCTCGCGTCCGACGCGGCCTTGAGCGCCTTCTGCATGACCGAACGGGAGACGTCGGCGTCGGTGGTCAGGAAGGCGAGCATGGTCGCCATGTTCGGCGCGATCATCCCGCAGCCCTTGGCCATACCGCCGAGCGTGAAGGTCGATCCCTTGATCGTCACTTCCTTGGTCGTGTGATCGGTGGTCAGGATCCCGCGCGCCGCATCGTGGGCGCCGTCGACCGACAGCTTCTTCGCAAGCTTCGGCACGTGCGAAAGGATCGGATCCATCGGCAGCGGGGTGCCGATGATGCCGGTCGAGCAGACGAGCACATGGCTGTTGGCGATGTGAAGCGCGTCGCCGGTCGCGGCGGCCATGAGCTGCGCGTTCTTGTAGCCCGGCGTGCCCGTTCCGGCGTTGGCATTGCCGGAATTGACGATCACGGCCGCCGCCTTGCCGCCGTTGGCGGCGAGTGTCGCGCGGTCGAACTCCACAGGTGGAGCAACGAACTTGTTCTGCGTGAACACTGCGGCGCAGGGGACCGGCTGCAGGTCCTCGGTCGCGATCAGCGCCATGTCGAACTTCCGCCGCTTGATCCCGGCGTGGCAGCCGGAGGCGACGAAGCCCTCCGCCGCGGTGATGCTCATGGGTAAACTCCGATGGTGGTCAGCCCGGCACTCTCCTCGAAGCCGAGCATGAGATTCGCGCACTGGATCATCTGGCCCGCCGCGCCCTTTCCGAGATTGTCGATGGCGGAGAGCGCCACGACGCGGTTCGTCCGCTCGTCGTAGAGGGCCGTGAGCTGGACGCCGTTCGAGCCGCTGACCCACTTGGTTGCGGGCGGCTGGTCGGTGACGTGGACGAAGGGCTCGGCGGCATAGGCTTCCCGTAGAACGGTCAGCGGGTCGCTTGGGCCGGTCGCCTCGCCGTAGCAGGTCGCGAGGATGCCCCGGGTCATCGGAGCAAGATGCGGAGTGAAGAGCACCGTGCCGCCGGTGGCCATCTCGATTTCGGCCGTGTGACGGTGACTGAGCAGGCCGTACGCGGAGAAGCTGCCGTCGACGTTGCTGAAGCCCGTGGCTTCCTTCGCCTCGCGCCCCGCACCACTGACCCCCGAGGCGGCATCGACGATCAGGCTCTCGCGCTTGGCCAGACCTGCGTCGACCAGCGGCTTGAGCGCCAGAATTGCCGCCGTGGCGTAGCAGCCTGCAGCCGCGACGGCCTTCGCACTCCTGATGCCGTCGCGATGCAGTTCGGGGATGCCGTACACGAAGTTGCCCAGCAACTCCGGGGCTTCATGCGGATGGCCGTACCAGCGCTGGTAGGTTTCCGCGTCGTCCAGCCGGAAGTCGGCGCCGAGGTCGACGAACGGAATGCCCTTGTCGAGAATGGTCGCGGCAAGCCGCTGGCTATGGCCGTGCGGCAGTGCGGCGAAGACCAGATCGATGCCGTCATGCGAGCCCTCGCCGAACTTCTCGAATGAGGCCCCAGGGTAAGCCGCGGCGAGATGCGGGTGGGCGACGGCGACTGGCTGGCCGGCCTTGCTCTCGCCGAACAGGCGCACGGCCTCGAGCTGCGGGTGGGCGGCGATCAGTCGCAGCAGCTCGCCGCCGACATAGCCCGAGGCTCCGAGGATGGCCGTCCGAATCATGGGACGGCCCCTATTCACGCGATTGCATATTTATGCAAGTACGTGCATATACATGCATATGGCTGACCTCAAGGAAAGACGCCGGCAGGCGATCGCGGACCTGATCCGCTCGCACGCGCTGTCGAGTCAGGAAGAGCTGGCGGAGCGGTTAAGTTCCCTCGGGATTGCCGCGACCCAGGCGACCATCTCCCGCGACCTCGAGCAGATCGGCGCCGTGAAGGTGCGGCGTGACGGGCAGCTCAGCTACATGCTGCCGAACCCTGCTCGCTCCGGCACCAGCCCGCGTCTGGCTGCGGTGCTGCGAGACTGGGTGCGATCGGTCGAGCCCGCCGCAAGCCTTGTCGTGATCAAGACGCCGCCAGGATCAGCGCACCTGGTCGGCGTGGTCCTCGATCAATCCGAACTTCCCGAAATCGCCGGCACCATCTGCGGCGACGACACGATCTTCGTCGCGTGCCGGAGTCCCGCAGAGGCTGTCGCCCTATCAGCGCAGCTGCAGGCTGAGCCCACGCAATGAAGGGCTGCGGAAAGGAGCCTAGATCAACGGCTTGACTTGATTGCCTCCTGCGCAGACGGTGCCCCTCTGCCCGATCGGGCAAGGGGGAAACAGAGTTATGCGCACTTCACTGGCGGCCGTGCTGACGGCCGCGATTCTGCTGCAGGCTTGCTCGTCGCGGCCCCGCGAATTCACACCGACGCTGACGGCGGCGCCCACAGATCAAACCAAGTTTGATCAGGCGATTGCCGAGTGCCAGACGCTGCTCGTGGCAGGCAAGCTCGACGGCTCCGGCCGCCTAGCGTCTGGCGGTGTGGGTGCGGCGAGCGGCGCCGCCGTGGGCGCGGCGGGAACTGCGGCGGCGACGAGTGCGGGGCTTTACGGCGGAATGGCCGTGCTGGGTGCGACACTGATCGCGATGCCCTTCGCGATCGTCGGTGGCGCCTGGGGCATGTCGAAGATCAAGCGCCACAAAAAGGAGAAGGCCATTCGGCTGGCGATGACCGGATGCCTGCATGAACGTGGCTACGATATCGCCGAATGGCAGCGCGCGCCCAAGAAGAAGCATGCGGCCGCCGTCGAAGCAGCGGCGCTGAAGAGCGGTCAGTAGCGGCCGTAGCGGCCGCGCACGCTGTCGAGCAGCTTGGCGCTGTCGTACCCGACTCCGTCCTTGAACACGACCTTCACCTTCTCGATGTCGGCGATGTCGCGCGCAGGATTGCCGACGACGATGAACAGGTCGGCGTCCTTGCCGGGTGTGATCGTGCCGATGCGGTTGGCGAGGCCAAGGTAAGTCGCACCGTTCAGCGTTCCGATCCTGATTGCCTCGAGCGGCGTGAACCCCGCCTCGACGAGCAGCTCGATCGCGCGCTGGTCGCCGAAGCCCGGGATGACGCCGCCATTGCCGGTCGGATCGGGTCCGGCGAGCAATAGCCCGCCGGCGGCGACGAACTGGCGCTCGAGCCCGAGATCGTTCTTGTAGGCCTGGGCGAAGGTCTGTCCGCGCTCCGACGGCCCGCGCGTGGCTGAGAGGTTGCGGAGGTAGAGATAGTCTTCCCTCGCCTGAGGCGTCAGCACTGCCATGGCGCGCGGCTGCAGCGGCGCGTGCAGCGCGAGGCTCTGTTCGAACACGGGCAGGGTCGAGGTGACCGCGACGTGATGATCGACGAGCAGCTTGATAAGCGCGTCCGCCTCCGGGCTGCCGGGCTTCATCGCGACCAGCGTCGGGGTGCCAGTCGTCGCCGGGCAGGTGTCCAGCTGCTTGCCCGGATCGAGCTGCGTGTTGACGAAGAAGCCATGCTCGAGATCGTCGATCCCGAGCGCTGCCGCTTCCGGGTAGGTGACTGAGCAGAGATGGCCGGTGATCTTCAGCCCGTGCCGGTGCGCCTCGTCGATCGCCGCCTTCAGCTCCGCGCGCGTGATGTTCATGTAGGCCTTGAACGAGGTCACGCCCTGATCGGCCCAGAAGGCGACGGTGCGCCGCGCGTCGGCGGCATCGCGCAGCGGGTGCATCTGGATGAAGGGACTCCCCTCGCCCTCCAGGTATGGCCCGGTCACGTCCATGTGCGGGCCGACCAGCTTGCCGCTGTCGATCGCCGCCTTCACGTTCAGGTCGGTATAAGGCTCGACGCTGCCGGTCGTGCGCATCGTCGTGACGCCGCTCGCAAGGTAGAGGCGCGGAGCGCTGAAGGTCATCTGCGGGATGTCGAGTGGGTCGTCGGAGTGCCCGCTCGCGTCGAGATTGGGCCGTGCGATGTAGAACATGTGGTCGTGCATGCCGACGATGCCCGGTAGCGCCGTCTCGCCGCTGCCGTCGGTTACGCGATAGCTGCTCGGGATGGCTGACCCAGCAGGAAGCACCGCACCGATCTTCGCGCCGTCGATCAGGAGCGTAGCATCCTCGATCGGCGGCGCACCGGTCCCATCGATGATGCGCAGGTGCGTGATTGCGGTCCGCCCTGCGGCGAGGTGCACAAAAGGCTGCACGTCCGGCCCGAATTGTCGGCCGGCGGCGCGAGCACGGGAGCCGCGCCGGCCATTGCTGCTATCGAAAGCGCGGCCGCCGCGGCAAGCAAACGAACCTTCATCTTTCCTCCCCTCGCGAAACCGAAAGCGGCGCGCGGCTTATTACAGCCGCGCCGCGCCTGCACCGCAACGGGAAAGCGTCACGCGCCGGCGATGCCGTTTGCGAAGCTGTTCACGGGCGGCAGCATGCCGAACAGCGACACGGCGCTGTGCACCAGCACCAAGATCGCTCCAGCACAAAATGTTGACGGGTGCACCGAGCCGAGGATCTTGCGATCATGTCGTGCAAGCACCCCGACGAAGCCGAGCTGCACCAGCAGGGCAACCCATTCGCCATAGCCCCCAAGCAACGGCATCGGCAGCAGCCGGCCGAGCGCCGGCTCGAGGAGCAGCAAGGTCGCACCGAACATCAGGCGCCGGTGCCATTCGGTCCTGCGACGCTGGCTTACCGCCCACGCAACCACCGCACCGAATGCGGGGGCTTCCACCCACGTCAGAGCAAGGAAGAAGCCGGGCGTGAAGAATGGCGGCACCATGTGTGCCCGCAGCGCTACGTAACCGACTGCGCAACCGAGCACCGCGACGGCGGCGACGACAATGGCAGACACCCAGCCGAGCGTCCGGTGGAGCGGCAACTGGCCGCGATGCACAAGCTGGTTCTGCACGACGAACAGCCCGAGCCAGGTCATCATCACCGCCGCATGCGCATGCACGATCGGCGGAACGGTGCGGATGTCGACGAACCCGCGCAGCGAAAATTGCGCGAAGCTCGCAATGATAAACAAGGCGATGAAAATCGAATAGCGGGCGAAGAACGCCTGATCGGCCATATACCCGCGCCGCGGCGCGAGCGCGTCCTGCGCTTCCACCCGAGTTGCCATCTGCTTGCCCCATGCGTTTCGCCGCCCAAGCGGCACGATGGGTGCGGTCTTACCCAAGGCGCCTGCCGAATGAACTCGGCAGTTCCAGCCGCTATCTGCCGAAAACCGTAACGAACTGCCGCGTCGGCAATCGCGACGGGACGGTCAGTGGTGGCGCCGATGCTGCCTGCGGTGCTTGTCGGTGCCGCTGTGGCGCGCCCTCACCTTGCGCTTGTCGGTCCGCGCTGCCCTGGCGTCCCGGTCCAGGAGCTTGCGGCATGCCTGGTTGTGCACGAGCTGCCGATACCCGAGGCTCTTGCACCAGCCATGATCCTTGTGTGTGCGGTGCTGCCTCACCTCCTTCGCAAGCAGCTTGCGGCACTTCTTGTCGTGCGACAGGCGGCGATGGCTGAGGCTCTTGCACCAGCGCAGGTCGCGGTCCGGCCTCGCCTTCGCTTCACTCGCCAGGATCTTGCCGCACCGCTTGTTGTGCTGAAGCCGGCGGTGGCTCAGGGTCTTGCACCAGCGCAGATCGTTCTGAGCTCGATCCCCAAAACGTCGGTCCTTGCGTGCCGCCGCGTGATGGCGAGCAGGCGTGGTGCGGTGGTGCGTACGTGCGTTTCGCTCCGGCCGCATGTCGACCCAGCGATGCCTTGGCGCTGCCCGCGGCATAGGTGCAAACGGCGGCGGTGCTTCGGGTGTCGCCCGCTCCGGCGGCGGAGCCGGAGGCACTCCCGGCGTCGTGGTCGGCTGTGCCGGCTCCATCGTCTGAGTGGCGGGCGTTTGCTGCGCGGCTGCCGGCGACACCAGGAGCGCCGCTGCAAAGAGCACACAAAGATGAGACGCAAGGCGCACGATGATCTCCCCTCTCCCGCCTGTCGTGATCAGGCGGCCCAGACGGAACGATAGCTGCTGTCGGAGAGACCCGCACCGGGCAATCGCGAGAGCTCAACCGAACCGATGCACGCCTTGTCCCACCAATATCAGCTGCGGCCGGTGACGAGCGCTCCCGCAGGCGGTGTAGCAAAGGCCAGCGGCGGAACCGTCGAACCGGGCGAGCCGGCAGTCACGCCACGATAGAGCGACAGACCGAGCGGGCTGTAGGTAATAGCCTCGATGACCACGAATGTCCCGATCATCGTCGCCATACCCCAGCCCCACGCTGGGTGCAGACGCCCATTGCGCCGAACGTCCAGCGACGCACCGACGATCGGGAACATCAGCGACGCTGCGAAGGAGACCTCCCACGCCCACGGCTGCAGCAGTGGCAGTGGAAGCAGCCTGCCGAATGCCGGCGCGAGCAGCATCGACATGGCGCAGAAGTGGAGCCGCCTGTGCCATTCGGTTCGGCGGCGCAGGCGGATGGCGGCGACGGTCAGCCCCGCAAAGGCGAGCACCGTCAGCGGGTCGAACACCAGGAATTGCAACGGGCGGAAGAAGAAGGGCACATGGCCGTTTCTCACCATCGCCGCCGTGACGACGCAGCCCATGACGACCATCGGGACGATCCACACCGCACCGATCCAGCCAAGCCGCCGATGAAGGTCCATCCGGTCGCTCGCGACGAAGAAGTTCTGCGCGAGGTAGATCGCG
>Ga0308173_10000081_pt1 | contig 31233 bp, 36 predicted proteins | sample PhyPR1_FD_203716 | JGI IMG/M metagenome (GOLD analysis project Ga0308173, IMG submission 203716) | Soil microbial communities from UC Gill Tract Community Farm, Albany, California, United States - DLSLS.P.R1 | ecosystem: Environmental > Terrestrial > Soil > Agricultural land | place: USA... | reverse complement strand
CTGAAGACGCCTGTGTTTCCTGGTGGATTAGTAAACAATCACAATCTCAACGGCGTGACGGAATGGGCTTATGGCGTCACGGAATGGTTTGAGGCGGGACTTTATCTTCCCTTGTACAGTGTTTCTGCTGCGCGCGGTCCATCCGTGAACGGTGGCAAGATTCGTTTTCTCTTTGCAGTACCTCATGCAGCGCATCGGAAATTCTTCTATGCCGCGAATTTCGAATTCAGCTATAACGCGAGATATTGGGATCAGAGAAGATATACCTCTGAGATTCGTCCAATCCTCGGCTGGCATCTGAAGTCATGGGAGTTCATCATAAATCCGATCGTCGATAACTCATGGTACGGGGGCTTCAAAAGTCTCGAGTTCGTGCCGGCGACGCGAGTGGCATATAATCTGAATCCCAAATGGGCCGTGGCTATGGAGGAATACGCCGATTACGGACAATTGCGAAATTTCGTTCCGGTAAAACAGCAGTTCCATCAGGTTTGGGGAGTATTCGACCATGACGCCAAGTACCTACACATCGAGGCAGGCGTGGGGTTTGGGCTGACGGCCGCATCCGACAAGCTGGCCTTGAAACTTATGCTCTCGAAGGATTTGAATTCGAAAAAGGAGCCACCGGGGAGGGCCAAGCCGCCCCAGTAATTCCGGCGCTGTGGCCATCACGAGACCTTGATTTCTCCCACCGCATTGATTTCGATCGGCACCGTATCGTTAACACGCAAAAAAAGCGTGCTTGGGTTTTTCAGTCCCCATTTAACATATGGGACGTTGAAGTCACCCCTGGCCGTGAGGTGATTCCCGTTGATATCCGCATTCACATTCATCGTCAGGTCGTGGGTCGCGCATGAATTGTGAAAAATCCATGCAGCTTGAACTCGGAGTGTCCGGATAAATTCACCTTGCCCTCAATGCGATCCGGCGTGAAGGTTATTTCCGGATAAATGTCGCTCTCCAAAATCTTTTTCTTCATGCGGCTGTCGCGCGCGTGACTCCCGCTCTCGCCGATTGCTCCGTTCACCACCAGCGTGCCGCCGGCTTTGCAAGATGAAGGGTCGAACCACAGGTCGCCTTTCGTCAGCTTGAACGCGCCATGGACCCGCTTGCGCCAAGAATCCATCACTGCCTATTAAGAGGGCGGCACTCTGCTATTTGAATATCGAAGCAATCAGCTGGCGCGCCAAAAGAGATCAATCCGGGCGCTTCTTGGCAGGTCATTTCTAGGTACGTCGCGCCGGTCTTTTCAGGTAAGTTTCAGCTAGGATTTGGTGTGAGTATCGGATGAACTTTCCGGGTTATTGCCTGGATGACTGGCCATCCGGAACCGCGAAAATGTTGAGATCGACTTAGATCGCCGGTAACGGCGTAGTGTTTACTTTGTTAGCGTTGGGAATCGTCGGTCATCAAAGATACTGGGAAGCAGTGTCGCTCCGCCTCCGGCTCCGCGACACCGCTTCCGCGACACTGGAGAAAGACCGCCACCCGTGTTCTAAGACCGAAGTGTTACCCATGTGCCGGGCCATACAAAACGCCGCCCTTCCCGCGCTCCAGCCGCGCGTACCGCGTCTTCCGCTCCCATCCCCAGCGGAGCCGTTCCCTCTCCGCAACGCCTCTCCCTCATTTCCTCTTACGGGGCGTGGATCCCTTATTCGTCGCCGTCAAATCAACTTCGTTCGGCTTCCATGCTGAGCTTCCTCGATCATCAATCCGGATGGCTCACGTTCGAAGTCGTGGACCTGCTGTTTTGCCCAATGTTCTTGCCATGCGGGCCGGAAATAAACCGAGCGATCGTATAGTTCGCGCGGGCTCGCCCCGCGGAACTGTGGCGCTTCCACTTTGACGCCATTACCGAAGCCTTTCGCAGGGAAGTACGCCGACTGCCGCTGATTTCTTTCCACAGATAACTCGTCCTTCGCCCCGGAAAAAGCTCGCTCCTCAACGTGACCTGTCATCCGCCTCTGGTTTGGAATACGTTCTGCCATCAACGTAATGGATCAAGCTGTCCGGTTCATCCCGTATTCCTCTTCCTTTCTGGTGTGCTTGGCACCGCTTCAGCCGACACCCGTTGCGCCCGGCACTGGCGCCCGTTCTGCTTTGCGCTTCTTTCCCTTTGTGTATTGAGGAAAGCACACCGCACAGCGGTTCCGGTCCCACCACAAAGTTCCAGGGCTACGCCTTTCGCAAACCCGGCGAAAAACTTTGCGGTCCCCCGAAAAAGCACGTTCTCCAGTTTGGGAGCAACCAGCCTCGCGTTTTTGTGCCCAAGCACAACAGGGCAGAAAAGGAAAAAACTTACATGAACCTCAATCAGCTTTCGATCATCGGATTCGTCGGCAAGAACGCCGAAACCAAGTATCTGCCGAATGGCACACCGGTCACCAAATTCTCCGTCGCGACCAAGAAGTCCTGGAAGGACGAGAACAACGAGTGGAAAGAAAAGACCCAGTGGCATAACGTCGCCGCCTTCGGCAAAGGCTTCGAGCAATTGGCCGACCGCCTTGTAAAAGGCGCGCACGTGTTTGTGCAGGGCGAGCTGACCACGCGCGAGTACGCTCGCACGATCAAGGTTCCTTCCGGCAAGGGCAAGAGCATCGAGCACACCATTCAGCAGCTCGTTGTCGAACTGAAAGCCGATACCATCCGGACACTCGATCGCTCCAATTCCAACGGCGAGCCATCCGATGCCGCCGAACCGGCAGCCGAGGGGGACGAATAGGGGCACACGCCCCTTTTTTCAAAGGTGTCGCTCCGCCTAAATCTCCGCGAGATCGCCTGCGGCAGCAAGGTCTGAAAAAGTGTTCTGTTGAAACCCCGGACGCGGCGGTATTGTATGCGTCCAGTCCCGGCAACTGCCTTTCCTTTCGCGCATCGCGCACACGGCCCCGGCGTCCAGAGAATCGCCCTACCGGGTTTTCGGTTCCCCCAATTTTCCCAAAGCTGTCGGAACAAGCTCTTTCTGAAAATCGGCTCCCCCGAAAAGGTCGCAAGCGACCCGATCCCTGGACGCTCGTGGCGCCCCACTGTGCGCACAGATCATGCGCGAAAGGCAGTCGCCGCGCCTTTCCGCACCGCCGCGCCGGGGGTGCTGTTTGAGCCCAGCCGCGTAAACGCGGTGCTGGATGCGGCTGCTGGCTTACGCACGCAGCCGTAAGGAAGCCACCCCAACACCCGAAAGGAGAACTCTCTATGAACTCTGGACCCGTCAATGCCGCTTACGACCTGCTCCTCACTGCATTCGATCTGACCCGTGCCGCTTGCGCAAACGACAATTACCTCGCTTGGCTTTCCCGCTACTCCGATGCTCTCTCTGGCTCGGCGGGCATTGCGAACTACTTTGCCAATGCCGCCCTCGCGTTCGAAGAACAAGCTCATCCGCAGATTTGTACTGACTTCGATGCGTTCGATGCGCGTGACAATTTGGCCGATATCTTAATGGCTTCCGCTCCGCTCTCGTCCGACGAGCTCCGCGGCGCTGTTACCGCCGCGATTCACGAAGCGGCAGCAGATTCCTTTCCGTTGCCGGTCCTTTCTCCCCGCGACGGCGGCCCCAACTCTTTCGTGGCTGCGGCCCATCTCGAATGGAATGGCAACGGCCATCACCGCAGTGAGGTGACCCGATGACTCAGATCAGCCGCAAGCTCGTTCGTGAAACGAGGTGCGCTTTTCGTGGCGACCTCATCGTAATCGAATTGCACGCGACCGCGCTGTTTGTCCGCACCAAGGCAAGCCGCGAGAGCTTCACGATCACCTATACGGATCTCTATGAGATTGGCGCGATGCGCGAGGCGAAACGCAAAATCGGTTTCACGGGCAAACCCCGCAACTGGCGTTGAGAGGAAACCGTATGGCCGAAAACCACCGAACGGGTATCTTCATTCCGTGCCACGGAGAACCGCTGGCGCTACCGAGTCGCTTTCACCGCAAACGTGTATCTCGACATCGAGACTGACTCTGCCGAAGCGCCGGAACGGGGAATTGGAGCGGCTGGCCATCGAAGCGGTTCAGCTCGGATCGAAAGAAGGGCGCGATTCAACCGCTCGCTGAGGCGGGAATCGATATCCCCGCCCTCCCCGGAGGACACCTCTGCCCAGAACCGAATGTCGACGGCGGCCTCGAAGAGTTCGGTAGTGTCTCAGTTTGAATTTCGCACCGCTGTGCAAATTATCGATATCGTGGCATACTCGGGGGGAATGAGCAAGGCTCCTGATCGTCGTCCGCGCGATCCAAATCAGCTAGGCAAGCTGATGGTGGATATTGCGTCTGGAGACATCAAAGACACTATCAGTCCATCGAAAAAAGACCCAAGCAAGAAGAAGGGCAGGGCTGGAGGGCTGAAGGGTGGCACGGCTCGGGCAAAGGCTTTGTCAGAAGAAGAGAGAACCGAGATCGCGCGTACTGCCGGTCAGGCAAGGTGGAAGAAGAGAGTCTAGCTACGCGGCTTTCCCAAAACGCCGCTGCTCTTCGCGTTCAGCAACGTCCTCATCAAATCCCAATACTAGCTGAATCGGCGCGTCTTTCTTGTCTCGTAGCGTGTTGTATACATCCACGTCCGTTTTAAGCTGAAAGCAGTCTCCAACAATCTGTTCGCGCCTCTGAGCGAATGCCTTTTCCATGTGTTCATGGGTGGCAAAGCCCATCACTCCCCAGAATGTGTGCTGCACTCCTGACTTCGTTGCTCTGACTGCATGGTTAACGCGATACCGGCGTCCCTGGCTGTCGGTTCGATACTCAGACCGAAGGGCCTGCGCCATTTCCTCCGCCAGAACGTCATACGGGTCTATCTCAGGAAGGGATATGAGGCCAGCTGCAACTGCCCATTCGCACGCTTGGCGAGTACTGGAAGGTACGTGCTCCCGTCCGTCATCGAAGTAATGCCATGCCTTCTGTAATCTTTCTTGCTTCGTCATTCCAAACTTTCCCTTCCTACAAATTGACTGCGGCTGTTTTCCCCCATCCGTCTGTTACCGCTGCGGGAATCACAAAGGAGCGAATCTTAACCAGGTATTTCCTCAAATAAGCATGGTCATCAAGCTTCTTTTGCATCTGACCCACAATGAGACCAGGATGGCGGTTTAGAATCCGCGCCAGCGCTAGAATATCTTTCTCGTAAAAGTAGGGACGCTTCCTAGCAATGAAGGAGTCTACCTTATCCGAAGGCGCACAAAAGCCTGCTGCCGCCGCGTTAGCACGTCGCTCTTGCTCTGGGAGGGATGCATCGGCAGAGGTTCCCATCTCATCAAAATCGTCAATGACTATCTTCTGCTGCCCGTCTTTATTCAAAACGTGCTCTATTTCATGGCGAAACACAAACCAAAAGTTATCGATTCTGTCATAGCGTAAAGACATACCAATTACTGGAGAGCCATCGGTCCAGAAGCAAACGCCATCTATGTTCGCCTGCGGTAGTTTTTCAACGAATATCAACCGGACGCCGCACTCCATCATGATTCTGGGTACGTGTCTTGCTTCCTCTGGAGCATATAGCAGGGCGGTCAGGTGCGAGAGTGAGCCACGGAGGGCCTTTTCCGAATACTTAGCGACCGTAATCGATCTGGCGATCTGCTTTACCCTAAACAGCCAAGCAAGCTGGGCCGGCCGGATCTCTTCTTCGTAGCTGGTCTTCTTTGCCGCATGAGCAAGGAATGGAATATCTTTGGACGATTCAACCTCAAAAAAACGGGCCAACTGGCCCTGCAAGAGAGCCGCATCTCCCTCCTCAAGCCATCCTCGCTTGATCATCTCTCTAACCGGATACTGGCCTTGAATCTTTGCCCGGACGGCCACATTCGGATTAGGCGCAGCAGCGCGAGAAAGCTCATAAGCCTTTTGAAGGTTTGCAAAGAACTCAGCAGGAACGTCGAATGCATCTCCCAGGGCGCGCGCCATATCCGGACTGATTCCTCGCTTGCCAGAGAGTATTACATTCACTGCCTGCTCGGGTATCCCCAAGATGAATGCAAGATCGCGCTGTAGCCAGCCACGCGCATCCATTTCTTCTTTGATGTAAGCGCCGGGGTGAATCACCCAATCGGTAACCATGTCTCCCATATGTGCTCCTCAGTGATAGTCTTCGATTGACAGTACGGTGATCTTTTGGGGAACCGCGTCCGAATCCAAAGTGAATACCAACCTCCATTGCTTGTTGAGCCTAATCGACCTTTGGCCAGCGCGATCACCTTCGAGCTTTTCGTAGTGCAAGCTTTTCCAGTTCCTCAACGTTCGCTCATCCGTAGCCGCCCGCATAAGAACCAACTTCTGCCTGCATGAAGTGATTACGGATATGGGCAACCTGGTTTCAGTGGCCCGGGAAGTCTCAATGAGCGCAAGCCGAGAGTCCCGAAACTCGATTTCCATGCAAGCTACTATCCAGACTCAAGATAGCATCAATCGCCCATGGTGTCAATCACTACTTAACGCAAGTGGTTAAACTGAATCGAATGCTTGACAACCAGCCAGTTTCCGGATATTCTGGTTGTGGGTTCTGATATGAATCGGCTATCGGCAACTGATCGGGCGAGGATTCTGGGAATGATGGTGGAGGGAAACAGCCTGCGCTCCATCAGTCGGATGGCCGATGTCTCAATCAACACGGTAACCAAGCTGCTGGTTGATCTCGGCGCTGCATGCTCAGCCTACCTGGACGAAAACATGGTCAATCTCTCCTGCAAGCGCGTCCAGGTCGATGAGATCTGGGCTTTCTGCTACGCCAAAGCAAAGAATGTAACGCCAGAGATCGCAGCCAAGAACCCGTTCGCGGGCGATGTTTGGACGTGGATGGCTATTGATGCAGACACTAAGTTGATTCCATCCTGGATTATTGGGCAGCGCGATGGGCTGACCGCTCGAATATTCGTGAACGATCTTGCAAACCGGTTGGCAAATCGGATTCAACTAACTAGCGATGGCTTGAGCGTCTACCTGCAAGCCGTCGAGCGGGCCTTTCGCGGCGAGGTAGATTATGCGCAGCTTGTGAAAATTTACGGCGACACATCCGAGGGCCAGAAGCGCTACAGCCCGGCAGAATGCATCGGCTGCGAACGCAAAGACATCGTCGGCTACCCCGATCCCGAGCACATATCCACCTCATACATCGAGCGTGCCAATCTCACTATGCGAATGGGGATGCGTCGATTCACCCGGCTGACAAACGGTTTCTCAAAGAAGATTGAGAACCATAGCGCTTCTGTCGCAATACACCTCATGCACTACAACTTCGCTCGAATCCACAAGAGTCTTCGCATTACTCCTGCAATGGCGGCAGGAATTTCTGATCATGTGTGGGAACTGGAAGAGATCACGTTACTGGCAAACTGATAGCTGCCCTGTTTTCCCAATACCCAATTGAGGTTTGCCACGGGGAGGGAGTTAGCGTATGAATGAGCGGGAGTTGCGGGTTATTCGTGCTCTTACAAACGAATTGCGTGCGCTCCGCCAAGAGATACACGCCAGACACGCAGATCAACAGGCCGCAAACACCTACCACAGTGATCAACCAATCCGGCCAATTCAAGTTGAAATACAAACCGCCCCTGATCCACACCCAGAAGTGCGCAAATACTACGAAGCCGAAAATAGTGAGCGCAATTCCAAGTGGAGAAAATTTAAGCCGTGGATTGAGGCAATCGGAGTGGTTGTTGCCGTTGCTCTCCTCATCTTCAATCTGTTGACCTTGCTCGAAATCCGAAGGCAAACCACTGAAATAACAAGGAGCGCTGCAGCGGCGCAACAACAAATCAGACTCAGTACTGAATCCTTTAGAATCGACGAGCGCGCAAGGATCGAAATAGAACTTTCGCCGCCACACTTGAGAGCCGGGCCGAGCGGCGGTTTCAGGGCGATTTATTTGTACCATTTCTCGATTAAGAATGTTGGTAAAACGGTCGCCTATGGGATGCGGGTAAGAGCATTGCCGAGCGCACCGATATCGGGAATTGAATTCGGAGACAACACTTATGCAATTAACAGCTACCAGGACAAGATGCTGCTCGGTAAATTTACTAATGGGCCACCAGAAAGCGTCATTGGCCCTCGCCGGATACCAAAAACTCTCGGCCCGGGCCTCATATCGCCTGTTTCTTTTGATCTGTCCGGCGTTCCTCCACAAATGTTTGCTTCCGGAACCGGAGCTTATGAATTTCTGATCGGAAGGATTGACTATGAAGATGCTTTCGATGTAGCCCACTGGCTCAAGTACTGCTATTTCGTGGCGAACAGCCAAGGCGAATTGCAGAGTTGCCGCGAAGGTAATGACGAAGACCGCAATTCCGAAATACCAAACTGAGACACTACCAAGAGTTCAGCATCGAAGACTGCTAGAATACAATGGGACGCCGACAAGCTCCTTCTTAACTCACCAAGGCTTTTTTCCGGGGCTGAGCCCTTGTCACTAGCCCGAAACCCACAGATCATTCGTAAGCGTCCGACGAAACCCTGTTGAGCTGTGATGTGGGGAGTGGTTAGATGGCGACATGCAGAAGAGAACAGCGGAGGAAGTGGAGCGGTTGCTGAAGGGTTACGAGGAAAGCGGATTGTCACGGCACGAGTACAGCCAACGGGAAGGGATCCCGGTGACGACGTTGGATTACTACCGGCAGCGCTACACGCGGAGAGCGGCAGCGAAGCGAAGAGCCCTAGCAGCGGGATTTGTAAAGGTAAAACTGGAAGCGGCGGCTGTCGATCCAGCGAGGATCTTCACGTTGGTGCTGGCCAATGGGCGGCGCATCGAGAGTGGATGGAACTTCGTGGATGCGGATCTGGGGCGGCTAATTAAGATCGCCGAGGCAATGTAAAGATGTTCGGCCTGGGGCCGGCAACGAAAATCTATCTGGGTACCGAGCCGGTGGATATGCGCAAGGGCTTCGAAGGGCTGTTCGGCCTGGTGCGCGATCAGTTCGGGCAGGATCCGCTGAGTGGGCACTTGTTTCTGTTCAGCAATCGCACGCACACCAGATTGAAAGCATTGGTGTGGGACGGCAGCGGCCTGTGGGTTTGCGCGAAACGGCTGGAGCGCGGGCGGTTCCACTGGCCACAAAAAAGCGAGGGACGCACGGTATCGATGCGCCCCGAAGAACTCGCCATGCTGGTGAATGGAATGGATCTGGCCCAAGCGCCGCCACGACGTAATTGGCATCGCCGGGCGCCGGCCGCATAGAACATTTCCGACTGATCGCGTGCGTTCAAGAAACTGTGCTTTAGAGTGAGAAAATGCTCGTGTTTACGGGCGTTTTCGCTTAGTATGGAACTTCCCCGTGAGTGCTCCCGATCCTCAACTCCGCGTCGCATATCTGGAGTGCGAACCTGCATTGGGCGCTATTGAAAATCCAGGTGCTCGAAGAGCGTCTTCGCCAGTAGCGTATCCACATGCTGGGACCTCAGAGCGAGACACTCAGCAATCTGCAGTTGGAGTTATTGGCTGAGGAAGAGCCCGGGGTAGCGGCCGAAGAGATAGAAGCCGAAGCGTGTCGCGAGCCGGTAGCGAAGATGCCGTCGCGCGAACGCAAACCGCATCCGGGGCGTGAACGATTGCTGGAGCATCTGCCGCGGGTAGAGGAAGTCATTTGCTGCAAGGAGCAGACCTGCCCTTGCTGTGGGCGCGAAACATCGATCCTCGGCTATGACGAAAGTGAGCAGCTCGATGTGGAGCCGGCTCGCTACTTCGTTCAGGTGATCAAGCGCGAGAAGCGGGCCTGCCGTGGCTGCGAACGAGGCACGGTGACGATGGCGCCGCTGGAACCGCGCATCGTGGAAAAGGGACTGGCGAGTGATGCAGTAGCGATTCAGACGATCGTTTCAAAGTATTGCGATCACCTGCCGCTCTATCGCCAGGCAGCGATTCTGGAACGCGAAGCGGGCCTCCAGATCGGGCGCGCTACGCTGGATGGCTGGGTGATGCGCGTGGGCGAGTTGCTGCAACCGGTGACCGCCGCGATGCGCAAGGATCTGCTGAGCGCATCGTATCTGCAGGCCGGCGAAACGACAGTTCCGGTGCAGATGCACGACCGGCGCGGCAGCAATCACGAAGCTTATCTCTGGCAGTACGGCAAACCAGGCGGTGAGACGGTTTTCGACTTCTGCCTGGGGCGCGGGCGCGAGGGTCCGCGGAAGTTCCTGGACAAGTGGGAAGGCATTCTGCAGACCGACGGCTACCAAGCCTACGAAGGCGTGGGTGGGCCGAAGATGGTGCACGTCGGTTGTTGGGCGCATGCTCGCCGTAAGTTTGTGGATGCGGTTAAGGTCAATCCGCAAGATGCCGAAGCGATAAAGATGGTGGTGCGCATGGACGCGTTGTTCCTGGTGGATCGCAACGCACGCGAGCAAGCGTTAACAACTGCGGAGCGTCTCAACTTCCGATGTGAGCATGCGCGGCCGTGGGTGGACGAGATTCGGCAAGCGTGTCTGGCGATCACGCGCCAAGCGCTGCCGCAGAGCGCACTGGGCAGGGCGGCGGCTTACACACTGAACATGTGGAAGAAGCTGGAACGCTGCCTTGAATACGAGCAAGTGGAGTTGTCCAACAATCTGGCGGAGAACTCGATGCGGCCGATCGCACTCGGAAGAAAAAACTGGTTGCACGTAGGCAGCGTGAAAGCGGGTCCGAAGGTAGCCGCGATTCTCTCCATCGTGGAATCCTGTCGGAGGCTAGCCGCGCCCCTGAAGGAATATCTCGCGGACGTGCTCCCGGGCTTGAATGCTCGCACCCTGAGTCAGCTTACCAACCTTACTCCCGCTCGCTGGTCCACCGCTCGCCGTTGATCTCCAGCCCTGGGATCCTCAGACGCTTACGATCATTCATCCGATTCACGCAAGAAAAATGCACCATGAGTACGAGCAGCCACGAATTCGAATCGCGCCTGTTGAGTTCACTTGGGGTATCGTTGGCACCGATGCTCTCGGCGCCGTCCCAGGCGTTCATTGTCGTTGTTCAGCCGCGCGCGGCCGCATCGGGACGAGTTCCAGCATTGTGGCCAGTGCGCGATCGCACTGGCTTTGACTCGCTACCAGATAGCGATCGAGACCCGCGGGATCTCGAGTAAAGACGGTCTGCCCATTTGCCGTTACTCGGATTCGCCCCGGTTGGGAAGTATCGAACGATTCCTTAGGCTGCACCGCATACAGGACGGAAGTGAGATCCCAGGTGGGCCGATCATACGGCATTCGATCATAGAGCCGGTACGCCTCCGCCACAGGATGATGAGCCACGTACCTGAAATCCGTGTCGATGCTTTTTGCCGGATACAGAATGCGGTTCCCGATCTCATAACCGCTCACCACAATCGGTACCGGGCAATCGGAGAAGAGGGTTTTAGCCGCCGGAAGGTCGGTCGCGATGTTGTATTCGCCTCCGGCGGGCGTCGCGAAGTTACCCCCCATCATCGAAATAAAGCGCACTTTCCGACGCACCAATTCCTCTCCCGTGAGCGGACTGACGCTATCGGAAGGCGCTTTCAGCAAGCGAGCTAGATTCGTACTGAAACCCGTCTGGACGATAACGACTGCGCCATCCTTCTCTGCCGCAAGAATTCGGCGCAGCACCACTAGCGCATCGGGCGCGTTGCGGCCCTCGTCGAGTCGATGCGGATACACACCGCTGCGCGCGATTTTCCGCACATACTTGCCGTCGTCACGGGTCTTTCCATTTCGTACGGCGCCGATCAGTATCTCTGGTCGCCTGTAAAACGTATTCACGACATCCACGTAAGGCGCGGCCCAGGGATTGTCCTTGCTTATCGTAACTCCAAGCAGTTTGGCTTCACCGCGGTTTTCAAGCGCATGAATCATGGCCAGTGCCAATGCGTCGTCGATGTCATTCCCCATATCGGTATCGAAGATGAGGCGCACCGGCGCAGCCGCGAATGCAGCAGCCGGGATAGCCAATGCAAGAAGATACCTCAGGAATCGGCTCGTCATCGCCGTTCAGAAAATAACAGCACGCTCAGAGAGCCTGCGGGAAAAGCATGTTCGAGCCCGTCACTCGCCATTACGGACTGCGACTCAACGGGGCGAACTGCGTCCGGGTGTTCCTCACTATTGAATGTGAGGAGAGAAGGCGCTGCGAGGCTAAGGATTCGCACGTTTGGCGCAGATTTAAAACCGCCGATGTGAATGTGACACAATTGCGAAACCTTCGGATTGCGGTTCACCACAAAAAGGGCAATACGTCCATTTTCTAAGTTCATAGTGGCGAGAACATCCAAAAAGGGCACGTTAGGAATCTCCGGTGCGAAGACTTGGCCCTTATGAACGTCGTAACTTGCCACGCGCGTTGTGCTCTCGATGACCTTCTCGCCCGCATACTTCGCGTAGAGATATAAAACCCAGTACTGCGGCGTAACGTAGGGTCGCCCACGTCTCTTATGGATTCCGGCGAATTCCACGAGCCCGGTCATGTTCGCTAGCGGAATGAAATCCGCATGCCGCGCGAGCATGTTGAACCACCCAGCGGCGATTACAGCCCCGCCCATGTTGTCATAATTCGGCAGCGACGAGCCTTCAGGCGAACGGAACATCCACTCGCTGTAGGAGAGCTTGACACGATCACGCGTGGACGGGAATGACTGGATTTGCGCTTGAAACCGTTTCAGTTCCCGGCCCACGCCAACCGGAAGCGCTAGATCCGCGGCAATTACCGTGTCTCGGTCCGCGCTTCGATTCTGGGTGTCTTCGAGATCGGCGACCAGATGTGTCGTCACATATTGCAATTGGGGGCCGGCTCTCTCAAGCAGCGCTCCGTTCCAATTCTTAAACGAGTCGATTTCTCCTCCCGTCGCCAGAATACGCGTGTCGGACGGAACAAGCGAATGGATACGCTGGAAAAATGCGAGGTAGCGTTCGGCGTAAGCTTGCGGCGTGTACCAGCCCAATTGGGTATGGTCGTACAGCTCGTTCCCCAGTTCCCAAGCCCCCACTCTCCACGGAGCGCTATGGCCATTCGCCGTTCGGCGCCTGCCTTGAACAGTTTCCGGTGAACCCTGCGAGTATTCGACCCAGGCCCGAGCTTCATCAACGCTCCCGCTTCCCAAGTTGAGACAGATCTGCGGAAGCGCACCGATCCTGTCACAGAAATCCATGAACTCATCAGTGCCGAACTCGTTATACTCTGGTATTCCCCACGCTTCATTGCATCTTGTTGGGCGATCGTCGATCGGCCCAACGCCGTCCTGCCAATGATACCCGCTGCTGAAATTGCCTCCAAAGCGTAGCAGTGGAGTGTTTAAATTCTTGGCAAACTGAATCACGTCCGGATCGAGACCGCGGACGGAATCCGCGGGGTAGAGCCGGATCTCATCGAGCGACACTCTGCCGCCGTCTTTTACCGCCACGGCAAAGTCCACGGGCGTTAATGCCGGAACGGCTCCCGCCGGGAGTTTTAATTTGTATCGCAGCTTTACCCATCTATGTTGCTCGGGGAGACCAAGCTCAGTTGACGCCAGAATATCGTCAGGAACATTGTGACTCCTGAAACTCACGCTTAGGGTTACAGCCCCTTCGGAAGCAAGGGCAAACACCACGCCGACGTATGCCGTCTCGCGCTCGACGGGAAGATAGACGGATTGACGAATACCGACCTCGCGACCGGGCAATCCCATGATATATAGGTAGGAGTTGGAGTTCGCTGCATATCCGGAACGCGGCTCGTAACGTCTGCCATCGCGGTGCAGAGGCAGCCAGGGGAGTGGAACATTTAAGCGAGTAGACTCGCGGAAAGCGGCTCCGGAGAATTGCTTCTCAATGTTCTCGGGCGTTGCTGGATACGCTTCGAGGCTCGAATTGTCCAGCAATTGGGCGGAGACTCCGCCAAACACGGACGAGCCGATAGGCTCGAGGAACGTGCCGAAAATGGTTCTTGGGATACGGAAGGAAGCACGATGGCCGGCGAGCACAGTGATCGAAGCCGTGCCCTCCGTTGAGTTCAGGTTTCGGCCGGATGTCGCTGAGAGCAGCAGGCCCGCAGACAATCCCGTCAGGACGAGCCTGACTATCCTGGCGGATGCAAAGGTCCGGCGGCGCCGGACGGACATTACCAGATCACCTTCAGGGCGAACTGGATCTGGCGGTTATCTATTGCGGTGTTCGTAATTGTTCCGAACCCTCCGAGAGGATTCACGGCGCCGGGAACAGGATTGCCGCTGGCATTGAAAGTCGAGTAGCTATCGAGGAACGGATTGGGCATTCCCAGCACGGGGTGATTTAGAATATTGAACCCTTCCATGCGCAGTTGAAGCCTGATTCTCTCAGTGAGGCTGAAATTCTTATCAGCACTGATATCGAGTGAGAAAAATGCCGGCCCACGCAGCACATTCCTGCCCGCATTTCCGAATACTTCGCTCAGTGTCGGAAGCCGCAGCGCTGCAAGGTTCCACCATCCATAAATGCTGTGTGGGCCGGCATTCGGATCCGCAGTGCCCGTCACGCTGCAATTGTCCTGCTCGAAATTTACATTGCTGACCGCAGCGTCGTTCGCCACGAGGCAGGAGATCGGAAGCCCTGAGTGGATGATGTTGATGGCTCCCACTTGCCAGCCACCCAACACGGCATCGAGGGGCCTAGACCAGTTTGCGCCATAGCTCCTACCCTTGCCGAAAGGTAACTCGTACAGCAAGCTGTTGGCAAGATTGTGCTCAATACTGAAGTCCGATACTCCGTAATCGAGACGCCGGTCCCATAGATGAGGAGTAGCGGGACCGTATCCTCCTGTTCGCGTCGCCGAGGCGAGATCAAGCCCCTTCGACCAAGTGTAGGCAGTTAGGAATGATAAGCCGGAGGACCAGCGCTTCTCGAGCTTAACGAGGAGAGCACTGTAATTCGCCGACACGTCATTCTGCTCGCGCCCATAAAACGATGCCAGTCCGGGGAACTCGCGCGGCAGGTATTGCACTGGCTGAGCTACCGAATTTCCGTTAAACCGAGGCAGCGTCTGATTGATATCCACCAACTCCGGCAGATGCGTGGATGCTGAGCCGACGTACCCCGTTTCCAGAACGAAATCCTTCGCAAGTTGTTGTTGTACAGTCAGGCTCCACTCCTGCACGCGTCCATTCCGGTCGTGCGGATCCCAACTTCCTCCCCCGGGCTGAATCAACGTCGTGGCCTCATTTGCGAATACCTGGTCAACAATCGTGTATTGCGTGGAATTGCTCTCACGAATTGACCGAGGCGCGCTACGCGCCATGTCAAACCACGTGTTGCCGATCTGCGGCGGATAGAAGATACCGGCTCCGGCCCGAATCACGGTCTTTTCATGTAGCGCTGCTGGGCTCCATGAGATCCCCACGCGAGGACCAAAGTTCGTTCGGTCGGGAAAAACCAACGAACGCCCGAAGCGGTTGTCGCGCACATAGGGAAGGTAGGTGGGCGAGTTCGGGTTCTCATCCAGCAAGACCGGCGGGAATCCCTGGTAGCGATCGCCGGTTCCTGGACGCACGATCGTCGCAAGTCCGTTCGGCCCGAAATCGACGTTCAGGATACCGTCCCGAGTATCGTACCAATAGGGCATGTAATCGTAGCGCAGCCCGATATTTATCGTGAGGTGCTGGGATACTTTAAACGCGTCCTGAATGTAGTAATCCTGGGTCCAGCGGCGAAGGTAGACATTTGTGTCCCCGAACGAGACTGAAGAATTGTGGCTGATGCCGAGAAGAAAAGATGCCATGCTGAGGCCGCCGTTTCCCGGAGACGTGGACCCATCCGAGTTGATCATTACCGGCGCAGTGGCCGACGCGAAGATATTGAAATACCCCCTGGGCACGTTGTCTGCAAACACATTGAGCTGCTCGCGCCGGAACTCCACACCCGCTTTGATCAAATGCCGACCCTTGGCCCATGACCAGTCGTCGCCATATTGAAAGACATTGTCGGCATTTTTTAGTGGATTGCCAAACGCGTTCTGTCCGAGGTTCACATAACCGTCATCGCTCTGGAACTGTGGCATCCCATAATCCTGCGGGAGCTGCGAAGTTCCCGGTATGCCGATTTCGGCGGCCACGTTGTGCTTGTAGGCCAGTTCGCCTATCCTCGAGTCCACGTAACGAAGGTAAGAGAATCTGGCATCGTTCGTCATCGTGGGACTGATGGCCCACAGATGATGCAGGCTGCCGGTCACGGTTCGAACCTCTTCCGTCGCCCCGGCGCCCGGTAATACGCTCGGGTTGACCGCATCTTCGGTTCCGAAAGAATAGCGCCCCCACAGGTTCATTTTCGAATTCAGTATGTAATCCAGCCGGCCCGCGCCCTGGTCGTAGTTCGTAGGCACCGACAGCACTCTGACCAGATTGTCTTTAAGAAAAGAGTTGTTCGGCGCCGGAACGTACGGCGTGCTCAGGAATTTGGCGATAGCCGGATTGATGCACCCCGATGGGATCACGTTACCGGCGAACGGGACGTTTGTCGTCGGGTTGGGATTGAAGCAACCCGACGGCAGACTATTGTTGGATGCAAAGAGCGGCACGACATTCCCGTTCGAATCGAGTCCCGTACTGTGGGGCATGTATACGGTAGTGCCGTAACCTGACAGGTCTCCGGTCCGAGCGGCCGCCGTTGGAACTGATGCTGCGCTGGTTGTATTCGTCCGGTCCCGAAGCCCTTCATAATCCGCAAAGAAGAATAGCTTGTCTTTGAGAATCTTGGAACCAGCGGCGCCGCCAAACTGGTTCCGGCGAAAGGGAGGCTTCGGAGATCCGGGACCGTTCAGAATGTCGTCGAAATAATTTTTCGCGTCAAATGCCGAGTTCCGCAGAAATTCGAAAGCTGTACCGTGAAAACTGTTCGTTCCTGTCTTCGTGGTCGCATTGATCTGGGCCGCGCCTCTTCCATACTGAGCGTCGTAAGAGTTCGTTTGCACCTTGAATTCCTGAATCTCATCCACTGAGGGGACTGCGGCAAATGTGTTGAAGTTGGGTTCGGTGTCCGTGTCTCCGTTCAGCAGAAAATCTGTGTCCTGAACGCGATTGCCGCCAATGGAGTACTGGGTGGTGACCCTCCGGCCGACTTCCCGAACCTCTTCGAAGCTGTAATTAGGATCCTTGGTGAACGTGACGCCGGGAGTAAGAGTTGCCAGATCGAGATAGTTCCTCCCGTTCAAGGGAAGATCTTCGACGCGCTTCGTATCGATCACCTGGCCGACGTCGGCGGTGTCGGTATCGAGTAGGGGCGCCGATGCAGTCACGACTACCGACTGCGTCACATTGCCCACCATCATAGTCAGGTTCACTGCTGCGGTCTGGTCTACGCGAAGTTCGAATTCGGGCACACTCATCACGCGAAAACCCGGTTTATTGGCTGAAACGGCATAATGTCCCGGCATCAGACCCGAGACTACGTAGTCACCGCTACCGGTAGTACGAGTCACACGAAGAGCACCGGTTTCTTCGTTGTGCGCTGTGATTTGGACATCGGGCATCGCGGCACCGGAAGAATCTACGATAACCCCCTTGATGGTGCCGGTTCCGATTTGCGCGGTTGCTGGGGCAACGAATGCCAGCATCATCGTGCTGATAAGTAGTCCGAAATTTTGCAACCGCTGAATGGTCATCACCAGCCTCCCGCAGCAACACATTTGTCAGGAACTATCAGGACACGTCAAGAACTATAAAGACAGTCATGCAATTTGTCAAGGAACTTTTCACGTATTTGGGGAATATTTCACAAACTCGGCCGAACCTTGCCGTTCGAGTGAAGTAAGGTCGCTGGGCAAGCACTGGAATGGCGAGACGTATATGCGAGATTGTATAGGGCTTAACCCCGGTTTTTATGTGAGAAACCTTTCTGAGCCGTTCGGTGTTCTTATGTGCTAGTTCGCGCGAACCCATTTTCGTTCATGGTGCGGAGTGCGGCTTTACGTAAGCGTCCGAGAATCCTTTCAATTACCCACAAGTTGAGCACCCCTGGCGAACCCTAATTCGATATCGGTGAGGCGGGACACTCCGCGCCACATGACGGGTTGCCGGGCGGAGGATCTTTCGCGCGTGCGAGATGGCCGCGCAGCCGGGCAATCTTCATGAGGTAAGGCGCAAGAGTAGCCTTACGCCGCCGGGTGGGTGGTCTTGTCGTGAATGAGCAGATCCAGCACGTGCATGTCAATGGTCGTCAGAGCAAGAGTGCCGCGTGCCGGTCCTTGAAGAAAGCGTCAAATCCGCCGTAGGCATCCGCTTGTAAGTAACCGCGATATCGCCCGTCAGCTTCAATCGTACCCGCTTAGTCAACTATATAATTACCCTAATTTGGGGCGCCGACCAGACAATCTCGTGTTCATGGAGCGGCTCCAAACGCGAGTGGGAGTGGAGACACGCTATCTCGCCTTGGAGATTGAAGGGCATTACGACTTGAAAAGCTGGGGTCGAGCCAATGATCATTGGATCGAGATCGCGCAGGAAATCGGACACAAAGCGCTCTGCGGCGCATTGGCTCGTGCAGATTTCGCTCCATCGGATCTCGGAGGCTCTTCTTTGTCTCCATCACGGGCATATCGAGTCCCTCATCATTCTGAAGGCAGTGGTCAGGTGATGCGGGCGAGACAGTATCATCCACGCGGCAGGCGTGGGAGTTTTCTCATCATCCACGCCGGAGGCGCGCACGCCGGGGTAGTGAGAGACCTGGGGCCTATCGTGGGGACGCGAGGCTTTCGACTTTCCGGCGCAGATATTGGAAATAATCCGGGGCGACTTGCAGACCAAGCACTTCCTCGATCAGGGGAAGAAAATAAGCCGATGAACGAATCGCGCCCAATGGTGGGATTCATCCGAGGTCACAAGGTCCTCCCTTGATGCGGATCTGGCCGAACTGTACCAGGTGACGACCGGTAATCTGAATCTGGCGGTCCGGCGCAACAAGGACCGTTCCGTAAAGATTTCATGTTCCAACTGACCAAGGAGGAATTCGAAAACTTGAGGTTGCAAATTGCAAGAGCAAGTTGGGGTGGCGGCAGGGTGAACAAGAGGGCCGGGTGCAAGTACGTGTTTGAGACGATCCAGCATCTGATCGAAGCGCCGGCCGACGAGCCAAAACGCCGCATCGGGTTTCCGACCAGTCGGGCCGGTCACGAGGAGCAAGCCAGCGATGAACAGGGAGAGGAATAAACATGGACCAAAAAACAGAAGGGCTCCAGGCGCTTCAACGCCTGTTCCGGGTCGCCTTACGCGATACCGGGCAATCGCGCCGCGTCGCCAATTTCCTGCTCGCCTGGCACAACGCGGAGGAAAACGGCGGCTGGGATCCGGTAGATCTGTGGAACGTGGACACAGCGATCGCCGAGGACATGCTCACCGTGCTGCGGCTGATTCGGGAGTGCATCACTACCCGGACGATCTGGGTTTCAAGAAAGCAAATCGAAGCGGTCTGGGAACAGTGGCGCGGTGCGCGGGTTTGAAACGCTGACCTCATTTACACTCGGCGAACAAATGGCGAATCTTTCTGCTAAGCTCACCGTGTGGGCGTCAAGGTCTGTACGGTCAAGGGGGTCGATACGCGCGGGCTCCCCAAAGCCGTCCTGGTCGAGGCGCACTCGTTGTTTGAGGCCGCCGAGCAGGGCTTTGAAAAGCTGCACCAGAATGGCGACTGCCGTTTCGATTCCCTGGAGGTTACCGTCCACAAGCCCGGAGCCACCTTTCCAGTTCGGGCCGGCCAGCTCGTCGACTGCCTCGGCCGCCGCGGAGACGGCGAGACGATCGGCATCACCGCTCTCAAGCGGCGCGTTCAGGAATTGCTGCAAACTTCGAGCAAACGGACCACAGGTAGAAGAGAGGAAAGCGGAGGCAGGCGATGAATAACGGCGAGTGGATCACGGCCGAGCTGGTGCAGTGCGGGGAAGCGGGCGAGATCTCTGAATTGGTTCCCGCGGAAGTCGTCACGATTGCCGGCATTCCGGTTCGGCGTCTGTTTGCGGCCGAGCCGCACCTGGCGCAGCGCTCCGCCGAATTTTTTCGGAGCCAATATCCGCAATGGGAACACGCGGCGCGCCTATCTGGGCGATGTCGGGCGCATGAATGATAACGTCCTTTATCATTCCTCTGAGCGATATAAGTCACGGCGTATCAGTGGCTTGCAAAGCGCTGATTTTCCTAAGCCGACAAGGCACTCTGCCGATTGCCGGGAATGCATCCTTCAGCAGGCTAAACTGGCAATTTCTGTATGGTTTTAACGGTAATAGCATTTCTCATAGGGCCAATAGCGCTGCTGGGCATTCCTCCGAAGTCCGCCTCACCGGAAGAACTGCTTACGCACGCGCTCTACCTGGCAGATCTTTACAACTGGTCGGAAGCGGCGCCCGAGTTTGAGCAAGCGGAGAAACTCTTCAGTGCCGCCGGAGACAAGCGAAACGCATTATATGCTCATTTCGGTACAATTCGCGGAACAATTGAGCGCTACAATCTACCGCTCACATCCGCGCGACTCGGAGCCGATCTTCAAAGCAATTCAATTCTCAAGAGCGACAAGCGATTACGACTGTTCTGTCTTGTGATCAAGGGCGATATCGACCAGGAGATTGATTCTCGTATCGGACGGCGGGATTGGGAGCAGGTGCGGTCACTTGCACAGGAGATCGGCGATAAACGCTGGCAGAATCGCGCGCTTGCACAGATCGGCATTTCGGCATTCTACGATCGCGATCTGGAGACCGCTTCCAGGGATGTGGGCATCGCTGTTGCCGTGGCAAAGAAAACAGGCGATATCGCCGCGGAGGTCCGATACACAACGGCCCTGGGTATTGCCTACCTTCAAGGGCAGATGTATGCCGAAGCCTTGCCCTATTTCGATCAGGCTCTTGAGATTTCAAAGGCAATTCCTGATTCGGGTTACCAATTCCTTACGAACCAGTCCCGTCTGGAAGCTTTAATAGGGCTCAAGCGGTACGACGCAGCTGAAAGTCTGGCAGACAACCTTTTTGATGAACTCAAGCGCAAGCGCCGAACTGGCCTACGAGCGCAGACGCTCGTTCTAGCCGCCGAGATCTCGCTCGCCCGCGGTGACATAAGTAAAGCGATAATGCAGCTTGAAGAGAGTATTGGAATCTGCAAAAAAGCTGGTTTCCAGCAGCTCCAAGCACAGCCCGAGCAGATTCTCGCTGAAATCGACCAGGGCAAAGGCGATCTGAGGAAGGCGGAACTGTTCGCAACTCAGGCCGCCTCCGATAGTCAGGCCAGCGGCGATAAGTGGTCGATCCCGGAACGCCTGAAGATTGTTGCTGAACTTCAGGTTCGCCAAGGCAAATACATTGAGGCAGACCGCACGTTTGATCGCGCAGCAGCATTCGTCGATACGGGTCTCGCTAATGCATCCAGTGTTCTGGAAAAAAACGCGCTGATTAAGCCCGCGAGCGAGTTGTACGCCGAGCATTTCTCGTTGGTAGCTTCAAAGCTGCACGATTCGTCAAAGGCATACAGGATCGTGGAGCAGGTGCGGGGGCGGGTAATTACCGATCTGCTCATGGCGGGTTCCATCAACTCTCCAGCGGCACGGAATGCGGAATCCAAGATCTCCCAATTACAGCTCAAGCTCACGGCGGCGGGCACAACCGAGGAGGTGCGGCGCCTGCGTGACCAAATTTTCAGTCTCAATGAATCGCGCTGGATCACTCCAGATATGAATATTCTGAAGAGGCGGTCACCGGAGACCGTCACGCTGCAACTTGTTCAGCAGCATCTGGACCGTTTTACAGCAATTCTGGAATACGTGATGGGAGAGCAGCAATCTTATTGCCTCGCAATCACACGTAACTCGTACCGCATTGTCCCACTCGCACCCCAAGCGGAAATCGAAACTGGCATTGCCAAGTACCTAATTGCAGTCAGGAGCAAATTGGCAGCCCACGCGGAGGGAAAGCGTCTTTTCGGCTTACTTCTCCAGCCGATAAGGGAAGCGCAACAAAAACAAAAACTGGTGATAGTCCGTGACGGGCAGCTTCATCTGATTCCGTTTGACGCCCTCGAGGATTCAGCAGGCCAGTACGTCCTCGAATCTCACAACGTCGGTTATGCTCCGTCCGCGACCAGCTATTACTTGATGTCTCGCGAAAGATATCAGCCCGCCCCTCAAGCGCAAACATTACTCGCTCTTGGAGGTGTTCCGTACGAAGAAGCGAAAGTCAAAGGGGTCAGTCTTTCTGCGGATAGGACGGACGCCGTCCCCAGAAACCTCCAAAACTCGCGGAACGAAGTACTGGCTATCGCCCGCGCTCTTCATACCGATCCAAGCAAGCCGCTACTGGGTGCGAACGCAACGGAATCAGCGTTCAAGCACGCCGCCCTGTACCCGTATCGATTCATCCATCTCGCTGTCCACGGAGTGACGGCACCCTACGATCCGGACAGCTCGGCGCTGCTCCTGGCGCCCGATCGGGGTGCTGGTGAGGATGGCCGGTTACAGGCATCCGAAGTCGTAATGCTTCACCTGAATACTGACGTAGCAGTGCTTTCTGCATGCGATACCGCAATAGGTCCGATCGAGGGCGAGGAGGGCATAGCAGCTCTCTCCGAGGCTTTTCTGCTGGCAGGTGCACGGTCTGTCGTATCCACTCTTTGGTCCATTGACGATACCGCGTCCGTATTCCTGATGGAGCAGTTCTATTCGCGGGTGGCCGCCCATCAGTCACCTGCGGAAGCACTGGAAACGGCAAAGAGAAAAATGCTCCAGACCTTTGGCAAAGCCGCCGTCCCCTACTATTGGGCGGCGTACACCTTTGAGGGCGTGCCCGGTCGTTAAGCCAGAGCGAAGACAAAGGGAGATTGAGGAATGACAACAGCAAGACAACGTCAGAGGATCATCCATGCCGTGAAGAAGCGCGTGCTAAAAAATCATTTCAACGTCGCGGGTGTGAGTTACACGGATTGGATCACTTTAATCGACGTCCGCACTCCCCAGTTACTTACCGTGCCCGAAAACGAGTTCGAAACGGAATTACAAGATATTCTTCGCGGACTAAAGAGCAGCCATACCGGGTTCTACCACGAGAGGCCTAACCGATTATTCCCACAGCATACTATTAATGCCAGTCTTTGGCCACCTGAGGGCGACGGCGGCCCCTGGTATTTTCTCGATGTTTTTCCAGAAGGTCCGGCTGACAGAGCCGGAATTAAACCCGGACACAAACTGCATCAGGTCGATGGAGTTCCTTACATCGCACCTGACATGCCACCATTCAGGACCGGCCATACTCACACGCTGGTTGTATCGGAACCTCACGACAAGAACACCCGAGAGATCACTCTCGAATTGCCCAGAAGAAAAGTTACGAAAGAACTTCCGCCGCTTCTTCCGCCCAAGAGCATGACCCACTCCGAGATTGCGCCCGGCATCGGCCTCCTGCGCATCACCTGGTTTCCGGGAGCAATAGGCCTCAAATTTGCCCGTGCTTTGGACAGCGCCATCGCTGATTTAAAGGCACACGGCTGTGATCATTTGATTATTGACTTGCGCGGCAACATCGGCGGCGGCCTCGGCTTCGCGCGCCTTGCCAGTTATCTGTGTCCAAACGGCATTCCAATCGGGTACAGCTTGACTCCAAAGCGCCTTCGCAAAGGCTTCAAGACTGAGGATCTCGAGCGCGTTGTGTATCCCGACAGCAGATTCGGTTTCGCAGCGGCCCTAACCCGCTTCGCGGTTCGCGACAAATCTATATTTCTGATGACACAGGGTTTAGGGGACCAGCCGTTCCATGGAAAAATCGTCATGCTCGTTAACCGGTGGACGAACAGTGCAGCCGAAATGCTCGTCAGTTTCGCCGCTGAAAACCGGTTGGCAACTCTGATCGGAACGAAGACTGCCGGCAACGTCCTCGGAGCCGTGAACTTTAAAACCGGCGGAGGATATTTCCTTCGATTGCCAGTATTCGGCTGGTACAGCATTAAAGGGGAATGCGTGGAAGGCAAGGGAGTCGCGCCTGACTTTGCTGTGGAGGTCGATCCAAACGAGCTGAACTCAGGCATTGACCAACAGATGATCGCGGCAATCGCCGTTTTGAGCGGTGAGAGATGCGCTCAAGCTGCGGTACGGTAGACCTGAGTTGTAGAGATGCACTTCTCGGCGTGCATCAACGGCCGGAAGCCGACTTATCGGTACCGATACGCGATTCGTTTTCGTGACATGCCGGAACAGTATGTCATACTCTCGCTACGTCGCATCAGCACTAGAATTGATGGTTCCGCTGATCCAGTCTGGGAACACGCCTACGACGTCTCCCTGCGAACTCGTTCCTGATCCGGCATTCTGAATGCCGGAATTCGACGGCCGTCGATGGCGGTAAACCCGTATTCACCGGCTAGATCGCCCATTGCCAAAATTCTGCCGGATTTGTCCACAATGTTCTGGTCAGAAGCGAGTGCGACCACTGCCCGACCGACGGATTCGGGCGATTCCATGCATTCTAGATACTCCTTATTGCCCATACCCTCAAAGGCCGCGGCCACACGTTCAGTCCGCATGAACACGGGGGCGAGCGCGATGGTCGGCGATGTTATGCGGCCTGAGTTCACGTGCCGTGATGCAACGCATCCGTTTGACGGACCATCCCCACGCGCGTGGGGAAAACGCCAGCCTCGGCTCGATCAGCCCAACCGGTCTCGGACCATCCCCACGCGCGTGGGGAAAACGCCTTGAGCGCCAGTTCAGGCCGCTTCTGCTGCGGACCATCCCCACGCGCGTGGGGGAACCCATTTGGCTTCTGGCGGCGGAAGCGGCGACTGCGGACCATCCCCACGCGCGTGGGGAAAACGCGGGGACTGCCATCTTCCGCATCTGGCCCTTCGGACCATCCCCACGCGCGTGGGGAAAACGCATTGCATCCAGGCCGGAGTAACGATCCAGTCGGACCATCCCCACGCGCGTGGGGAAAACACTGCCTTTTATGGGTCCTCCGGTACCGATACCAGCTTTAGTCCCTCCCAGTCCAACACTGAACGGCGAGTGGCTCCCCAGAACCGGATCTCGAACCCTTGCTCGTTTCGCGCGCTGTAGACCAACATCCCGGCCCCGCCGCCCATCGCGCCGCAAACTCGCTCCCATAAGCGTTCCCGAACCGCAGCCGTCACCGTACCGACGAACACGCCCGCCTTCGGCTCGAGTAACCATCGAGTCAACTCGCCCCGCAGCGATTCTGGTATGCGCTCCAGGATAATCACCACCATCCCGTTTCAGCCCTCCGATGCCTCGGGCAGCCCACGGGAGCCATCGACCTGCCGCCCGGGTGGTTGGCGGGGCGGCGAGGTTTCGTCGCCATAGTTGACGCCTCCGGCCGCCGTGTCCGCCACTGGATCCCACAACCCGCCCGGTACAGCGTCGTCCTCGTCGAGCAGGTCCGTTTCCGCCTCCGCCACCGGCGTCGCCCCCGTGATCCCGAGCACCTGGTACAGGTCTGGCACAATCCGCTCCAGCAGCCTGGTCTCGAAGAACACATCCCGGCACTTCTTCCGCACCCGCGTCTCGATCATTCCGTCACCCTGTTGCACCGTCCCAAACGCGACCGGAATCGTCACTTCGGTCTTGTACAGGTCCGCGACGTCGTACACGAACGAAAGCATCTTCCCCGTATGCACGAAGCCCAGCGCCGGCGAAAACCCGGCCGCCACGATGGCCGCATGGCACAGGCCGTACAGACAACTGTTGGCGCACGACAGCGCCCGGTTGATCGGATCCGCGCCCCTCCAGTTCGCCGACTTGTACTCGCGCATCTTCCACGGCACGCCCGTCTTCTCGGAAAGCTCGGCATAGGCTCGCCGCACACGAATGCCTTCGCGGCCCCGCAGTTGCTCGATCATCAGGCTCTCCGGCAACACTTCATCAAATCGCTGCCGGTACATCCGCATCACCACCCCTAGCCGGCTTTGCTCGTCCGCCCAAAGCCGCGCCTGCGCCATCAGGTTCCTCGACGAACGGGTCTCGCCCAGGCCGACCGCGTAGAACCGCACCGCTTCTTCGCCGCACCACATCACCAGACACCCGTTCTCGGCAAGGGTCCGAACCGCCGCCTGGGTGATCGTCGTCCCAGGCCCGAGCATCAAAAGCGTCAGCATCGTGCAGGGCACCGGCGTTCTTCCGCTGGCGTCATGGATCGCGATGGCCTTGCTTTCCTGGTCAACGCGACAGTGTTCGACGTACAGATAGCTCCAGCTATCACGAACTTTCGGAAGCAGGTGCAGGTCTTTCATCGGGAACCTCGCTTTCGGCCAGGGTTAAACGGATGCGGCGGACAGCGTACTCGCGCAAGTGCGAGCCGCTGCTTTCGGGACTGCCAAATGAGATGGGCTGGTCGCGCAGCGTATCGGTCGCCGAGTCGAAGTTGTCGACATCCCGAACCGTCGTAAAGAAACGGAGCGCGCTGTCCCCGACCAAGTGGCGCACGGCATCCTCCTCCGTTTGCCACACACCGCGACAAACAGGCCCGGCGGGGATGCAGCATTTGCGGCCTAGCCAGATGCCCCAAACCGGGTCTTCAACTGCGGCGGCGACCTTCTGTGCCCAGTCGGAGGGCAGCTTCAGGACGATGCCGAAGCGTGCGTCGAGAAGGTACTCGCGCCTGGTGACCACGGGATTCTTGTTGCGCTTGTTGTCCTCGGCGATACGTGTGTCCAGAACCGTGTGGAAGTCCTCCATCCGGCGAACCTCCCGCGATTTAGGGATGGCAATCGCCAGCATCGCGGAACTGCGCAGGACGTCCATTGCCGCTCTTTCCGACTGCGAGCCTTTCGCACATCCGAGAGCCGCACACAACAGGCCGGCGATCCCACTCTTGGATGGGAACAATCCCGTCGACCTCCGCTCGAACTGGCTTCCAAAGCCCCACGACTGCATCGGCGCTTCCAGCAACAGCGCCACGTAGCCGGTGCCGCTAGACATGGCTCAGCAGTGTCTTGCAAAATTCCGGCAGAGGAACGTGCGGAAGTTCCACCTCCCCGGCACAATTGAGATCCCAGCTCTTCTTCATGTGCTCGAAGTGGTCCTTGAGAGCTTTGACCGAAGGCTCAAGCAGGCCGTCCTGTTTCGGCCTCACTGGCTGCTCGAAGGCGTTGACCAATTGCAGCGGGTAACTCTTGTCGCGCACAAGTCCGAGCACGTAACCCGGAAGAGTGCTGCCGTTCATCGAGTTTCGGCGCGCCGAGGGCACCGCCATCAGACAGGCGCGCAGGAAAGCATTCAGAATCCTTTCGCGGTCCTCTTTCGATTGGATCTGCCGGAGATGATCTTCATCCCACAGCATGTCGACGTTCAGCCCGACATAGCGGTAGTACGTTGCGGAGTTATACTCGAGCGTCCCCATCATCCCGCTCCCGGCCCTGTCCTCATCCATCACCGATGGATCCTCCTTCTGCCGGTCGTCCACGGCGGTGAAGAAATCAACATCGCTTTCGGCTCGATGAGTGGAAAGCGCGTGGCTGAACAGAGCGGCACCTTCGACACTCAGCGAGTGGTCGGACGCCACCATGCGGCCAAACAGCGCAATGTCGGCGGCGTCCTTCAGCTTGACGTCCTTCATCCGTTTCGCGGTGTCTTTGATCTTCTTGTCATCCACGGCGCCGTTCTGGACCGCCGCCGCAAGCTCCTCGCCAGCTTGCGCGATCTCGGCGGGCGAGAGAAACATCAACGTCTTAACCTTGAGCATGCCTTTTGATTTCTCGGCCTGCGTGTCGAACTTCGCCAGATGGTCGCACAGCTTCTTGGCGGCGTCCAGGGCTAATGCTTCCTCAATGTCCTTTTTCGTAACCGCCTTCTTGATCTGTTCGACGATGAGTCTGCTGCGTTCGCCTTTGAAGAGATCCGGGCAAATCTCCTTCGCCTGCATCCGGATCGCCCGCTTGAGGCACTGGCTCGATATCCGCGCCCGCGTTACGCCTCCGAACACCGCCGACTTCGGCGATCCCAGGTCGTCTCGGTTCAGGCAAGTTACCGGGAACGACTGCAAGATGTGCAACTCGATCAACTTCACTGGTTTGTCTCTCCTGTTGCTTCCGATTCGTTTCTCATCCGATCGGCACAGGCATCAACAGCCCGAAGCCGAATGCCTTAGCGGATCCGATGCCGCTGCGAAATGCGTCGTAAAACTTGTCTCGATCCAAGACCGCAAGCATGCCCCGGAATTCGATAGCATTGTGCAGCCCCAACCGGCCTTGCTTCGAAAAGTATTCGCGGCCTTTCGGAAAGAGAAGCCGCCGCAGCTACGATCAATCGTGAGATCTCATTGCTCCGCCGAGCATTTAAGCTCGGGTTTCAAGCCGATCCACCTATGGTTGTTCGCATCCCACATTTTCCGGAACTGGAAGAGCACAATATCAGAACCGGGTACCTTAAGCCTCAGCAGTATCGGAAACTGTTGACTGAACTGCCCGAAGAACTGAGACTGCTCTTCGTGTTTGGATACCACGTTGGTGTCCGTAAGGGCGCGTTACTACTAATCAAATGGGAGCAGGTCGATACTGAGGCGGGGTTCGTTTATATGGAGAAGAAGCGATCCGGCAAACACGTCGGACGCGTACTGCCCATCTATGGTGATATGGCCGCCTTCATCGAGATGCAGCCGCATGGTAGTGAGTACCTATTCGCACGCGGATCAGAACCAATCAAAGACTTCCGCGGCTCCTGGAAAGCAGCCTGCAAACGGGCTGGCATACCGGGACTGCTCTTTCATGACCTTCGTAGGACGGCTGTTCGAAATATGCGTCGGGCGGGTATTCCCGAATCGCTCATCATGAAAATCATCGGGCACAAGACGAGGTCTGTATTCGAACGGTACAACATAATCGACGAGGACGATATCCGCGAGGCCGGCCGCAAGACGGAGAGCTTCCTGAGTTCCGAAGAAAGTGCACAAACAGGTGCACAAAATAAAGCTGAAAGAAAGGAGAGATTCAGCTAAGTGATTGGTGCGGATGAGAGGACTTGAACCTCCACGAGTGTTACCTCACTAGAACCTGAATCTAGCGCGTCTGCCAATTCCGCCACATCCGCAAGATGGGTGGGTCGCTCACCATTGTAATCCAGGCGTGCTACGATCACGCGCAGATCATGCTTCGAAAGAATTTTGTTTCGTTGTTCTTTATTTTGCTCTGCGTTTTCGCTCTGCGGGCCCGCGCCGCGGAACCGGTCCGTTTGATTCTCGATACGGATATCGGAAACGACGTCGATGATGCTTTGGCCCTTGCAATGATTCATGCGCTCGAAACCAGGGGCGATGTGCGCTTGCTGGCGGTGACCATCACCAAGGATAACCGCTATGCTGCCCCGTTCGTAGACCTGGTGAATACGTTCTACGGACGGCCCGATATTCCGATCGGCGTCGTGCACGACGGCAAGGCGAAGGAGGATTCGGCGATGCTGAAGATGCCGGCTGAAGAACACGATGCAAACGGAAAAGCAGTGTACCCGCATCGCCTCCAGGATGGATCGCAAGCCCCGGAAGCAGTTCAGCTCCTGACCACGATACTTTCGAAGCAGCCGGACCATTCCGTGACCATCGCGCAGATTGGATTCAGCACGAACCTCGCAAGGCTAATCGAAACGCCCGACGGACGTGAACTGGCGCAACGAAAGGTTAAAACCCTGTATCTGATGGCCGGGAACTTCAAGAATACGGAACCGGAATACAACGTGTATACCGACCCGCCCTCGGCCAAGGCGCTGTTCGCAAATTGGCCGACACCGATGATCTTCAGCGGATTTGAGATCGGACTGCACATAACGTTCCCCTACGAAGCCATACAGAGGGATTTTTCGTACGTGCCTCACCATCCCATCGCGGAAGCCTACCGCCTCTACGTGAAGAAGCCCGAGGACCATCCAAACTGGGATTCGACTGCCGTACTTGACGCAATTGAGCCAGACCGCGGTTATTTCGGCCTCTCCGCGCCTGGACAAGTTGCGCTAGGCCCCAACAATACGACCGTCTTCACACCGGATCCACAGGGCAACAGGAGATACCTCATCCTGAAACCGGATCAAGTGAGCCGTATTCGCCAACTCATTGCCGATCTGGTCAGCGAGCCTCCGCAGACGATTCCGGCCGAAACAGGCGCGCAGCAGACAGCTTTCTAACGTTGATTGAAGCGATTGTAAGCCGTCCGGCTAAAATTAAATCAATGCCGGCAATTTCCACCAGCACGGGTGCATCTGCACCCGCCCGCTCACCTTGGCTTAATGTTTTTCTCGCATGGCTGATTCCCGGATCGGGCCATTTCCTCTTGGGCCGACGATGGCGTGCGGTGATCGTGTTCGCAACGGTTCTGCTTCCATTCATTCTGGGATTGTTAATGCGAGGTCCCATGTTTCAGCCGACGAGCGCGGGCGACGTGCTTTCGAGAGCCATTCAATGGGGAGGCTTAATTGCTGACCTTGCCAATGGCTTGCCGTACTTTCTCGCGGTCTGGTTCGGGTACGCTCCACCTGATGTTGCGACACACACTTGCGATTACGGATCGAAGCTGCTGGTGGCCGCCGGACTGCTGAACATCCTGGCCGTCGTGGATGCCTATGAGATCGCGACGGGGCAGAAGGACTAGAAACCGACATGACCCTCAGCCTCAATCATCTTCAACTTTCTCTCCTCTTCGCGCTCTTTGCGAGCGTGATGCTCGGCCTGGTTACCAAGCGAACGGACCGCGCGAGAGTACATTACGGCCTGTACTGCTTCGGCTGCTTCATGCTGGCGCTGTTCGGGATCGGCTGGGTCATGCGTCTGCTGCACGGATGACTGAAAGAGCCAGGACGGCGTACTTCGCATGAAGACCTTTTACATTGAGACGTTCGGTTGCCAGATGAACGCGCACGACTCGGAAAAGGTTGTGGGCACGCTGGTGCAAAAGGGATACAGGCAGGTACAGGAACCCGGCGAGGCGGAGCTGATTTTATATAACACTTGCAGTATCCGCGATAAAGCGGAACAGAAGGTTTTCAACCGGCTGCAACAGTTCAAGCGAGAGGCAGGGAAGGGCAAAGTATTCGGCGTAATTGGCTGTGTTGCGCAGCAGGAAGGCGAGCGCATTTTCGAACGCGCACCCCACGTTAGCCTGGTGGCAGGATCCGCAAGCTATACCAGGCTCCCGGAATTACTCGTGCAGCTTGAGTCGGGCAACCGCCGGGTTACGGGTCTGAGTCTCGATACTAACGAGACATTCGATACCCCGTTTACTCGCCGCGATAACCCTCATCGCGCCTACATCACGATCATTGAGGGTTGTGATAAGGCCTGCGCCTATTGTGTGGTTCCCTTCACCCGCGGGCCCGAGCGGAGCCGCACGAGTGAGAGTGTGATGC
>Ga0308173_10000080_pt1 | contig 31872 bp, 25 predicted proteins | sample PhyPR1_FD_203716 | JGI IMG/M metagenome (GOLD analysis project Ga0308173, IMG submission 203716) | Soil microbial communities from UC Gill Tract Community Farm, Albany, California, United States - DLSLS.P.R1 | ecosystem: Environmental > Terrestrial > Soil > Agricultural land | place: USA... | reverse complement strand
TTTTTTCTTTTTTTCTACTTTGGGGGGGGGGGGGGGGGGGGGGGGGCAAGTATGCGGGGGTTTAAGGGGGGCACGCGTGCTACGCACGCGCGCCCCCCCGCGGGGAGGCCGATAAAGTTATTCCCTTATTTCAAAGAGTACCTTTACAAGGGGTGAAATCTATAGATTTTACAGATTTTAATAAAGCAGTAGCCCGCCCCGCGGGCGTACTACGCTCCGCTAGTAGAGATAATGAAAACAAAAAAACATTTAACTAACGAAGGATTAGATCTATTACATAAATTAAAAGTGGGTATGAATAGAGGAAGAGAGTAAAAACTGATTATACTAGGTTAATATTTATTATTTTTCTCCGATTCCTATAATATTTTCAGGGGTTTTCAGGCTTGCTAGTGTTGACGCTTCGCCCCCTTTCTATGAAATACCCCGGGTAACGGGCCAGGGGACTAGGGTAGCAAGCTAGGGTAGCGGCGGCCCGCGCCGCGTACCTACGCTTTCGCTAGGTACGCAAGCTAGGGGGGCTTCGCACAAAAAAGGGTAAATACAAAATTATATTTTTGTACCTTTTTATTCAATGTCTCCTTCGGAGGCATCCGTATGTAATTATTTGTATGATAAATCTGACAACCGTGGTACAATTAATTAGTCAATTAAAAGGGTATTTTTATATAAACCCTTTATTATCTTTAAGTTTAGCTATTACTATCTTTTCTTTTGTAGGTATACCACCCCTGGTAGGGTTTTTTGCCAAACAAATGGTATTAAGTGCGGCTTTAGATAATGGTTATATTTTCTTATCTTTAATTGCTATACTTACTAGTGTAATTGGGGCAGTTTATTACTTGAATGTAATAAAAGAGATTTTTTTCTATTCTCCTGAGCATGTAATAAACCCTATTTTAGGCGCAAGCTCTGAATCTGATGCACAAGCTACTAGGGAATTTAAAGGTATAAATATCTTTATTTCTAGTCCTTTTTCTATTACAATTTCTATTATTACTTTAGTAATACTATTATTTATATTTTTAAATAAAGAGTGATTAAGTATGGGTACCATATTGGTACAAGTTTTATTTAGTAATTAAATGAGTAGTATGACATTATTTATTATATTTGTATCTATAATTGCTTTACTTTTTTTATTTATTAATTTAGTATTTGCTCCTCATAATCCTAAAATTTGAACTGGGAAATCAATTAATTGGGTAAAACTATCAAATTCCGGGAAAACCTTAAAGCTTCTGATACTAAGCATTAATCGAAAGGTTAATTGTGGCTGAAGTAATTACTCAGATATAGTAATAAGTCAGAAGATATACGAAAGTATAATAGGCAACCGCGGATCTAAGTCAGAAATACGTGGGCAGCGCAAGCTAAAGCTCTATATTGCTGTAAAAGAGCAACGAGTAAACGGTAGTTGTATTGAATATTTAAATAAAGAAAAATACTCAATGTTAAGATGTACTCTAGTGGGCTTCGAAAGAAGTTATCAGGCCAAAATCCCTTCTAACTCTATAAATTAAAAAAAAAATTAGTACCTTAGAATCTAAACTAAATCCTTCGTACGTCTCGGGATTTGTAGACGGTGAAGGTTCTTTTATGTTAACTATAATAAAAGATAATAAATATAAGTTAGGTTGACGTGTAGTTTGTAGATTTATAATAAGCTTTCATAAAAAAGACTTAAGTTTATTAAACCCTCCGCGCGGGGCGCGCGCGTGTACACGCGCGTCACCCCACGCGGGGGGAAATAAGATTAAATAATTTTTTGATGTAGGTAATGTATTTCTTATGGCTAAGGATTCTGCACAATACCGAGTAGAATCGCTTAAAAAAAAAAAACGGTTTAGATCGGGGGATAATTAATCATTTTGATAAATACCTCTTAATAACTAAAAAACAAGCTGATTATAAGTTGTTTAAATTGGCTCATAATTTAATTAAAAACAAAAGTCATCTTACAAAAGAAGGACTCTTAGAACTTGTAGCTATAAAGGCTGTAATAAATAATGGTTTAAATAATGATTTAAGTATTGCTTTCCCTGGTATTAATACTGTTTTAAGACCTGATACACCGTTACCTCAAATTCCGAATCCTTTTTTGATTATCTGGATTTGTTGATGCAGAGGGTTGTTTTAGTGTCGTAGTTTTTAAGTCTAAAACATCTAAATTAGGAGCCCTCCGGGCCCGCAGGGCCCTGGGCTGGGCGGAGCCCCGAAGCAGTAGCGCGCTCGCGCGCGTACTACGCTCCGCTAGTTAAATTAAGTTTTATTTTAACTCAAAGTAATAGAGATGAGTATTTAATAAAAAGCTTAATTGAATATTTAGGATGTGGGAATACAAGTTTAGATCCTAGAGGTACTATTGATTTTAAAGTAACTAATTTTTCTAGTATAAAAGATATTATTGTCCCATTTTTCATTAAATATCCTTTAAAACCTCGGGCGCCGCCCGGGTTTTCCCCTCCCAGCAGTTCTGCTGGGGGCGCTGAGGGTGGCTACGCTCCGCTAGCCTCGGAAATAAAAGTTTAGATTTCCCCGATTTTTGTGAAATCGTAAGATTAATGGAAAATAAATCGCATTTAACTAAAGAAGGGTTAGATAAAATAAAAAAAATCCGTAATAGAATGAATACGAATAGAAAACAATAGTTAAAATCAAAGGGAAATATTAAATTTATAGGTATGAGAAATTTGGCTCAAACGTATCAAGAGAAATATAGTATATTTGAATGTGGTTTTCATAGTTTTTTGGGCCAAAATAGAACACAATTTGGCGTTAAATTTTTCATTTTTGCTTTAGTTTATTTATTATTAGATTTAGAAATCTTGTTAACTTTTCCTTTTGCAGTAAGTGAATACGTAAATAATATTTATGGTTTAATTATAACATTAGGCTTTATAACTATTATAACTGTAGGTTTTGTATACGAATTAGGTAAAAGTGCCTTGAAAATTGATAGTAGACAGGTGATAACTATGACAAGATTTAATTATTCTTCTACAATTGAATATTTAGGAAAAATATAAAGTGTAATTTTTTTTTATGGCGGCGCGCTTTTTGCTCTGTACAATATGCATTCTACGTGTTAGCAGCTGTGGCAATATGTAAGAGGTTAGTGTTATTCATTTCGGTAATCGTAGCAGACTTCGTACTTCGTACTTCTGCAGCAGAAACCAAAGGTTTATGCGATAAACGGTTTAGAAACCAAAGGTTTCTCGCCTGCCAGCCTGCGCACAAATAAAATAGTATAAGGGTTAATCTCTAACCAGGAGGTATCGTATGTTTGGAGGGTATCACTAATAAAGCGGCGGGGAGTACGAGCGAGCACGATCGCGAGCGTGGTCGTGATCGCGAGGGGTAGCAAGCTAGGGTAGCGGCGCCCCGCGCCGCGTACCTACGCTTTCGCTAGGGGCTTTATTCTTTTCATGGACAGGTAATGGGTATCTTAAAATAAAATGTAAGTAATAGGTTACTTTTTTTTTACGAGCAAAAAGCGCGCCCCACATTCTATGTGGGAGGTTTTTTTTTGCTATTACACACTTAAGATTTTTTTTAATAAAAAAAAAGCCTAGAAAATAACTTAACTCAAAACTTCAATCACTTAACTACTTAGCGTTATTTAAGTTTATCGGCCTCCCCTTCCCACCCCAGCAGAATGCTGGGGGGGGGGGGGGGGGGGGGGGGGGGTTGGGGGGCCCCGCCCCGCGCCGCGTACCTACGCTTTCGCTAGGTACGCAAGCTAGGGGGGGGGCGTGCGTAGCACGCGTGCCCCCCTTAAACCCCCCGCAGACTTGCGGGGGTTTTGGGGGGATATTAGATATAAAATCCTTATGTGTGCTTTAGATAAATTACCTAAATTCCATAAATATAAAATTGATAGCTGTAAGGCTATAATCTTATTATTATCAAAAGTCCTTATCTTATAGTACGTTTGATATTTATTATCTCTAATATAGTATTTATTCAATTAAAAAAACCACCGGAGCAAAAAGCGCGCGACGCGCTTTTTGTAGCGCGCCCCGCCGCGTACTACGGCTCCGCTAGCTCTTATTAAAAAAATATAAAATCTCTTTTATTTTAAGTTATAAGTTATAACTATATGCGATAAGCTACGCGACTAATTAGATAATAATATCTAATTTATTAGATATTTAGCCTCTAATAAATCTTTATAGGCTAATTTATCTTGAGGGTTTTCTAAATTCTCCGCACCCCCGCGCTTTTTGCCTGCCCCCCAGCATTCTGGAAAAACGCAGACTTGCGGGGGTTTTGGGGGTGGGAAGGGGGTGCGGAGATTTTAATTTGAGTATTTTGGTTAATAGGATTATTTTTCAAGATATTAATTATACCAGTAAAAACTAGTTCACTAAACCCTCCGCGCGGGGCGCGCGCGTGTACACGCGCGTCACCCCGCGCGGGGGGAAATTGAAGATTAGATAGATTTTTTTTCCTCAGTTAATCTAGAAAGCTTTTTATAGCTAATATTTTTTTGTTTCAACTTTATTCGTTGAAAAAGCTCGATAAATTGTAGCAACCATATAACAAGGTAAGTATTTACCTTTTTCTTTATCCAATAAAAGTCTATTGGCGACGCAAGCTCGTTAATAATATTAACACGTTTACTATTCAACAAATTAGAGTGTATTTGGGGTTGTAAGTTGTATGTTATCATTATTAAAATTAAAAAAAGTTAGCGCAACAAAGGCAAATTTGTAAGACATAAGGAGTTATCACCCAGCTTTCGTCCTAATTTCTCTATCACTACGAAGATAGGCGAAGAGAAGCTCGGACTTTTCCTGTTGATTTGACGGAGTTCGTGCCTTGTACTCATTTGTTTGATCTTTCATCATCACCACCACCCACATGCCCGCCAATTATCGAAGGTTGGACTTTCCAAGTTGATTTGACGGGCATCGTGGCCTGTGATCAGTTTTTTATCTTTCCTGAGCATTGTACTCATTTGTTTGATCTTTCATCATCACCACCATTCACATCCCGCACCAATTATCGAAGGTTGGACTTTCCAGGTTGAGTTGACGGGCATCGTGGCCTGTGATCAGTTCTTTATCTTTCCTGAGCATCCTATCCCTCCCTCCCTCAAACCAATTATCGAAGGTTGGACTTTTCAAAGTTGATTTGACGGAGCGAAGGTAATAGGCGTACTCTCCTATATCCCTAAAAAGGGTCCCCAAATTGGAGTGGTTGGGGCTAGCCCCCTTTCTCCATAGGTAAGATAAGATCTATTCCAAAACGGACTACTACTCTCTCATTTACACTCGAATACAATGACTAGTAGTTGTTTAAGTAATATTAATTCTTTTATTAATCCTGCGATTTACATTGGTTATGGAAATTGGAAAATACTTGCCTTATTATATTATATAGTTGTTATAACAATTTTAGTACAAAAACTGATCAGTTAAAATTTTACGCACTATTCGAACGAATTTGAAAATTCGGTTTATCCTTCTCGCTCTTACTGCTCTTCAACTACAGCTCCTTCACTTTTAACCGAGCGATATTATTCTTCACATTCATATGGAGGTTCAGATTCAGATTCAGATTCAGATTCAGATTCAGATTCAGATAGAACTCCGTCCCTGTTTAATTTTATACCGTCTAGATTAAAAATTAATTCAATGGTATCTGATCTAAAATTTTAGCAGGGTAAAGCTGTATTACGAGCAAAAAGCGCGCCCCAGTTTAAGGATGTATAAAAAAGGATCGTGATCAAGATATAAAGGATTTTTATTATTTAATATCATTTGCACCAGAGTTTGAAAGCTCTATTATAAAAAGCTTAAAAGCGCTCGAGCATTACGGTGACCCTGACTGAAAGTATAATTTACCCTTAGAGGACTGACTTTAATAAGTTTGAATATGTTTTACAAGCATTCTGGGATACTTTACCTGAGGATGAATACAGAGATGCTATACGTGAATTATATAAAAATTTAGGTGGTGGTATGTTTATTCTTAAATTCTATATTCATTTCAGTTCTTATGTAGTTAGATATGATTTTTATACTTTTGATTTCTTCTCCCCCCGCAGGCTTGCCCCCCCCCAGCATTCTGGAAAAACCAAACCCCCGCAGACTTGCGGGGGTTTTGGGGGTGGGAAGGGGGGGGGGAGCAGAAAAGAATGTTCTTAATCAAGTGTATGGTAGTTTCGGATATATACCTTTTACGAGCTTGCGTCGGGGGTACGCAAGCTAGGGGGGCGCTTTTTGCTCGTATTTCGGTTTTCTGCGTAGCCAGCCAGCCAGCCAGCCGGCAAGCACTACTATTATCATTTAGAAAAGAGTATAGTTGCTCTTCTATTATCATATAAAAATGAAATGAGTATAGTTGCACTATTATTATCATATAAAAAAAAAGAGTGTAGTTTAATGGTAAAACAGAAAGCTTCAACCTTTATGTTCTTAGTTCGAGTCTAAGTACTCTTGTAGAATTCTGAGTCTGTTTAAGATAAAAAATAAGACTCCTAATATTAGGTATTATAAATTAATGGGATTGAATAATATGAGTACTAAATCATCATTTTTTTTTCTTTATTAAAAAAAAGCTTTTAGCTTTAGAAATAAAAAAAAAATATTTCATGAGGGCTAACTTTTTAGCGGGATCAATAGGTATTATTATTGGTTGCGTATTTAAATCTACAAGTTTAGGCCCTGTGATATTATCTTTTTTTGGGGTTGAGCCTTCAGAGTTAAACCTATACATTGCTGCCGGGTTCTCTGCCTTAGTTACGAAACTAAGTATTAAAGGTGTTGTAGAGGAATTTTTTAGTGATTTCCCCCCGCGCGGGGTGACGCGCGTGTACACGCGCGCGCCCCGCGCGGAGGGTTTGGTAATTTACCATTACAATCTTAAACCGGATTTTATGTATATGGGTGGCTTGCCGCTTGCTAGTAACTACAAGTTAGTTCTACCGTCGGCGGTATAACTAGGTTTAGATGCTTATGCTTCTTCTCTTTCTGATGAAGGCCAAGTGGGGTAGCAAGCTAGGGTAGCGGCGGCCCGCGCCGCGTACCTACGCTTTCGCTAGGTAGCAAGCTAGGGGGAACCCTTCCCAATCTGCAGGAGGCAATAATATTGACCCCTAACCATGGACCTAAGTTTGCTATTTGGGATAAATTAGGTTGACCTCAGATAATTACGGACTATGACTGATTAAATAAAATTAATGCTAAATTTAGCGACGGTAGTCCAGACCCTGCATCAAAGGGTATAAAGAAGCCTCGATCTGAATGAACAAAGGAGGATTGAGCCAAGTTTACACCGGAGGAGCAACGTACGATGAGACTTGAAGAATCGTCTTGTCGAATACTAGAGCTATTGTGGGCCAGACACCCACAAAATGAGGCTTATAACCCTAATTCTAGTGATTAACTGAATTCCGTAATATTTCTAAAAATTTCGCCGAAGATCAATTACATAAGGATCAAATGGATTTTGCGTGAATTCGTGTATTTTATGATAAAAACAAGGACTTGGGGCCTTGGAAACGTATAGATGAGGATTTAGCAATAATCCTTAAAAACCAAGAAATAAATAATCCTGTCTTTTATTTCTATTTCTATTTCTATTAGCTAAGGTTTGATAAACCAAAGGCTTAGAGTTGCTAGTAGTAAAAGAGGTATCATTTATTGGTCGGATACCATATAAAGGGCGGGGGCGGGGCCCTTTAGTTTTTTATTAGCACGCGCGGCTTCGCAGCACTGATAGTCGTAGCTTAAAAAATGGATACAGGTGAGGTGATTCCTTTGTGCTATTAAGAATATAGGTTGCTTTAGCTTTATAAACCAAGGGTTCCGTAGCGTATAAATAATGAGAGATAAATAATTTAAAATTTAAAATATATACTACTATGAATATTACCTTGATACTTTTTTTAATCGGAATTTTAGGATTCGTATTAAATAGAAAAAATATTATATTAATGCTTATTTCAATTGAAATAATGCTATTGTCTATAACATTCCTAATATTGGTAAGTTCACTTAATATGGATGATATTATTGGCCAAACTTATGCTATTTATATAATAGCTGTGGCAGGTGCAGAGTCTGCTATAGGTTTAGGTATTTTAGTTGCTTTCTATAGATTAATTAACTCTCCTGATAAAAATCCAAGATCAAATTATTCTTATTCACATTTAAATTTATTACCTGCAATTTCACCAAGTAATTTAATCCAATCAAGGAATTATTCTAGCCTTTCGCCCAGGACTGTATACAGCGCTGTATACAGTGCTAGCCCGGAGGGTGAAAGGAAAATAGTTTTAAATCCGAGGCTAGCGGAGCGTAGTACGCGCGCGAGCGCGCTACGAGCTTGCGTCGCCACCCTCAGCCTCAGCGGCGCCCGAGGTTCATTTATAAGTGGGTTCTCTGATGCTGAAGGTTCTTTTGTTGTAACTATTTTAAAGAATCCTAGATATAAAACAGGATGAAATGTACAAGCTAGATTTCAAATAAAGTTACATGAGAAAGATAGAGCTTTATTATTCTTAATTAAAAATTATTTTTATAATGTTGGATATATATCTAAAATAAATGATAGATCTACGGTTGAATTTAGAGTTAGTGATATAACTAGTTTAAATAATATAATTATACCTCATTTTGAAAAGTATACATTAATAACTAATAAATATAAAGATTTTATAATATTTAAACAAATTGTATCGTTAATGTCAGAAAACAAACATACTACTTTAGAAGGGTTAAAAGAAATTTTAGAATATAGAGCATCTCTTAATTGAGGTTTATCTAAAAATTTAAAGGAATCTTTTCCTTCAATAGTACCAGTTAAAAGAGTAGAAATTGAGGATAATATATTAAGTAATTTATCTTCTAATTGAGTAGCCGGTTTCTCAGCAGGAGAATCCAATTTTTTTATAACTATATCTGGTAATAAAGTATGATTACGTTTTTCTATAGCTCAAGATTCAATAGATATACTGTTATTAAAAAGTTTAGTTGAATTTTTTAATTGTGGTTATATAGCTCAATATAAAAACCGTAAAGTATGTGAATTTATAGTTACAAAAATTAATGATATAATTATATATATAATTCCTTTTTTTGAAAAATACAAAATTGAAGGTTCTAAATATAAGGATTATGTTAATTTTAAAGAAGCCGCTACTCTTATTAAGAATAAAGAACATTTAACTGAAAAAGGTTTAAATAAAATAATAGAATTAAAAAATTCTATGAATAAGAATGATTAAAATTTTCTTGATTAAAAGGAAGTTTTCATCTTGATCACCAAAGGCGAAGTGAACCTTCGCCTAGTCTTATACAAGGCGAAACTCTCAAATTGCGGGAAACTATTAAAAACAAATCTACCAAGTTAATATAGTAATATAATTAATGGAACAGGTAATGACTCGTTGTATGGTAAAAACGATTTGGATATATAGAAGATCTGCAGCCAAGCACCGAGTATTCTAAGGAATAATGGTGTGCAGTTAATCGGCTAAACGTGAGTTGGTTTTTTATTAATATGGGCGCGCTTTTTGCTCGGATATTAATAATTAGCTTAAGATATAGTCAGTCTCAATATGAGAATATTGAGGTAAAACGAAGAGGAAGTATAGCAATACAATATAAATAATGTATTTAAGTATAATAATCTTACCTTTATTAGGATCTATAGTATCTGGCTTTTTTGGTAGAAAAGTTGGAGTTAAAGGTGCACAAATAATTACATGTTCAAATGTAATAATTACTACAATATTAGCAATCTTAGCTTTTGCTGAAGTAGGTTTTAATAATATCCCTGTGACTATAAATTTATTTAGATGAATAGATAGCGAATGATTTAATATCATTTGAGGTTTCCAATTTGATAGTTTAACAGTTTCAATGCTTTTACCTGTATTGATAATAAGTTCTTTAGTCCACATATATTCAATTTCGTACATGAGTAGTGATCCTCGAGGTAGCGTGGAGGGAATACGCTTCTATGGGGGTAAACTGTCAAATTCCGGGAAACTCCTAAAGCTTAAGGTACCAAGCTATATTTGAAAAATTATTAGTGGCTGAGGTAATCGCTCAGGTAAGGTAAAAAGCCTTAAGATATGTGAAAACAAAATGGACAATCGCGGATCTAAGTCAACAAAACCCTCCGCGCGGGGCGCGCGCGTGTACACGCGCGTCACCCCGCGCGGGGGGAAACTAAAAGTTAATGTTGTAAAAGAGCAACGAGTAAACGGCAGTTGATTAGTTAAGTCTAGCTTAACTAATTTAAGATGTACTCTAACAGGTTTTGAAAAAAATCGTGGTATAAATCACGGCTTCAACCGTCAAATGAGTTGAAGCTCACGTGTTAAAATCCCATCTAAGCAATTCCGTCTCGGTCCCATCGTTCTTATTCATGGTACTTCTAAACTGACTCCGGTGAATCCTGGAGTTTGGTCTGGTTTAATAGATGGAGAAGGTTCTTTTTCAATAATCTTAGTTAAAAATTCAACACGTAAATTAGGTTGGCGTGTTGAACCAAAATTTCAACTAGGTTTACACAAAAAAGATTATGATGTATTATTACAGTTACAGCTTTTTTTTGGTGGTGCCGGTGGTATCTATTTAGCTCGGAATGGTGAGTTTGTTAATTACATAATTAGTTCTATTAAAGATTTAAATAAACTTGTTGTTCATTTAGAACATTATCCATTGTTAACTCAAAAATCCGAGGATTTCTTTTTCTTTAAACAAATAATAGATTTAATTAATAATAAAGCTCATCTTACTGTTGAAGGTTTAAATAAAATAGTAAACCTAAAAGCATCTATGAATTTAGGTTTATCCGAGAAGTTAAAATTAGAGTTTCCTGGATATCAAGTCATGGGGAGACCTATTTTTAATTGTATCGAAGTAGCTACAAATATAAATCCTTCTTGGATTTCTGGTTTTGTTAGTGCTGAAGGGAACTTTGATGTTCGTACACCTAAAACAAATAGTAAAACAGGTTATAGAGTTCAGTTAAGATTTAGGATAACCCAACATGTTAGAGATATCATGTTGATGGAAAAATTAGTTCAATATTTAGGAGGAGGAAAAGTATATAAATATACCAGGTCTGGTGTTCATTTAAGTATAGTTGATTTCTCCTTAATCACTAATAGAATAATTCCTCTATTTAAAGAAAATCCTTTAGTTGGTGTAAAATCTAAGGATTTTGAAGACTGATGTAAAATACATGAATTAATGGTTAATCGTTCACACCTAACTATTAAAGGTATGAACTCTATACAAGAAATTAAATTAGGTATGAATAGGGGTAGAAGTATTGAGATAGAGTAAGGTAAGATTAATAAATTTAGGAGTATTGCGCCTTAATTATTTAATTTCAATATTACGCTACTTCGTCTATATGAAGAATTTGCTTTAAGACCCTCGATGTAACCGGCGCCATTCAAAAAGTAAACTAGGATAAAATGAGACAAATTGTATGATAAATTTAACAAAAGCACAATCAAAGGTTTTTTAGTTATTTAAGCTTATTTACATTTATGATGGTAATACTTGTAACAGCTAATAATTATTTATTAATGTTTGTAGGATGAGAAGGTTTTTATTCTCCGGGTTTATTAGGGTTTTTATATTTATTGTTTAATACTTTTATATTATTTAATTATACAAGTAAATTTTATAGTCCTACTAATTATTCAACTAATGAATTTAATACTCCTTTTACTAAAAATTTAATTTATACTTTAAATTCTAATAAGTTTAACTTAAATAATAGATTACGTAGAAATTATTCTACTAATAAATTATCTAAAAAGTATAAAGAAGAATGTGAATTAACATTAGAACAAAAAGAAGTACTTGTAGGGGTTATTTTAGGTGATGGGTTTTTAGAAAAATTAAATGACAGATCTAATACAAGATTAAGAGTTGATAATTCTTATCCTGAACAAGAATTGTTTGTAATCAAATTAAGAGAAATATTTGATTCTATTGTAAACATGCCACCTAAAGTTTTAACTAGAACAGATAAAAGATCAAGTAAAATCACACAATCTATTTATTTTTGAACTCTAACTTTACCTTGTTTAAATTATTATCATAGTTTATTTTATAATAATAAAATTAAATGCATACCTGGTAATATTGGAGAACTGTTAACTGAAAGAGGATTAGCTTTTTGACTAATGGGGGATGGTATGTATAGAAAAGATAGAGAAGGAGTTGTAATTTGTACAGATTCTTTTACTTTAGAAGATACTGAGTTATTAAAAACTATTTTAATTGAAAAATTTGAACTTACAGTGTCAGTTCAAAAACACAGAGAGAATGTATATAGATTATATATACAAAAAAAAAGTGTTAATAGATTAATAGATCTAGTTAAACCTTATTTTGTTACGAGGATGTTCTATAAATTGGGATTATAAAAATATGAGTATTAAAGATAATAATAAATTAAATTTTTCAAATAAAGATTTAAACCTTGATAACCACAATAGCCTTAAATGACTAAATTTAAATAAATTTAATATAATTTATAGTTTTATTAAAAAAAAGTCAAGTGTAAACAACATAAACAATAATTGTTTATTAATAGGATCTTTATTAGGAAATTCTTATTTAGAAAAAAATGAGAAAGGTGTAAGAATTGTATTTATTAAATGTAACGATAATATCGAATATCTTATACAATTTTATAATACATTTAGAGACATAATAGTAGGTAAAAATAAACCTAATTTAAAAAAAGTTATATCTAAAAACAATAAAATATTATATTATTGAAAAGCAGAAACTTATTATTTAAGTTCATTTAATTGATTGTATGAAATGTTTTATAAAAATGATTTAAAAACTATGCCTTTAAATTTAAATGAATCTTTGACCCCTAAAGCTCTTGCTACATGATATTTAGATAATACAGATAAAATATTTTTATCTAATAAACAAAGTTTTTATTTAAATATTGATAGTATTGAGTATATTCTTAAATTATTACAAAATAAGTATAATTTAAATATAGATTATAAATTAGAAAGTAAGGGTAAAGTTGTTTTTTATGTGGAAAAAAATAGTTTGGATTGTTTTAAAAAAACTATAAAATCTTTTTTTTCTTCATCTTTAACACATAAATTAAATAATCCTTATCAAAAATTCAGTATGTGGAATAATACTTTAAATAATAATTTAAATAAGAGATATTATTCTAGTATGGCTAAAGATATAAAATATTCGGTTCCCCGCGCGGGTGCGCGCGTGCGTAGGCACGCGTGCCCCCGCGCGGGGTTAAATATAAAAATGAATATGAATTAACTAGTATACAAAAAGAAGCATTAATAGGTATAATATTAGGGGACGGGTTTTTAGAAAGAGGTAAATCTACCCATAATACAAGAATTAGAATAGAACAATCTTACGAGCCTGCGTCGAAAAAAGTGAATATTTAAAAAGTTTATATAAACTTTTAGAGCCCTTGACTGCTATGGAACCTACTATATTAACAAGAAATAACAAGAAACCCTGACGCGCGCGCGGCGCGCTGGGCTGCTCCGCTGAGGGGTTTAATTACTCAATCTTTATATTTTAGAACTTTAGCTATGCCTTGTTTAAATTATTATCATGATTTATTTTATAAAGACAAAACCCTCCGCGCGGGGCGCGCGCGTGTACACGCGCGTCACCCCGCGCGGGGGGAAATAAAGGTAATTCCAAGAAATCTGGACGAATTATTAACAGCTATCCTACGACCCAGGTCCAAGGACCCAAGGGTCTGGACCTAAGGGGAGGTTTAGCCTAAGGCCCGCGGTCGTTTACCCTAATATTAAATTTGGGTAGGTATCTTTTATGGTTGATGGAGGTAAAAATTTATAAGTGCCCTTCGGGCCCGCAGGGCCCTGGGCTGGGGCGGAGCCCCCGATGGATGTGAATTTTCAATTAGCTAGCTAATTAAAGTTTGCCCATCTAGCGTTATTAACGCATATTTTTTGATAAATAATTTTAAATTTTTAATAAAAATACTATGAATATTACCCTGATACTTTTTTTAATAGAAATCTTATGATTTGTATTGAATAGAAAAAATATTAGAATACTTTCTATAACATCCATAATATTGGAAAGTTCTAGCGACGTAGGCCTAGGTCATACCTTTAACAACCTTAGTAATGCAATGGGAGGTTCGGTAATAATTATAACTTTAGTCTTATTATGGTTTATAGTTTCTGGCTTCTTTGGTAAAGAAGTTGGAGTTAGTGTTACACAGTCCAATAATCTAGTCTCTTGTACTAGCCCCGAAGGGGCTAGAAATCATCTTAAGCGATATTATGCGTCGCTTAGGTTTTCTAGTGGCATTAATCGTAAGTTTAATAATATATTAAATAATAAGGTTTATTTTTCAACAAGTTGTATAAACTTAGGAGATAGTAATGACTTAAATTCTGCTGAAGTAGTTTACTATAATGCTGATCTTAGTAAAAAAGAAATAGTTAAAGAAAATAAAAAAAAGTCAGGCGTTTATAAATGAACTAATTTAAACTCGGGGTTTTCTTATATAGGAAGTAGCGTAAATCTATCGAGAAGAATAGCGAGTTATTTTAATTTTTCTTATATCGAAAAAAGAGATATGGTCATATGTAAAGCTATTTTAAAATACGGTTATTCAAGTTTTAAATTGGAAATTTTAGAATATTGTGATCCTAGTGAAGTTATAGCTAGAGAGCAGTATTATATAGATACTTTTAATCCTAAATATAATGTATTAAAGGTTGCAGGTTCTACTTTAGGTTATAAACATACCGAAGAAACTAAGGCTAAATTTAAAAATAGAAAGTTCGCAGCTGATCATTTGGAAAAATTAAAAGCACATTTAACTGAATTAAATAGAACAGAAAGACAAAGATTAGCTGCAAGAGAACGAATGTTAAAAATAAATGAAGCAAAAGGCCTAAAAGTAGAAGTAACTGACTTAAGAACAAATGAAACTTTAATATATAATTCTTTACGAAAGGCAGCTGAAGCTTTAAATACAGATTATAAATCATTACGTTACAATGAAAATAAACAAAAAGAGAGAGGTACAATTGTACCTTTTAAAAAATATTTTATTATTACAATAAATAGAGATTAAAGGAACGAATGGATGATGGCGGGAAATCCGTTCACGGACAAACTATTATTCATACTAGAGCTTTTACTTTAAAAGCCCCGGCGCCGCGGAGCGGCTGGGCGACGGCCGGAGGCCTCGATGTTGAATATATTCAAGAAGTTTTGAATAAAAATTTTGAATTAAGAACTAGATTGGAGGAGAAAAAAGAAGGTCAATGAGTAATATATATTCCTATACGCCAAAAAATAAAGTTAAAAGATATTGTAGGTCCATATATGGATAAATCTATGCTATATAAAATATAAATTATAAATTTAGTTATAGTTAGTAATAATAACATATGAAGATATATATGGATATATTACTAGCAATGTCATTGAAAACGGTCAAATAAAGAGAGTTAATTTAAAGATCGTTAGTTTCTAAAAAAAAAAGAAATTACTACAGACTGGTCCAATGATGGGTGGCTAAAAGCTGCTTAATGCACAGTCGGAATCTTGATATTTAAGGCGCAAGCGGCGCAAGCTCTTGTTTATTAAATATCCCAAGGCTTTATGTAATTCCTATGCGGTGTTAAAGTACAGGAGGTATATTTTAACTCATATGTATATACCTTAAAGATTTGGTTGGAGTTTGTTCGTATCTATTAGTTAGTTTTTGATTCACTAGAATAGCAGCAAATCAAAGTTCTATTTCTGCCTTCTTAGCTAATAGAGTAGGGGATTGTTTTTTAACAATTGGTATGTTTGCTATATTATGATCTTTAGGTAATTTAGATTATAGTACAGTATTTTCATTAGCCCCTTATATTAATAGTAACGTAGTTCTTATTATAGGTATATGTTTATTAATAGGTGCTATGGCCAAAAGTTCTCAAGTTGGTCAAATGAAGGCCCTTAAAAAATTAAGATGATATTCAGATTTTTTATGCACTTTGATATATGCTGGGATAGTTTCAAACGCTTTAGAGTCCGCAGGTTTATTAATAGAAAATAACCCGGAAAAATCTCAAAGACAGGGAACCAATCAGCAGGGAATAAATAAATTTCATCTTTCATTTATAAAATGATTTATAGGATTTTCTGAAGGAGATGGTTCATTTTTAATTAGTAGCGGTAAAAGTATATTTTCCATTCATTTAAATAAAATAGATTTACCCACTCTTTATAAAATAAAAACTGAGTTAAACATGGGTAATGTCTATGAAAGTAAAGATAGTGCAATTTTCATAGTAAAAGCTAAGAAAGATATAAATACTTTAATAGAAATATTTAATGGTAACATTTTCCTTAAAAAGAAACAAGTACAATTTGAAAAGTGAGTTTATAATTTTAATATTAAAAATAAATTAAATATTGAAATTAAAGAGAATAATTTTATACCTTCTTTAAGTGATGCTTGATTAGCTGGGTTTATCGATGCAGAAGGTTGTTTTATGGTTTCAGTGTCTAAAACAAAAATCGTACAAAGATTTGTATTAGGACAAAAAGAGGCTGAATTAGAATTTATTTATTTAAGTAAACTAATTAACGGTTACACTGAGAAATTAAAAGGAAACGACAGGATTGTTATCAATTATTTAAAACTAGATCTTCTTGTCGAATATTTAAGCATATATAAGCTAAATTCAGCAAAGGCTGATTCTTTAAAAAAATGGATGGAAATATATAATTATCGGAGAAATAAATCACCTTCAGAAATAATTGATTATAATGAGATAAAAAAGAAGGCAAGTTTTATAAATTTATTAAGTCCGCATCATAAAAGAAAATAGTTAAAGATACTCTGGGCCCGCGGGGGGCGCGCGTGCGTAGCACGCGTGCCCCCCGCGGGGTTATGTTTAATTATATTCTTATGTGGATATCTACAATGTTTAGTGTAACCCCCCCAAAACCCCCTTCCCACCCCCAAAACCCCCGCAAGTCTGCGGGGGTTTGGTTTTTCCAGAATGCTGGGGGGGGGCAAGTATGCGGGGGTTTAAGGGGGGCACGCGTGCTACGCACGCGCGCCCCCCCGCGGGGAGGCCGATATAAAATAAAATTTATTTAGATAACCCTCAGAGACTGAGTTTTAACTCCTGAATAACAATCGATTTTTAGAGTAGATCGGTTTTATTACATATAAATGTAATTTAGTTTATTTAGACACTCAAAGTAAATAGTCAATTTAAACTAAAATTGCTATTTAAAGATATAGTCCAATTTTACTGCTACACATTTGATTACCTATGGCGATGGAAGGTTTTTTTAGTAGGGCTTTCCTTAAACTTAACTATATGCGGGAACATCCCGTTTTCAGTCTTGGTCCACTTAAATTTAGTTTATTCGGAAAAATCCAATATGAGGGACAATCCGCAGGAGATTCAATCAGAAGTTCCTCAGAGACTACATGTGAAGCTTTTATGTTAAAAGAAACCCTCCGCGCGGGGCGCGCGCGTGTACACGCGCGTCACCCCGCGCGGGGGGAAAGTTGATTTAAATTATGATTTATAGGTTTTGTAGAAGGAGATGGATCCTTTATTATTAACAAGGATGGATATTTAGAGTTTAGAATTACACAATCTAGCCCAGATGCTCAAATTTTATTTCTGATAAAAAAAGAGCTAGGGTTCGGAGTTGTTAGAGTACAAGATTCAGTAAGAAATACTCATTGTTATAGAGTTCGAGATAAAAATAATCTTGTTAAACTTATTTCTATATTTAATGGAAATATTTTTCTTGATACTAGAAAAGAACAATTTAAATTATGATTAAATGCGTTTAATTTAAAGTATAAAGAAAATATACCTCATATAGATAGTTCATTTAAACCTAGTTTAAATGATGCTTGATTATCTGGTTTTACTGATGCAGAAGGATGTTTTACTTGTTCCGTTTATGACAATAAGTCTAACACTGCTAAATTAGTTAGATTAAGATATATTTTATCTCAAAAAGGAAACTCTGATAAAATGGATCATTTAGCTGATGTATTAGGAGGTAAAAAACATTTATTAAAAAGTTACGGTGGGTATAATGTAACAGTTAATACCACTAAATTATCTCCTATTGTACAATATTTTAATCTTTATCCTTTAAAAACTAAAAAGTATCTTATATACTTTAATTGAATAAAAATATACAAGTTAGTAATAGATAAAAAACATAATGATCCTAAAAATTTATTATTGATTATGAGATATAAAAATAACATCAATAAATCTTATTATAATGAATAAATCAATTTTCGGCACCCCCCTTCCTCTCCTTGCTAGAGGAAGGGGGTGTTTTTAGAGACCGAAGGTTTAGTAAAAACTAAAAAGAAAAGCCAGCTTTGGCTGCATAAATGAAGATATAGTCCGATCAGTTAAGTGATTAACTGCGTATTCTTAATAATATATATTAAGAATCAACATATTTTTGCCTACTCCAGTTTCTGCTTTAATACACGCTGCCACTATGGTTACTGCGGGTGTATATTTATTAATGCGTAGTTCACCTTTAATTGAATATAGTAGTACTGTATTATTATTATGTTTATGATTAGGTGCGATAACTACTGTGTTTAGTTCTCTTATTGGTCTATTTCAACAAGATATAAAAAAAGTTATAGCTTATTCCACAATGAGTCAATTGGGAATGATGGTTATAGCTATAGGTTTATCATCTTATAATGTAGCTTTATTTCATTTAATCAATCATGCTTTTTACAAAGCACTATTGTTTTTAGGTGCAGGTAGTGTTATACACGCTGTAGCTGACAATCAGGATTTTAGAAAGTTCGGTGGATTAATAAATTATTTACCCTTAACATATTCTGTTATGTTAATAGCAAGCCTAAGTTTAGTAGCTTTCCCTTTCATGACAGGTTTTTATAGTAAAGATTTTATTTTAGAATCTGCTTATGGGCAATTTAGTTTTTCAGGGGTAGCTGTATACGTAATAGCTACTATTGGTGCAATATTTACAACTTTATATTCTGTGAAGGTATTATATTTAACTTTTTTAGCTAATCCTAACGGTCCTAGAACTTATTATAGACTTACTTTGGATAACTTATTTAGTAATCCTAAAAGTTATAAACCTGCCCATGAAGGTGACTTGTTTTTAAGTTTACCTTTAGTTATATTGGCCTTATTTTCTATATTCTTTGGTTTCATTACTAAAGATATATTCATAGGCTTAGGATCTAACTTCTTTGCGGACAATAGCTTATTTATTCATCCTATCCATGAGATAATGATAGACACTGAATTTGCTGTACCTGTTATATTCAAATTATTACCTTTTATATTTACTATATCTTTTAGTGTAATAGCCTTAAGTTTATCTGAATTGTTGTCCGAGTTAGTTATTTATTTTAAATTATCTAGATTAGGTTATAATATTTTTGGTTTCTTTAATCAAAGATTTTTAGTTGAATTATTTTATAATAAATATATTACAAATTTAATTTTAGATTTAGGGGGACAAATAACTAAGATTTTAGATAAAGGTAGTTTAGAGTTATTTGGACCTTTTGGGTTAGAAAAAGGCTTAGTTAAATTAAGTAAAAATATAGCATCTTTAAGCACAAGTCATGTTACGACTTATGCACTATATATTTTAGTAGGGTTTATTTTATACTTACTTTATAATTATTTAGGTTTTAATTTTTGTATATTTTTAATCACCATACTTCTTATATTATAGAATTTTTGTAGGCAGGCTAAACCTTCGTAGCCCGGAGGGGCTCGCGCAAGCTCTGCTTGCTACGGAGGTTTAGAAACCAAAGGTTTCTCGCAGAAGAAACCTCTGTGCCCTCCGACCTAGCCGTACTAGGCCTGGGCGAAAGGCTAAATAATCTTAGAAGCATGCAGGGGTAGCGGCGCCCCGCGCCGCGTACCTACGCTTTCGCTAGGTAGCAAGCTAGGGGGGCACAGAGGTTTCTGCTAAATAATATTTAGAAACGGTTTAGAAGTCCGTATGCCAGCCAGCCTGCGCTAAACCGAAGGTTTAGCAAGCTCCTATAAAAAGTTTTTATTTTTGGCCTTGTACAAGGAATTAGCGACCTTGTACTAATATAAAGAATAAATGAGCGTGTAGCAGGATCGTTACGTAACCTTATAGTTAATAAGTGAAATTACCACCTCGATTACTATATAACCCGGGGAAGTCGTGTAAGCTAGACTTCGGACTCCGTAGCAAGCTATACTTCGGACTTCTTGCTGCATAAACCAAAGGTTTATGCTAAACCCCCCGGGAGCTTGCTAACCTCCGTAGCAAGCATAGCTTGCGCGAGCCCCTCCGGGGCTACGAAGGTTTAGCCAGCCAGCCTGCCAGCCACCAGAGGTTTCGGTTTAGCTGCAAGAAGCCACCAGAAGTTTCTTTGTACTTTGTATTTTGTAGCAATTATATTAATAGTTTAAGTTATATTAGTTTAAGTTGTATTGGTTTTAGTTTAAGTTATATTAGTTTAAGTTGTAGTATTGGTTTTAGTGCGCAAGCTACGCGCTATTTATGTTAAACTGGAGGTATCTTAGGGGACATTGGAGGATACCACAAATAAAAGCGGGGGAGGGGGGGGGTCACTACCTGGCCTGCAGATCGCGTCGATCTACAGGTGCCCGGAGGGGCTTTATTCTTTGGTTAAGAGATATAGCTATAGCTATAGCTATAGCTATAGCTACAAAAATATGTAAATATATTATAAAGTTTTATAGGAGAGTAGTACGTACTACGTAGTACCTAGTAGATTGCAGGATAGAATATTTGGTTTAATGATCTTTATTTATTTTTATTACATTTTAAATTTATTTTTTTTTACATACCATGAGAATATTAAAAAGTCATCCTTTATTAAAATTAGTTAATTCGTATCTTATTGATGCGTCACAACCAAGTAACATAAGTTATTTATGAAACTTCGGTTCTTTATTATTACTTTGTTTAGTTATCCAAATTATAACAGGTGTAACTTTAGCCATGAAATTCGGACTTTGTGTGGCTACAAAATCTTACAAATTGCTGGAACACCCCTTAAAGGGACAATCAGCAGGAAAGCAACTTATAAAGTTGAATCTTCAGAGACTAGAGGTAAGACATATGATAATTAATTTATTATCATATGATGGTATAGTCCAACCTCTCAAAAGAGTAAGGACAAATCCCCCCAAAACCCCCGCAAGTCTGCGGGGGTTTAAGGGGGGCACGCGTGCTACGCACGCGCGCCCCCCCGCGGGGAGGCCGACAATTTTTATCTTATTTACTCATAGTCTTTTTTAATACTTTAATATATTGTTACAATATATTTAAACAGCTTATTTTAAGAGACAATAGTCTATTTTATAGCAGATTATCTAAATTAGGTAATATATCCAATTTTAGTACATTAAATAGTAGAGATAAAAATAACTCTAACTTAAATCCTTGATTTGTTACAGGATTTATTGACGCGGAAGGGTCTTTTTCCATGTCAATATTTAAATCTAAAACTGCGGCTATAGGTTGAACTATTGAACCCTGTTTTATAATTACATTGCATAAAAAGGATATTGAATTGTTGAATAAAATTCAGTCATTTTTTGAAGTTGGTACTGTTTCTACTGCGGGGGATAAATTCGCACTTTATAGAGTTAGATCAAGAAATAGTCTTTTAGTTATTATTTCACATTTTAATAAATATCCTTTACAAACTACTAAAGTTAATAATTTTATTCTTTTTTGTAATATATTAAATTTAATGGGGAAGAAATATCACGTTGACATAGAAGGATTTTTAAATATTGCTTCTTTAATTAATAAATTAAATAATCCTTTATCCCCATCTTTATTAGATAAATTATCTTTACTAGGTGAATTACCTAATACTGAGGCACAAGTTTTAGAATTAGCTTCAAAAAATTATCTTTTAAGTGAAAATTTAGATCCTTGATGAATATCAGGGTTTACTACCGGTGAAGGTTCATTTACGTACTTTACACGTAACCGAAAAAAGGCTAACGGTGAAATAGTAAAAGATTACACATTGGCCTACGAAGTTTCCCAAAGAAGTGATAGTTTACATGTCTTAAACTTAATAGCTAAATATTTCGAATATGGTAAAGTGTATAGTGAAACTAGAGGTGTAAGTAAATATAGATTAGTAACTAGAGATCAAATATTAAATACATTAGTTCCTTTTTTTGAAAAATATCCCTTAGAAGGAAATAAAAATATGCAATATGAATTATGAATACAAATTGTAAAAATATTACAAACCACGGGTAGATCTGTACAAAGAGAGATAAGTGTAGAGGGATTAATAAAAAAATTATCAGAGCTAAATAAATAAAAATATGGCTAAAATTCGGCATTATAGTCCTAATGTATTAGAAGCTTTTAATTCGATAGAGCATATTATGAGAGACGTTAATAATGGGTGATTAGTTCGTTATTTACACAGTAATACAGCTTCAGCTTTCTTTTTCTTAGTATATTTACATATAGGAAGAGGAATGTATTATGGATCATATAGAGCTCCTAGAACATTGGTTTGAGCTATAGGTACAGTGATACTTATAGTTATGATTGTAACTGCTTTCCTGGGTTATGAATATAGCCCAAAATGGTTTAATATAAGTAATAAAGAAAATATAATAAAGCATAATAAAATAAACAATCATAGACTGTTTAATAAAAGCATAGTAAAAAGAGGATATTGTACAAACCGTCCAATAGATAATCTTGAAATTTCTGAAAGACTAAAAACAATTATTCAAGAATTAGGTTTAAACCCTGTATATGTTTATGAAAATTTAAATTTAGAAGATACTAGAAAACAAATTTTAAACGATACTAGAGGTTTAAGCGGTATATATATGATAGTTAATAAAGTAACTAAAGACTATTATATAGGTTCTGCGTCGACTAATAGATTTTACGCTAGATTCAGTAATCATGTTATTTATTTCAGAGGAAGCAAAATAGTTAAATTAGCAATAAAAAAATATGATTTAATAAATTTTGCTTTTATTGTATTAGATTTATATCCTAATATTGTTACTAAGGAAAATAACAAAGAATTATTGGATTTAGAAGATAAATATTTAAAATTGTTAGTACCTAATTATAATATTTTGACAGAAGCAGGTTCTAGTTTTGGTTACAAACACACTGAGATTGATCGTCAAAAGATGAAAGATATTTATAGTGACGCTAGACGTGAAAGAATCGGTAATCTAAACAAAGATAAAAAGCTTTCTCCTGAAACCATAGAAAAAATAAGAGAAAAGGCTTTAAATAGACCTCCTATGTCTGATGTAACTAAACAAAACCCTCCGCGCGGGGCGCGCGCGTGTACACGCGCGTCACCCCGCGCGGGGGGAAAGTGTATAACTAATACAAGACCTGTTGTGTTGTATAACTTAAATGGAACTGTTTACGGTGAATACTCTACTATTTTAGATGCAGCTAAATCTATAAACTGTAACGAAAAAACTATTAGAAGAGCATTAAAAACAGAAAAAAGATTAGTAAAAAGACAATGAATAGTAAAAGATTTCAAGTAAATCCCCCCAAAACCCCCTTCCCACCCCCAAAACCCCCGCAAGTCTGCGGGGGTTTGGTTTTTCCAGAATGCTGGGGGGGCAAGTATGCGGGGGTTTAAGGGGGGCACGCGTGCTACGCACGCGCGCCCCCCCGCGGGGAGGCCGTTATTTTATTATCAAGGCTGGATTTTTAAGCAAGCTATCCTTTATTATACTTTATTTTTATATTAAATTATAGTCCCATGAGTAACAATCTTTTTGTAATCTTTATAGAAAAAAAAAGATTAAAGTGGTATGTCCCGACAGGGATATAGAATAGTCTTTATGATTATTTGGCAATATTAGTGAAAACGATCAAAGAAGTTTAAACTTCAAGATCGTCGGTTATATAAATGATCGCGACAGGCTGGGTCACTAATGGGTGGTTGAAATGCTGCTTAATGCACAGTCGAAACTTTTGGTTAGGTGCAAGCTCTTCATTTAACTAATAGAATATACGAATTTAAAGTTATTCTAGCTTATTATCGAGGCTAGCGGAGCGTAGTACGCGCGCGAGCGCGCTACGAGCTTGCGTCGCCACCCTCAGCCGCCTAGCGGCGACCGAGGTTTATAATAAGTAAGTTTGTATGTTCTGCCTTACGGGCAAATGTCCTTATGAGGTGCTACGGTTATTACTAACCTTGTAAGTGCTATACCATGAATTGGACAAGATATTGTTGAGTCAAATACTATTACAATAATTATTAATTTATGTTTTGGTGTTGTTATTTTATTTTCAGTTGTAGCTGTTCACAAGTATCTGGCTTCGTTACATTTAAATGTTTCGGATCCCAAAGCTTCCTTACCTACAATAGGAGTTGTTCATAAGAATGCCTTAAAAAAAGGGAATAAAACTTTAAGATTGGATAAACAAGAATATATTTCAATTCCTTCGTCTTTTTTAGCCTTTTTAGTTGGATTAATAGATGGGGACGGATATATTCAAATAAGTAAAACACCAAAAGGGTTTATAACTATGAAATTAGTTATATCACTACATTTAGATGATCTTTCTATTTTAGAATATATTCATTCTGTTTTAAAATTAGGTAAGATAAATATTTATAAGGATTTGAGAAGCCCTGCTTGCAAATTAGTTATTAATAAAACTGATCTACAAGAAGTATTGTTTCCATTACTTTTATATAATAACATATTTTTCTTAACTAATACTAGAGTAGATCAATTTAATTTGGCTATGTATATATTAAAAAATGATATTAAATTGTATAATGAAATACCTAATATAAATAACATACCAACTATTTTTGAAATTCCTAATAATCCGGCGCAAGCTCTTGATTATACATTATTACATTTTTTTAAAAATTGAATTGTAGGATTTACCTGTTCAGAGGGTTCTTTTTTTATTAAAAGTAATAATGATGGTTGTTTTCAATTAAAACAAAGAATACATTCTAATTTATTCGAGGCTTTTAAATTAATATTCGATACGGATAGAAAAATAGATACAACCAATAATTATAGTCAATTTGGTGTTAGTTCTAAATCTGATATACAAAAAGTTATAAATTTCTTTTCATTTTCAGGCTTACATCCTTTAATAGGATTAAAATATATACAATACGTTAATTGATTAAATAATTTGCGTGAAAGTTCACGTTATAGTAGTTTAAATTATCCTCAGTAATAGGTCAATCTTATAATACTCTTACACCAAAACCTGAATTAATAATTATAATGGGCTCCTTAAAATAATCTTCATATAACCCCCCCCCAAAACCCCCTTCCCACCCCCAAAACCCCCGCAAGTCTGCGTTTTTCCAGAATGCTGGGGGGGCAAGTATGCGGGGGTTTAAGGGGGGGGGCGAAGATTAATTTTAAAGTTAAATGGGGAAAATTACAAGGACGTTTAATAAATACCTCCAGTTTATTAGATTATTTGTAGCGAAGTTTAATCAGGTGTATATAAAAGGATTAAGAACGTTCAACGACTAATGAGTGAGTTATACTAACAATAAGCTCAACACGAAACCCCCAAAACCGTGGCAATAATGCGATGGTTTAAGACATAGTCTAATAAACTAACCCTTAAGGGAGTAAAATATAAATTAAATATTATATGTATCTTATGTCATTTGAGGAGGTTTTTCAGTTAATAATGCTACTTTAAATAGATTCTTTGCTTTACATTATCTATTACCTTTTATCTTAGTAGCTTTAGTTTTAATGCATTTAATTGCACTGCATGACACTGCAGGGTCGGATTTTCTTGGCCCTAAATTTTTATATACGAAATTTGCATCTCTTAAATCTAGATTAGCTTTTATATTACCTAACTTTAAACCAGCTTCTCGTATTGGTCCCCATAATCAGGATGTTATTTCTGTACTAGTTGGTTCATTGTTAGGGGATGGTCATGCTGAAAGATTAAAAACTGGGGGTGTAAAATTTATATTTAGACAACAAGCAAAGCATAAAGAATATTTGTTTTATTTATACGAATTTTTTAATAAAAGAGGATATTGTACTAATAATTTACCTGTTTTATATAAACAAACATATGGAATTAAAGTATATGAAGCTTATCGTTTTAATACTTACACATTTTCAAGTTGAATGTGATTATATAAATTATTTTATACTAATAGTAAAGTTAAAGTAATACCTAATAATATTTCAGAGTTATTAACTCCTCTAGCATTAGCTATTTGAATTATGGATGATGGGACTTGAAAAAACCCAGGTGTAAGAATTGCTACTAATTGTTTTACAAAACCCGAAGAAGTAGAATTGTTAAAATTGACTTTAGAAACTAAGTTTAATTTAAAAAGCTCATTACATAAAAATAATGGTAAATATCAGTTATATATTAAACAAGAATCTATTCCTTTATTAAGAGAACTAGTATTATCTTATTTTGTTCCTAGTATGCTTTACAAGTTAGGGTTATAATGTATATATAAAAATAGTCGTGAGATTAAACATTTAATCTCTAAATCTCAGACTCACCTGCAGGGGGTCAGGATTTAAATTAGAAATTAACTTTCTAGTTTGGCAATGCTAGTGAAAACGGTTAACATATTATTTCTAATACAAGACCGTCGGTTGTATTAATCCTAAATATACTAAAATATGATCGCTACAGACTGGGTCACTGGTGGGTGTTTTTTTATTTTATTAAATGCTTAATGTACAGTCGAAATATTACGCAAGTAATCCTTTAGGTGTATCAGGTAATTATGATAGAATAACATTTGCTCCTTATTACTTATTTAAAGATTTAATCACTATTTTCATCTTTATTTTTGTTTTAAGTTCATTTGTTTTCTTTATGCCTAATGTTTTAGGTGATAGTGAAAATTATATAATTAGGAAGAGCTAGTTATTGTCAGAGTGAACCTCTGGCTATTAGAAACCATCAAATTGCGGGAAGTCCCTAAAGCAATTTCAACCAAACAAATATGGTAACATGATTTGTGGCACAGGTAATGACTCGTGATATGGTAAAATCGAAATTGATTATCAAAATTTTTTTTTATTAAAAAAAAATCGTATTAAAGATAAATGGGTAATCTGCAGCCAAGCACCTAATACGCCATGAATTACAGTATGAAAATAATTTTTATGTATGTATAGGTGTGCAGTTCATCGACTAAATGTTGGTTGGCGCAAGCTTAAGATATAGTCAAGCCCCATTCGAAAGAATGCAGGAAATTATTTGATTATAAGGTTCCGTTAAATGGATAGGTTCAACCTATTTAGGGAGAAGGCCTTAGTTGGGCTGTCTGTTGTTTATATGCTTTCTATACTTATTTTAAGACTGAAAGTTATTTATCCTCTAGTAATGAAGATAAATCTCTACTAACTGAACCAGTATCCCCCTTTCGCCCAGGCCTAGCGCCTGTGCTAGGCCGAGGGGCCGGAGGGGGATCCGGCGATACTAAATCTATCGTTAAAGGCAAAGTAGGGGATAAAGAAATGACTCTTTCTGAAGTTAAAAGTTGATTTTTTACTTTAAAAAATTCAGATCCTTCAGGTAAAGGTTCAGATAAAGAATTCTGTATACTTGCCAACGGTTTCTGGCAAGCCGAAGGATATATTGGTGGTATTTTTAGATCTGGGCTTAATTTTTATCCTATTTGCTCAGCTACTCAGTTGTTATCTGTAGAAAGCGCTAAATTCTTTATCAGATTAGACAAAGCATTACAAAATAAAGGTACTTTTAGTATAACTTTAAATAGCTTCGGAAAATTTGTTATCGCTTATAGATTGTCCGGTTGAGATACTTTGTTTTCTGTCTTTGTTCCTTATTTCTATATGCAATACGGTGAAAAATATCGTGCTATTTTTAAACTAAAAAAAATTTATAAATTAAAAAATTACATTAAAGATACTTCAGATAATATGTCTAAAGTTCTTTTAGTAAGTCTTGTTTATTCTTTAACGGCTCATTCTCCTCGTTATAAAGTAAGTTTAGAAGATAAATTACTTTCTTTAGGTTTATATCCAGGTTTATTGAAAGAATTACCAAAGGTTTCTTATAAAGAAAATGTGATAAAACCCTCTTTCTTATTTATACTAGGATTCTTTTTAGGTGACGGTACTTTACATTTGAAACTTGAATGGAAGGAGAAAAATAGTACTGTTGTTATTATTCCTTTATTTAATATATTACAATCTAATGTTGAATCTAATAGATATATAATGGAAATTATGACTAATACTTTAAATGCTCTTAATATCAAAACTTCATTAGATAAAGGTGCTAATACTTACACTTTAACCGTTAAAGGTATTAACAACGTATTTAATTCTTTATTTCCTTTGTTGAAAAATTATTCACATTTCTTGTATGGAAAAAGTGAGAGTTTTAATTTTTTAGTGTGAGTAGATCGACTTATTAGATCAGGGGGTCATCATACTTATTTTGGTCTAAAGGCGCTTATTGAAAAAATATATGATAATACTAATGAACGTTTGACAGATAAAGAAGTTTGAATGGGTCGAATCGAGGATTGATTAAAAGCAGTTTCTGCTCGTAGAGAGTGAGGAGAATACTATATTTCTCCTATTTATACTTCAAATAAAGAAATAAGAGGTTGACAAGTACGTTTCCCCTCTACTTTAAAATTACCTAAGTCTAATAGAGCCTTTATGACTTCAACTTGTGGCGGACAAGATAAAGCTTTAGCGACTGCTGTGCAATATAGAGATAAAATTATCTCAGATTGAATTAACCTTAATTTTTAGGTTAATTATAAATATTTGTCTTTACCATTCGTATTACGAAATATGGTCATAATCTTTAGCTTATCACCAAGCTACTATAGGGAATAACAAATCCAACTAAGTCGATATGGGCAAATCCTATGCAAACTCCTGCAGCTATTGTGCCTGAATGATAGTAAAAGAGAAATGTCATTCTAAAATCTCGCGAATTGCAGGGAAGTTTTTGCTTTAAGCGGCTGCGCTGAGCAGGCGTAAGTCTGGCTTGTAAAAACAATCAGCAGGAAAATAATTTTTTTTAGTTATTAAAAGAATTAAATCTTCAGAGGCTATGCACGAGACACTTATATATCTATTATATGTAAATATTTATATATTTGAAGAGATAGTCCGAACATAGTAGAAATACTATGAACGTAACATAAATCAATTGATTTGCCTGTCATTGTATTTTTTACTTCTAGTTTAGTGTTATATTCAGCTCGTTCAACTAAAGGGATAACTCGTTTATCTTCATCTGAAAGAGCTTTAGTTACATTGCCTGATGAGGTAAAAGATGTATTGATAGGGATTTTACTTGGTGATACCCACATTTGTGGGATAGTTGTGAAAGGATTAGTGTTTTTTGTTTATTATTATTTCTTCAGGGCGCTCGCGCGCACCCCCGGAGGGGGGGTAGGTTTTTAATTTTTTATAAAGTTTATATAAATTTTGCTAGCTTAAAAGTTGTTTATCTTAATCCTAAAGCTAAAAAAGCTACCATTTTAAAAGAAAATAAAGGTAAATCTGGTGTTTATTTATGAACTAATAAAATTAACGGTAAAAGATACGTAGGAAGTTCGTAGATTTAAGTAATAGACTTAGGGCGCTCGCGCTCGTATTTTAATATTTCTTATCTTAAATATTTTTAGGATATTATGATTATCTATAGAGCTTTATTAGCTCATAGTTTTGATAATTTTACATTAGAAATTTTAGAATATTGTGAGCCTTCGGTTTTAATCTCCGCTCCCCCTTCCCACCCCCAAAACCCCCGCAAGTCTGCGTTTTTCCAGAATGCTGGGGGGGGGGGCAAGCAAAAAGCGCGGGGGGCGCGAAAGAGAACAATATTGGATTGATCTTTTGAAACCTGAATATAATATTTTAAAAATAGCTGGCTCAAGATTAGGAGCTAAACATACTTTAGAGGCTATTGACAAAATAAAAGCTGCTGCTTTAAATCGTTCAGAAGAAGCTTTAGCTAAAAACTTGAAGCATTTAAATAAATTAAATTCTAGTCAAGAACATAAAGAGCACTTGATTAGACTTAATACATCTCTTGAGCATATAGCTAAAACCGCTAATCCTGTTAATGTACTTGATACATTGAATGGGGAAAGTATTGAATTTAGATCTATTACTCAAGCGGCAAGCTTCTTTGAAGTTCATCCTGAAACTATTCGTAGATGTATAGTAAAAGAAAAGCTTTTTTTAAATAAATATCTTATAACTAGATTATCTAAGTAATTAGATATAAACAATTATAAAAATTTAACTAGTTTATAGTCTCCTTCGCCCCCCCCGCACCCCTGCCCCCCCAGCATTCTGGAAAAACCCCCGCAGACTTGCCCCCCCAGCATTCTGGAAAAACCAAACCCCCGCAGACTTGCGGGGGTTTTGGGGGTGGGAAGGGGGTTTTGGGGGTGGGAAGGGGTGGGGGAGTATATTAAAGGACGATCTATATCTAACATAGTACGAAGATCTCCCACTAGTAATTCAAGATTGGTATATGGTCAAACAGCTGTAAAACATAAAGAGTATTTTTATTATGTTTATAGCTTTTTTACTCCTTATTGTGTTCAGGATCATAAACCCCAATTAAGATTAGTAGTGGATAATAGGACTAAAAAAACTTATAGTGCTATATCTTTCACAACTATGCAACTTCCTTGTTTTAATGAATATAGAGAAATGTTTTATGATTCTAATAGAAAAAAAATTATTCCTAACAATATTATTGATTTGTTAACACCTCGTGGTTTAGCTTTTAGAATTATGGATGACGGTAGTCGTCAGGGTAATGGTTTACATATTAGTGTTTATGGTTTTACTAATTCAGACGTAGATAAACTTATGTTTACTTTACAAGAGAAATTTAATTTAAAATGTTCTATTCATTATAACAGGGATAACAAACCTAGAATTTATATATTTAAGGAATCTATGGATACCTTAATTTCTTTAGTAAAACCTTATTTTATTAAAGAAATGTTATATAAATTAGGATTATAAAGCTGTCATTAATGCCCTACAAGGCTAATGATATTGATTATTGATTTATTACCTTTCTATGCTATATTAAGATCTATACCTAATAAATTATTAGGTGTTATAGCTATGTTTGCTGCTATCTTAGCAATAATGCTATTACCTATAACAGATTTAGGTAGATCAAAAGGTTTCCAGTTTAGACCATTAAGTAAATTTGTTTTCTTCTCGTTTGTTGCTAATTTTTTAATTTTAATGAAACTAGGAGCTTGTCATGTTGAAGAACCATTTATTACATTAGGGCAAGTATCTACATTATTTTATTTTTCATGATTTGTAGTTATTTTACCTATTGTTTCTGTTTTAGAAAATTCATTGCTGGATTTAGCTCTTTTGGATAATAAAAAGAATTCCAACTTAAATTAGTTTTGGGCGGCTTTGCCACCATAAAATATTAAGATATAGGTTTAAAATAACCTACTTTTTAGGGGGGGGGGGGAGACTCACGAGTCTTCCCCCCCCCCTTTCACGCTCTTTTTACTTAAAGTTTATAAATCAAAGTTCAAATTTATTAGTGATATAATATTTATTATATATGTTGTGACAATTAATTACCATATGTAATCTTATTATATCCGTATACTATAATTTAACTAAATAATAATTTTTTATTATAGCTTGCGTTTTAAACAGATATATTATACAATAAAATTTTTCCAGATGATTACTAAATGTGTTGAACTATCTGTTCAATTCATATACTTCGTTTAATTACCCCCCCCGCGGGGGGGGGGGGGGGGGGGGGGGGCGGGCCCCCCCCCCCC
>Ga0308173_10000078_pt1 | contig 31927 bp, 23 predicted proteins | sample PhyPR1_FD_203716 | JGI IMG/M metagenome (GOLD analysis project Ga0308173, IMG submission 203716) | Soil microbial communities from UC Gill Tract Community Farm, Albany, California, United States - DLSLS.P.R1 | ecosystem: Environmental > Terrestrial > Soil > Agricultural land | place: USA... | reverse complement strand
AATCGCGATGATCGGCCCGCTCACTTCGCGCATGGCCTGATACGTCGCCTCTCTCGCGGATAAACCCGCTTCGATGTTGCGTTCGACGTTCTCCACGACGACGATCGCATCGTCCACCACGATACCGATTGCGAGCACCATGCCGAACAGCGACAACGCGTTGATCGAGAAGCCGAACGCCAGCAACAGCGAGAACGTTCCGACAATCGACACCGGCACGGCCAGCAGCGGAATGATGGAAGCGCGCCACGTTTGCAGGAACACGATCACGACGAGCACAACCAGCGCAATCGCTTCCGCTAGCGTATGAATGACCGCTTCGATACTGGAGCGCACGAACTGCGTCGGGTCATAGACGATCTGATATTCGAGGCCCGCGGGCATATCGGCCTGCAATTCCTTCATCGTCTTGCGGACTTCATCGGAGATTTGCAGCGAGTTCGCGCCCGGCTGCTGATTGATCGCGATAGCCACCGCCGACTTGTTGTCCAGCAGCGAACGCAAGCCGTATTCTGACGCCGCCAGTTCGACGCGCGCGACATCGCTCAGATGCGTAACCGCGCCATCCGGCGAGGTCTTGAGCACGATGTCGCGGAACTCCGACTCGTTCTGCAAGCGGCCGCGCGCATTCACGTTCAGTTGCAGAGGCACGTTCGGCAACGTCGGCGATCCGCCGATCACACCCGCCGCGACCTGCACGTTCTGCTCGCGAATGGCGTTGACGACATCCGTTGCCGTCATGCCGCGCTGAGCGACCTTTTGCGGGTCGAGCCACACACGCATCGAATAGTCGCCCGAGCCCCACAACTGCACCTGGCCAACGCCAGCAATACGCTCGAGCCGGTCCTTCACGTTGATCAGCGCGTAGTTGCGCAGATACGTCATGTCGTAGCGGCGGTTCGGCGAGTTCAGGTGGACAACCATCGTGAGCGTCGGCGACGACTTGATCGTCGTGACGCCGAGCCGCTGCACGTCCTGCGGCAAACGCGGCAACGCCTGGTTCACGCGGTTCTGCACGAGTTGCGTGTTCTTGTCCGGATCGGTGCCAAGCTTGAAGGTAATGGTGGTCGTGAGGTTGCCGTCGCTGTTTGCCTGCGACTGCATATAGAGCATGTCCTCTACGCCGTTGATCTGCTCTTCGAGCGGCGAGGCCACCGTCTCCGCGATCACCTTCGGGTTCGCGCCGGGATACTGCGCATGCACGACGACCGAGGGCGGCACGACTTCCGGGTACTCGGAGATCGGCAGCCTGAACATCGCGATGACGCCCGCGAGCAGGACGATCACCGAGAGCACACCCGCAAAGATCGGGCGGTCGATGAAAAATTTGGATATGTTCATGACGAGTTCTGTTCGTTACGGATGGCGGATCAGGACGCGGATGCCGTCTTCACGGCAGGCGCGTTGCCATTGCTGTCCATCGCGACGTTGTTGGCCTTCACGACATCGTTCGGACGCACGCGCTGCAGGCCGTTCACGACGATGCGTTCGCCCGGCGCAAGTCCCTTCGCAATGACGCGCAAGCCGTCGTGCGTCTGGCCGAGCGTCACTTCGCGATACTGCACGCGGTTGTCCTTGTCCACGACCATCACGTACTTCTTGTCCTGATCGGTGCCGATGGCGGCATCGTCGACAAGCACGGCCGGATGCGGCGTGCCGCCGCCCACCTTGATGCGTGCATAGAGACCGGGCACGAGCGAGCCGTCCGGATTGTTGAAGCGCGCACGCACGCGGATCGTGCCGGACGTCGTGTCGAGCCGGTTATCGATGGAATCGACGACGCCTTCGCGCGAATAACCGTCCTCGTTCGCGAGGCCGAGCGACACCGGCACGGTGCTGCCCGCATCGCGGCCCAGATAGCGCAGGTACGTTTGCTCGTCCACATCGAACGAGGCATAGATCGGCGATACCGAAACGAGCGTCGTCAGAAGCGGCGCATTCGCGCCCGTCGACACGATGTTGCCCACCGTAAGTTCCGCACGCGACACGCGGCCGGCCACGGGCGCGACGATATGCGTGTACGCCAGATTGATCTTCGCGGTTTCGACGGCGGCCTGCGCGGCCTTGAGATTGGCGACCGCCTCGCGCGCGGCGTTCTGCTTCTCGTCATAGTCGCGCTTGGCGATTGCGTTGTCCGCGAGCAGGCGCTCGGCGCGCGCCGCATCCGTCGATGTATAACCGTTGCGCGCTTGCGCCGCCGCCACTTGCGCCTGTGCGCGATCGACTTCCGCTTCGTACGGACGCGGGTCGATGGTGAAGAGCGGGTCGCCCTTCTTCACAAGCGCGCCATCCTTGAAGTGAACAGCGACGATGGTGCCGGGCACGAGCGGACGAATGTCCACGTGGTTCACCGCTTCGAGCCTGCCCGAATAGCTTTGCCAGTCGGTGATGGTCTTCGAAATGACGGCCGCCACGTCCACTTCGGTGGCGGTCGCGCTATGCGCGGCGGCGTGGGCTTCGTTGATCGCCGCGTCGCCGTGGCCGCGCCAGGCGGTGTAGCCGCCCGCGCCGGCGATGACCAGCGTCGCGCCTAGCGCGGCGTAGATGCGTTTGCGAGTGAAGAACATGGTGGAAGCTCCGGTTGCGTTGAGATTGTTTTTTTGTGGTGCCTGGCTTTGCGCTTATCTGGTGCGCGCAAGCCGTTTCCTGAAGAAGGTGACGACATCGGCAAGCGCATCGGGATGCGCGGCGAGGGCCTGATGCGACGCCTTGCAATGCCGCGTGACCTCGGTCGGCACGCCCGCGGCGATCAATTCGGCTGCATATTTCTCGGCTTCGATATGCAGCAGGTCATGCTCTGCGCTCGCAATCAATGCAGGAGGCAGGCCAGTGAGACGCCGCGATTCCAGCGGCGCCGCATACGGATGCAAACGTTGCGACGGATTCGGCAGATACGCCCGATAACATTGCGCGCAGTCGCTTAGCTGGAAATCGGGGCACAGAACCTTGCGCTCGTCGGCGACGCGCGTCATGCTGGGATCGAGCAGCGGTGCGAGGAGCGCTTGCGCCGAGATGCGGATATCGCCGCGATCCCGTGCAATGGCGGCCACGCAGGTCGCGAGATTGCCGCCCGCATCGTGGCCCGCAATGCCCATGCGCTGTGCGTCCGCTCGCTGTCCGCGTGCATGAGCGACGGCCCATTGCGCCGCGCGATAGCCGTCTTCGGGCGCGGCCGGAAACGGAAACTCCGGCGCGAGCGAATAATCGACGGACACGACCCACGCTGGCGTGTCGCCCGCGATGGTGGCCGCGGCGATGTCGGCGTCATCGAGATTGCCGCGTGTAAAACCACCGCCATGAAAGTAAAGGACAATCGGCAGTACGGTGCCATCCGACGCCGGACGATAGCTGCGTAGCACGATGGGCTGCACGTGCCCCGCAATGCGCACCTCTTCGATGCACAGTCTCGGGCGTGACTCCAGATCCAGCAGTGATGCCATGGTTATTTCCGTGCACAGCCCTGAACGCGAGGCCGTCACGCATTAGTTGCGATGGTGCGAATTCTGGAGTCCACGCCTTTATTAATAAATGCCTATAATCCGGCAACACAATTCGGTCGCACCGAACAATCGTGGCAACAGTGGCGGGACCGCGCAGCAAAACTCTTAGCCACCCGCTTAAATCCTCGCGTCAATCAGCATTGAAGGTACGAGAATATGGATCGGCTACAAGCAATGCAGGTCTTTACCCGCGTCGTCGACACGAACAGCTTTTCGCGGGCGGCGGACACGCTGAATTTGCCGCGCGCATCCGTGACGACGATCATTCAAAACCTCGAAGCGTTTCTCAACGTGCGTCTGCTTCAGCGCACGACGCGCAGACTCAATCTCACTCCGGACGGCGCCGCGTATTACGAGCGCTGTGTGCGCATCCTCGCCGACATCGAAGAAGCGGAGAGCACCTTCTCGACTAATGGGAAAGGCCCGCACGGCAAGCTCAGAGTGGATATGCCGGGGGCTATCGGGCGGCTCATCATGATGCCGCAGCTATGCGATTTCCACACGCGCTACCCGGACATAGAACTGATGATGGGCTTTGGCGACAAGCCCGTCGATCTCATTCAGGAAGGCGTCGATTGCGTGATCCGCGTGGGCACGCTGCAGGATTCGAGTCTCGTTGCACGCCGTATCGGCGTGTTCCAGGGCGTGACGGTGGCAAGCCCGCAATATCTCGAACGTCACGGCACGCCCCGAACGCTCGATGATCTGCAGAATCACTCGGCCGTGAATTATTTTTCGAGCCGCACCGGCCGCATCATGGACATGGACTTCGTCGTGGACGATGAAACCATCGAAGTGAAGATGCGCGGCATGATCGCGGTGAACGACGCCGAAGCGTATTTGAGTTGCGGCCTGAAGGGCGTGGGCATCGTGCAGGTGGCGCGCTTCATGGCGCTGCCTTATCTGCGCTCGGGCGAACTCGTTGAAGTGCTGCCTCAATGGAGTCCGCTGCCGATGCCTATTTCCGCCGTCTATCCGCACAATCGACATCTGTCGCCCAAAGTGCGCGTGTTCGTGGATTGGGTCGCGGAACTCTTCGAGCGTTGCCCGCTGCTGCAAGGCCAGAAGGACGCCGAAGAGCGCTGCCTGCCGACGAGCACCGCATCGCCGATTGTCGTGCGGCATGGGACGCCGGAAGTCGCGGGTACGGCAGACGTCGCGGTTTGACGAAACAATCGCCCTTCTTCTATTTACTTCGATGCTTTTCATCGCGACGGTGAAAAGCATCTCTCTCATTCCTCACGCGCTTACCTGACGACGCTCTGCGCGATTATTCGCCGGCGTCGATTAATCTATTCGCGGATCGCACATTTATCCGTCGCGATGGCGCGGCTACATTTCATCCTGTCACGACGCATCGCTGAACCAACTGCCGATGCGCCGTATCCCGAAGCATGTGGAATGGATCGAAGGAGTCGCACCATGAAAAACTATCTGATCGCAAGTCTGTCACTCGCCGCTGTTTCCGCCATGATTTCGAGCACCGCGTTTGCCGAAGGCGGGCAAGGCATCGGCCGCGCGGGAACGTATCTGACGCAGACTCAGGCTCCTGCCATTTCCAGCACCAGCGAAGCCCCGAAGACCCGTGCGCAAGTGCGTGCGGAGCTTGCGGCGGCTTATTCGAATGGGTCCTTGCCCGCTTTGAACCGCAACACGTACCCCGCGCGCAGCATGTGGGGCGATGCCGTCGCAGCGCAAGCGGAAGCGCACAATCGCGCGATCGTCGAGTATGCAAACGGCTCCGCGGTTCAAGGCAATGTGGCCGATTGATAAATCATTTCGTCTACCTAACGAATAAAAATGAGGTCAATGATGTTCGATACCACACCGCTTGAGCAGTTTTCCGCACTCGATGATTTTGCAGCGACCACGCCTGTGTGGCGGCCGTTCGTGCAGCAGGCATCGCTCGATCAGCACAAGAAAGCGCAAGAATGCGCGCAGAAGGCTGAATAGCGCTAGACCACTTCCGCCGTCATCAAGGCGCGTTCGACCACGTCCGCCAGCTTTGCGAACGCCGGCGCAATGTCGTGGTTGGGCACGCATGCGTAACCCAGCAACAGCCCTTTGCGTGCCGCCTCGCGGTTCATGTAGTACTGCACGAGCGGCCGCGTGACGACGCCGGCCGCGAATGCATTGTCGGTGATGGCGCGGTCGTCCGCCGCGCCGGGCAATTCGAGCACGAAATGCAGCCCGGCTTCGTCGCCGCGAACGGCGAGTGAATCGCCGAAACGCGCTTTGATCGCGTTGATGAGCATTTCGCGGCGCTCGCCGTAAAGCCCGCGCATGCGTCGCACATGCGAAGTGAGATGGCCGTCCAGTATGAATTCGGTCAGCACGGCCTGCTGCATGAGTTGGCCTTCGCGATAAAGCTCCGCGACACCGGTGCGAAACATGTCGACGAGATTCTCCGGCACGACCATATACCCCATGCGCAAGCCGGGAAACAGCATCTTGCCCAGGCTGCCGACATAAATGACCTGCCCCGCATCGTCGAGCCCCTGCAGCGACGAGATGGGCCGGCTGCCATAGCGGAATTCGCTGTCGTAATCGTCCTCGATGATCCAGACGCCATGCTGCCGCGCGAACTCCAGCAACGCGCGCCGCCTTGCGAGACTCATCACCATGCCGAGCGGATATTGATGCGACGGCGTGACCACCGCGATGCGCGGCGGCGCGTTCATGTCGCGTTGCGCGGGATTGAGGCCCTCGTCATCGACAGGCACCGGCACGAGCGTCAGCCCCGACGATTGCAGCACGCTGCGCACACCCCAATAGCACGGCTCTTCGACCCAGGCGCGATCGCCCGTATCGGTCAGCAATCGCACGGTGAGATCAATGGACTGATGGATGCCCGTCGTGATGATGATCTGATCCGGATTGCACTTCACCGAGCGCGCGACGCGCAGGTAATCCGACAACGCGCGCCTCAACGGCCGATAACCGCTGCCCGGCGCATACGTCAGCAGTTCGGGACTCGCGCGCTTCCAGAGCCGCGACTGTAGCCGGCTCCACGTGCGCGACGGAAACTCCGAGACATCCGGCACGCCCGGCATGAACGCGCCCCACTGCTTCGGTGCGACGCCTGCCTGCGCGATCAACCGCTCGCCGCGCTTCGAGATCACGCATGGCTTGCGCGGGGCCTCCTCGGCTATCTCGCGCTTCTTGCGCGATGCCGCCGCGTCGTCCGGCGCGGTGTCGGCGACATAAGTGCCGCTGCCCGTCGTCGAGGTGACATATCCTTCCGCCGTCAACTGGTCGTACACGTGCAGCACCGTGTTCCGCGCGATGCCGAGATCGAGCGCAAGCGTGCGCGAACTCGGCAGCTTGGTGCCCGACGCGAGGCGGCCGGTCAGAATGGCCTGCTGCATCAGTTCGAGCACTTGCCGGTACATCGGCTCGTCGCGCGCGCGGTCGAGTTGCGTGTTCAGCCAGTCCGCGAGGATGATCGTGTCCAAAGCCTTCTTCCCAGAGCCGGAGCCACCGCAAAGCGGTTCCAAGTGGCCCCCCGATGAATATTGAAATGGTTCCTTATTGTAGAACCCTATCGGGCTATAGTTAGCGTAAGCAGTGGAAAAAATTTCCGGTTCCTGGAATGATTCCCGAACAACCACTTCGGCGCGACGCGCATCACGCCATAAGAAGGAGACACGGGCGATGAAATCCGATCAGGTGATCGTCAGTTTTCGCGGCGTTCGAAAGACGTATGACGGCGAGACGCTCGTCGTCAAGTCTCTGGACCTCGACATCTATCAGGGCGAATTCCTCACGCTGCTCGGTCCGTCGGGCTCGGGCAAGACGACTTGCCTCATGATGCTCGCGGGCTTCGAATTCCCGACGGGCGGCGAGATCTGGCTCGACGGCAAGCTGCTCAATAAAGTGCCGCCGCACAAGCGCGAGATCGGCATGGTGTTCCAGAACTACGCGCTCTTTCCGCATCTGTCGGTGCAGCAGAACGTCGAATATCCGCTTACGGTGCGCAAAATGCCGGCCGAAGAGCGCGCGCATCGCGTGAACCACGCACTGCAGACGGTGCGCATGGAGAGCTTCGCGAAGCGTTATCCCGCGCAGCTTTCCGGCGGGCAGCAACAGCGCATTGCGCTGGCTCGCGCGCTCGTGTTCGAGCCCAAGCTCGTGCTGATGGACGAGCCGCTCGGCGCGCTCGACAAGCAATTGCGCGAGCACATGCAATACGAACTCAAGTCGCTGCACGAGAAACTCGGCGTCACCTTCGTCTACGTCACGCACGACCAGGGCGAAGCGCTGACGATGTCGGACCGCGTCGCCGTGTTCGACAAGGGCATCGTGCAACAGCTCGATACCGTCGATCATCTCTACGAAGCGCCGTGCAACGAGTTCGTCGCAAACTTCATCGGCGACAGTAACCGGCTGCGCGGCACCATCGAACAGACTCACGGCGAATACTGCGCAATCCGCCTCGCGGATGGCACGCGGCTTTCGGGCCTGAACGTGGCAAAAGCGAAGGCCGGTGCAACTGCCGTCGCCTGTATCCGGCCCGAGCGGATGAAGCTGTCCGCCAGCGCTGGCGGAGCCGGTACGCATGGCAACGCGCTCGCGGGCGAAGCCAGAAGCCTCATTTATTTCGGCGACCACGTGCGCATGCGTTGTGGCGTGCGCGAGCAGGACGAGTGCTTCGTCAAAGTGCCGCTCGGCACCGCCGCACTGGAGCGATTCACGCCCGGCGCGCCCGTCGCGCTCGAGTTCGCGCCCGAGCACTTGCGCGTGTTCGCCTGAAGCCACGTTCGTTCAGCATTGCACTCGCAGTCATCCGATAAAACCAAGCAGACAGAGGAAACCATCATGAAGAAGTTCGCACTGTGTTCCATGGCAGCCGCAGCCGCGCTCGCGTGTGCGTCGGGCGCATCGGGGGCGGCGGAGATTACCGTCGTCAACTTCGGCGGCGCAAACGGCGACGCGCAGAAGGTCGCGTTCAACCAGCCGTTCGAGCAGTCGACCAGTAACAAGGTCACGGCTGTCGAATACAACGGCGAGCAGGCCAAGGTGAAGGCCATGGTCGAAGCGAAGCACGTGAACTGGGACGTGGTGGAAGTCGAATCGGGCGATCTCGGCCGCGGCTGCGACGAAGGTCTCTACGAAAAACTCGACTGGTCGAAGATCGCGAAGAAGTCCGATCTCGTGCCGGAATCGCCGGCAACCTGCGGCGTGGGCTTCTTCGTCTGGTCGACGGCCCTCGCCTATAACGCCGACAAACTCAAGGGCGCGCCGGCTAGCTGGGCCGATTTCTGGGACACGAAGAAGTATCCCGGCAAGCGCGGCATGCGCAAGGGTGCGCGCTACAACCTCGAATTCGCGCTGATGGCCGACGGCGTGGCGCCGAAGGACGTCTACAAGGTGCTCGGCACGAAAGGCGGCGCGGATCGCGCGTTCAAGAAGCTGGACGAACTGAAGCCGAGCATTCAGTGGTGGGAAGCCGGCGCACAGCCGCCGCAATTCCTCGTCGCGGGGGATGTCGTGATGTCCACGGCGTATAACGGCCGTATCGACGCGGCGCGCAAGGAAGGCAAGAACCTGAAGGTCGTGTGGAACGGCAGCATCTACGACCTCGACTACTGGGCGATCCCGAAGGGCTCGCCGAACAAGGACGTGGCGACGCAGTTCATCGCATATTCGGTATCGCAGAAGCCGCAGCAGACGTATGCGCAGCACATCGCGTATGGGCCGGTGAACAAGGCCGCGATCGCCGCGCTCGATGCAAAGACGCAAGCCGACATGCCGAACTCGCCGGCCAACGCGAAGAACGCGGTGCTGCAGGACATGGCGTTCTGGACCGACCACGGCGACGAACTGGAACAGCGCTTTACGGCGTGGGCATCGAAGTAACAGGTGGCATGGCGGTCGCGCTTCGTTTTACGCGCGACCGCGCGCAACGATGTTGTTTGGAGACACAACCGTGAACACCATGACGATCGCCGCGGAAGAATCGCGCGAATCGAGCGCGCGTTTGAAACGTGAACTGAAGCTCGTCGACGCGAAGAAGCGCGCGATGGCGCTTGTGCTCATTGCGCCGCTCGCCATCTTTTTGTTCCTGATCTTCGTGGTGCCGATCGGCGCGTTGCTCACGCGCGCCGTGCAGAATCCCGAAGTGGCGAACGCGCTGCCGCACACGGGCGCCGCGCTTGCAGGCTGGGATCGCAAGGCTGCGCCGCCCGATGCGGCCTATGCCGCGCTCGCGCAAGACCTCACCGCGATTCAGGACGGCGATTCGATGGGCGCGCTCGCCCGCCGCCTGAACACGGAGATTCCGGGCTATCGCTCGCTGGTTGCGAAGACCACGCGCGCCATGCCGCTCACCGGCGACGACGGCAAGCCGCTCGCCGCGCCGCAAGCGCGCGCGAAGATCGTCGAAATCGACGAACGGTGGAACGATCCGGTCTACTGGCAGGCAATCGCGAAAAATTCCGGCCGCTATTCGCCGTTCTATCTGCTGGCATCGCTCGATCACAAACAGGACGGCTTCGGCGACATCGTGCATGCCGGTCCTGACCAGTCCATCTATATGAATGTCTTCGGACGCACGTTCGTCATCGGCTTCGCGGTGACGCTCTTTGCGCTCCTGCTCGGCTATCCGCTCGCCTACTGGATTTCGACGCTGCCCGCGCGCCGTGCGAACCTCGTCATGGTGCTCGTGCTGATTCCGTTCTGGACTTCCGTGCTCGTGCGCGTCGCCGCGTGGATCGTGCTGCTGCAAAGCGAAGGGCTCGTGAACAAGGCGCTGATCGGAAGCGGACTGATTGGCTCGCCGCTCGGCCTGCTGTTCAATCGCGTGGGCGTTTATATCTCGATGACGCACATCCTGCTGCCCTTCATGATCCTGCCGCTATATAGCGTGATGAAGTCGGTGCCGCCGACGTATCAGCGCGCGGCAGTATCGCTCGGTAGCCACCCGTTCGCCGCGTTCTGGCGCGTGTACGTGCCGCAGACGTATCCGGGCATCGGCGCGGGCGTTCTGCTGGTGTTCATTCTTGCAATTGGCTACTACATCACGCCGGCGCTGCTCGGTGGACCGAATGACCAGATGGTCAGCTATTACATCGCGTATTTCACCAATGTGACGATCAACTGGGGCATGGCGTGCGCGCTCGGTGCGCTCTTGCTGGCGGCGACGCTCCTTCTGTACGTGGTCTACGGGCGCTTCACGCGCTCGAACGTGAGCCTGGGGTAACGCCGATGAAACTCGCCAAACCGCTGTTCCCGCCGCATACGTCCATTGTCGAGCGCATCTGGTATTTCGCGTTGCGCATCATGTGCGTCCTGACGCTCCTGTATCTGATTCTGCCGGTGCTGGCCATCGTGCCGCTGTCGTTTTCGTCGAGCACGTTCCTCGTCTATCCGATCCCCGGCTTTTCCATGCGCTGGTATCACAACCTCGTCATGTCCGACGAATGGCGCATGGCCGCGAAAAACAGCTTCATCGTGGCGCCGTCCGCCACGGTCGTCGCGACGATACTCGGCACGCTCGCGGCCGTCGGCTTGACGAAGGCGAACTTCGCCGGCAAGGGCGTGCTGATGGCCGTGCTGATCTCGCCGATGATCGTGCCGGTGATCGTCGTCGGCGTAGGCATGTATCTGTTCTTTGCGCCGCTTGGCATTGCAAACACGTATTTCGGGCTGATTCTCGCCCACGCGGCGCTCGGCGTACCCTTCGTGGTGACGACGGTGAGCGCAACGCTGCAGAACTTCAACACGAACCTCGTGCGCGCGAGCCAGTCGCTCGGCGCGAATCCACTCACGACGTTTCTTCGCGTCACGCTGCCGGTCATTGCGCCCGGCGTGATCTCTGGCGCGCTGTTCGCGTTCGCGACTTCCTTCGATGAAGTGGTCGTCACGCTGTTCCTCGCCGGGGCGGATCAGACGACGCTGCCACGGCAGATGTTTACCGGCATCCGCGAAAACATCAGTCCGACCATCGCGGCGCTCGCGACGATATTGATCGTATTTTCGACCAGTCTGCTTCTGGCGTTGGAATGGCTTCGCGGTCGGGCGGCTGCGCGGGCGGTGGCGGCTTGACGGTTGTCGGTCCGCGGGCGCGGCGGCGGACCGAGCCAGAGGCATACTGGGCGCGGCACTGGGCGGACCGCGCGGGTCTGCGTCGGACTGATCTTGGCACCGGGCGCTCGCGTGCCGTTGCGGCTTGACGTTATCGGTCTGGGCCCGAAAGGCGTCGGGAACTGCCTCTTGGAACCATGTAGGCCGTGCTCGGAGGCCGTCGCGCTGAAAGCTTATATGTGGGGCGGTCGACATGGTCCGTCAGCGCATCGGCGGACCGGCTCGGAGCCGCGCCGGGAGCGGATCTCGGCGGGCTGCCGTGACATGCGTCGGACCGGTGGTCATCGCGCTGAACGCTCGTGTGCAAGGCCGGCAGCACTATCGAGCCGCGTTGTCCGTCACCTCCGCAGGGGACCGGCGTCGAGCCATATGGGCACGTCGATCCCGATGGGATCATCACCGCGCGACGCCCGCGTTCACTAAATCCGCCGTAGCGTGCGATCCAGGCACCGCTGTGTCGGCCGCAGAGCGCCCAGTCTCGGAGACAAAATTCTTTCAATTTCCCCACAGCCTGACGCGCCGGCGCCGGTCCTGCGACGCATCGGCGAACTGGCCCAAAGCCATGCCCAGCAAGGCTCCGGCAGGGTCCAGCTCTTCGGTCAACGACCTGACCTTCGCCAGAATCTCCCGTCGAAATTAGGATTATTCGCAACAACGGGACAGTGTTTTCACCTATGCCGTATTTATCGGAATACGCTGAATCAAGTACGTTCTAGGTCGAGTCAAAGCCTGGAACAATGCCATGACAGCTTTTTCGAAAAGAGCGGACCCGTGGTCACAGACGGTTCACCAGCTGGAAACGATGCCCGCCGACACGGGCCGCACCGCTCCGTCGCAAAAAATCGCACGCGCCGAAAGCGCGTTTCTGGAACGCCTGACGCGCGACTGGAATCGCGCGCAGGCGCGGCCGTCGAATGACCGCTTGCCGTTTCCGCAAGCCATCGTTCGCGTGATCGAGCGGCCGAGCAGCGCAACGGCGCTCGTCTACTGGTCGGACCCCGGCACGTGCCATTACGGTTATCAGGGCTGGCGCGCAACAACGGCGTCGGCAGACGGCGTGTGCTCGCTGTCCGGGATGCCGATTCATCGCGGGGATCAGGTTTATCGTCCGTCGCAGCGCGATCCGAAGCCGCAGAACGCATCCGCGATGATCCTCGCCGACGCCATGCCGAAGAACGAGGAAGTCGAAGCCGACGCAGACGTTCACGGCTAGGCGAGAGCAGCCGGCGCACCGGCGGGAAGACTTAGTACCCGACGGTGAACCGCTGCTTGATGTGCGCCCCGCGCTCGAATTCGTCGAGGAACGCGATGGCGAAATCATCGAAGGAAATCCAGCTCCGGCCGTTGCTGTCGACGAGCAGCTCGTCGACGCCCAGCCGGAAGTTCCGCGTGCGCGGCCCGCTCACGAACTCCGCCGACGGCGAAACGAACGTCCAGTTCAGTTCGCGCTCGCGGCGCAGCGCATCCAGAAACGCCGCGCCTGCGGCGGCTTCGGCGCGGTAGGCTTCCGGGAAATCGGGCGAATCCAGAATGCGCTGCCCCGGCGCGGCGTACAGGCTGCCCGCGCCTCCCACGATCAGAAGGCGCTCCACGCCCGCGCGCTTCACTGCGCCGACAATCGCGCTTTCCGGCACCGTCGCGAAGCGCGTGGCGCTAAACACGGCGTCGTGTCCGGCGAGCGCATCGGCAAGCGTGTCGATGTCGAGTGCGTCGACGTTGCACGCGGTGACGCCGTCACGCGGTTCCAGCTTCGATGTGTCGCGGGCCAGCGCCGTCACGGTGTGTCCGCGGCGCAACGCTTCCTGCGTGAGCCGGCTCCCGGCATTGCCGGTGGCCCCGATGATGGCAATCTTGCTCATGCTCCTTCTCCGTGCTTGTCAGAGCGTGCGCGCAGTCGCGGCCCGGCACGCCTCCATGGGCGCGGCGAGAAGCAACACAACGGTGCAATGCAGATGGTCAGGATTTCTTCCGGCGAACGCCTCGATGTGAGGACTATCGACGCGGCGCCCGGCCTCGCGAAACGACGCACAAATCCCTGCAGACGCAATATCCGCGCCGGTTTTCACCGCCACAAGGAATATCCACGCCCCTCGTTCATAAGCAGGACGCACGGCGGTTAGCCTGCGACGCCGTTAAACTAGAGCCCCCGCACTCTTTTCGAGACGCGTCATAACGGCGAATACCGGCGCGCTGGACGCATTTGTTTCGGACGAGTTTTCAATCGAAGTCGTCAATCTGTCATGACACTGGTTTAACTTGCAGGTCCTCGCCGCTCCATTACCGGAAGGAGTTAATCGTGAAGAATCCGCAATTGCAGGGTGCCATCGAAGGACGCAGCAATCCGGCTGGCGAAACCGCCTACGAGGCGGTTCCCGTTGGCGCAGCGCCCGCCGAGTCAGCCGACGAAACCGGCTATTCGGACCCACTGGACATCCCGCTCGATTACGGCATCGTGATGGACGCTGTCAGAGACGCGGTGCGCGCCAATCCCTGAGCGTTCAGACACGTTGAATATATAGCGCCCCGCTCCGGGGCGTTTTTTTTGTCCCGATGGAGAGCGTAAGCGGCTTTTTTCGATTCGGCATGTTTTACCGGTTCACCGAATAACCGTTTGACGTGGGCAATCCGAATAACACAGACGAATACGGGCGACAAAACAGCTTCCGCGCAACTAATCAATAAAAAGTCAATCGGTGCGATTCAGACGAACAATGCGCTATTTCGTCGTATTAACGAGATGGTACACTCCGCGCTCCGCTGTGTGCGGGCCTGCGGCGGGACGCCACGCGGCGATTGTCCAGGCTTCGTCCATCATAACGACGCTCAATCCCGTGAATTAGGGCGGCTCGGCTCGCTTGTTCCTGGGATTCGCTAATTCATTCGGCTGTTACTGTTTCCTCTGGCAAAAATAAACGGCTTGAAGTAACTTCAGCGTGTTTTGCCGCCTGGACAAACGCCAGGGTCAGTGCTCGTCCGTAAACCGCGTCTGCAACAAGTGAAGGTAAGAATAACCGAACACGCGCGTGCGTCCTGCGCGCGTGCGAACGAACCAATATGGCCGCTAATTTCGATTACCTGCTCGACCGCCAGATTTCGAGGCAATGGCGCGGCCTGCTTGCGGCGCTCGCCGACGAATTCGAAGCGCAAATCGGGCGTACGGAGCTTCGCCAGTTGATGCATCGAGTGGGTAGCCGATTCGCGGATGCGGCTCCGTTGCCCGCGTGCGCATCGACAGCGGAACTTGGCGATGCGCTGAACGCGCGCTGGGATGAATCGGAATGGGGCTACGTCGAACTCTCCGATGAGCGCGATTATCTGCGCATCGTCCATTACTGCGCGCCGCTGCCCGCTTTCGGCGAAAGCGCGCTTGCATGGACGCCCGCGTTTCTCGAAGGCGCGTACCAGCACTGGCTTTCCGCGTTGGGCGCAGAAGGCCTTTCGCTCAGGCAGCACGGCGAAGTCGGCGACGATTCGGGCATCGAATTCAGGCTCGCCCGCGGCGCGGTATGAGCACCGTTTGAAAGCAGTCGGCCGCGAAGTCTCCAGCGGCATCGACCGCCCAGCATCGGGCGGCGCAAAAAGCACTACGCAGGATTTGGCCACGTATCACGCAGGGCATGACGAGGATGCGGCACATGAATACTTCGCGCGACATCGAGAAGCTGTTCGATCATTTTGGCGGCAACGCAAACGACTATCACGAAATAGGCCGGGAAAACGAGGCCATTAGCGCCCGCACCCGCTGGCCGCTGCTGGCGACGCTCGATTTCGCGCAGCCCGCGATTCCCGAGATCGCGCCCCGGCGCGACGCGCGTTCTGCCGACGCCAGCCCCGCGCACATCCGCGAGCGCGCCGCCGCCGAGAGCGCCGCGCCGACGCCGATCCGTCGCGGGAAGCCGCCGCTCTTTGCGCGCGCGCATCGGCGCACGATTCCGCCCGTCGATGCACCCGCGAGCGTGTCGCTGAGCGCGGCGCGGTTTTCGTCGCCCGTCGATGATGCAGCCAGCACTGCCGAAAGCGCGCCTCGGCAAACGCCGCCTGTCGTACTCCCTGCCTCGGCGCCTGCACCCGCGCACGGCCGTCTGCCGCGCCGTGTCGCAGAGAGCGAAGCGGCGCGGCACGCTCCGGAGCCAAAGCCGGACACGCAAGCACCGTCGATCCTCGGCAAGCTCTTCAAGCCCGCCGCCAGCGAAGCTGCCGTAGCGCCGCACGGCACCGGCTCGCTCACGGCCATGTTCGACCGGCTGCGCGCCGCCGGCACCGAAGCCGACGCCCGCCCCGCCCGCGCCACGCTCGCCGCGCGCCTCCCCCGCTCATGAAAGTCATCACGGTTGTTTCAGCGAAGGGCGGGGTCGGTAAAACGACGCTCGCCGCGAATCTGGCCTCGGTGCTCGCCGCGCGCAATCGTCGCGTGATCGTGCTCGATCTCGATCCGCAGAACGCGCTGCGGCTGCACTTCGGCATCCCGCTCGACAGCATCGACGGCATCTCGCGCGCCACGCTTGCCGGCGATCCGTGGCAAACGGTGATGTTCGACGGCGTCGACGGCGTCACCGTCCTGCCTTACGGCGCGGTCGTGGAAGACGATCGCCGCCGCTTCGAAGCGCTCGTGGACCGTGAGCCCGCATGGCTCGCGCAGTCGCTCGGCACGCTCGCGCTGGATGCCGGCGACATCGTCATCGTCGATACCCCGCCGGGCTCGTCCGTCTACACGCGGACCGCGCTCACGGCGGCCAATTTCGCGCTGAACGTGGTGCTCGCGGACGCTGCGTCGTACGCGGCGATCCCCGGCATGGAGCGCATGGTCGACGCCTACGCCGCCCCGCGCAAGGACTTCGCGGGTCAAGGCTACGTCGTAAATCAGGTCGATCAGTCGCGCCAGTTGAGCAAGGACGTGCTGAAGGTGCTGCGCAACATGCTCGGGCCGAAGCTCTTTCCCGGCGTGATTCATCAGGACGAGGGCATCGCGGAATCGCTCGCCTGCGATACGACGCTCATTCACTACGACCCGCTCTCGCAAGCCACCGCCGATCTGCGCGCGTGCGGCGACTGGCTGCTCGCCGCCATCGACGCGATGGCGGCGTCGAGGAACGTTGCGTGAGCTCGGCGAAGATTCCCTCGCAGGAAACGGAAGTCAGCGTCGCGACGTCGCGGCTCGAACGTGTCGTGGATGCGCGCATCTGGAGCAGCCGGCTCGTCGTGGCCGGGCTCACGCTGTTCGCCGCGTTCGCGCTGTACTTCGTCGTCACGGTGCCGCTCGCGTTCGGCCAGCAACTGGCGTTCGCGACCATCAGCTTCCTCTGCGCGCTCGGCTTTCGGCGTCTGCAGGGACAGTACGCGACCCTCGTGATGATTATGCTGTCGGTGACGGCGTCCGGGCGCTACATGTTCTGGCGTCTGACGGAGACCACGTACTGGGAGCGCCCGCTCGACGCCGCGTGGGGCCTGCTGCTCGTCACCGCCGAAGTCTATGCCACGCTCGTGCTGCTGCTCGGCTACTTCCAGACCGCGTGGCCGCTCAAGCGCAAGCCTTTGCCGCTGCCCGTCGACCGCCGCGAATGGCCGACGGTCGATGTCCTGATCCCGACCTACAACGAGCCGTTGTCCGTCGTGAAGCCGACGATCTACGCCGCCCTCGCGCTCGACTATCCCACCGACAAGCTCGCGATTCACGTGCTCGACGACGGCCGCCGTCCCGAGTTCAAGGCGTTTTGCGAGGAAGTAGGCGTCAACTGGACGATTCGCACGCACAACCGCCACGCGAAGGCCGGCAACATCAACGAGGCGCTGAAGGTCACGAAGGGCGAATACCTCGCCATCTTCGATTGCGATCACATTCCGACGCGCTCGTTCCTGCAAATCTGCCTCGGCTGGTTCCTGCGCGACAAGCTGCTGTCGATGCTTCAGACGCCGCACCATTTCTTCTCGCCCGATCCGTTCGAGCGCAATCTCGGCACGTTCCGCAAGGTGCCCAACGAAGGCGAGCTGTTCTACGGTCTCGTGCAGGACGGTAACGACCTTTGGAACGCGACCTTCTTCTGCGGCTCGTGCGCCGTGCTGCGCCGCTCGATGGTCGAGGAAATCGGCGGCATCGCAGTGGAAACCGTCACCGAGGACGCGCATACCGCCCTCAAGCTGCATCGGCTCGGCTATACGACCGCGTATCTCGCGATCCCGCAGGCCGCCGGGCTCGCGACCGAAAGCCTCTCCAGCCACATCGGCCAGCGCATTCGCTGGGCGCGCGGCATGACGCAGATCTTCCGGATCGACAACCCGCTCACCGGGAAGGGTCTGAAGCTCGGGCAGCGGCTCTGTTATCTGAACGGCATGCTGCACTTCTTTTATGGCGTGCCGCGTCTCGTGTTCCTTACCGCGCCGCTGTCGTATCTGTTCTTCGGCGCGCACGTGATCGAAGCGGCGGCGAGCACCATCGCCATCTTCGCGCTGCCGCACATGATGCACGCGAGCATCACCAATTCGCGCATGCAGCGCACGTTCCGGCATTCGTTCTGGGCCGAGGTCTACGAGTCCGTGCTGGCGTCGTATATCACCGCGCCGACGCTGCTCGCCGTCATCAACCCGAAGCTCGGCAAGTTCAACGTGACGGCCAAGGGCGGCCAGATCGCGAAGGACTATTTCGACTGGTCCATCTCGCGGCCTTACCTCTTTCTGCTGCTGCTGAATCTGCTTGGCTTCATCGCGGGCGTCGTGCATATCGTCATTTACTGGCACGTTCGCAGCGAAGTGCAGACGACCGTTCTCAACCTCTGCTGGACGGTCTACAACATGCTGATTCTGGGCGCGTCGGTGGCGGCGGCGAGCGAGCGGCGGCAAGTGCGCTCGACGCATCGCGTGACGATGCAGATGCCCGTCATGCTCAAGTTCCCGACCGGCCGCACGCTCGCTTGCGAGACCATCGACTATTCGGAAGGCGGCGTCGGCGTGAAGCTGCCGAGCCAGCTCGAAGTGCCGATGCACGAGCGCGTGACCGTCTCGCTCTTTCGCGGCGACGAGGAATACGCGTTCCCCGCGACCGTCGGCTTCACCGCGCCGGGCCGCGTCGGGCTGCGCTTCTCGGAGCTCACGCGCGAGCAGGAATACGACTTCGTCAAAACCACTTTCGCGCGCGCGGATGCCTGGACCGGCTGGTCCGAAGGCCGCCTCGCCGATACGCCCCTGCGCGGCCTGTCGCATGTGCTGCTGGTCGGCACGCGCGGCATCGCCGGGCTTTTCGAGCACTTGTACAGCGACCTTCGGACCTGGATGACCAAAAGCCCGGTCGACGTGAAGAAGCTGCAAACCAAAGATCAATGATGGGCAAAGGATTGTCGAAGTCGCACGACATTGAAGGGCCGGGCGAGGGCAAGCGCGCGCCGCGTTTCTGCGAAAGACCGCTCGTGCGCGCGCTCGCACTGTGGGTCGCGTTGCAGACGGCGCTGGCTGCGCCGTTAGCGTCGGTCGCTGCGGCGGCGGACGCGGCATCTACCGGCAAAGGCGTTCCCAACGCGGGCGCGGAGTCGCAACAGGCCACGGGCGCTGGAGCGGTGCCGCCGCCGCGTCCCGCCGCCGTCTATAACCCGGGCACGATCGCGCAGCCCGCACTTGCCGCGCCGGTCCCCGCGTTCTCCGGCAAGCCCGCGACGCCGCTCGCCGCGCGCGTGCCGACGACCGCCGAACCGGGCATGCTCGTGCCCGGCGGACGCCGTCAGACGCTCACTTTCGCGGACCTCGGCGCGCTCGATCCGCTGCAGCTGCGCGGCACCGACGGCCAGAACGGCATCGCGTTTTCGGTGCGTGGCGACGAAGTCGTGACCGGCGCGGTGCTGCATCTGATCTACAGCTATTCGCCGTCGCTCCTGCCGTCCATCTCGCAACTAAAGGTGCTCGTCAACGGCGAAGTCGCCGCGACGCTGCCGGTGCCGCGCGATCAGGCGGGCATGCTGGTGGCGCGTGACGTGGCTATCGATCCGCGCTTCATCACCGAGTTCAATCACCTGAACGTCCAGTTGATCGGGCATTACACGCAGCAGTGCGAAGATCCGTCGAACTCGACGCTCTGGGCGACCGTCAGCAACGCGAGTTCGCTCGACCTCACGTATGCGTCGATTGCAAGCAAGCCCGATCTTGCCGCCCTGCCGCAGCCGTTTTTCGACCGCCGCGACGTTCGCCGGCTGGAACTGCCGTTCGTGTTCGCCGGCAAGCCCAGTCTCGGCGAGATGGAAGCGGCGGGCATGGTCGCGTCGTATTTCGGCTCGCTCGCGGGCTATCGCGGCGCGGTCTTTCCCGCGCAGACGGACACCGTGCCGCTCGCCGGCAACGCCGTGATCTTCGCGCTCGCCGATGCAAAGCTTCCGGGCGTCGACATTCCGCCGGTTTCCGGGCCGACGATTGCGGTCGTCGAACGCGATGCCGCCGCGCGCGGGCGCCTCTTGCTCGTGCTCGGCCGCGACGACAACGAACTGAAGATCGCCGCCAAGGCGCTCGGCGTCGGACAGAACACGCTGTCGGGCACGAGCGCGACCATCACGCAGTTCGACGAGCTTCAGCCGCGCCGCCCTTACGACGCCCCGAACTGGCTGCGCACCGACCGTCCCGTGCGTTTCGGCGAACTGGCCGAAGCGCGCGACCTGACCGCCTACGGCTACGACGCGGACGCCGTGCACGTGAATTTGCGCGTGCCGCCCGACCTGTTCATGTGGCAAACGAAGGGCGTGCCCGTCGACCTGAGCTATCGCTATACGGTGCGGCCCGCGCCGGATCGGTCGTCGCTCAATATCAGCGTGAACAACGGCTTCGTGCAGTCGCTGCGCATTCCGGCGGTCTCCACGTCGACCTTCGAGCTCGCGCATTACTTCAGCCGCGTGCTGCCGGACAAGACCGCCGCCGCGCGTCGCGAAATCTACTTGCCGCCGCTGCTCATCACGCCGCGCGCGCAGTTGCGCCTGCATTTCTACTACGACATCCCGAAGACGGGCGAATGCCAGGGGCGCGTGCTGGACAACGTCGTCGGCGCGGTGGATCCGAATTCGACCATCGACCTGTCCGGGTTCCCGCACTACATGGCGCTGCCCGACCTCGCCGCGTTCGCCAACGGCGGCTTTCCGTTCACGCGCATGGCGGATCTTTCGCAAACGGCGGTTGTGCTGCCGAACGATCCGAACTCCGCCGACTACAGCCTGTATCTGCTCGAAATGGGGCGCATGGGCGCTTCGACCGGTTATCCGGTGACGGGCGTCACGGTGACGAGCGCGAACGACGTCGACCGCTTCGCCGACAAGGATCTGCTGATTCTCGGCGCGCCAGGACGACAGCCGCTTCTGCAGCGCTGGGCGAAGAACATGCCTTTTTCAGGCGACGGCGACGCCCGCACTTTCCAGTTGAGCGACGTGGCGTTCAAGGTCGTCGACTGGTGGCACGGCGAACAAGGCCCGGAACGCTCGCCCGCGCGCGCCGATTTATCGCTCGTCAGCTCGAACGGCGACGCGCTCCTCACCGGCTTCGAATCGCCGCTGCGCAGCGGACGCAGCGCGGTTGCGCTCATCAGCGCGGCGGGCCAGTCGGACGCCGATCTCTCCGCGGCGCTGCTCGACAACGATCTGCTGCCGTCCATTCAGGGCGCGATGTCGGTCATCCACGGACGCACGGTCACGGTCACGTCCAACGGCGAGGCGTATTACGTCGGGCATCTCGCGCCGCTGCATTACATGCGCTGGACGCTGTCGGCGCATCCGCTGCTGCTCGTGCTGTCCGCCGTGATCGCGGCGCTGATCGTCGCCGCGCTGTTCTACCGCGCGCTGCGCTCGCTCGCGGCGCGGCGTCTGAGGGACTGACATGCGCCTGTTCTCCCTCACCGTGAAAGCCGCCGCGGGCGCGCTCATCGCAAGCGGCGTGTTCGCCATGCCCGGCGCGCAGACGGCGCACGCCGCGCCGTCGTGCGAGTGGCCCGCGTATCGCCTGTTCGTCGAGCGCGTCGTGCAGGCCGATGGCCGCGTCATCGACCATTCGACGGACGCGCAGCAAACCACCTCCGAGGGCCAGTCCTACGGGCTGTTCTTCGCGCTCGTCGCGAATGACCGCGCGAGCTTCGACCGCATGCTCGACTGGACGCGCGCGAATCTCGCCGCGAATCAGTTCGACGCGGACAACGTCCGCCTGCCCGCGTGGCAATGGGGCCGCAAGCCGGACGGCTCGTTCGGCGTGCTCGACCCGAATTCCGCCTCGGATTCCGACTTGTGGATCGCCTACGATCTCCTTCAGGCCGGCCGGCTCTGGAAGGAGCCGAGTTACACGCGGCTCGGGCGCGCGCTGGCGGCGCAGATCGTGAAGCAGGAAATGGCCGATCTGCCGGGCCTCGGTCCGATGCTGCTGCCCGGTCCGCAGGGCTTTCGCACTGGCGGCGTCACGCGCCTGAATCCGAGCTATTTCCCGTTGCCGCTGTTGCGCGGCCTCGAGCACGAAATGCCCGGCGGCCCGTGGGCGAAGCTCGCGCAAAACGCCGCGCGTCTGGTCAAGGTGACGTCGCCGCGCGGCTACGCGCCGAACTGGGCGGCTTATCAGAACGGCCAGTTCGTCGTCGATCCGAAAGACGGCGACACCGGCAGCTACGACGCGATCCGCGTCTATCTGTGGGCCGGCCTTGCGTCGAGCGCCGACCCGCTCGCGCGTCGCTGGATCGACGCGCTTTCGGGCATGCGCCAGAGCGTCGCGCAGTCGGGCTTTCCGCCCGAGAAAGTCGCGGCGACGACCGGCGCGGCCACGGGCGAAGGCCCGCTTTCGTACTGGGGCGCGCTTGCGCCGTACTTCAAGGCACTGGGCGACGAACGCGGCCTCGGCCTCGCGCGCGCGCACCTGGGCGCACTGAACGCACCGGCGGGTGCGGGCCGCGAGCCGGTCTATTACGACCGCGTGCTCGGGCTCTTCGGCGGCGGTTTCATCGACGGTCGATACCGCTTCGACGAAGCCGGCCGCCTCGTGCCGAACTGGAGAAGCCCATGCTGACGCGGGCAAGAAAACGCGCGATGGCGCTGCGCGTCGCGGCGGCGCTGGCCTCGCTCGCGCCCGCGCTCGTCCTGGCGCAGGCCGCGAGCGCCGATCCGCTCAACGTGCTCATCGACCAGGGCAAGTACTGGCAGGCGCACAAGCGCGGCGATCTCGCGGAGCAGGCGTGGCAGAAAGTGCTGCGTATCAATCCGAAGCAGCCGGATGCGCTGTTCGGCATGGGCATGGTGCTCGCGGACCGCAAGGACGGCAGCGGCGCGCAGCAATATCTCGCGCAGTTGCGGCAGGCCGCGCCGAGTTATCCGAACATCGACGAACTCGGCCGCCGGCTCGGCGAAGCGAGTCCACGCGATCAGACCGTCAACGACGCGCGGCGTCTCGCGCAAAGCGGACAAAGCGCGTCGGCGGTGCAGGAATACCGGCGCGCGATCGACGGCAAGCCCGCCACGCCCGAGCTTCAACTGGAGTATTACCAGGCGCTCGCCGCGACGCCGCAAGGCTGGGACGAAGCGCGCCGCGGCCTCGACCAGCTCGCGCGCCAGAACGCCGGCGATCCGCGTTACGCGCTCGCCTACGCGCAACATCTGACATACCGCGATACCACGCGTCGCGAGGGCATCGACCGGCTGGCGAAGCTCGCGAACGACAGCAGCGTCGGCGCGCAGGCGAAGAAAAGCTGGCGGCAGGCGCTGTTGTGGCTCGGCGCGCGCGCATCCGACGCCCCGCTTTATCAGGCGTATCTGCAAACCGCTCCCGACGATGCCGCCGTCAAGGCGCGCTTCGATTCGATGGTCCAGCAGGACAAAGGCGCCCGCGAGCGCGCGCAAGCGGACGCCACCGTCGATGCACGCGGACGCGCCGTCGCCGATGGCTTTGCGGCGCTGGATCGCGGTGATCTCGTCGCGGCGCAGGCGCGCTTTTCGTCGGTGCTCGCGACCAATCCGAACGACGCCGACGCGCTCGGCGGCCTGGGCGTCGTCGCGCTGAAGCAGGAACGCTTTGCGGAAGCGCGAACGTATCTGGAGCGCGCATCGCGTGCGGGCAATGCCGCGCGCTGGAAGGACGCGCTCACGAGCGCGACGTACTGGACCTACACGAGCGACGCGATCGGCGCGCGCAGCAACGGCGAAATCGCGAAGGCGAAGGCGCTATTCGAGCGCGCGATCGCCGTCAATCCCTCCGATGTCACCGCGCAGACGCTGCTCGGCGAAATGCTCCTCGGCAATGGCGATCCGCGCGGCGCGGAAGCGGCGTTTCGCATGGCGCTGCGCCGTCAGGCCGACAACCCGGACGCGATCCGCGGGCTCGTCGGCGCGCTGGCCGCGCAAGGCCGCGGCGACGAAGCGCTGGAATTCGCGAATCGGCTGAATGCGGAGCAGCAGGCGAAGGCGGGCGGCATCGACAAGTTGCGCGGCGAAGCGCAGGCGGCCCAGGCGCGCGCCGCCGAAGCGCGCGGCGATCTGGGCGCGGCGCGCAGTCTCTTCGAAGACGCGCTGCTCAGCCATCCCGACGATCCGTGGCTGCGCCTCGACCTCGCGCGCATCTACGTTCGGCAGGGCGCGGTCGGAAATGCGCGCAGCATGATGGACGGCCTCATCGCGACGCATCCCGACATGACCGACGCGCTCTACGCGAGCGCCCTGCTCGCCGCCGAAACGCAGGACTGGCCGGCGGGTCTCGCGCAACTGGAGCGCATTCCGGCCGGGCAGCGCACCGCCGCGATGACGGCCTTGCAGCATCGGCTGTGGGTGCAGCAGCAGGTGGAACTCGCGACGCGTGCGGCGAGCGCGGGCCAGCGTCAGCAGGCCTACGCAATCCTGCGCCGCGCCGAGCCGCTCGCGGCGGGCAACGCGGAACTGACGGGCGCGGTGGCGTCGGCGTATCTGAAAGCGGGCGATGCATCGCGCGCGCTGGCGCTGGTGCGCGGCGCGATGGCGAATGCGCCGAACGATACCGGCCTCATGCTGCAATACGCGGGCATTCTTTCGGCGACAGAGCAGAGCGGCGAGCTGGGCCCGTTGATGCGCCGCCTCCAGTCGATGCCGCTCACGACGCAGCAGCGCGCCGACTTCAACAATCTGAACGTGGGCATCGTGATCGCGCAGGCGGACGCCGTGCGCCTGCGCGGCGATCTCCCGGGCGCTTACGACGTGATCGCGCCGTGGCTCGCCGCGATGCCCGACAACGCCGATCTGCAAGCCGCGCTCGGCCGTATGTACACATCCGCCGGCGACGATCGCAGCGCGCTCGCGTGCTATCAGAGAGCATTGGCGCGCCGCCCGGATGACGTGAGTCTGCAAACGGCCGCGCTGTCGGCGGCGAGCGCCGTGCGAGATTTTCGTCTCGCCGAAACGCTCGCGAAGCAGGCGGTCGCCGCCGCGCCGAACGATCCGGCGGTGCTGGCCGCAATCGGCCGGATGTATCGGGCGGAAGGCAAGCTCGATCTCGCCGCGCAGTTTTTGCAACGCTCGCTCATCGCCGCGAACTATCCGCTTGCGCCGAATGCGCAGCGGCAAGGCAACGTTCCGCGCGACTGGCAGACCGCGATTAATCGCATCGGCTCGACGCCGCTGCCCGGCACGAATCCGTTCGAAGGCAAGACCGCCGTCGATACGGCGGCGTCGAACACGGGCGCGGCGCCGGGGTATCCGCAGGCCAATTTCCAGAGCTACTCGCAGCCAGTGCCGACTTATTTGCCGCCTTCGCAGCCTGCGCCTTATTCAGCGCCCTATTCCGCCCCTTACTCCGCACCTTACGCGACGCCTCCGGCTGCGCCAGGCGCGGGCCGTGGCGGGTACGGGACGGATTTCGATGGATCCAGCGAATCCGGCGGCGGTCGTGTCACGCCGACGAATGGCGGCTACGGCCCCGACGCCTACGGTTCCGCACAATCCGGCGCGGCGCTGCAACCGTATCCGGGGCAGGAGCCGGGCGCTTATCCGGCGCAAGGCTATGCGCAGCCGCCTGCTTATCAGCGGTATCCGCAGCAGCCAGCGCCCGCCGCGCCTTATGGCGCGCAGGACGCCTACGCCCCGTCGCCCTGGCCGATGTCGCCTGCTGCGCGCGAAGCGCAGTCGACGGCCATTGCAGGCGCCCGCGCGAGTGCGCCGGCTTCGAAGCGCACGGGTTCATCCCGCAAGGCGGCGTCCGCGCCGGCATACAACGACCCCCAGCAGTACGCGCAGCCGCCGTATCCTTCGCAGCCGTATCAGCAGCCGTATCCTTCGCAGCCGTATCAGCAGCCGTATCAGCCGCAATACGCGCAGCAACCGTATACCCCACAGCCGCCCGCCGGATACGCGCAACCGTATTACCCGGCGCAATTGCAGCGGGCCGCATCCGCCGCGTCGATGAGCGCGGGCGGAGCGCCGGCGGTCGCGAATTCGCAGACGGCAGGCGTCGCGGAAGAACTGGCCGCGATCAACCGCGAGCAGGCGAGCACCGTGTCGGGCGGCGTGATATTCCGCAATCGCGATGGCGAAAACGGCCTTTCGAATCTGACCGATATCGAAGCGCCCGTCGAAGGCCGCATCAAGGCGGGCAACGGTCATATCATCGTGCGCGCCACGCCCGTGACGCTCGACGCCGGAACCGCCGGCAACACGACGCAGACGCTCGCGCGCTTCGGTTCCGGCCAGGGCGTGACTACGACGCCCGCCAGCAACAACTACGGTTCGCAGACGGCCACGGGCGTCGGGCTCGCCGTGGGCTACGAAAATCGCCATTTGAAGGCCGATATCGGCACGACGCCGCTCGGTTTTCGCGAGACCAACGTCGTCGGCGGATTGCAGTATCAGAACGCCGTCAGCGACAAAGTCTCATACTCGCTCGCCGTCGCGCGCCGCGCCGTCACGGACAGCCTTCTGTCCTACGCGGGCGCACGCGATCAGGGCGAGGGCCTCGAATGGGGCGGCGTCACATCGAGCGGCGGGCGCGCGGACCTCGGCTGGGACGACGGCACGAGCGGCGTCTACGTGAACGCGGCGTACCAGTTCCTCGACGGCAAGCACGTCGCGACGAACAACGCCGTGAAGGGCGGCGGCGGCATTTACACGCGCGTAATCAGGGACGCGGATCAGACGCTGACCGTCGGGGCCAACACGACGCTGATGCACTATGAAAAGAACCTGTCGTACTTTACCTACGGGCAAGGCGGCTATTTCAGCCCGCAGCAGTATGTGATTCTCAACTTCCCTGTCGAGTACATGGGACGCACGGGCCTTTTCACCTACGATGTAAAGGGTTCGATAGGCGTGCAGCATTACCGGCAGGATGCGTCGAGCTACTTCCCGACCGACAGCAACCGCCAGTTGAACGCGGCGGGTTCGCCATCCGTGCCGGACGCCGGCGCAATCTATCCCGGCCAGAGCAAGACGGGCGTATCGTATTCGCTGAACGCGACCGGCGAATATCAGCTCGCGCCGCAACTCGCATTCGGCGCGACGGCGTCGTTTGGCAACGCGTATCAGTATCGGGAATGGCTCGCGGCCGTGTACGTGCGTTACAGCTTCAACCGGCAAAGCACGATGCAGCCGCTCTTTCCGCCGCAGGCGTTCAGCTCGCCGTATATGTCGTTGTCGAATTGACGCGTCCGGCGCATGGCCGATGCCGCACGCATCGGCAGGACGGATGACAGATGAGCTCGACATTCAGGGATCGACGCGAAGCCGGCCGCGAACTGGCGGCGCTTCTTTCGGCGTACGCGGGCCGCGACGACGTCATCGTGCTCGGCTTGCCGCGCGGCGGCGTTCCGGTGGCGTTCGAGGTGGCAAGCGCGCTCGGTGCGCGGCTCGACGTGCTCGTCGTGCGCAAGCTGGGTGTGCCGGTGCAGCCGGAACTCGCGATGGGCGCAATCGCATCCGGCGACGCGTTCTATCTCGACCCGCACATCGTCGACTATGCGGGCGTCACGAAAGCCGAACTCGACGAAGTGATCGAGCACGAGCGCGGCGAACTCGCGCGGCGCGAGACGCTTTATCGCGGGTCACGGCCGCCGCTCGATACGCTCGGCAAAGTGGCGATCCTCGTCGACGACGGGATGGCGACCGGCGCGACCATGCGCGCCGCCGCGATGTCGCTGCGCAACGGCAACGCACCGCCCGCGCTGATCGTCGCGGCGCTGCCTGTCGCGCCCGTCGACTCGGAAGCGCGCGTCGCACGGGTCGTCGACCAGTTCGTGTGCGTGCTGCGGCCGTACCACTACCTGGGCGTCGGCCAGTTCTATCTGGACTTCGAACAGACGAGCGATGACGAGGTGCGCGCGCTGCTCGGCTAGCGGGTCCACGGCGCGTCGGGTTCGGCCTCGGTCAGGCCGTACTTTTCGCGCGCCTGCGCGAGCGCCGCACGCTCGATCACGCCGTCATCCACCAGCGCCTTCAGCGCCGCCGTCACGATGGCCACGCGATCCACTTCGAAAAACGCGCGCAACGACTGCCGCGTATCGCTGCGGCCGAAGCCGTCCGTGCCGAGCGTCACGTAGCGGCGCGGCACGTAGGCGCGAATCAGTTCGGGCAGCGCACGCACGTAATCCGTCGCGGCGATCACCGGCCCGCGCGATGCTTCGAGCGCACGCGTGACGTAAGGCGCCGCGGCGTCGTCGGAGAGGCGATCACGGCGCTCGCACGCCGCGCCATCGCGATGCAGTTCGGTGAAGCTGGTCACGCTCCACACGGCGGCGTCGATGTTCCAGTCGGATTTCAGCATCGCGCGCGCGGCAAGCGCTTCGTTCAGGATCGCGCCGGAGCCGAGCAATTGCACCTGCGCGCCGCTCGCCCGTTCTTCGTTCGAAACACGATAGATGCCGCGCAGAATGCCTTCGCGCGTGGCGGCGTCGAGCGCATTGCCGGGCGCGGGCGGCTGCGCGTAATTCTCGTTGGTGACGGTCATGTAATAGAACACGTCGTTCTGGCGCTGCATCATCTCCTGCATGCCTTCATCGACGATAGCCGCGACTTCATACGCGAACGCGGGGTCGTAAGCGCGGCAATTCGGAATGGTGGATGCGCTCAGATGGCTCGTGCCGTCCTGATGCTGCAAGCCTTCGCCGCCGAGCGTGGTGCGCCCCGAGGTCGCGCCGATCAGGAACCCGCGCGAACGCTGGTCCGCCGCCGCGAAAATCAGATCGCCGATGCGCTGGAAGCCGAACATCGAGTAATAGATGTAGAACGGCAGCATGGGCATGTCGTGGACGCTGTACGACGTCGCCGCCGCAATCCACGATGAAATCGCGCCGGCCTCGGAGATGCCCTCCTCCAGAATCTGCCCGCGCGTGTCCTCGCGGTAATAGAGCATCGAGCCCATGTCCTCCGGCTCGTACAACTGGCCGAGCGGCGAGTAGATGCCGACCTGCCGGAAAAGATTGGCCATGCCGAAGGTGCGCGCTTCGTCCGCGACTACGGGCACGATGCGCGGGCCGAGCGTCGCGTCCTTCATCAGGCTGCCGAGCATGCGCACGAAGGCCATCGTCGTGGACATTTCCTTGCCGGCCGTGTCGATCGCAAACTGCGCCCACGTGCCGAGCGCGGGCGGCGTGAGCGACTGCGACGCCCGCGCGCGGCGGCGCGGCAGATAGCCGCCGAGCGCCGAGCGGCGTTCGTGGAGATAGCGCATTTCCGGGGCATCGGCGGCGGGCTTGTAGAACTTCAACGCTTCGACATCCGCATCCGACAGCGGCAGGCGGAAGCGGTCCCGAAACGCCTTGAGATCGTCCAGATCGAGCTTTTTCTGCTGATGCGTGGTCATGCGGCCCTGCCCGACCGCGCCCATGCCGAAGCCTTTCATCGTCTTGGCGAGAATCACGGTCGGCTGGCCGCTGTGCGCGAGCGCCCTGGCGTACGCCGCGTGCAGCTTGCGGACGTCGTGGCCGCCGCGCCGCAATCGGTCGATGTCTTCGTCCGACATATGCGCGGCGAGCGCCGCCAGTTCGGGATTCTGGCCGAAGAAGCGCTCGCGGTTGTAGCGGCCGTCGTTGGCGGAAAAGGTCTGGAACTGGCCGTCGACGGTATGCGCGAAAGCGCGCAGCAGCGCGCCGGTGCGGTCGCGGGCGAAGAGCGCATCCCAGTCCGATCCCCACAGCACCTTGATGACGTTCCAGCCCGCGCCGGTAAACTGCGCTTCGAGTTCGTCGACAATGCGCCCGTTGCTGCGCACCGGACCGTCCAGCCGCTGCAGGTTGCAGTTGATGACGAACACGAGGTTATCGAGCTGCTCACGCGATGCAAGCGACAACGCGCCGATAGCCTCGGGCTCGTCCATCTCGCCATCGCCGAAAAAGCCCCAGACCTTGCGCCCTTCGGTGCGCTTCAGCCCGCGATTTTGCAGATAGCGCATGAAGCGCGCCTGGTAGATCGAGTTGATCGGGCCGATGCCCATGGAGCCGGTCGGGAACTGCCAGAAGTCGGGCATCAGCCACGGATGCGGATACGAGCACAGCCCCGGCCCGGCAAGCTCGCGCCGGTAATGGCGCAAGTGGTCCTCGTCGAGAAAGCCTTCGAGATACGCGCGCGCGTAGACGCCCGGCGACGAGTGCGGCTGGAAATAGACGAGGTCGCCGCCGTGGTTCTCGCCGGCGGCGCGAAAGAAGTGATTGAAACCGACTTCGAAGAGATCCGCCGCCGACGCATAGCTAGCGATATGGCCGCCCAGTTCACCATAAGCGCGGTTGGCGCGTACGACCATCGCCAGCGCGTTCCATCGCAAGACGGCGGCGAGCTTTTCTTCGACGTCGGTATTGCCGGGATACGGCGTTTGTTGCGCGACGGCAATGGTGTTGGCGTAAGGCGTGGCGCGGGCTCGCGCCGATTCGACGCCGACCGACAGCGCATGCTCCGCGAGCCGGTCGAACAGATATTGCGCGCGCTCCTTGCCGGCATGCGCGACGACGGCATCGAGCGCCTCCAGCCATTCGGCTGTTTCGCCGGGGTCCGTGTCTTGACGGCCTCGCGCGAGAGAAAGAATCTGGCTCGTACCGGTCGACAAATCCGTCATGACGCGACTCCGCTGGCTGGGCTGGGATTCATCAAGCATATCCAGTTCCGCACAGAATATGCGTCTGAATTGGCTGCCCGTGCGCTTTGCGGTAGTATGTTTATTCTGCGAACACCGTCTAATCCGGAAACTTCACACTATGAGCTTGCAAGCGAAGCAGCGTCTCGATCGCATCGACATCGGCATTCTGAACGAGCTTCAGCAGAATGCGCGCATTACCAACTCGGAGCTGGCGCGCGCCGTCAATCTCTCGGCGACGCCCTGCTTCAACCGCGTCCGGGCGCTCGAAAAGGCGGGATTATTCAAACAGCACGTGACGCTGCTGAACCCGGAAGCGCTCGGCCTGAGCATCAACGTGTTCATTCAGGTCAGCCTGGAGAAGCAGATCAAGGACGCGCTCGCGCGCTTCGAGCAAGCCATCAGCGAGCGGCCCGAGGTGATGGAGTGCTATCTGATGACGGGCGATGCCGATTATCTGTTGCGCGTCGTGCTGCCGGATGTGGCCGCGCTGGAGCGGTTCATCCTGGAGCGGCTCACGAAGATGCCGGGTGTGTCGAATATCCGGTCGAGCTTTGCGCTCAAGCAGGTGCGATACAAAACGGCGTTGCCGCTGCCCAGGTCGGGGCTGACGCTGCCGGAGATGAAGGAAGAGGAAGGGGACTGGGCGTGACCGATGCGGCCTGCCGGATTGCAAAGGGAACGCGCTCCCCGGTAAAAAACCAAAGGCTCCTGACGAAGCCTTTGGTCCTTTCGGTCAGGCTCTCGCTCCGAGAGCGGCGACCTTAACCGGCGGAAATGTTGATTACCACGGTGGTGCTGCTCGAAGACGTGCTCGACGCCTTCGCCGTGCCGCCAGCGATGTTTGCCTAAGCGAGAACTGCGCGTTCAATCTTTTGCATGGTGATGCCTCGTTGGTAAAGCGTATTTTTAGCGACGGGTTCTACGGTGCGTACCCACCCTCAAAAGGAGAGTGCGAATTGCCGTTAAGCCGTAAGCGTGATGAAAACGTTGGTAGCGGACGAAGACGTGCTCGACGCCTTGGCCGTACCGCCCGCTATACTTGCCTGAACCAGAGCAGCGCGATCAATCTTTTGCATGAAATGCCTCCTTATTGAACAAGATAAGAAACGATGGTGATACTGCGAACGGCGGGGAGCCATACGCAACCTCGCGCACCATCCGGCGCGTTCGGTTTTTCCACTAATTCAATAGGAATCCGAATTTACAGACACATCGTGTCGACGAACGCGTCACGGCAGTTTAACGAATGACGCATCGAAATCACACGCCGAAAAATCCTAACTGTCGGGCAAACAAAGCGGCTTCGACGGAGCGCGCATCGCATAAGCAGTCAGTAG
>Ga0308173_10000077_pt1 | contig 32144 bp, 27 predicted proteins | sample PhyPR1_FD_203716 | JGI IMG/M metagenome (GOLD analysis project Ga0308173, IMG submission 203716) | Soil microbial communities from UC Gill Tract Community Farm, Albany, California, United States - DLSLS.P.R1 | ecosystem: Environmental > Terrestrial > Soil > Agricultural land | place: USA... | reverse complement strand
CGACGTCGGCCTGTTCCTTCGTGCCGAGCCGCCACAGCAGCGATTCGGTCTTGAGGCGCGCGCCCGCACAGGCGGGACACGTCGTATAGCTGCGGTACTTCGAGAGCAGCACGCGAATGTGCATCTTGTACGCCTTCGACTCCAGATAGTCGAAGAAGCGCTGCACGCCGTACCACTGGCTGCCCCACTTGCCGTTCCAGTCCGGCGAGCCCTTGATGACCCAGTCGCGCTCTTTTTGCGTGAGTTCGCTCCACGGCACGCCGAGCCGGATGCCCGCCTTCGCGCCGTAGCGCACGAGATCGTCCTGATTCTCTTTCCACGCGGGCGTTTGCAGCGTCTTGATCGCGCCATCGCGCAGCGTCTTTTTCTCGTCCGGGATGACGAGGCCAAAGTCCACGCCGATCACGCGCCCGAAGCCGCGGCACGTTTCGCACGCGCCATAGGCGGAGTTGAACGAGAACAGCGCCGGCTGTGGGTCCGCGTAGCGCAAGTCGCTTTCGGGACTGTGCAGGCCGGTCGAGAAGCGCCAGATTTCAGGCTCGCCCTCGCCCTCCTCCTTCAGCACGTAGACGTTCACGCGCCCTGTGCCGCGCAGCAAAGCGCCTTCGATGGCCTCCAGCGCGCGCGACCGCTCAGTGTTCTGCAAGCGGAATCGGTCCGCGACGACGTCGAGCATTTGACGCGCGCCCGCATCGGTCTGCACGTGCCGCTTCGCCTGCACCCTCGTGTAGCCGCTCGCGGACAGCCATTGGGCGACTTCGTCGTCGCTCGTGGCGTCGGGCAACTCTACCGGGAAGGTGATGGCGAGACGCGGATCGTCGGCGCGCGTGCGTTCCAGCAATTCGGCGTAGATGGTTTCGGGCGTATCGTGCCGCACGCGCTGCGCGCTCTTCTTGTCGAAGAGTTCGGCGGCCCGCGCGTAGAAAAGCTTCAGGTGGTCGTTGAGTTCGGTCATCGTGCCGACGGTCGAGCGCGAACTGCGCACCGGGTTCGTCTGGTCGATGGCGATGGCGGGCGGCACGCCGTCCACGCGATCCACCTGCGGGCGGTCCATCCGGTCGAGAAACTGGCGCGCGTAGGCGCTGAACGTTTCGACGTAGCGGCGCTGGCCTTCGGCGTAAAGCGTGTCGAATACGAGGCTCGACTTGCCGGAACCGGATGGGCCGGTGACAACCGTCATCTGGCCGGTATGCAGGTCGAGGTCGAGATTCTTGAGGTTATGTTGACGGGCGCCGCGAATGCGGATTGCGTTGTTCGATGCCAATTTTTCAACCGGTTCAATGAGATGGACGGCTTCGAAAGCCGTGGGCCGCGCCGCACCGGTGTCCGGTGGCGTGCGTGCCGCTGCGAACGGTACTGTACACCCATACAGTATGGGTCGCACAAAGTGTCAGTGTCTCCCTTTCGCCTCTGCAAGTAGCTCGCCCGCTCCTTTTCAGGCGAGGTGAGCGAGCAGCGCGTCCGCAACGGCGTCGGGGGCTTCGCGCGGCGGAAAATGCCCCGCGCCCTCGATGACCACGCGCCGATAGCCCGCCGTGAAGCAGCCGTCCATGCCTTCCGACATCGCAGGGTCGTCGCAGGAATCCGCGCCGCCCTGAATCATCAGCGCGGGAACGCCGATGCGCTCGACGGTCGCCAGCCTTTCGTACAGCGGTGCGAGCGCCGGGTCGGACGGCTGGTCACTGCACCAGCGGCGGCGGTACGCGTTGAGGGTGATCGGCACCCAGTCGGGGTTCTCGAAAGCACGCGCGGTCGCGGCGAATTCTGCTTCATCGAACCAGCCGGGCGGCGACCACGTGTCCCACTGGATGCGCGCAAAGCCTGCCGGATCGGCGGCGACGGCATCCGGCGCGCCATCGAGCGACATGAACCATTGATACCAGAAGCGCCGCGCCTGCGCGAAATCCGGCAGCGTGAACTCGCCGCGCGGCTGAAACGCCAGCGCGATGGCAGCCATACGCCGCACACGCTGCGGATACAAGCCCGCGACGGTGTACGCGGCGCGCGCGCCCCAGTCGTGACCGACCACATCGAAGCGCGCGATGCCGAGCGCATCGGCCAGATCGACCGCGTCCCGCGCCAGAGCGACGCCGGAACCGTCGCGAACCGTGTCCGCGCGCAGGAAGCGCGTGCCGCCCGCGCCGCGCAGCTCCGGTACGACCGTGCGGTGGCCCGCCGCGTTCAGCCGCGCCGCGACCGGCGTCCAGGCCCGCGCGGCGTCGGGCCAGCCGTGCAGCAGCATGACGACGCGACCATCGGCAGGACCGGTATCGGCGCAGGCGATATCGAGCGTTGGCGTCGCGACGTGGCAATCGAAAGTCAGCATGACGAACTCCCTAACCGGACCGGAAACGTCGATTTTAAAGCGGTCGGCGTTTACGAGGGAGACGCGCGGGAAGCCTGTTGTCGTATGAGAAGCGCACCGCTGGTTAACCAGTTACGCGTCGTCACTTACGGGAAAGTCCTGACGCCATAGCGTCAACGCCGCGCTTGACGGCTACTTCGCAAGGTCGCTATTGTCATCAGGGAAACGGTTTCCAGCTTAATTGCATGTGCGGTAAGCACTGGTTGTATGACGTCGTTTGAAGTCCCTACATGACAACCGGCACTGACCGGAACGGAGACACCATGAAGCACCGGCCTCACACCCCTACTTCCCCGCGACGCCGCACCGTCCTGAAATTCGCGGGCGTATCCGCGAGCGCGCCGCTCATCGGCGGTCTTGGCAGTCTGAGCGTCCTCGCAGGCTGCGGCGGCCACGACAGTTCAGGCTCGCCCTCCACGCCGGCCACGCCTGGCGACCCGATCTGGGGCCCGTCCGGTTCAGCGACGCAGATCATCAACGCGCTGCAGAAGGTATCGACGTCGATGGTGCCGAACCGCCAGTTCCTCGTCACCGACTACGGCGCGAAGCCGTGCACGGTCGTCGCGGCGACGAATCCGTACACCGATCCCGCGAAGTCGCCGCTCAGCACCGGCGCGAACCAGACGCAGGCGCCCGGCTCCTTCGACTCGCGCCCCGCGTTTCTCGCAGCCATCGCGGCGTGCAACGCGGCGGGCGGCGGACGCGTCGTCGTGCCCGCGGGCAACTGGTATTGCGCAGGTCCGGTCGTGCTGCTGTCGAACGTCGATTTCCATTTGAGCGCGAACTGCGAGATCTTCTTCAGCCAGAATCCGGCGGACTTTGCGAAAGACGGCCCGATCGACTGCGGCGCCAACGGCAAGCTGTTCTACAGCCGCTGGCAGGCAAACGATTGCCTGAACTTCGGCCCGCCCGTCTATGCGCGCAATCAGACCAACATCGCACTGACCGGTGAAGGCGATACGTCCGTCCTCAATGGTCAGGCGATGACGCCGTTCGCCGGCAGCGGCAACACCGCGACGTGCTGGTGGACGTGGAAGGGCAACAGCGGCGCATATGGCTTCGCCGGATCGTCCACGCCATCGCAAGCTTTCCTCAATCCGAACAATGTCGATCTAAAGACGGCCGCCCCCGGCATTTCCGATACGCTCTACGCGAAACTCACCGACCCCGCGACACCGTGGCAGCAGGATCAGAACTATCTGCCCGCGCTGTCGGAGGCGGGCGTGGCAATCGAAAAACGCATCTTCGGCATGGGTCATTACCTGCGGCCGTGCATGGTGGAGTTCATTGGTTGTACGAACGTTCTGATGCAGGGTTATCGCACCATTAACACGCCGTTCTGGCAGCATCATCCGACCGACTGCACGAACGTCGTGATTCGCAACGTCACGGTGGACAGCATCGGTCCGAACAACGACGGCTTCGATCCGGATGCCTGCGACATGGTGCTCTGCGAGAACGTCACGTTCAATACGGGCGACGACTGCATCGCGATCAAATCGGGCAAGGATCTCGATACGCAATACGGACCCGCACAGAATCACGTGATTCAGAACTGCACGATGAACAGCGGCCACGGCGGCATTACGCTCGGCAGCGAAATGGGCGGCGGCGTGCAGAAGATCTACGCGCGCAATCTGCAAATGCTGAATCAGTTCTGGGCGACGAACTCACTCAACATCGCGATTCGCGTCAAGACCAACATGAATCGCGGCGGTTTCGTGAAAGACTTCTATGTCGACAACGTAACCTTGCCGAACGGCGTGAGCCTCACGCCTTCCGGCTACGGCAGCAGTCTGCTCGCGGGCAGTCCGATCAATTCGACTGTGCCGCTCGGCGTGGTGACGGCGAGCGCGGCGAATCCGTCCGCGGCGCAGGGCGGCATCATCACGTTCGATTGCGATTATCAGCCGTCGAAGGATGCCATTCGCACGCGTCCGGCGCTCGTACAGAACGTCAACATCTCGAACGTGAAGGCGAGCAACGTGAGCCTGAACGGCGTAACGGGATCGTGCTTCCAGGCGATCGTGGCGCAAGGCCCGGTTGCATTCGACTACAACGGCCCCGCGCCGACGCCGGCCATTCCGGCGATCACCGGCGTGACGATCACCAACTGCGACTTCGGCACGCCCGTTGCAGCGGGACCGGCGACGGCGGCATCGCCCGGACCGGTCTACGCGTACAACGTGCATGACATCGTGCTGGTCAATACGTTGATTGCGGGAATGACGTTGAACCAGACGATCACCGACGCAAGGTAAGCTCAAGGGGCATGGCGGGGCTCATGGCTCCGCTATGCCCCGATCAGCACGCCGGTCCTGAACGCCTCCTCGCCGGTCACTCTTCCCATCGGCGCGCCGGCGTAGACGAAGCGAATCGCGCGCCGCATGTAGAACACGCCGTCGTTTTTCGTCGTGACGGTAGTAACCGCATCCGTCAGCGGATCGACGATGTCGAATACCGCATCGCCCGCCTTCAGCATCGCGCCCACTCTTGCGCGATACACGACAATGCCGCTTGCCGGTGCGGTCAATTGCTCGCTGCCTGCAAGCGGCGTCGCGGCTTGTGCGAGCGGCGGCAGTTCGCGCGCCTCGCCCTCGATGACACCGCGCGCAATGAGAAAGTCCACGATGGCGTTCGCATCGGTGGATGCGTGTTCGTAATCGACATCGCGCTGACCGCGATGCTCCAGCGTCGCCGCGATGTTCGGCGCACCGAGCGGCACGCCCTCGCCCAACAGCGCGCGCACTTCGTTCCACAGCAACGCATGAACCTCGTCGAAGGACTGACCGCCCGAGTCCGTTGCGAGCAGAACGCCGTTCGCGCCCAGATAGCGCGCAAGCGGCTCTATGGCGGGCCAGCTTGCGGGGCTCGTATAAAGGTGCAGAGTTGCTTCGAGCGAGCAATGCAGATCGAGCACGATATCCGCATCCGATGCATGGCGCAGCAGCGCAAGCCGCAACGATTCGAATTCGTTGCGCGCGCTGGTTTCGCCGAGCATATCGCGCACGGTCGAACGCAGCAGCCGCGCGTTGTGCATGGCGTCGTCGCGCGAGAGATGGGCGCGCATGCGTTCGATCAACGCGCCTGCAGGCGGCATCGGAAAATTACGGTTGAAGTTGTGCCCGCTGTTCGCATCGAAGCGGCCGATAAATTGCCCGAACACATGCTGCGACAAGCCGACAGGATTCGCCACCGGCACCAGCACGACTTCGCCGCGCACGCGCCCGCGCGCTTCCAGTTCCACCAGCCGTTGTTTCAGCCGCCAGGCAGTGAGCATGGCTGGCGTTTCGTCGGCGTGCAGCGACGCCTGTATATAGACCTTTTCGTGCGCGCACGGCGTGCCGAAATGGAAGCTGACGAGTTCGCGTGTCGTGCCGAGCGTGCTTGTTATGAGCGGCGTGTGTTCCGTTTTCATTTAGTTAGCTTTCCGTATTATCTGGGCTCAATCGCCATAGACGTCGAAATCGAAGTACTTCGAGGATGAAATGCGGCAGTTGCGCGGCGAATTGACGGGCAGCGTGTCGCTCGGGCTGGCCGCGGAAGCGACGATGCGCCTCTTCCCTGCGTTGCTCGCGAGCTTTCGGGAGCGCTGTCCGCGCATCGACGTGCATCTGACGAGCGCGACGTCCCGTGTGTTGATATCGTGGGTGCGCGAAGGCCGTCTCGACTTCGCCCTCGCGCTGACCGCACCGGATGCGGACATGCACGACATGCAAGCCACGCGCCTTTTCGATTCCGAAGTGGCTGTCATGGCGCGACACGGCCATCCGCTTTCGAACGCGCGCACGCTCGCCGACTTGCGGCATGCGCAATGGGTCAGCACGCGGCACAGACAGCAGCGCGGGAACAAGCTCTTCGCGCTCTTCGAGCAGGCGCGTCTGCCGCCGCCGCGCATCGCAGCAACGACGGAAGCCGTCTTCGACACCATGCACTGCATCGCCGCAAGCGACTACCTCGCGCTGAAACCGGCGAGCCTCGCGCAGCATGCGTTTTTTTGCGACCACGTTGCGGCGTTGTCAATCGTCGAACAAGTCCCTCCGACTCCCGTGTGCCTGCTGCGTCGCGCGGGCGTGCCGCTCACGCCTGCAGCGCAGGAACTCGCGACCATGGCGTATCCTTCGCGCGGCTGCTTCCCGCGCGAAGGACGCCTTAGCGCTTCAGCGCGAAGCGTGACGCGAAGACGAACCGGACTTCTTGCCGGCTGCCTGCGCGCGCCGCGTCGCCCAGCCCTTCTTTGCAGCGGCGGAGCGATCCGCGGCCGAGCGGCGGCTTGCGCTGGCATGGGCCTGCCGCGACAGCGATTTGTGCGATGCAGCCTTCGTGCTCTCGCGCTTCAGTACGCGAGTCGACGTGGCCGAACGCTTGGCCTTTGACTCGGTGCTCGGGCTCTTCGTCTTGCGATGCGCCGCCTTGGTATCTTGCGCAGCCTTCTTGCGCGTGCCTTCCGACGCTTTGCCCTTCTTCGGCGTCTTCAGATTGACGCCCGAGCGCCGCGCTTCCGACAAGCCGATGGCGATAGCCTGCTTTGTCGATTTCGCGCCGTGCTTGCCTTCGCGGACATGATCGATCTGCTCCTTCACGAACGCACCCGCCTGCGTGCTCGCGGACTTCCCTGCGCGCTTCGCGTTTTCTGCGCGCTTCAACGTTTTTTTCTCGGGCATGTCGGTACTCCTTGCGAAGTTGGGTCGTACCGGATACGCGAGCAACGCGCGTGCCCGCGCGCGTCGGAAACGTCTACTGCGTAAGGCGCAGCACCCCGAGGTTTCCTGCGATTTGCTGGAAGATCGAGTTAAGCGTGGAGTTGTCCGGGGCATGATAGTAGTTCCCGGGATTGGCGCAGCTTTGCATCGTCGATTGCGCGGCGACGCTCGCCGAATCGGTGCCATAGGTGCCGAACGTGATGGCGTAGATAACGATGCCGCTGTCCTTCATCGCCTTGCAGACCGAGAGCTGGAAGTCGTTGATATCGCTTACGGAAGTCATTGAGCCACTGGTCAGCATTCCACCGCCAGTTTTCGGCACAGTCGGAGCGTGCAGGGCGCTGCTGCCGACGCCCGAAATTCCGTTGAACGAGGGCGCGGGCATGATGCCGCTCGCTGAGCCCGGATCGTTCTCGCCATCGGTCAGCACGATCACGACGCGTTGCAGCGCCTGCGTAGTCTCGAGCCTGGGAAGGCTGGTGTCGGCCGAAATCCAGCCGTTGCCCTTCGACACGTCGTTCGACCAGTCCGACGACAACATGCGCCAGCCCCAGAGTAGTCCACTCGGGATGATAGTCGAGCCGTTCGCCTGCATGTTCGAAACCGCGGTTTGCAGCGCACTTGAATTCTGCGTCAGGAAAAGCGCCGGCTGAATTGCGCACGGACCGTTGGCGCCGCCGTTGGTGTTGCCGTTCTGGTCGAGCGTGGTGGTCGCGGATGTACTGCCGTCGGGCTGTCCCCACCAGTCGGTGATCTGCGCGCCATCGCCGCCGCAATACGTGGCAGAGCCGTCGTTCTGGCGCGTGAGCGGAACACCGGTCACCGTCCTCGTGCTCTTCAGCGTGCAGACGGTCGTGTTATAGGTGCGCGTCTTCGTATAGTTGCTCAACGTGAAGCCGCCTGGCGGCACGTTGTAATAGAACGGCGTGAAGCCGGGACTGCTGGCGGGTGCGTAAGCTGCGGCGGCCACATTTCCGGCGCCGTCATGAGGCTCCACGGCGCAGCCGCCCCAGCCAGAACCGGGGTAATCCTTGTTCGGCGTCATCGAGACGTTCTTGCCGTTATAGGCGAAACGCGGCGTCATCCATTTGCCCGAGGCCGACAGCGCGTTCTTGACATTGACCATCGTCGTGAACGGCACGAGGCCGACATACGAGTCGTTGGTGGTCTGAGCGAAGAGGCTCGTCAACAGGCCGGACGCCGCCTTGCGCAGGCCCTGTATCTTGGAACCTTGCGTGTGGTCCGTGCTCGCGTAGTCGCTCATGGAGCCGGTATTGTCGAGCACCATGACGAGTTCCAGCGTGCTTTTCGGCTGACGCAGAACGGTGTTGCTGGCGGTGACCGTCGCGGTGTCGGGCGTCGTCGTGGCACCGCCCGCATCGCCGCCGTTCTGCGAAGGCTGCTTGAGAAAGATCGGCGCGATCAGCGGAATGGAGCCCTTCACTGAGAAGGTGATCTTTTGCCCCGTGGCGGGCGTTCCCGTCACGTCGATGCTGAGGTCCGAGCGTGGCACGTCGAGCTGCATGTAGTTGTCCGGCATATTGACGCCGTAATACGCATAGGCGTCGGCCTTCCACTGCGCCACATCCGACGCTTTCGTCATGTCGTAGTGCGCGAGGTTCGCGCCCGCCGAGAGCGACGCGACGTCCGACGCCATTTGCAGACGCGCCTGCGTCATCTCTGTGTGGATGGCGTCGTAGGCCATGCACATCGCGCCGATCATGACGCTCGCGAACACCGCGAAGATCATCGTGACCGCGCCTCGATCGCCCTTCATCAATGCGCGCACGCCGTTGCTCGTCCCGTGCTTCATCATGACGCCGTCTGCAGCGTGAGCGCCTGTCCCGTGCGCGGGCGCACGATGACGCGTTCGTAGATGGTCTGCGTGCCCGGCGCGTTTTGCCAGAACGGCGCTGTCATCGAGAACGGCGTGTATGTATAGAAAACCTCGATCGTCACGGCGGAGTCGCCGTTGCGAAATGGCCAGGTCGAAGGCAGGATGTTCGACGACGTGATGTGCGTGCTCAAGGTGCTGCCGTTCCACGGCGCGCGTTTCTGCCACAGAATCTTTGCGACGCCTGGCGCTTTCGAAGGACTGGACACCAGGCCGCCGCAGCTGGAACTCTGCTCGCAAATCGACGTGATGACCACGCCGCCCCGCGCAGCAAGCGCGTTGGGCGCGGCCACGAGCGTGGCGGCATTCCAGATGGCGCCGAGGTTGTTCGAACTGGTGGTCGAGGAATCGTCGACCACCTGCGTCATCTGGCCGATGGAATCGGCAAGCGTGAAGGCCGTGTGCTCGACAAGGCTCACGGCGCGCATGTACAGATACAGCTCGGTGAAGCCGAGCAGCACGAGCAGCATCAGCGGCACGATCACCACGAATTCCACCGCCACACTGCCGCGGTCCGAACGCAGCAGGCTGCGCCACACCGCGCGAGTGCGCCGCGCGGGCGCTGCCGCGAATACCGGCCGTGCCGATCTTTCCCAAGGCGTCATTTTTCGTTCTGGACGATAAAGTTGCGTTCGAATTTCAACGTGTCGAAGCCGAACAGCCTCGGAATGACCGAGAAGGTCGGCATGGTCACGCTCACGTTGTAAGTCACGACATCGCCGAAACCGCCCATCGAGTTCTGATAGCTGGTGCTGCCGATGTCCTTGTAGCTGCTGTAGGCGCGCGTCGTAATGCTCACGACACCGCCGACGTTGGTCCATTGCTGAAGGATCGCGTTCACGATGCGCTTCGCCTCTGCGTCGCGCGTGGTGTTCGCCGGGACGGTCGTCGTCAGGCCAATGCGCGAGGCGGTTTGCGCGGCCATCTGCACCGAAGCATCCACGAACATGTCGAGCGCGATCTCTACCGTGCAGAGCACGAGAATGAACACGACCGGCCCGACGAGCGCGAACTCGATGGCCGATACGCCGCTGGCGTCGCGCAGGAAGCGGCTCGCGGCCGTGCGCATCGCGTGTACTCTCACCGCAGGCTCGCGGCCTGAACCGGCGGCGCGCTCGCCTGGGACACCGTCACGCCTTTGCCGGGCGCGGGCTGATCCGCGCGGGTGCGCTGCAACTGGTAGTAGCGCAGGTTGTCCTGCACGGACGCCTTCGGCAGATCGTTCGAGAGGATCGCGGCGGCGGCATCATCGTTGCCCAACAGCCCGTAGGCGAGCGCGAGGTCCTGGCGCGCTTGAGGCGGCGCCGCCGGAAAGCGCGTTACGTCGAGCAGCACGTTCGCGCCCTGACGCGGGTCGCCGCCGAGTGTGAGCGACAGGCCAAGGTTCACGCACAGCACCGGATCGCCCGGATTCGCCTTGAGCGCGTCGCGCAGCACGGCCTGCGCTTGCGCGTGATCGCCCGACAAATCCAGCGCTGCGCCGAGCCCCGCGGAGGCGAGCGAATCGCCCGGCTTCATTGCAAGCACGCGCCTGTACGTGACGATTGCGTCGTCGAAGCGGCGCTGATGAATCGCCACGCGCGCAATGCCGACGAGCGGCCCGATGGCCTGCGGATCGAGCTTGCTCGCGCGCTCGAAATACACGCCGGCGCGCGTATAGTCGCCCACCGCATACAGCGTGCTGCCGAGCCCCGTCAGTCCGGGCACCGAGTTCGGATCGGCCTTGACGGCTCTTTCAAAGAGCGAGGTCGCGAGTTCCAGATTGTTCGACTCGAGCGCCGTGTCGGCAATGCGCAGCTCGCTCATCGTGCTCGGCGCGCTGTTTTGCGTGAAGGGCCGCGCGTCCGAGACCTGCCGCACGGTCGTCGTGCAGCCCGCAGCCGCGAGCAACAATGCGGCCGCGCCGATGAGACCCGCGACGCGCGTCGCGCGATGAATGGATATTTTCATTTGGAATTTCCAGCTATGAACGCCAGCAACTGAATGACGGCAGGCCCCGCCGCAACCGCGATGATCGCGGGAAGAATGAACAGCATCATCGGCACGACCATCTTCGGCGCCAGCTTCGCCGCCTTTTCTTCGAGCGAGACGATATGCGCAACGCGTTCCGTTCGCGACAGCGTGCGCAGCGCCTGGGTAATCGGCGTGCCATAGCGCATCGACTGCGTGAGCGTGGAGATCAGCGCGCGGATCGACGGCAGGTCGATACGCTCGGCCAGATTGTTGAGGGCGCGCGTGCTGTCGCCGGACAGCTTGAGCTCGTCGGCGGTGAGCGCGAATTCATCCGATAGCGGCGGGCAGATAGTCTTCATTTCGTCGGCGACGCGCCGTATCGAGACGCCGAGACTGTTGCCCGCGTTCGTGCAGATGACGAGCAGATCGAGCGCGTCGGGCAGGCAGGCCGCCATCGTCTTGCGGCGGTGCCCGGCCTGAAACGCAATGACGTATTCCGGCAGGATCATGCCGACGACGAACACCATCAGCATGGCGATGCCGCGCCCGGCCGGATACTCGCCGATCATCGGGATATGCGCGCCGAACATGACCGTGAGCGCCGCGCACGCCAGTCCGCAGCAGAACTTCACGGCGAGCAGGATGGATACCGCGTGAGTGCCGCGGTAGCCGCTGCGCACCATCTCCGTTTTCAATTTCAGGCGGTACTTGGCGTCGAAAAGCGGAATCTTGTCGCCGAGGCGCGACAGCCTGCCCAGCACGCGGGAACGAAGCGACGGTTCCTCGTCGCCCTCGGTCAGGCTCGGGGCGCCCAGACGATGAGCGGCCGTCGCCGCGCGTACGCGCTCCGCGATGCGCCCGCGCGCGCCGCCGTGCTTGTGCTGCCACCACAATGCAAGCGCGGCGAACAGTCCGAGCAGCATCAGCAAGTTGACGAGAGTTTCGACGTTCGGATTCATCGCGAGGTATCGAGCCTGGACATTTTGCTGATGACGATCATCCCGATCACGATGGAGATGACGGCGAACGTGAGCAGCTTTTGCCCGGACTCCGTGTTGAACAGCACCATCAGATACGGGCGATTGACCGCATACATCGACAGCATGATGACCACCGGAATGGCGGCGAGAATCTTCGTCGTGATGCGCGCCTCGCCGGTCAGCGCCTTCGTCTTCTGACGGATTTCGCGGCGCGTTCGCACGATGCCCGACAGGTTTTCGAGCGTCTCGCCCAGTTGCCCGCCGGTCTCGCGCTGCAGCAGCAGACACACGCAGAAAAACGAGAAGTCCGCGATCTCGATGCGGCGCGTCGCCACCGTCAGGACTTCTTCGAGATCGAGGCCCACCTGCAGCGAATCGGCCATCAGCCTGAATTCGCTTTTGAGCGGCTCACGGCATTCGGAGGCGGCCGAACCGATCACCTGCGTCACCGGCACGCCGGCGCGCACGGCTCGCACGATCATGTCGATCACGTCCGGGAAGCCGTCGAGAAAGCGCTTGCGAAACCGCACGATCAGAAACCTGTACGCCTGGCCGATGGCGAGCAGTGGCAAAACGACGATGAGTAGCGGCTTCGCCAGCTCGGGCAGCGGCATGAAGCGCGTCATCAGCAAGGCGAGAATTTCGGCGAGGATCGCCGCGCCGGCCACGATGCGCACGCCATTCTTTCCGGCTACCGTCGAAAGACGCGCGCGACGCGGATTCAGCCATCGCGTGAGCGCGTTATCGGCGCGGCTCACGCGAAAGACGTCCAGTTCGGAGCCGGCTGCCGGTCCGCGCGACGCGCCGTGCTGCGCGAACGACTGCTGCATGCGCGCGCGGATGCGCGAAGGCGGCTGCTGCCCGCGCATATCCTGCACGATCCAGAACATGATGCCCGCGAGCAGCACGCACGCGAACGACGCAACCGTAATCAGGTTGACGAGGTTCATGGCTTCATCGCTTCCAGAAGCGCGTCTTCGAGACCGTAGTAAGCCGCGCGCGCAGCGAAGGCCGGCCGGACCGCCGCACAGTCGTACGCGCCCTTCACTTCTTCGCTATAGGCGCTGGCGTCATAGCGGAACGTGAAGAGATCCTGCGTGATTATCACGTCGCCTTCCATGCCGACCACTTCCGTGATGCGCGTCACGCGCCGCATGCCGTCGCGCATGCGCTCGATCTGCACGATCAGATGCACCGCGCTCGCGATCTGCCGGCGGATGGACAGCAGCGGCAGATTGCCGTTCGCCATCATCACCATGCTTTCGAGACGCGTAATGCCGTCGCGCGGCGTGTTCGCGTGGATCGTGGTCATCGAGCCGTCGTGGCCCGTGTTCATCGCCTGCAACACGTCGAAGGCTTCCGCGCCGCGCGTCTCACCGAGAATGATGCGGTCAGGACGCATCCGCAGCGCGTTGCGCACGAGATCGCGCTGCGTCACCGCGCCGAGCCCTTCGGCGTTTTCAGGCCGCGTTTCCAGGCTCACGACATGCGGCTGCACGAGTTGCAATTCCGCCGCGTCCTCGATAGTCACCGTGCGCTCGCCGTGACCGATGAAATGCGAGAGCGCGTTCAACAGCGTCGTCTTGCCCGAACCCGTCCCGCCGGACACGATGATGTTCAGCCGGCACGTGCTCGCGAGCTTGAGCACGGTGGCCATTGCGCTTGACATGTTGCCCTGCTGCGCCATGCGATGCAGCGTGATGTTGCGCTTCGAAAACTTGCGGATCGAGATGGATGCGCCGTGAATCGCGAGCGGCGGAAGCACGACGTTCACGCGGCTGCCATCGGCAAGCCGGGCATCGACCATCGGGCTGCTTTCGTCGACGCGCCGCCCGACGCCCGCCGCAATCCGCTGCGCAACGTTGATGACGTGCGTGTTGTCGCGGAATTTGCAGTTCGTGAGTTCGAGACGTCCGTGCCGCTCGACATATACCTGGTCCGGGCCGTTGACGAGCACATCCGTGATGGTTTCATCGGCAAGCAAGGGTTCGATCGGCCCGAGGCCAAACATGTCGTTGAGCAGTTCGCCGACCATCTGTCCCTGCTCGGCGATGGTGACGTTCAGCCGCTGGCGTTCGGCGACATCCAGCACCAGCGCTTCGACGCCCGCCTTCATCTGCTCGCGCGTCTTGCCGACCGCCGCCGACGGGTTCATCGCCGCGAACACGCCTGCGCGAATCGTCCTGAAGAGCTCGGAGCGCACGAGCGCTTCGTGGCCGTCGCCGGGCAGCGGGCGCGCGGCGTCGTGCACGGGCGCGGCCGGAGGCGCGGGCGCCTCGGCCACCGCGGGCGCGGGCGCGATTTCCGGAAACTCGGGCGGCGCAATGGGGCGCGACTGCTTCTGGCCGAACATCAGGATTTCCTCAGTCCGAGCTTGTGCAGGAACGAGCGCTCGACCACGGCGTGCTGTCCGGTGAGGTCGTTGGCAATGCGCGCGATGGCCTGCGTGAAGCCGTTTTGTCCGCGCTCGCGCGGCGACTCACCGAGATTTTCGGCCGCCGTGAGCGCCTTCGATTCGAACTGCACTTCGTGCAGCGCGCTGCGTCCGACGGCGGTCATGAAATCGCTGGCATTCACCTTGCCGGCGCTGGCCGCGTTCGGATTGTTCAGCAGCAGGGAAGTCGGCGGATTGTTGTCGCGGTCCTCGATGTAGCGCAGCAGCCGGATGGTTTCGCGCGTCGCATGCACCGAGCGGTCCGCGACGAGATAGACGCGCGAAGCATGATCGAATGCTTCGGCGGCGAGCGAATCGGTCGGGTCGCCGATATCGAGAATCACGTAGTGAAAGCTGTCGCAAAGAAGTTCGACCGCGCGATGCAGCGCGCCCGGCTCGAACTGCTTCTTCGCGCCGTAGTCGAGATCGGCCGACAGCACGAACATGCGGCTGCCGTTGGCGACCAGCGTGCGTTCGACGTATTGCGGATCGAGCCGGTGTACGTTCTGAAGCACATCGACGAGACCGTTGTTGCTCTCCATGCCGAGCATGCTGTTGGCCGCGCCGCCCGTCAGATTGAGGTCGACATAGGCGACGCGCCGGTGTGTTTCGTCCGCAAGATGGCGCGCGAGATTCAGCGCGAGCGTGGTCACGCCCACGCCGCCGCGCGCGCCCGCGAAGGCGATCGTCTTGCCGGCGCGCGTGAGCGTGACGGGAGTCACCTTGCCCTCCGTCACGCTTACCGTGCGCTTGAGCAGATCGACGGTGAGCGGCTTCACGAGATAGTCGCGCACGCCGATCTTGAGCAGGCTGCGGAACAGACCCACGTCGTTGCGCTCGCCGATAGCGACGACCTGCACCGACGGCTCGCACACTTCGGCAAGCCGTCCGAGGTCGGAGAGCGGCATCACCGAGCCTTCGAGGTCGACCAGCAGAAAGAGCGGCGAGCGGTCGATCTTCGACAGATGCGCGATGGCGTCGTCGATATTGCCGATGGCAATATGCACATGCGGCATCGCCTGTTCGAGCACGAAGCTCTTCATGACCTGCTCGGTCTTCCGGTCCGCGACGAACGCGACGAAATCCGCGTTGCGCGCGCCCTGCTTACCTTTGAGGAAACTGATCTCTGTGGTGCTCATGATGTCGGTCGTAAAGGACTCTGGCGGGGCACTACTTCGAGCTGCGCGATGACGTCTGGTCGAGCGGAATCAGCCGGCCCGTCTCGTAGCGGCGCACGGCGCTGGCCGCGACGGCCGCATCGGCGGGGCCGAGCGTCTCCGGACTCACCAGATCGCGCGGATTCGCGACCTGCGCCGCGAGGTTCGTGTAGGTGGCGCAACCCCATTGCATCGAAGGGCGGCGCAGGCCGCCGTCCGTCAGGAGCGACGGGCGCGAGAGCGCGTCGCAATCTGGCGGCAAGGCATTCCTGCCGTCGTAGCCGATGACCGTATCGTCCGGCATTCCGCGCGGCGGCTTGAAGCAACCGCTCACGCCGCAAGCGACGGCGACGATCAGGGCCAAAGTGATATAGCGTGCGTGTTTCATGGCTGGGCGCTCAGTAGACATAGCCAGCCGCGCCGACGAGACGCGGTTCGGTTGCGGACGGCGTGCTCGCGCCGCGATTGCGCTGGAAGCTGTATTCGACGTCGCTGCTCGGCGACACGAGCGATTCGAGCGGCGTGCGCAGCTTCCCCGGACTGGTCGGCTCGACGATATATGGCGTCACCATGATGACGAGCTCGGTCTTGTTGTTGATGTAGTTGGACGACGAGAAGAGCTTGCCGAGAACCGGAATGGAGCCGACGCCCGGCACTTGCGAAACGAGGTCGGTCGTATTGCTTTGCAGAAGCCCGCCGATCGCGAAGCTCTGCCCGCTTCCGAGTTCGACCGTCGTATCGGCGCGGCGAACGGACAAGCCCGGCACGGTTATGCCGCCGGTAGTGACGCTCGCGGTCGTGTCGATCTGGCTCACTTCGGGGCGGACCTTCAGGCTGATGCGGCGCTCGCTCAGCACGGTCGGCGTGAAGTCGAGCTTGACGCCGAACTGCTTGAATTCAACGGTGATCGCGCCGTTGGTCTGCGAAACGGGAATCGGAAACTCGCCGCCCGCGAGAAAGCTCGCTGTCTGGCCCGAGAGCGCCACGAGATTCGGCTCGGCCAGCACGGTCAGCAAGCCTTCCTGATTGAGCGCGTCGATGACTGCGCGGATGTCGTTATTGCCCGTCCTGAACTGCCCGAGAATCGAGAACGCGTTGTTGTTCGGCAGGTTGTAGGGATAGACGGTCGCGCCCGTCGCGGTGGTGATCGGCTGATCCAGGTTCTGGAGCGCGCGGCCGCTGAAGATGCCGCCGTAGAAGTTCCCCGCCGCACTGCCGAGCGCCTGCCAGTTGATGCCGAGTTGCTGCGTGACGTTGCGGTCCACTTCCGTGATACGCACACGCAATTGCACCTGCAACGGACGGTCCACCGTCATGCGATTGATCAGCACTTCCTTCTCGCCGAGATACGGCGTGACGGCCTGCACCACGGCATCCGCATCCGATGAATTGTGTACCTGGCCGGTAAGCAGCAGCGAGCCGTCGCCCGCGCTCACCTGCACGCGCAGATCCGCAAAACGCGCCGCAAGCATGTTCTGCAAGCTCAGCATGTCTCGCGCGACGATCACCGTGCGCTGAAGAAGCGTCTTGTTGTTGGCGCCGAGCACATAGAGCGTGGTGGCGCCGGTTTTCTTGCCGAGCACGTAGACCGTTTTCGGCGACGGTACATGCACGTCCGCGACAGTCGGGTCTGCAACGAACACCGACGCGGCATCTTCCGGCAGGCGCAACAGCGTGCCCTTGCCGGCGTCGAGGTTCAGCGCGCCCGCGGCCGTTTCGACGGGCGCGGCGGGCATGCGGCTTGGCGCCAGCCGCGTCGCGGGCATGGACGCCGAGCCGTACGCGATGTCCGCTGGCTGCGCGGCCGCCGCCGAACACGCGATCAGCGCGCCGCCGCACGCAAGCGCGAAGCCCGCTGCGCGTCGTCCGATGCCGATGAAGTCCAACTGCGTTTTCATGATTCGATCCTGGCAGTGTGCTGCCGTGATGTACTGCGTGTTTATTTCGCCGCCGCGCGCCGCGCGAGTCGTCATTAGCGGGCCGGTACGGTCGGAATTGGCGGCGCGCCGTCCGCCGCCGGAGCAGCCTGGGCGAGCGTCGGCGAACCTTCGCTCTTTTCCGAGCCGCGGTAGATGGCCACCGGCCGCGTCGGAAGCGGCGCGGGCGCTGACACTGTCGTGCGCGTTTGCGAAGAGCGTGGAAGCTCACGGACGGCGCGCGAGATGTCTCCGGCCCAGATCGGCGTGCGCTGCGCGGACGATGCCGCCGCAGCCGCTACCGCGGCCGGTTTGCGCGAATCGGTTGCGAAGCTGCGCAGCGCGAGCGACAGAGAGCCCAGACGTGCGGCGACCGCCACGACTTCGCCCATGCGCGGCGTCACTTCCAGCGTTACCGTGCGCGCGCGCGATGTGATCTCCGGCGTGTCGCTGCTGTTGTTCTTGGGACGCTTGATCTCCGAACCGACTGCAAGCACGCGCACCTGCTCGACCACCGTCTCGCTCGATACGGCCAGGTCGGGCGAATCGGTGCGGCGTTCCATTTGCTGCGTCAGAAGCAGGTCGACATAGTCGCCCGGCTGAATCAGGCCCGCATTGCCCGAAACATCGTCGACCGCAACGGAAACCGCGCGCATGTCGGGTTTGAGCGTGGCCGCGAGGAAGCCGGGCGCGCTGGGCATGATGACGTCGTCGGCGGTCAGAACCGCGCCGTTGACCACCGAATGGCGCAGCAGCGCGCCTTTGAGATCCTGCGCGTTCGGCGTGCCCGCGACGATCGCGTTGGCGGGCACATCGGCGACCGGCAGCACTTTCCAGGACAGATCGTCGTCGCGCAGCAGCAGACCTTGAGGCAGGTCCGCGGCGCTGACTTGCACCTTCTGCGTCGCGATGGTTTTCTGTGCCGGACGCGAGGCATTCGCGACGACGACGCGCACGATCAGCGCGAAGAGCAAAGCGCCGACGAGAAGCACGGCAAACTTGATGATGTTGGACATGAGCGTGCCGTCCTATCGGATAGCAAGAGAAGGCAAAAGCGGCATGAGCGCGGGCAGCACGATCACCGCGCCACCGCCGAGTGCGAGCGCCACGCCGTAGGGAACGCCGCGCGCGCCCGAGAACATCGCGAGCGCGCGCAACGGCATGAAGCGGTGAGCCGGGCTCATCGAGCGAGTCGCGAGACTGATGAGCGAAACGAGCGTGCCGATTACGGAAATCAAAGTCAGGGCGGGAATGGACAACGAGAGTCCGGCCCAAAGGAAGATCACGGAGGCGAGCTTCGCATCGCCTCCGCCCAGCATCTTCGCCGCGAACAATGCGGCGCAGACCAGGAACACGCCAATAGCGAGCAGCAAGTGAACGATGACATCGTCGATGGCGATGCGGCGCACCAAAGCATCGGCAAAGAAGAGCGCTCCGACGGCCAGCACGACGGGAGTCGGCAGGCGACGCGAGCGCACGTCGATGACGGCGAGCCAGAGGAGCGCGCAAAGCACGATCAGGCGAATGACGAGAGACAAGAGCTGCACGATGGTCTTCTAGTTATATGACTGGAGCTTCGCATCCCGACTGCCGGATGGCGAAGGCTCCCAATCGCATATCACTTGCTGCTGCTGCTCACGGCCGTGTTCACATTCTTGAACAGCGTGGTGAACATGGTCTTGAGGCCGCTGTCGAATACGGTGGACATTGCGCCGAGAGCAATGACGACGATTCCCGCCAGAACCGCATATTCCATCGCGCTGACGCCGCGTTCATCGCGCACGAAAGCCTTCATGAGTTTGCGCATTTTTATTCCCTTCAGAGGTGTGTGTAGGTGTGGGCCCGGCAAAGGACTACCGGGCAAGCAAATCCTAGCCACTTCTAAAAGAAATAACTTCGCGAATTAAGGACCTGGAATGCCTTTAATTCGACGCTTTGGAGACGCACGATTCGCGCGTTAGTCGGCTCAAATCGAGAAAACTTTAGAGAGAGGAATTTTTCTTTTTGAGTAATGTGCGACTTTCAAAGCAGCGTCGCCGGGCTATTCGACCCACTCCGAACGCATTGACGTTTTTGAAGACAACGTTTGCGGCAGCGCCTTTGCCAGTAAGGCTCAGGCGCATGGACTACGATGCAGTCGAGATGCGCCGCATTCAACAGCTATGCAAGTTCCATCGGCCGGCAAAGCTTACCTTGATTTCGTGGCAGTTGTCACGGACTTTGTAATTTATGCGAGCCAGTCAACGCCGCTTACTTTCATCTTCAGGAAACTGCGGCATTTCAATATCCGTGTTTGCCGAACGCAAATCCCCCCTCGCCTCTTCCGCGAGTTTCTGATAACGCTTGCGAAATACTGTCAGTTCCTTTTCATCCAGTTCTTCCAGATCCAGCAGTGCGTTATGCGCCTTCTCCACGGCGCGAATGAGTTCGTCGAGCTTGATCTGCATGGCCGCGGTGTCGCGGTTCTGCGTGTTCTGGATCAGGAAGACCATCAGAAACGTGACGATGGTCGTAGACGTGTTGATGACGAGCTGCCATGTATCGCTGAAATGAAAGAGCGGCCCGGAAATTGCCCATACGATCACGAGCACGACCGCGATGATGAACGTCGATGCGTGGCCCGCCACGCGCGCAAGCGCATTCGAGAACCTGAGGAACCAGGAAGTCTTCATGAACGTCTCCTTATCGTGCGCAATCCCGAGGCACCGCTAGAATAACGTCGTGAACATGAAACCTGCACATCACTCCATCGATTTTTTCGCGGCGTCGGATGAAGTCGCACGACGTCTCATCGGCGCCGTCTTCACCGTCGACGGCGTGGGCGGACGCATTGTCGAGACGGAAGCCTACGACCGCGAAGACGCCGCATCGCACACCTTCTCAGGGCCCACGCCGCGCAATGCCGTCATGTTTGGACCGCCCGCGCATGCTTACGTCTACCGCTCGTATGGCATTCACTGGTGTCTCAACTTCGTGTGCCGCGAAGCCGGCCACGGCGCGGGGGTTCTGATTCGTGCAATCGAACCATTGAGCGGCATCGACGTCATGCGCGAGCGGCGCGGGCTGGAACCGGTCAAGCTGCTTTGCTCGGGACCGGGACGCGTCGCGCAGGCGCTAGGGATCACGCACAAGAACAATGGCATGTCGCTGCTTGAACCGCCGTTTAATATCGAGCCGCCAGAAGAAGCCGTGGATATTGTCTGCGGCCCGCGCATCGGCATCAGCAAGGCCATCGACGTGCCCTGGCGCTTCGGGCTTGCCGGATCGAAATTCGTTAGCAAGCCCTTTCCGCGAACCTGATCAATCGGCGGGGCGGAGCTTCTTTACTTCCTCGTCGGATGGCTGGACGCTAGCGCCGTCGATGTAGCGGAACGATGTCATGACGCCCTTGCCATCCTTGAGCGCCGTCACGCCGACATAAGCGCCCATCGTCGATTGGTTGTCCTGCTTCCGGTAGACGATCGGGCCGAACGGCGTATCCACCGGCAAGCCCTTGAATGCGGCGGCGAGCTTGTCCGCATCCGCGCTGCCGGCTCTCTTGAGGCCGTTGGCAAGCGACATCATTGCGGTATAGCCGACCACCGAACCGAGGCGCGGATAGTCGTGATATTTCGCCTGATACGCGGCGACGAACTGCTTGTTGGCGGGCGTATCGACGGCATACCACGGATAGCCTGTCACGATCCAGCCCACCGGTGCTTCCGCGCCGAGCGGATCGAGATAATCGGGCTCGCCCGTCAGCAGCGACACCACCGCGCGACCCTTGAAGAGCCCGCGCGTATTGCCTTCGCGAACGAACTTGCCAAGGTCCGCGCTGAAGAGCACGTTGAAGATGGCGTCCGGTTTGGCATCGGCGAGTGCTTGCGTCACCGCGCCTGCGTCGACATTGCCTAACGGCGTTGCCTGTTCCGCGACGAATTCGACGTCGGGCTGCGCGGCCTTCAGCAAGCGCTTGAAGGTCGCCACCGCAGACTGCCCGTACTCATAGTTCGGATAGACGAGCGCCCAGCGCTTCTTCCTGAGCTTCGCGGCTTCGGGCACGAGCATCGCAACCTGCATGTAAGTCGATGGCCGCAAGCGATACGTATATTTGTTGCCGTCCTGCCAGACGATCTTGTCGGTCAGCGGCTCGGCTGCGAGAAAGAAGATGCGCCGTTGCTTGGCGTAGTCCGCAAGCGCCAGCCCCGTATTGGACAGATAGCCGCCGAAAAGGAGCTTCACCTGTTCACGCGATACCAGTTCCTGTGCCACGCGCACAGTGTCGCCAGGATTGCCGTTGTCGTCTCGCGATATGATTTCGAGCTTGTTGCCATTGACGCCGCCTGCCGCATTGATCTGGTCGAGTGCCAGGTTCCAGCCGTTCTTATACGGCATGAGGAACGCGGGCTGCGCCTTATAACTGTTGATCTCACCAATCTTGATGGTGTCGGCGTGAGCCTGCAGCGCGGTAAAGCCCGCGATAGCGATCAAGCTGAACGTGGGCAGTTTGCCGGCACGAATAGTCATCAATGGTTCTCCTCTAAGGGTATGTGTTTCTCCAGGCATTCAAGACCTAAATGCCGAGGTAAGCGCGACGCGCGGCTTCATCGCGAACGAATTCGTTCATCGCGCCAGCATAGCGGACCTGGCCTTTCTCCAGCACATAGGCGCGGTCGCTGACGAGTTCCGCGAAATGAAGGTTCTGCTCGGACAGCAGAATTGCGAGCCCCGCGCGCTTCAGTTCGAGAATCATATCGGCCATCTGCTCGACAATGACGGGCGCGACGCCTTCAGAAGGTTCGTCAAGTAGCAACACACGTGGATTGCCCATCAGCGTGCGCGCGACGGTGAGCATCTGTTGTTCGCCTCCACTCATGCGGCTTGCCCGACGCCCGCGCATTTCACCGAGGTTTGGAAACACGCGAAAGAGCTTCTCCGGCGTCCATACCGGAGTCTCTTCGCGTGGTGGCTGACGGCCTGTGTCGAGGTTCTCCATCACGGTCAAATCTCCGAATATCCGGCGGTCCTCGGGTACATAGCCCAGCCCCATGCGTGCAATGCGATACGGCGGCATTCTCGCAATGTCCTCGCCCATGAAGCTGATTGTGCCGCCCGCGCGCGGCAGCAAGCCCATTACGGCTTTCATCGTCGTGGATTTGCCTGCGCCGTTGCGGCCCATCAAGGCCACTACTTCACCGCGTCCGACTTCGAATCCGACATCGAAGAGAATTTGCGCGCGTCCATAGAATGCCTTGAGCGCTTCGACTTGAAGCAGCGTCATTGCGCGGCTCCGTCACTCAAGACCGCGCGCGGTGAAAAGGACGCGCCCGTGCCGAGATAAACCTCACGCACGCGCGCATCGTTGCGGATGGCGTGCGCATCGCCTTGCGCGATCAACCGACCGCGCGCCAGCACGATGAGCGTGTCCGCAAATTCGAACACCACGTCCATGCTGTGCTCGGTGAAAAGCACGCCGATATTGCGCTCTTTAGCAAGGCGCGCCGTTAGCGCCATGAGTGCGTTGCGCTCATCGGGCGCCATGCCCGCAGTGGGTTCGTCCATGAGCAGGAGCTTTGGACGGTTCGCTAAAGCGACGGCCAGTTCCACGCGCTTGACATCGCCATAAGCGAGCACCGCGCAACTGCGCTGCGCGTGTGCGGCCATGCCCACGAGTTCGAGCAAGCTCATGGCTTCTTCTTCATGCCATGATGCCGCGCGCGAGAACAGATTGAATATGCGCCGGTCACGCGACAGCAATGCCATCTGAACGTTCTCGAGGACGGTCATCGAGTTGAACGTGGCCGCTATCTGAAACGTACGGCCAACGCCGAGCCGCCAGATGTCGCGCGGACGCCTGCCCGCCAGTTCGTTGCCCTCCAGACGTATCGAACCGGACGTAGGCTTGAGTTGTCCGTTGATCATATTGAAGCACGTGGATTTCCCCGCGCCATTAGGCCCGATGAGCGCAAGCAGTTGACCCGCATCGAGCGCGAAGGAAACGTTATCGACGGCCTTCACGCCATCGAAGGACCTGGACAGGCTATCAATGCGCAACAGTGTCATTGCGCCTCCGTGAAGCGGTCGCGCACGAAGCCGGCGATGCCTTGAGGAAACGCGATCACGAGCAAAAGAATGGCCGCGCCCAGCAGCGCTTGCCAGTAGTCGGTCTGACGCGCGACCGTGTCCTGCAGCCAGGTGAACACGGCAGCGCCGACAATCGGCCCGCCAAGCGTTTGTATGCCGCCCAGAAGCACCATCACGAGGCCATCGACCGAGCGCCCTACGCTGATGACCTCAGGCGATATATTTCCCTTCGAGAACGCATAGAGCGACCCTGCAAGCCCACACACTAGCGATGCCACGACGAACGCGGCCCACTGCACGCGCGCGACATTCATGCCGATCGCATCCGCGCGTAGCGGCGAATCGCGGCCTGCGCGCATTGCAAGACCGAGGGGTGCAAACAGCATGCGGCGCAAGATCCACACGCCCAGGATCGCGGCGACAAGCGTGACGTAATAGAACGCAATCGGCGATGAAAGCCACGGCGACGGCCACATGCCGAGCAGACCATTACTGCCGCCCGTCACGGCGTCCCATTGATAGACCACGGACCATACGATCTGGGCAAACGCGAGCGTCAGCATCGCAAGATAGACGCCGGATAACCGCACACAAAACCATCCGAACACTATTGCGCCGATGCCTGCGATCAGCGGCCCGAGCACGAGCGCAACTTCCATCGGCAAGGCAAGCGCCTTCAGAAACAACGCCGCTCCATAAGCGCCGAGTCCAAAGTACGCCGCATGCCCGAAGGAATGCATGCCGCCCGGCCCCATGATGAAATGGAGGCTCGCTGCGAACAGTACTGCGATCATGATCTCGACCAGCAATACCGGCATGTACGGAAACGCATTCGCTGCGATCGGTGCAAGGGCGAGCAGCGCGACCGCGACGCCTGCCGCGAGTTTCATGCCGCGCGTCGCGGGAACGAGCGGCCTGTCGGCGGGCGCGGCCGAACGCGCAATGGCTTGCGCACGACCGAACAGGCCCCACGGACGCAGCACGAGCACCACCGCCATCACGACGAACTCCGCAACGAGCGTGAACTTCGACAACGAAAAGTCGATGCCCATGATCGATACATGTCCGATGCCGATGCATAGCGCCTTGATCTCCGCGATCAACAAGGCTGCGACGAATGCGCCGGGAATCGAGCCCATGCCGCCGACCACGACGACCACGAATGCGTTGCCGATGGTATCTATATCGAGCGACAGATTCGCCGACATGCGCGGCGCCTGCAGCGCGCCGCCCAGCCCTGCGAGAAAGGCGCCAACAAAGAACACGCCGGTAAAAAGCCACGCCTGATTGACGCCGAGTGCGCCGAGCATTTCGCGGTCTGTGCTTGCCGCGCGCACGAGCGTGCCCCAACGCGTACGCGTCAGCGCATACCAGAGCGCGGCAAGCACAAGCGGACCGGTCACGATCAACACGACGTTGTAAGCAGGCAAGGCATGGCCGAGCAATGGGACTGCCCCCGCAAGATGCGGCGCACGCGGGCCAAACAGGTCTTCCGGTCCCCATAAATAGAGCGCGGCATCGCGAAAAATCAGCACGAGCGCGAACGTCGCGAGTAGATGAAAGAGTTCGGGTGCGCGGTAGATGCGCCTCAACACGCTTACTTCGACCAGCGCGCCCAACGCACCGATGATGATTGCCGCACCCGCCACCGACATCCAGAAGCCAAGGACGGTTGCGCCGAAGCGGCTCGTGAGGCTATACGCAACATAGACGCCCAGCATGTACAGCGAGCCATGCGCGAAGTTGACGATGCGCGTGACGCCGAAGATGAGCGACAAACCCGACGCGACAAGAAAGAGCGCGCATGCATCGGCTAAGCCATTGACGAGTTGGACAAGCAGGTTGGCGAGCATCGGGCGCTTAAGGGTTGAAAGGGCGAGGCGCCATTATCGGTTAATTGCACGTTCCGTTTGCTGGCGACAAAAAACGCGTGCTTGAGGATTGAGTCCGCGTCCGATGGAAAACACGCCTTGACGATGTCAATGGCTCGTATATCCTCACTGAAGGGAATTTGTCGGCACCCGCCGCTTCCCTGTGCAGGCCCATCTCGCCAAACGAGCATTATCGTGAGAGTCCAAAGCCCTCTGGTTCGCAGAAGCGCAAGCCGCTTCCTTACCAATCGCTGCGGCATGCTTCCCGATTGCCGCTTCATGTCGATCATCACTCGCCTCTCGCGCCGCGGTCTGCGGCGGCGCAATGCCATTGCTGCACGCGCGTTCATCGCCGTGCATTGCGTCGGCGCGGCCTCGCTGCTGCCGTAGCGCCTTCCATCCCATTCCCTTCGCTGTAGCCGGCGGCTGAGCGCGCGATTGCTTGCGCGGCTCTGTCTCGCCTGCACCACGCACAAGCCTGCGCTGCGTCCGGTCACGCGCCCGGCGGGGCTTCGTGCGCCCATACCTCGCGCGTCACTGAAGAGAACGCCAATGGAACGCATCGACGAATTCCTGCGAAAGCATCGCATCACCGAGATTGAAGCCATCATTCCCGACATGGCCGGGACGGCGCGCGGCAAGATCATTCCGCGCAGCAAGTTCGAGTCGGGGGAATCCATGCGCTTGCCGCAAGCCGTGATGATTCAGACGGTCACCGGCGACTATCCCGACGACGCTAGTTTCACCGGTCTGACCGATCCCGACATGGTATGCGTGCCCGATGCGTCCACTATTCGGCTGATTCCGTGGGCCGCCGATCCTACCGCGCAAGTCATTCACGATTGCGTGCATTTCGACGGCACACCCGTCGCCATTTCGCCGCGCCGCGTGTTGCGGCAAGTGCTGAAGAAATACGAGGAGAAAGGCTGGCGTCCCGTGGTTGCACCCGAACTTGAATTCTTCCTGGTCGACGTCAACCGCGATCCGGACTTGCCTCTGCAGCCGCCCGTCGGCCGCACGGGGCGCGCGGAGACCGGGAGACAAGCCTATTCGATCGATGCGGTCAATGAGTTCGACCCGCTATTCGAAGACATCTACGAGTACTGCGAGGTGCAGGAACTCGAAGTGGACACATTGGTTCACGAGGTCGGCGCGGCGCAAATGGAGATCAACTTCCTGCATGGCGATGCACTGAATCTCGCGGACCGCGTCTTTCTATTCAAGCGCACCGTACGCGAGGCGGCACTGCGGCACAAGATGTACGCGACCTTCATGGCGAAGCCGATGGAAAGTGAACCGGGGTCGGCCATGCATGTGCATCAAAGCATCGTGGATGAAGAAACCGGCCGCAACGTATTCACTGGCCGCGAGGGGGAACCCACTGGCCTTTTCTACAGCTATATCGCTGGCTTGCAGAAATACACACCCGCATTGATGCCGATCTTCGCGCCGTACATCAATTCATATCGAAGGCTGTCGCGCTTCATGGCCGCGCCCATCAACGTGCAATGGGGCTACGACAATCGCACGGTCGGCTTTCGCGTGCCGCATGCTTCGCCGCAAGCAAGGCGCATTGAGAATCGCATCCCGGGCGTGGACTGCAATCCTTATCTCGCGATTGCCGCGACGCTTGCGGCGGGCTATCTCGGCATGACGCAGCACCTGGAATCGACCGCGCCGCTTGCGAGCGACGGGTATCGCCTGCCCTTTCAGTTGCCGCGCAATCTCGACGAAGGGCTGACGTTGATGGGCGCTTGCGAACCGCTAGCCGACATGTTCGGCGAGAAGTTCGTGCGGGCTTATCTCGCGTTAAAGGAAACCGAATATCAGGCGTTCTTCCGTGTCATCAGTTCATGGGAACGCAAGCACCTGTTGCTGCATGTTTGAGAGCGGAGATGAGACATGAACAATCGTATCGACTCGACAGCGCACTATCGCGCACTGGATGCCGCGCATCATCTGCATCCGTTCTCCGACATGGCGGAGATCAATCGCATTGGAAGCCGCGTCATCGTCAAGGGCAAAGGCGTTTATCTATGGGATTCGCTTGGCGAGCGCATCATCGATGGCATGGCGGGCTTGTGGTGCGTCAATGTAGGCCACGGACGCCGCGAGTTGGCGGACGCCGCGTTCGCCCAGATGCAAACCTTGGCCTACTACAACACGTTCTTCAGAACAACGCATCCGCCCGTCGCCGAACTCTCCGCATTGCTCGCGGAGCTTACGCCTCCGCAATTCAGGCGCTTCATGTATTGCAACAGCGGTTCGGAGGCAAACGATACGGCTCTGCGCGCCGTGCATCGTTATTGGCAAACGCAAGGCCAGCCGGCCAAGCGTTATGTGATTGCGCGAAGGAACGCTTATCACGGTTCCACCGTTGCAGGCGCGACACTTGGCGGCATGACTTACATGCACGAGCAAATGCCTTCCAGAGTGGAACATGTCGAGCATATCGACCAGCCGTACTGGTTCGGCGAAGGCGGCGCGCTGGACGAGGAAACCTTCGGCTTTGCGCGTGCGCGGCAACTCGAAGAGAAGATCATCGAGGTTGGCGCGCAAAACGTCGCTGCTTTCATTGGCGAGCCGTTTCAGGGCGCGGGCGGCGGAATCTTTCCGCCATCGAGTTATTGGCCGGAGATCGAACGCGTCTGCCGCAAGCACGACGTACTGCTGATTGCGGACGAAGTGATCGGCGGATTCGGGCGCATTGGGGAATGGTTCGCGCATCGGCATTTCGGTTTCGAGCCGGACGTCATCACAATGGCCAAGGGTCTAACGAGCGGTTATATCCCAATGGGCGCTGTCGGGCTTTCCGATCGCGTGGCCGACGCCATCGTGCAGGGCGGCGAGTTCAGTCACGGCTTCACGTATTCGGGGCATCCGGTCGCGGCGGCGGTTGCGATAGCGAACCTGAAGCTATTGCGCGATGAAGACATCGTCGCACGCGTCAAGGAGGACGCGGGGCCGTACTTTCAGAGCAGATTGCGCAATGCCCTGAGCGATCATCCTATAGTCGGCGAGATTCAGGGCGTCGGCCTGGTGGCGGGCATCCAGCTTGCCGAAGACTCGCAAACGCGCAGGCGCTTTGCGAATGGCGACGATGCCGGAACGCTATGCCGCGACTTCAGCTTCCAAGGCAACTTGATCATGCGCGCGAGCGGCGATCGCATGTTGTTATCGCCGCCGCTTGTCGTCACGCATGACGAGATAGACGAAATCGTCGCCAAGGCTCGGACCGCGCTAGACGAAACCGCACGCACGCTCGGCCTTTTCTAGTCAGCTGTGCGCGTTTGTGGAGAAGTGATCCGCCGCCATGAGCCTGAAGGCCGTGACGGCGGGATTGTCCTGATCGGTGCGCCACGCCATGCTCATTTCCGCCTGCACGCTGTTGTTGGCAATCAGGCGAAATTCGACATTGTCGTAATGAAAGCGCTGCGACGATGCCGGAAGAATACCCAGGCCCAAGCCCGCGCGGACAAGCGAGAGAATAGTCGGCGTCTGGTCGATATATTGCGCGAATTGCGGGTTCACTTCCTCACGCGCAAGCATGCCCATGATGCGGTCATAGAAGTACTTGCCATGCGTTGGCGAATGCATGATGAACGGTTGATGATCGAGCTGCTTGAGCGCGATTCGTTCAAAGCGGCACAACGCATGTCCCGCCGGCAACGCGACGATCAACGGCTCCTTGTCGACAAGCTGAAATTCCAGCTTTTGCCGCGAGGGCAAAGGCCTGAGAAATCCGAGGTCGATAGCGTTAGCGGAAAAGGCTTCAATCTGCGCAACCGAAATCAATTCGAGCAAGACAACATCAATATCCGGTAAGTCACGCTTGGCCGCGACGAGCAATTCCGGAATTAACTCGTAGCCTGCCGCGCCGGTAAAGCCAATGCGTACGCGCCCCGTCTTGCCCTTGCTTGCGCGACGCACCGCGCTTTCCGCTTGCTCCGAGAGGTTCAGCAGGCGCGTGGCATCGGCGAGAAAAACATGGCCTTCCGTCGTCAGCTTGACCGTGCGGCCAATGCGCTCGAAGAGTTTCACGCCAAGGCTTTCTTCGAGCAGATGAATCTGTCTGCTCAGCGGCGGCTGCGTCATGTTGAGCAGCGCAGCGGCGCGCCTGAAATTCAGTTCCGTTGCGGCGGCGACGAAGCAACGCACTTGTCCGAGATCGAGCATCGTAAGCGGCGGTGACAGGATGACCGGTCATTATATGTTCGCCCTTCGCTCACCGCGCCGCTTCAACGCATGACCTCACGTCGACAGGCTGCCTTCCGGACGTTGTCCGGCAAGCGCCTGCGCGATGCTCCCCAGCACCATCTCGCCCATCGCGGTACGCGATTCCACCGTCGCACTCGCGCGATGCGCCTGCAATACCACGCGATCCATATCGAACAACTCAGTCGGCACGTTGGGTTCGTCGACGAATACATCGAGGCCCGCGCCCGCTATAACGCCACCTTTGAGCGCCGCCACAAGATCCTGCTCGACGACGAGTTTGCCGCGCGCGATGTTGATCAGATAACCGTCCTTGCCAAGCGCATCGAGAACGGCTGCATTGACGATGCCTTGCGCCTTGTCGGCCGCCGCGGCCAGCACGAGAATGTCGCTCTCGCGTGCGAGCGAAAGCAGGTCGGGCACGAAGCGATGCCCGGAATCTTCGATGCGGCGCACGTCGGTATAAGCGATCGGACAGCCGAACGCCGACGCGCGCTCCGCAATCGCGCGTCCCACCTTGCCAAGGCCCACGATACCCACGCGCTTTCCACTAAAGCGACGTGATAACGGAATGGCAGCGGGGCTCGGGTTCGACGGCCAGTTGCCCGCCTTGACGAACTCATTGCCGGGACAAATCTCGCGCAGAACGGTAATGATCAAACCGATAGCGAGATCCGCGACATCTTCCGTCAATGCGCCAAACGTGGCCGTCACTGGAATGCCGCGCGAGCGAGCGAATTCCAGATCGACGGCATCCGTACCTACGCCGTTCACTGCGATCACGGCAAGCGCGGGCAGCTTCATTATCATGTCGTTAGAGATGCCCGTATGTCCACCGGTAATCACGCCTTTGATGGATGGGCCATGCTCGCTGATATACGCGTCCTTATCGTCCTGCTCGAAAAGGCGGTGCATCGTATAGAGCGCATTGAGTTTCTCGTTGATGGCGGGCACGAGGATGGGGTTGAGTTGCAGAATGCTCGGCTTCAATGGAGGTCTCCGTGTGGATGCGTTCGGGGCATGGCAAGCGCGGTAGGAACGCTCGCAATGCGACGGATCATGTATCGTTTCGCAAGCCGCGTCCAATCCCAAAAGACTATCAACTGATCCACGATTCGACGTCTCGCGGACGCCGTGCAACCGATTCAATATGGGAATCAAGTAATAGCAATAAAACATTGGACGGTGCGTAGGGACGCCATTGAGAATGGGTTCATCGGCAGGAACAACATTAAAACAAGCCATGAATCTGATCGGAGACAACCGCGTGAAATCCAGCCTTTCTTCCCCTCCTCCGCCGCACCTTCCCCGCTCTTACCGCATCAGCCGCCCCACACGCTGAACCGGCCCACGTTCGTCCCGTCATGCGCATCCGCGCGATGCGTCCATGCGTATTTGCCGAAAGAACCGGAGGAAGCAACATGAACAACGCAGAGGGCGTCGTTTCGTCCGTGCAGGCGGAACCCATCGCGGGTAAGCGCACGGGCCATCGCTGGGTCGTCATGGGCCTGATTTTCTGCATCTGGGCGATTGCATGCGCTGACCGCGCGAATTTCGGCATCGCCTTACCCTTTCTCAAGAAGGAATACGGCATCTCGAACACCGAGGCCGGCTTGATCGTCAGCCTCTTTTCTTTCGCTTATGGCTTCGTGCAGATTCCCGTCGGCCTGCTTTATAAGCGGCTCAGCGAAAAGACCACAGGCTTGCTGTTCTCCGTGTTCATGATACTGACGTCCATCTTTACCGGACTCATGGGAACGACGTCGTCGGTCTTCCTGCTGCAGGCTTATCGCGTGGGACTGGGCCTGTCGGAAGGGCCTCTCGGCATCGGCTGCACGAACATTATCAATCGCTGGTTTCCCGCGACAGAGAAAGGTACGGCGACAGGCTTATGGATTGCCGCGTCGAAGCTCGGGCCGTTGATCGTGCCATCGGTTTGCCTTCTCGTCATTCATCTGTGGGGCTGGCGCGAAATCTTCTATGTGTTCGCGGTGCCGGGCATTGTCCTCGCGTTCGTGTGGATGGCGCTCGTTACCAATTCGCCAACAGAGAACAAGTACTGCTCCCCTGCCGAACGCCGCTATATCCTCGACGACGCTCTTTCCAGCAACAGCAATGCGACATCCGCACGCCGTGGTCACATGGAGCCGATGCCCTGGCTCGATGCAATCAATCGTACAAGGCGCGTGCCTCAGCTCGAGACGATTCGTCAGGTGTTCCGGTCATGGAATATCTTCGGCGTCGCGCTCGGCTATGGCTGCATGATCGGTATCAGCAATATCTTTATATCGTGGATTCCCACTTACCTGATAACGGTAAAAGGTTTTGCCTCGGTCAAGATGGGCTTTCTGGCATCGGCGCCTTTCATTGGGGCGGTCGTGGGCAACATGATCGGCGGCATTATTTCGGACCGTCTGCTCGGCGGGCGTCGCAAGCCGATGATGATGCTCGGCGCACTCGGCACCATGCTGATGATGTTCGCGCTCATCGACGCGCCGGACAGTGTTGCTTACCTCGGCGCAGCGCTCATCATGGCGGGCTTGATGCTCGGCATCGGCTTCGCGGGTTATTCCGCTTATCCAATGGGCCTTGC
>Ga0308173_10000075_pt1 | contig 32546 bp, 30 predicted proteins | sample PhyPR1_FD_203716 | JGI IMG/M metagenome (GOLD analysis project Ga0308173, IMG submission 203716) | Soil microbial communities from UC Gill Tract Community Farm, Albany, California, United States - DLSLS.P.R1 | ecosystem: Environmental > Terrestrial > Soil > Agricultural land | place: USA... | reverse complement strand
CTGTTTATCGCCACGAATAAGCCGGCGTTTGCCACCGGCAGGATTCTGGAGGCGCTCGGGATCCAGCCTCTGTTTCGGCACGTGCTTTGCCGGGATGGACGGACCCCACCCTTTGAATCCAAAGGGGGCATGTTGCAAGCCTTGATCCGGATGTACAATCTTCCTCCGGCCGAGTGTCTATATGTAGGCGATACTGAAGAGGATTACCGGGCCGGTTTGGAAGCTGGCATGCAAATAGCGATCGTGAGGCATGCCACTGATAACCTCAAGCGGGAATCGATATATCCCGATGGCATAACCCTGAAACATTTGACCGAACTTTTGGACAGAATCGAAATCAAAGAGATTGCATGATTGATCGTGACATTTTCGACGAACTTTTTGTCTTGGAGATGGCGTGTAACCATTGGGGCCGTCTCAGCCGGGGATTGAAAATCATCAATTCTTTCGGCCAGGTGGTGCGTTTCAATAACGTTCGCGCCGCGCTGAAACTTCAATTCCGCGATGTGAATTCCTTTGTTCACGCTGATTTTCGTAACCGCAAGGACATTCGTTATGTGAAGAAGACCATGGACACGCGGTTGTCGGATGACGATTACGCGGAACTTGTGAAAGCAATTCGCGCGGCTGCCTGTATCCCCATGGCTACGCCCTTTGACGAACGGTCGGTAGACCTATGCTGCGAACTGGGTATCAGCATTTTGAAGATCGCCAGTTCCGATCTCAACGACTGGCTGCTGATTGAGAAGATTGCGAAGACCAAGAAGCCCGTGATTGTCTCAAGCGGCGGGTCGTCGTTGAAAGACCTCGATGATCTGGTTACGTTTTTCACCAACCGTAATATCCCACTGGCGCTGAATCACTGCGTTTCGATTTACCCTTCGGAGGACCGCGAGCTGGAGTTGAACCAGATTGATTTTCTGAAGTCGCGCTATCCCGCGCTCACAATCGGCTTCTCGACGCACGAGTGTACGGACTGGACTTCGTCGATGCTGATCTCCTATGCGAAGGGCGCGCGCACCTTTGAGCGCCACATCGATATTGAGGCTGATAACATCCCGGTTTCGAAATATTGTTCGCTTCCCGAACAGATTGACACCTGGTTCAAGGCGTTCCACAAAGCCAAAGAGATGTGTGGAGCACCCGGCGTTCAGAAACGGATGCCCCCGGCCAAAGAAGTCGAATATCTGGATTCGCTGGTTCGCGGCGTATACGCAAAAGCAGATTTGCCCGAGGGACATATCTTGAGCGATGAGGATGTCTACCTGGCAGTGCCTTTGCAGCAGGGGCAAATCTCCTGCCGCGAATTGATGCGTGGGGAAATACTGCGATTAGGCGTGGGCAAAGATCAGCCGATCATGATCGATGCCATTGACAGTCCCTACGCGCACATACGCTCTCTGCGGGATCTGATTTATCGGCGTGGCTTGAGTCGCGCCCAGGCTGCCGCCCAGGCCTGACCGGTCACAACCTAAAGCACCTTTACTTTCAGACGTTTACAAGGAATCGCTTGGAAGCGTCCTGTATACTGGTCTTAGAACTCAATATGAAGCGCCACTGCCGCCGTGCAGTTGGCGCTTTTTCTATTTTCAGGAGCTTTTAAAATGTCGACCCCAGCGCAAATCGCGGCGAATCAAAAGAATTCGCAACTCTCTACCGGCCCCACTTCCGATGCCGGAAAAGCCAAATCGTCCTTAAATGCAGTCAAAAACGGACTCACCGGAGCTACCGTCCTGCTGCCCAGTGACGATGTCGCCGCTTACGAACGCCTGGTCGCCAGTTCCTTCGCCGAATGGAATCCCGACACCGATCGCGAAAAGGCGCTCGTTCAGTCCATCGCGGACACCCAATGGCGTTTGCTCCGCATCCCTTCGCTCGAATCGGGAATCTATGCGCTCGGGCGTTTGCAATACGCGGACAAGTTCGCCGATCAGCCCGAAGCCGTCCACTCCACTCTTCTCGAGGCTTATATCTTCCAAACTTCACGCCGCGATCTGACGAATCTCCGCATCCAGGAATCCCGCCTCCGCCGCCATCGCGAAAAAGATCTGGCCGAACTGGAAATGCTCACCGAAGAGCGCCTCGCCAAACGCGAAGCCCGGTTGACCGCCGCCGCGCACATGTACGAACGCTTCCAGGAGAACGAGGACGAGTTCGATCCAGCCGAATTTGGCTTTGAATTTTCAATTGAGGAAATTGAAGAGCGCGTCGGCCTCTTCGAAGGCCGCCGCATCGGCTGCAAATACCCCGAACAGTTCGCTCGGATACACGCCGCCGAACTCAAAGAGGACCGCGAAGCCGCCTAGGGGCTGGGATCTGAGCAGAATTAATTGTGGGGCAGGCGACAGCCTTCGGCGGACCCATTAGGCCGCCTTATCTTCGCTTAGGTGGTGCAGGCCACCATTTCTGTGGCCTGTGGTGGTTCCCGCTATTTAATCGCTCCGCTCCAGCGCAGACCAACGCGCCACAATCGCGGCGCTCCGATATTTGGATTCGGCGTCAGCGCCACAAGATACGTGCGGTCCAGCAGGTTATCGAAAGAGGCCAGCAGGGAAAGGCTCTTCGTCAAATGCTGCTGTGCCGAAATCTGTACGGTCGCGTAGCCCGGCAGCAAAAACTGATTCAGGTCATCGTCGAACACCAGGCTGAAGGCGCGAATCCCTCCGGAGATCAGAGTGGACTTGCCGGAATACGTAAGCTGTGCGGTACCCGTTTGCTTCGGTACTTCCGGAATGCGCTGGCCTGTGGCGAGTCGCGAGTCCGCGTATTGGTAGCCGGCTTCGGCGATCCAGTGTGTCCAGTGGTGATTGATACCGGTCTCAAACCCGCGCGACAGGGCGCTCGGGAAATTCGTCCTCTGCCGTAAAATCAGGCTGGGCGATACGCTCAAGGTGGCGTTATCAACCAGGTTATTCAGGTCGTTGTGAAAGACCGTGAACGAAATTCGGGTGCTTTCGGCGTAATAATCCACGCCGGCTTCAACGCCCACCAAGCCTTCCGGGACCAGCGCCGGATTTGCCAGTGTGAGGGCATTTCCCACGCGAAAGTTGCGATAAAGCTCATTTAGCGTCGGAGCCCGGAAGCTGCGGTAGCCCGACGCCCGGAACCGAAACTGGTGGAAGCCGAGCGTGGCGCCCGCGTTTGGGCTCACGAATGTTTCACCATGCTGCCCGGTGAATTGATGGCGAATTCCCGCAAAGAAACGCGCTGGACCGAATGCCACATCGCCTTGCGCGAAAAGCCCGTGCTCCAGCAGCGTGCCGCCCGAGCGTGCCAGCGTGCGTGCGCTGTAGGAGTAGTCATAGCTAATGCCGCGCGTATCGTCCGTATCGGCTCCCACTACCGTGTTCCAGCGCTTGGCGTGATGCTGCCAGTAGGCCGCGCCGCCGGTGTCCTGGATGGGAACGGTTTGGCGCGATGTGAGCCTTTCGAAATTCCGGCTCGCTGAGACGCTCGAAAACGTGCTGTGAAATTGCTCTTGCGTATGGAAGCCCAACACCGAAACTTCATCATTGGTCCAGGAGTGGGTGTAGGTTGTGCCCAGGGTTCCCAGTCCGGTGGAGTTGTGGGTGAGCGCGGTGCCGTTCACACGCTCTTCCGCGAGAATGTCAAAGCGAATCGATAGCCGGTCCTTTATCCCGAGATAATCGACGTGCACGTCGCCCGTCGCGAACCGCAGATTCGCGGGCCGGTCCACTGTGCCGCGGGCATAGCCGGGCGTGACGTAGTAACCATCCGTCGTGAAGCCGCGTGAATGGACAGAGAGGCCCCACAGACCCCAGAAATTTGAGTACGCGCCCGAGACATCTTGAGTGTTTTCGTTGCCGCCGAGGTAATTAAAAAAAAGATGTTCATGCTCTTCGGACGGAGAAAAAATGGAAATCGTGCCGCCCATCGCCCGATCGCCGAACAGGCTCGTCGATGCGCCGCGATCGATTTCGACGCGGCTGATATAAGACGGATCGATGCGATCCCAATAGACCCAGCCGCCGAAGGGATCGTTGAGCGGGATGCCATCCCAGAGGATCAGCGTGCGACTGGCGCCCGACGATCCCGTGCCGCGAAGAGAGACGCCCTGGGTGGTTGGATTCGCGACCACGCTGGAAGAGCGCCGAAACAGGCTGAAGCCAGGCACCTGGCGCAAGCGATCGTCCAACTCGATCCCGGGTATGGTCTGGAGTTCCTGCTGTCCGAGCACGGTGATTGCGGCCGGGGCTTCGCTCGCAAGCGAGGCATTAACGGTGATGGTCGTTTTCAGCGCGGGCGTTTCGGCCGAAGTTGCGGGCGGGGTCTGTGGCTGTTGCGCAAGTGCGCAGCAGGCTGTGAGGACGCCGATGATGATAATCGGGGTTTGCGGCATCGCGGGCTATGATGTTTTGAACTCCCGTAACGCGTCGAAACGGGAACTTCGATTCACACGGGCTCGTATTCTAAGGTACATGACGACCGAGTACGCGATCGAAACGTCCGGCCTGGAGAAGGTCTATCGATCACGCTTCCGCGGCCGCGAAATCCGGGCCGTATCAAACCTTACCCTGCGCGTGCCTGTCGGTGTGAAATTCGGTTTGCTTGGGCCCAACGGGGCGGGGAAGACCACCTTCGTGAAAATGCTGCTTTCGGCCGTTAACCCCACAACGGGCCGGGCGGTGCTGTTCGGGAAAGATGCGCGCGACCCGGAAGCACGTAGGCCGGTCGGCTATTTGCCCGAGAACCATCGCTTCCCAACTTATCTGACTGGAAGCGGGATGCTGGATTTCTATGCGGCACTTTCAGGAATGCAACCCTCCGCGCGTAAGAAGCGGATTCCGGAGTTACTGGACCTTGTAGGGCTGAGTACGTGGGGCGACGTGCGCCTGAAGAAGTACTCGAAAGGCATGCTGCAGCGGTTGGGGCTGGCGCAGGCCCTGATTCACAGTCCGAGACTGCTGGTATTGGACGAGCCGACGGACGGCGTGGACCCGGTAGGACGCCGCGAGATACGCGATATTTTGAACGGGCTTACCGGAACGGGCGTTACCGTTTTTATCAATTCGCACTTATTGAGCGAGGTGGAGGCATTCTGTGAGTACGTTGCCATCTTGCGCAAGGGCGAACTGGCGCTGGAAGGCAAGGTGAGTTCGCTGATTGCCGGACGTGGATTTCGCGTCTGCGCGTCGGGTGTACCGGAAGAGGCGCTCGCGGAAATTAAGGTTCTTGGCGCCGCCGTTCTGCCTGCGCCCGACGGTGTGGAGATTCAAGCCGTGACGCGAGAACAGGCGAATCTTGCGATTGATAGGATTCGCGCGGCGGGCGGAATGATAGACAGTGTTGCCGCTTCCAGCAGCAGTCTGGAGGACGTGTTCATTCGCACGCTTCAGACTGGGAAGGCGGCCTGATTTGAAAAAGACAAGTGCGTTACGCGCGCTGATCTCCGACACCTTTCAGGAGGCCCGGGCTCGCTGGCTGTTCTGGGGCCTGTTCGCGCTGTCCAGTCTATTGATCGCGATCTTCCTGTTCGTTCTGAAGATTGATCTGGTCCAGGGCGCAGTCACGTTTATGGGCATCCAATCGACCAGCAGACCGGTGGGCGACATCGAAAGATTCGTAAACAGCTCTTATTCCTGGGTATCGATCGTGCTGTATATCTGGGGTACATTCCTCGCCGTGTTCGCTTCCGCTGGCCTGATACCGAGCGTTCTTGAGGCGGGCCGCATTTCCTTATTGCTGTCGAAGCCGCTTACTCGAACGCGTTTGCTAATGGGCCGTTACCTGGGCAATATTGCTGTGGTTTCCCTCAATCACATTTACCTCATCTGCAGCGTATGGATCATCATCGGCATCAAAACACACATTTGGGAGCCGCGGTTTCTGCTGGCGATTCCCATCAGCATCTTTATCTTCGCCGTCCTGCTTTGCGTTGTGGTTCTGATCGGGGTTATTTCGGAGTCCGCTGCGCTCTCGGTCATGGTGGCCGTGGCATTGATGCTGGTAAGCACCATTCTGGCCCAGCGGCAGATTGTCGTTAAACTTCTGAGTTCGCAGTGGTCGCGGGACCTTTGGATGGCGTTTTACTGGATCATACCGAAGGTCTTCGACCTGGGGTCCGCGATGAAGCAGCTCATCTTGTTCGATCGGCAAGTGGACTGGATAACGCCGATCTGGACATCCGCTCTGTTCGGTATGGTGGTGCTTTGGACGGCTGTGTATGCGTTCCAGAAGCGGGATTTCTAATTGCGAAAGATTTCTTCAGCCATTCTCCTGAGCATCTTGCTTATCGCGCCGGGGTGTGGAACTCGCCAGAGTACAGGCATCTCCATCGACCGCGGGATTCGCCGCATGATTCCGCCCGATAGTAAGGCGATTGCGGGCATCGATGTCGCGGCGCTCAAGAACACGGAGCTTTACAAGCGCGAGGGAACCCGTCTGAATACCCCTTTTCTTGATTCGACAGCGGAACGCTTTGGGCTCGATCCGCGCCGCGACATAGCGAATGTAGTTATGGCCTGGGATGGAAAGAAACTCCTGCTCATCGTGCAAGGCCATTTTTCACCCGCTGAGTTGGAGCAGAAGCTTACGGCGGCGGGAGCACATGAGACGCCCTACCGGAAGTACAAGCTGGTCGGCGACATAAAGAACTCGATTGCTTTCTTGAATAGCGGTTTGGCAATTGCAGGACCGCTGGAAGCGATCGAACCCGCCATCGACCGCTTCGAAGAGGGGCATGGTGGTGTTCCAGAGAATCTAAGCCGGGAAATGGACAAGATTCCGAAAGGCGATCAGCTTTGGCTTGCCAGCACGGGCGGGCTTCCCTTCGTGGAAATGCGGATGCGGTCTGATATTGAATCCGCGCTGTCGAACATCGTCGATTACATAAGCGCCTCGAGCGCTGGGATCAAGGTGGATGCTGGGCTGCACTTACAGGCTGAACTTGACTGTGTCTCCCAGCAGGGGGCAAAGCGTGTACACGATGCGCTGCGCGGAGTTATAGGCTTTGGGCGGCTGTCGACAAAAGATAATGAAACCGACTTGCTTCGAATTTACGATTCGATTCAAGTGGATCAGAAACAGCAGATTGTCCTGGTTCGGTCGGACCTGACGGGCGATCTCGTCGATGTCCTGCTGAACCGTTTTCTGAACCCGAAGCCGGCCCGGGCCGCATAATCAAGGAAACACCCTCCGGCATACTGGAAACAAGTGTTTCAGGAAATAGAAGAAAAGTTATCAGCAGTTTTTCAAGAACAACTCAAAGCGAAGTTCGGCATCGACGCAAAAATCACCGCGGAGCCGCCGCGGCAGAGTTCGTTTGGCGAGTTGGCCATTCCCATCGCCTTTCAGCTCGCACGCCAACTGAAACGTGCTCCAAAAGAGATCGCCGAACAACTGGTCATGGGCATCGCGCCGGTTCCCGGTGTCGCTTCGCTTGAGATCGCGGGAAATGGCTACATAAATGTCCGGCTCGATCGGGGCGCATTTGCCGATTTTCTGGTTCGCGAAACACGCCAGGGTGGAACAGGCTCGGCCGGAAAGATCATTGTTGAACACACCAACATCAATCCCAATAAGGCGGCGCATATCGGCCACCTTCGCAATGCCATTCTGGGCGACACGTTCGTGCGAATGCTGCGCCGGCGCGGCCGAGTGGTTGAGGTGCAGAACTATATTGACAATACTGGCGTGCAAGTAGCGGACGTTGTCGCCGGATTCCACTATCTGGAGAAACAAACGCTTGCGGATGTTCAGGCGTTAGTTGAAGACCCGAAGACACGGTTCGATTATCTCTCTTGGGATTTATATGCCCGTACCTCCGCACATTACAAAGAACATCCAGAATCGCTGCAATGGCGAGCAGATACATTGCATGCGATTGAAGAAGGACACGGGGAACTGGCTGACCTGGCCCATGTCATAGCCGACGCGATCGTCACATTCCACTTGTCGACCATGTACCGGTTAGGTATTGAATATCAGTTGCTTCCGCGCGAAAGCGAAATTCTTCACCTGAAGTTTTGGGCTGCTGCATTTGAATTGTTGAAGCAACGGTCCGCAATCTACCTTGAAACCAACGGAAAGAACACGGGCTGCTGGGTAATGCCCTCTTCGGCATTTCGCGATCCGGCGGCCCAACAGACATCGAATGCCGGCGAAACAGCAGATGACAGCAAGGTGATTGTTCGTTCGAATGGCACAGTTACGTATGTCGGAAAGGACATCGCTTATCAGCTTTGGAAGTTCGGCCTCTTAGGGAGGGATTTCTTCTACCGCCCGTGGTCGACCTATCCCGACGGATGCCAAATTTGGGTAACAACGGATCAACCTTCTGGAGAGGACACGCCGCACTTTGGTCGAGCATCGAAGGTGTTCAACGTAATCGACTCACGCCAGTCCTATCTTCAGGATGTCGTCGTAGCGGGGTTGCGGGCGCTGGGTTTTAATGAGCAGGCGGACGCGTCGGTCCATTTCTCGTACGAGATGGTGGCGCTCTCGCCCCGGACGTGCGTCGAAATGGGTATTCCGCTTTCCGATGAGGATAAGAAGCGCGCTTACGTAGAAGTCTCCGGGCGCAAAGGTCTGGGTGTTAAAGCCGATGATTTGATAGACAAGTTGATCGAGACCGCGCTGGAGGAAGTAGAGCAAAGGCATCCAGAAGCGCCAGCGAACGAACGCCGGCACGTCGCGGAGCAGATCGCGGTAGGAGCGCTGCGGTACTTTATGCTGAAATTCACCCGGAATTCAGTGATTGCTTTCGATTTCCATGAGGCATTAAGCTTCGAGGGCGAGACCGGCCCGTACGTGCAGTATGCAGCGGTCCGCGCAGGCAACATTTTGCGCAAGTACGAGCAGCGGGGTGAACAACTTCCGCAGTTCAGCAGTGTCTTGAATCCCGATATTTTGCGGCGCTGCTTCGAAACGGATGGGCTGTGGCAATTAGTACTACTCGCATCGAAATCAGACAGCATCGTGGAGCGAGCGCTCGCCTCCGGAGAACCTGCGCATGTTGCGAAGTACGCGTTTCAACTCGCGCAAAGCTTCAACAATTTCTACCACGAATATCCGGTGATCACCGAGCCTGACAGAGAGCGCAGAAATGTTCTCCTGTGGCTTACGCAGTACGTTCGAACCAAACTGCTCGGCACGCTGGACGTGCTTGGCATTTCGCAGCCCGCGTATATGTGAGCCGCTTTCTTCGAATCGACGCTGGATCACTCAAGTTCGCCAAGCGATACGCGAATGTCGGGATCGTTCGTAACCAACGTTCCGTCCTTAACTTCTCGCACGGAGTCTTTCGTATAGATAAATGCTCTACGCGTGCGCGGGTGAATGAGCCAGACGTAGCGCACGCCAAAATCCAGGTAATCATCAATCCGCTCTTGCATTTCTTCCACCCGGTCTCTGCGGGAAAGAATCTCGATGCACAGAAACGGCGGCTGTTGAACGATGGGTCCGCTGGGGGCCCCGCCCGTGAGGACAGCAATGTCCGGCACCCGGAAGCGGCCCGGCCTCACCTGTACGCGCTGCTCCGGCACCACGAGAATTCCCCATTCTTTCTCGCGATTCGATAGAAACCGGCTCAGTAGCATCTGTAACCGGCTATGGTCCCATTCGCCTACGTTTCTCTCCAGGAGTTCACCATCCAGGTACTCGCAGTCCGGTCGATAGCTGGTGTCCAGGTATTCGCTCACTGGCACGGTTATTGCACTTGACACAGCAATCGTTTCCTTTCTCTTATTGTCGGCCAAACGTTCCCCAGACTCCCACTTCAATTCGCCCGCCGGGTATACATCGCTATAAACTAAAGATAAATGGCCAGCAAGAACACGTTTGCGACGGCGGCTACGCTGCGCGTCGATGACAACGAGTATCAGATTTTTCGTCTGGATGGGCTGGAGAAGCATCCTACCCGAGCGAAGCTTTCGCGCATTCCTTACTCGATCAAAGTTCTGCTCGAAAATCTCTTGCGATTTGAAGATGGCCGAACGGTGAAGGCCAGCGACATTGAATACGTTGCCAAATGGGATCGCGCCACGCAGCCGCAGGAGATCCAGTTCCGCCCCGCGCGCATTCTGTTGCAGGATTTCACCGGCGTGCCGTGCGTCGTGGACCTTGCGGCCATGCGCGATGCGCTGAAAAAGATGGGAGCAAACCCTGAACTGGCGAATCCTCTGATTCCAGCCGATCTGGTGATTGATCATTCGGTTCAAGTGGATTCCTTTGGCTCTGCGCGTGCTTTTCAGGAGAATGCGGTACTTGAGTTCTCGCGCAACCAGGAACGGTACGCGTTTCTACGCTGGGGCCAGACAGCCTTCGGAAACTTTCGCGTTGTGCCACCCGATACCGGGATCGTGCACCAGGTCAACCTTGAATATCTAGCGAGCGTTGTCTTCAACGCCACGAACAAGGGTGTGCTGCAAGCCTACCCAGATACTTTGATGGGAACCGATTCGCACACCACCATGATCAACGGCGTCGGCGTGGTTGGCTGGGGAGTTGGCGGCATTGAGGCCGAAGCCTGCATGCTTGGCCAGCCGATTTCCATGCTGCTTCCGCAGGTAGTGGGTTTCAAGCTCAGCGGCCGCCTTCCGGAGGGAGCCACGGCAACTGACTTAGTCTTAACTGTAACCCAGATGCTGCGGAAGAAGGGCGTGGTGGGCAAGTTTGTGGAGTTTCATGGTCCGGGTGTAAGCGCGCTGTCGGTTGCGGATCGCGCGACGATCAGCAATATGTCTCCCGAGTACGGGGCGACCATTGGCTTTTTCCCCATCGATTCTGTTACTCTCGAATACCTTCGACTCACTAACCGGAGCCCTCACCAAATCAAACTGGTGGAAGCGTACGCCAAAGAGCAGGGGCTATTTCTGACACCACACTCGGTTGACCCGGTGTATTCGGATTCTTTGTCGCTGGACCTTTCGAAGGTGGTTCCATCGATGGCGGGGCCAAAGCGGCCACAGGATCGGATCGATCTACCGGATGTGAAGAATAATTTTCTTTCGGCGTTGGGCGGCAGCCAGAAGACGGCCGAGCTGTCGGTAAACAGCCATAAAGAGAAGATTCATGACGGTGCGGTGGTGATTGCCGCAATTACAAGCTGCACGAACACTTCGAATCCGTCGGTCATGGTGGCGGCCGGTTTGCTGGCGAAGAAAGCAGTTGAGAAGGGACTCACAACTAAGCCTTGGGTGAAGACTTCGCTCGCCCCAGGATCGAAAGTAGTGTTTGCGTACCTGAATGACGCGGGCCTCATGCCCTATTTGGAAAAGCTTAATTTCCACCTGGTCGGTTACGGCTGCACCACCTGCATTGGAAATAGCGGGCCCTTGCCGGATAATGTCGCCGCGGCGGTTTCGGAAGGCGATCTGAATGTCGCGGCCGTACTCAGCGGCAATCGAAACTTCGAAGGGCGCGTAAATGCGCTGGTGCGCTCCAATTATCTCGCCTCACCACCGCTGGTAGTCGCCTACGCAATCGCCGGCAGGGTCGATATCGACATCACCGCGGAGCCACTCGGTAAAGACGCTCATGGCAATGATGTTCACCTGAAAGATATCTGGCCGTCGCCGCAGGAAGTCGAGGCCGTGGTTGCGCACTCGGCGCGCACAGAATTTTTCGAGAAAGAGTACTCTGAGGTGTTTACCGGCGATAGCAGTTGGAACTCGCTGAAGATTCCCACGGGCAGTATTTACGACTGGAGCCCGGATTCCACTTACATTAAGCAGCCGCCGTATTTCGACGAATTGGTGGATCCGGCGCATTACGCAAAAGATATGTCCGGTTTGCGCGCCCTTGCGCTGCTGGGCGATTCAATCACGACGGATCATATTTCACCCGCCGGTTCGATTCCGGTGGATAGCCCGGCAGGGAAATATCTCATCAGCCTGGGTGTGAAGCGCGGTGACTTTAACAGCTACGGCTCGCGCCGGGGCAATCACGAAGTTATGGTGCGAGGCACATTCGCGAACATCCGTTTAAGGAACCAGATGGCGCCTGGTACAGAGGGCGGTTGGACGCGCCATATGCCGGATGGCGAAAAGATGTTCATCTACGATGCAGCGATGAAGTACAAGACAGAAGGCGTGCCTCTGCTGGTGATTGCCGGCAAGGAGTACGGCTCCGGTTCATCGCGCGATTGGGCCGCTAAGGGAACTCTTCTGTTGGGAGTACGAGCGGTGATTGCTTGCAGTTTCGAGCGCATTCACCGGTCAAATCTGTTGCAAATGGGCGTTCTGCCTCTCCAATTCGAAGATGCTGAGAGTGCGGAGTCTCTGGGTTTGACGGGCGAAGAATCTTTCGATCTGACCGGTGTTCCGGCCGCGGTCGCGTCTGCGAGGAATCCAGTGCACGTAACGGCCACATCTCCGTCTGGCAAGCAGACTGCATTCCAACTGAAGGCACGCATCGACACCCCGCAAGAAGCCGAATATTACCGCAACGGCGGTATTCTGCCGTATGTCCTACGGCAATTGATTGCGTCAGCATCTACGGCCGCCTGATCGCCCGATCCGATCCGCTCACCTCCTATAGACACAATGAAAAATCGCCCACCTCTGCTCGTAGCAGCAGGTGTTATCCATCGCGACGGGCAGATTCTGGTTGGTCAACGGCGGAAGGGAGATCGTCACCCATATAAATGGGAATTCCCGGGCGGCAAGGTTGAGCATGGCGAATCGCCGCAGGCAGCGCTGATCCGGGAACTGCGCGAGGAATTGCAAATCGAGGCGACCATAGGCAGCGAACTTGCCCGCTACGAGCATGATTACCCCGGCGGGAGCAGGGTGCATCTCCTATTCTTCGCAGTGCGTGAATTTGAAGGCGAGCCAACGGCGTGCGTCTTTGAACAAATCTGCTGGGCGGACTTGCATTCACTTCCAGCGATTGATTTCCTGGAAGGCGACTTGGATTTCGTCAGACGGCTGGCCCGCGGCGATTTCTCGCTGCGATTACAAAAGTGATACGTTGAACGAGATCACGGAGTTTTTTGACATGCCTCAATCTACAGAGTTGACCAATGCTTCGGGTGAAAGCCCATCCCGGCGGAGAATGATTGCCGATATGGCGGCCCTCGCCGGTTCGTTCATGATTGTTCCCCGCCACGTGTTAGGAGGTGCAGGATACGTGCCGCCCAGTGACAAAGTTACCCTTGCATCCATCGGCCTCGGGCGGCAGGGCCAAGCCGTCACGATGGAACTGCTAGCCCGGCCCGATGTGCAGGTAATCGCAGTTTGTGATTGCAATAAGGGGAGCAAAAACTATATCGAATACGGCAAAAATGATCTGCTGAATACGGCGCGAAAGCTGCTTGGGCCGGGCTACGAGAATTGGGGCGCGGATCTCGCTTCTCCGGGTGATATTCAATTGACTCCCGAAGTTTCCAGCAGCTTGGGCATGGGCGGACGCGATCCCGCGCGGCGTGTGGTTGAGGCATATTACGGCTCCCGAAAAGGTTCAGCGGCCGGTGCTTACAGCGGATGCCATGCCTATGGCGACTTCCGTGAGTTGCTCGACAAGGAACACGATTTGGATGCCGTTTACATCGCGACCCCCGATCACTGGCACGCCGCGATTTCCATGGCGGCGATGCGCAAGCGAAAGCACGTGCTGTGTCAAAAGCCGATGACGCACACCATTGGCGACTCGCGCCGGGTGGCTCAGATCGCAAAAGAAATGAACGTTGCGGCCGCGATAACTGTAAATAACCCTTCATCCGATGCCACGCATCTGATTACCCATTGGCTTGATGACGGCGCAATCGGGCGCGTACGCGAGGTTCATAACTGGTCCAGCCGCCCATTCTGGCCGCAGGGCGTTGAACGACCGGCGGCGGCAGACCCGGTACCGGAAGGTCTCGATTGGGATATGTGGCTCGGTCCGGCGCCCGAGCGTCCTTTCAATCGCGCTTATCAGCCGTTCGTGTGGCGCGGCTGGTACGATTTCGGCGATGGCTCTTTCGGTGATATGGGATGCTACAGCTTCGCCGGCGTGTTCAGCATTTTGAAACTGACGCCTCCCATTACGGTGGAAGCGAGTTCGAGCGATCCGTACCCCGAAACATTTCCGAAAGCATCCATGGTGCACCTGAATTTTCCGGCAAGCGGTCACCGTGGCGAGATCGCTATGCACTGGTACGATGGCGGGCTGCGGCCCGCACGCCCCAAGGGTTTGCGCGCTGAGGATCAACACTTCTTCGAAATGGGCGAAGAGAACGAAGGCATTATGTATGTCGGCGACAAGGGATTTCTGCTCGCCGGCTTCAACGGGAACCGTCCGCGTGTCTATCCGGAATCGCCTAAGTACAAAACGCCGGAAGTAAAGCGGGGGAATCGCCGCAGCGATCCGGCCATTGATCAATGGCTGGCCGCGTGTAAAGGCGGCCAGCCGCCGCTTGCAAACTTTCAAGCGGAGGCCCCTGTCACGGAAGCCTTTTTGCTTGGCTGCATTGCGCAACGATTCCCCGGACAGCTGATCGAATGGGACACCGCGAAGATGAAGATTACCAATTCCGACAAGCTAAACGCCTACGTCGATCCTCCGGCCCGCGGCAAATACAGCGTCTAGTCAAATTCTCGAAAACCACGTCCTCCACACGGTATCCACCATCGCGTGCGTGAGCGCCGGGGCCATTAGATTGCCGCCTTGCCTGAAAGCCGACCCGTAGAACCATCCCGCGATGGACGCCAGCGCCACGTAGCGCCAGTTCGGGAACGGCGCATGAAGAATATGGAACAGGCCGAACAGACAGGAAACGATGAGCTGTCCCTTCCACCAGGATTGCAGTGAGCCGGAGATCAGATTCTGCAGAAAGCCGCGGAAGAAGAGTTCTTCAAGCAAAGCGATAAACAAGAAGATTTCCAGGTAGTCGAGCCCGAATGAAGGGAAATTGCGCCAGCGAGGATTCCAGGCCGTGAAGTGCATGGCGAGACCAAGCGGGATGGCAATCATTGCAAAATAGACGAAATTGAGCGCCGCTGCTCTAAAGACTTTGGTCGAGACGGAGAAATGGTAGCCAAGGCCGGGGAGGGTGCGAAGGAAAACCCAACTCCATGAGGCGATGCCGATGAGATACAGGCGAGCCATGAAATCGAGATTCACGGGCACATTCCAGACGCCTCTCAACCGATGGAATAGAACGGAAGCGATCAACAGAATCGCTATACCCGCATCCTGCCAGCAGAATCGAGATATATCTCGAACCGGAAACAAACGGTACGTCGCGGCCATCGGTATCGCTAGAACGAGCAAACGAAGAATAGCGATCCAGCGAAAATCGCCCGTGCCCGCAGCGTAGATCAGGTAAGGCACGCACCAGAGAACAACCAGACCAAGGCTGCTGTAACGCCTATCCAGCCAGCGCCGCACCAACGCACGACTGCCACGGATGCCTGGAGCAATTACAAACGCGAGCAGAAGCATGAAGCAGCAGTAAATTCCCGAGGCGGAGCCGAGGGTCAACGCGTAGCGCCGGAGATATAGGGAAGCGATGCCGGCAAAAATGAGAGCGAGAAATCCGAGAAGCGGAGCGAAGCGCCAGCCATCCGCTGCATTCGTAGCGAACCTGCAAGATCGCGCCATCAAGGAACTATCAATGTGAAAGGGTTCACAACGCGAACACCGGCATACTGCTGTCCATCGTTGAGATCCTCGGAGTAAAGCGTGTGAGACCCCAACGCTTGTGCCGCCGAGAGAATGGCTGCGTCCCAATATGAGATCGCGTAGCGTGCTGAATGCTCAATGGCGATACGGACTAACCGATGGTCGATAGGGTGACAGGGGAATGAGGTTAGCTGCTCGATCCACTCCAGAGCTTGCTCGGCGGAAAGCGGCCGAACTGCTTTCTTCACTACGGTAACGAAAAATTCCTGCAAAACTTGCGCCGAAGTTCCAAAGTCCTCCGACTGAATCAAAGAAAGAGCGCGCCGGCGTTTACGGTCATCATTACCTGTCCCGACCGCGGCATAAACTAGAACATTCGTATCAAGAAAGACTTTGGCGGTCATGCAGGTCGTCGCGTTTCCACGTCTTTTTGCCAAGCCGGCCTTGTGATCGAGCGCTCAATTCCCGTAATCGCGAACGGGCACGATTAGCCCGGTCATTTTGCGCTGCGAGATTGGTCAAATAATCACGGACCAAGGCATTGACGCTGGAATTTTGCTCAGCGGCGTGCCTTCGGACGACTGCAAGCACTCTTTCATCGATGCTGAGTGTAATGTTCTTCATGAACACAGTATATGTGAAACTGTGGACTGATCTGATTGTGCCGCCTCAGCTGACGGCTGTTCGGCTTCTCAATCCAAATCGAAGGGCCGCTTCGGGGGAGCGCCCGATTTATCTTCCTTGGCCTGACGGAGTAGTTCTTCGAACTTCTTCTCGCGCAACTTTCCACTGGTCAGGTGGGAAGCGAAGCTCTTCTCGAACGCATCGTTGCGGCGATCGGCTTCCCCCTTCAGTTGTTGCGCAGCGATCTGAAGATCTTCAATAAGTGGCTTCCTTTCGGCTTCATGATGGTGGATGACGACTTGCAGTTCGGCATCGATCTGGAGCGTTGCGCCGCAACAAGGACATTTCACTTCGAACAGGGAGCTAGAGGACGCCATATCGGAATCGTAGCGCAGAGGAAAGCAGAAATTGGCCTGCGCTATCCTTCGACTGCCGCAATGGATTCGGTATTCCCCTGGCTCGCGCAATACGGGTATCCTGGATTGTTCATCCTGCTGATGTTCGGCATAGTGGGTTTGCCCGTGCCGGATGAGACGCTACTTGTCTTCTGCGGCTATCTCATCTGGAAGGGACGGCTGCATCCGGATCTGACTTTCCTGTCCGGTTTTCTCGGAAGCTGCTGCGGAATTTCGCTGAGCTACCTCATCGGACGCAAATTCGGACGAAAAGCAATCCATCGCTATGGCAAATATGTCCACCTCACCCCGGAGCGTCTCCATCGTGTGACGGGCTGGTTTCACCGCATTGGCGCTTGGGTTCTTACCATCGGCTATTTCGTTCCGGGAGCGCGCCATTTCACCGCCCTGGTGGCTGGCATCACGCACCTGAAGTATTGGAAGTTCGCAGGGTTTGCATATGGCGGAGCGGCAATCTGGGTGGCCACCTTTCTCACGCTTGGATATTTTGTGGGTGAGGGGTGGGAGCATGCGACCGCGGTAGTGCACCGTTACCTGCTCATTGGCTGCGCAGTGTGCGCGGTATTGGGCGCAATTGCATGGTGGATTCACAAGAAGCGAACCAGAAAAAAATGCGCCACGTGGTGATGAAAACGGAGCCGCGCGCATTAGTCTATAGGTAAGGTCTCGCTTGGCATGCTGGTTCGTATCCGCTGGAATAATCATCGTACTGAGGACATACCCCGGTTTCAGAGTCTGGCTCTGGCCGTTGCCTCACTGCTGGCGCCCTCAGCGCTGATGGCGTTCACCATCAGCGTTTGGAATCTTGCGGCTCATCTGCGCTGGACCGCCGATTTCTTCATTTCGCGCGGGCTATTTTCCCATTGGCAGGTCTGGCTGTTCACCGCCGCGCTCCTGCTCCTCGTGGCCTGGCTGTTGAACCGGTATGCCGGCAGCGAAGAGGATTATACGAAATAGATTCTTGCTTTTCATAAGTGAATACTGGAATTCGAATCTGTTTCCTGTAAGTAATTTCCGCGTTTTCCCTCCCGATTTTTTACCAGCTTCGGGAAACGAAGGCTCTTGCTCAATCACGTAAATACATCCGAAATCGTTTGTTCCTAGCATCCGGAACTTTCGGTATTCGACGTGCATCTTAAAACGCAGAGAAGGGCAGCATGCCTGAAACAAGAACATCCGCCATCGCAATACCCGCTGAACCGGAGCGCAGCGCAACCGTATTGCAATCTACCACTACTGTCCTATCGCGAACAGCGGCTTGGGCGGGTGATACGGCCCAGGAATTTGGAGCGCTTCTATCCGTATTAATGGGTCCGGCGGTCTTTTCCGCCTACGCATTCGCGTTCTGGAGTTTGGCCGCGAACCTGGGTTGGACCGATACCTTTCTCTTCGCCAGTGGTCCGTTATCCAATTGGCTAGTATGGCTCGGGATCGCAATCCTCATTAATCTTGCGGCAAGCGTTCTCAGACGTCACACGGAAGCCGATAGTTAATCTGCCTTATCGACACATATTTTTCGTCTATTCAGGCGTTGCAATTGGATACCGTCTGTTATCCTCGAATGAGGATTCCCGCAGTAGATGCCTTTCAGTTCGCGTTCCTACGTGAATCGCTACATTCCGTCGAACCGCTTTCCGCCTGGCCTGAAATGGCTCCTGATCGCCAACATCGGGGTCTCTGTTCTCGATTTCGTTCTCCAGGCCAGCCACGCTGACCTGTTGCTTCAGAACCTTGCGCTAGTGCCGGCTCAGGTCGTTCAGACTTTTGCCATATGGCAAATCGTCACCTACATGTTCCTGCACGCCGGCATCGGTCACGTGCTCTGGAACATGCTTGCCCTATGGCTCTTTGGCATCGAGCTTGAACGTACGTGGGGAACCCGGCGCTTTTTGCGCTTCTACTTTGCTTGCGGGATTATCGCGGGGCTCACAGTCATCGCGGCGGCCTATATCTTTGGCGGCGTGAATTTAAGTACCGTGGGCTCATCGGGCGCTGTTTACGGAATCCTGGTGGCCTACGCGGTCGTTTTTCCGGACCAGACGGTTTTATTCGGGTTCCTGATCCCGATGAAATCGAAGTACTTCGTGATGATTATCGGGGGCGTGATTTTTCTGCAGTCGTACATGGCCATATCGGGCGGCCGTGGATCCGGTATCGCTGTGATGGCTCACTTGGGCGGCTTGGTTGGCGGATACCTGCTTCTACGCGGCAAGCGCCTAAGGATGCAACTTGCTTACCCGGTTGTTACGTCCTATAAGGATTGGAAGCTCCGCCGTGCAAAACGCAAATTCGAGGTCTACCTCCGCAAGCGGAATTCCGATCGTGACCGATGGATTCACTAGACTGGTTCGTATAGCCCTTCATCCGGCAAGGTAGAAACATGAAGTATGGTTTTCTTTTAGCTGGCATTGCCGCTCTCAGCCTCAGTATCTTTACTCTGGTTCCTCTTGAGCTTAACGCGCAGGAAGGCCCGCAGCCACAGAGCGGCGATTCCGTTGCAAAGCCCAAAAAACCGGCTGGCGACACCACCGATACGACGGACCGTCCGTCGATTCCCTCGGAGTTTAAGAAACCCAAGGAAGTTCCGGCTGATACGCCGACATTTCGGGAGAACGCCACCACCGTAACCGTAAACGTCAGCGTTCTGGATGATCACAACCACTTCATCCCGCGTATCCCGACTGGCAACTTCAGAGTTCTGGAAGACGGCGTTCCCCAGCAGGTGACTCAATTCGGCCAAAGCGACGCTCCCATGACCATCTGCATGGTCATTGAGTTCAGCGGACGGTTTCAGGCCTTCTGGACCTACGGTTGGTACGAAACGCTGCAGGCCTCGTATGGCTTTCTAAGCACGCTAAAGCCCGATGACAATGTTGCGGTGGTCGCATTCGATCTTCACACCACAATCCTTTCCGATTTCTCACCGGATAAAAACAAAGCGCAAGAGGCTCTGGGAAGACTCAGGATTCCCGGTTTCAGCGAGTCGAATGTCTTCGATGCTCTAACCGATATGGCCGATCGCATGTCGAATATTGAGGGTCGAAAAGCGATTCTTTATATCGGAAGCGGCATCGATACGTTTAGCAAGCTCACGTTTGATAAGGCGCGCAGATCGCTGCAGGAATCCGGCGTGCCCATTTACACCATTAGTACGCTTCAGATCTCCCGTATTATGGCCGAATCCTATGGCATGAGCCCCATCGCGGAGATGGATTTTCTGCAGGCGGATAATGAAATGCGAACGTTCTCAAAAGAGACCGGCGGGTTGAGCTTTTTCCCGAGGTTCATTGCCGAGTATCCCAGCGTGTTTAATCAAATTGAAACGGCGCTCCGCGAGCAGTACACGCTGGCGTATCATCCCACCAATACCGCGCGCGATGGAAAGTTTCGTCACATCAAAGTGGAGCTGATCAATCCCGCCACGAATGAGCCGCTCCGGATTGTCAACCAGAAAGATAAGCCGATCAAGTATCAGATCATCGCACGAGCGGGGTACAAGGCTCCGCGCGCGGTCGAATAGTGACTGCGAAGCAGCAGCAGTTTCCCAAATCTAGTTGCGCTCTCCTGTCAAGCACTCAATCTATTGCTGTTTCATCTCGATAGCGATCCATTGACAGTTTCGTTCGCAGTCTGTTATTGTCGCTGAGTCTCGATGCGATCTGCGTGTTCAAGTCGCACTCAAATTCCGGCAGTCATCCTCCTCGTCGACGATAATCGTGATGGTTTGATTGCACGCCGCTCCGTGTTGGAGGAGTTGGGCTACAAAGTCGTTCCAGCCGGTTCTGGCTCGGACGCCCTAAGGGTGATCGAAGAGCACAACTTCGATCTAGTCATCACCGACTACAAAATGTCTCCAATGGGGGGTTTGGAACTCATCAAAAAGTTGCGTGAGCGAAGTTTTGGGAGTCCCATTATTTTGCTTAGCGGATTCGCTGATAGCCTTGGACTTCGCCCGGAGACAACCGGCGCGGATGTAGTGCTTCAGAAGAATGCTAATGAGATTGCCAACCTGGTTCGGCATGCGAAGCGGTTGTTGGGCCCGCTTCGGAAACCGGCTGGTTCGCATTTGCCCCCTAAGCGTAAGGCGCGTGGGGCCGGCTGAGCCAAGGGGTCCTGTCATTGCCGCTTGCTGACGCGCGCGGTTCCGCCAGTGCCGCTTGCTGGCGTGCGGTTCTGCCGGTGGTTGATATTTCATACTGATCACATGCTTGCTGTAAAGGCGTTCATCGCCTTCGGAGGAATGCTCGCGTGCTGTGCCGTCGCGCTTGCCGCCGGCTCTGCGTCATCACCGCTGCACAATCTGTCGCTGCGCGATCGCATTGCCCAAATGATCGTGGTTCGCGGATATGGCGATTACCCGCCCAGCACGAACGCCGAGTATGAAAGGTTCGCACACTGGATTCGCGATCTTCACGTGGGCGGCTTTATTGTCGCCGGGCGCATTCGAAACGGCAACGTGATTCCCGCCCAACCGTTCGAAATGGTGACCTTTATCAACCGCATGCAGCGTTTGGCCAGAACGCCGCTGCTGGTGGGCTCCGATTTCGAACGGGGAGCCTCGATGCGCGTCGCTGAGACAGCAAAATTTCCCTACATGATGGCCTTCGGGGCCGCTCATGACCTGGCAGCCACGCGCGAGCTAGGCAAGGCAACGGCTCGTGAAGCCCACGCGCTCGGCATCACTTGGGTGTTCGCACCCGATGCCGACGTGAACAACAACCCCGATAATCCCATCATCAACACTCGCTCGTTCGGCGAAGATCCACAGGCAGTTGCTGCCGAAGTGTCCGCCTTCATTGACGGAGCGCATGCCGATCCTGGCAATTACGTGCTGGTCACTGCCAAACATTTTCCTGGGCACGGCGATACGGCCGTCGACAGCCATCTGCAGCTCCCGCGGCTCGACCAACCTCGGGATCGCATCGAAACCGTGGAGCTTGTGCCCTTTCGGGCGGCCATTCAGCACGGAGTGGATTCCATCATGACCGCGCATATGGCCGTCCCTGCTTTCGAGCCGCAACCCATTCCGGCAACTGTGTCGCACAACGTTCTCACCGGGCTATTGCGCAACGAACTCGGTTTCAAAGGTCTGGTCGTGACCGACGCCATGGACATGCAGGCCGTCACATCACTCTATTCGCCGGGCGAGGCGGCCGTCCGGGCGGTCGAGGCCGGAGCGGACGTGCTGCTGATGCCAACGAATCCAGAGGCGTGCATTCGGGGAATCGAAGCTGCTGTCAAAAGCGGTCGCATCTCGCGGCGTCGCATCGATGAGAGCGCAGCTAAAATTTTGGCTGCGAAGCGAAGAACGGGCCTATTCCGTAGCCGTTTCGTCAAGCTCGATTCCATCACCGACGATCTGGAGGCCGCGAAGCTGGACGAACTCGCCCAGCAGGTCGCCAGACGCGCTTTTACCCTGGTGAAAGATGAGAAGCACTTGTTTCCTATCCCGAGTCCCGAAGCCGCATGCCTGACTGTAATGACCGACGGCGATTTCTCCGCTCGAGGCGAAATTCTGGCGGATGCCCTCCAGCGCCGTCTGCCCGGGCTGCAGGTTTACCAGGTGAACTCCAGGATGACGCCCGGTCTCTTGAATCTATTTGCCGCCGACGCGGCTCATTGTCAGGAAAATTATGTTGCGGCTTTTGTGACGGTCGCGGCCAACCGCGGAAGCGTCGCTCTGGAAGGGGCGCTAAACGACTTCATGAATACTCTGGTCCAAGGTCCTGCGCCGGTGGCGTTAATTTCGCTCGGGAGTCCCTATCTTTTACGCGATTTTCCCCAGGTCTCTTCTTATGCCGCCACCTTCAGTAGCGCGTCCAGTTCGGAACTTGCTGCCGCGCAGGCCATCCTGGGAGAGATTTCCATATCAGGCAAATTGCCTGTTTCCATTCCGGGCATCGCAAAAATTGGCGAAGGTCTCGATGTACCAGCAAAACGCGATCGGGCATCTAACGAAACGCAATGACACAGATCACCTGGCTTGGACACGCCACTTTCGAGCTACGCTTCGAATCTGGCGAAGTTCTCGTAACAGATCCCTGGATTGAGGGCAATCCTGCTTATCCGAAAGGCTACAAGCTGAAACGGGTGGACGCGATCTCCCTCTCTCACGCCCATTTCGATCACGCCAACGATGTGATCCCGCTCGCGAGTCAATTCCAGCCGAAGGTCGTGGCGATCTTCGAAACCGCTTCCTGGCTCGAAAAGAAAGGGGTCAAGAACACGGTTGGAATCAATAAGGGCGGCACGGTCGATCTCGGTTTCGTGAAGCTGACAATGACTCACGCGCTTCACAGTTGCTCAATAAAAGATGGCGACCAGCTCATCTATGGGGGAGAAGCCGCCGGCTACGTCTTGACTTTGAAGGACGGACGAAAGGCTTACTTCGCGGGCGATACCGCCGTCTTCTCCGACATGGCGCTTATTGCCGATCTTTACCAGCCGGAACTGGCATTTCTGCCGATCGGAGATCATTTCACCATGGGGCCGGAGCAGGCCGCGCTTGCGGCCCGTCTGCTTAAAGTAAAGCGGATCATCCCGATGCACTGGGGGACGTTTCCCGCGCTTACCGGCACTCCGGAAAAGCTGACCGCCGCGCTTCAAGGCCAGGATGTACAGGTTTGGACACTGCAGAAAGGCGAGCCAGCGCAGTGGTCCGAGGCGGCATCTAGTACTTCTGCACGATAACCTTGCCGAAGCCTGTCTTTCTTAGCTGTTCGCGGGTAGATGAAAGGTCGCCAACGTCACGAATCGGTCCGACAATCACCCGGTAGAGCTTGGTGTTGCCGGGGACCGGAACAGTGTGTGCCGGGAAACCCTTTTTGCGGAGGACCTCCGAGATGCCGGATGCTTCGCCGCGTGGAACCGCCGCTACCTGCAGGAACTCTTGCCCGCTTTGAGGAGTAAAGCTTACGGGAGTTGCCGTAGGCGCAGCCTCTTCCGCCTGACCCGCCTGCGCGGGTTTGTGCTTCGGCGAGCCAAGCGGCTGATCCATTTGATCGCCGGTCGCCGCATTTGCATCCGTTATGGCGCTGTCTGATGGCGAAACCGTGCGCGTTTCGCCGCCGGGTGGGTTTGCCGTTCCGCCAGTCGCCGGGTCTTTCGCCGGAACGGTTGCAGTTTCCAGCTTCTTCTCGCCTTTATCGCCTGCGCCGCGTCCCAACATGTACCCGCCGCCAAACGCGACGCCGATCAGGACCGCGACCAGAAAAAAAATACCTAGGAGCTGCTTGTTGCCAAGCAAAATCTCGGTTTCGCTTTCACTACTCCGCAACATTTGTACTTAAAATTGTACTGAAGTTTTTTCGGACTGAAAATAATCGTCGACAGGTTACTCTATCAGAGAAGCTATGCGCTCTTCGTACCGATTGATGGTGGCGGCGGGGTTGTTTGCCTTGCCGGCTGCCTGGCTGCCGTTGCATGCAGTTGACGCCGCCCGCGCCCCTGGAATCCTATTTGCGGCGGCGCCACCACCCGCCGGCTACAGCCTGCTGCCCGGGATGCCGCCCCTTCTGGATCCAAACAATGTCTACTCCGCTGATCGACCCGGCATGCTCTCGCCGGCCGTCAATGGCGTCCCTTACCGGGTCTACGTCCCCAACTCGAAGAGCGACACAGTCGATATTATCGATCCGGGCACCTATAAAATCATCGGACATTTTGCCTTGCCCAAACACTCAAAGCACCTGCTTGAGCCGCAGCACGTTGTCCCTTCGTGGGATCTCAAGAAACTCTGGGTCGCGCAGGATCTCGGCGACCAGTTGACCCTGATCGATCCCGCTACCGGCAAGGAGGGCGAAACCATTCATGTCGACGATCCCTACAACATGTACTACACACCCGACGGCAAGTATGCGGTTGTGATGGCCGAGCGCGAAAAGCGCCTCGACTTTCGCGATGCGCAGACAATGAAAATCGTCAATCGCGTTCCGGTCGCCTGCGAAGGCGTCAATCACGCCGACTTCTCACCGGACGGCACGTACATGATAGCGACCTGTGAATTTTCGAGCGAGATCATCAAGGTCGATGTCGCTCAACAGAAAGTGATCGGCCATCTTAAACTCGAGCCCAGAGGCATGCCCCAGGATTGCCGCCTCTCGCCGGATGGCAAGGTCTTCTACATTGCGAACATGGACGCCAACGGAGTACACGTCGTTGACGGGAATGCTTTTAAGCAGCTTGAATTCATTCCTACCGGCAAGGGCGCGCACGGTGAATACTTCAGCCGCGACGCGAAGTACATGTACGTCTCGAATCGCGGTGAAGGCACAGTGTCGCTGATTGACCTGGCAACCCGCAAAGAGGCGACGAAGTGGGTTATTCCGGGCGGCGGGAGCCCTGATATGGGTGGCGTTTCCATCGATGGAAAATCGCTCTGGCTGTCGGGGCGATACAACAACGAGGTGTACGTGTTCGATACCTCCAACGGCCACCTCCGCGCCCGCATTCGCGTGGGCAGGGATCCACACGGGCTGTGCGTTTGGCCTCAACCTGGAAGATATTCGCTGGGCCATACCGGAAATATGCGGTAAGCGCCTTACCGCTGACCGCTGATCGCTATTACACATGTCCGATTTCGTCCGGCTCCTGCGCCGGAACCGCAATTATCGCCACACCTGGATGGGCCAGATTGTAAGCGAGGCCGGCGATCATTTCAATAATGTTGCGGTTCTTAGCCTCGCGATTGAGAAGACACATAGCGGAGCGGTAGTCGCTGCGCTGATGCTGTCGCGAGCCGTTCCAGCCGTTGTGGCGGGACCGCTAGCCGGCGTTTTGCTCGACCGTTTCGATCGACGGCGGATCATGATAGCCAGCGATCTTATTCGCGGTGTCGTCGCGCTCGGGTTCATCCTCGCGCTGGGCTCGAGACAGACTTGGCCTCTGTACGTGCTCAGTGCGCTCTTGATGCTGGCATCGCCTTTCTTTACGAGCGGCCGCTCCGCAATTCTGCCCGTCATTGCGAGCGACGACGAATTGCACACGGCGAATTCGCTGACCCAGACTACCGGCTGGATGACACTGGCGATTGGGGCATTTATCGCTGGCGTTGCGGTTGGAAAGTTCGGCTATGCGTTCGCCTTTCTCCTGAATTCGGTCTCTTTTTTCTTTTCCGCGTTCTGCATCGGCAAGCTGCGCTCCGCGAACGGACATTTTCAGGTAGAAGCCCGCCGGCCGAACGAGACGAAAGATGCTCGCCCGTGGCGCGAATACTACGAAGGCCTGTCCTACATGATCAAGACCCCCCTGATTCTAGGGATTGGCCTCATAGCGGTCGGATGGGCCAGCGGGGGAGGCGCTGCACAGGTCCTTTTCACGCTTTTTAGTGAACTCGTATTCAAGCGCGGCGCAGAAGGCCTCGGCCAATTGTGGGGGACGGCCGGAATTGGGCTTCTGATCGGCGGCATAGTGGGGAGTTACCTGGGCAAACGAATTCATTTCGATGCTTATAAGAAGACGGTTTTCTGTTGTTATCTGCTGCACGGCGGCTCGTATGTGATCTTCAGTCAAATGCGCCACTGGGGATGGGCGCTATTCTTTATGGGCTTGTCACGAGCGACCGTGGCAGTCAGCTCTGTTCTGAATTGGTCGCACCTGCTAAAACATGTGGAAGACCGCTTTCGCGGCCGGGTATTTTCCACCATTGAAACGATGAACTGGTCGACCATGATGCTATCGATGCTGGCAGCCGGAAGCGCTTCCCAATACTTCACGATTCGCGCGATCGGGGCCGCTTCCGGATTACTCAGTTCTTCGACCGCGATTTTTTGGGGATGGGCGAACTGGGCGGACAGGCTTCCGGAGCCGGCATTGGAAGAAGAAGCGGAGGAGTGCGATCCGGTCTTCGTGAATGCGTAATTTGAATGTGTGCGGGCGCACCCAAAGAAACGATAGCGGCTCCTAAGTCGGATACCAGTACTGGCAGCTATCTCTTTGAGTCAAATAAAAAGTACCAAAGGTACTCAGAGAAGCAATGCTTCTTCCCATTTCATTATTGACACCCTGTACTCGATCCCATACAATTCAGCGGGAGATATACCATGAGTAAGCTATGGAGTAATTCGTTAGGTATTGGTATTTTTGCAGTCGGCTTGTCACTCTTGACCCCTCCAGCGCAAGCTGACCCGTTCCTTCCGGGAGTACAGAACCTCAACTTCCTTTCCTATACCGGAACTGCACCCAAGAATTACTTCACGAGCGTTAATCCGGTGGGATGGACCGGCGGTTCGGGGCTGATTTTCATCGATGCTCCTGGAACAGCCGATGACGGGAGTTACCTTTCGGTCTACAGCCCATTCCCCAAAAACAGCCCGGTAGGTGGGAACTTTGTCGAGGCGGATGGCAATCCGAGTTTTGAGAGTGGATTTAACCAAACGATTACAGGGCTCACGGTAGGAAAGACCTACACACTGAGCTTTTACCAGGCGGCAGGACAGCAACTAGGATTTGGAACTGGATTGGCCACCACGGAGAAGTGGGTTGTGTCGCTCGGCACCGCCGGGTTGAGTTTGAAAGGCGGCGGCCCGGTGGATCCCACCTACGGTCCGACGGACGTTTATTACAGCACAGATCCAACCGCATCGATTGCGACTTCTCAGCTGATGACCACGCCTTCCGGAGGCGTAACTCCATGGCAGTATGTCTCTGTCGACCTTACTGCCGACTCTACGACCGATCTGCTGAGCTTTTTGGCCTGGGGCGACAACGGCAGCACGATTAATCTTCCGCCGATCGTGTTTCTTTCCGGGGTTAATTCAGTGAATGTGACGACACCCGAGCCAGGAAGCGCATCGCTGTTCGCCATTATTGTGCTGCTGGGCCTTGGCGTAGCCATGTGGCGCCGGCGCGCGGCCATTCGGCGCCGCAGTGTGGAAAGCGTCTGATCACCCTCGGTACCATAAGCTTTGCCCGCTTTTCTGGATCTGCAGCATTTTTTGGCGTTCCTGATAAACGTGGGAAGGCTTTGCGCGTGGCTGTTGCTTCTCGCGCTGATCTTTCTTCCGCTTGAGCGGCTGTTCGCCCTGCATCCGCAGAAGTTCTTTCGGAAGGCGCTTGTTCAGGATCTTGGCTACTACTTCATCAGCGGCCTGGTGCCGGGTCTGCTCCTCGCTTTTCCGCTCTCGATCGTCGCATGGGCCGCCCACGCGATGGTCCCGTACGGCATGCAAGCCGCAGTCGCGGCCTGGCCGCTTTGGCTGCGCCTCCTCGTCGGACTCATAGTCGGCGAGATTGGCTTCTACTGGGGCCATCGCTGGACTCACGAAATCCCTTTTCTCTGGCGCTATCATTCAGTCCACCACAGCGCCGAGCAGCTCTACTTTTTGATCAGCTCACGCGCTCATCCGGTTGATAACGTGTTCACCCGGTTGTGCGGCTTGACCCCGGCTTACATTCTGGGCGTGGCGAGTCCCATAACTCCGACAGGGAGCTTGGTCCCGGTGCTCATTGTGTTAATTGCTACGAGCTGGGGCTTTTTCATCCATTCGAATTTGCGCTGGCGTCTGGGTCCACTCGAATGGCTAATCGCGAGCCCGGCGTTCCACCACTGGCATCACACGCTCCGCGAGCCGGTAGATCGCAACTACGCATCCATGCTGCCCTGGATGGATTGGATCTTCGGTACCTACTATTTGCCGAAACAATGGCCGTCGAGCTATGGAATTCAGGCGAAGCTGCCTGATTCGTTGGGCGGTCAACTGCTCTATCCCTTACTGCCCGAGTCGCCTCAAGGCGGTTTCACGAAACCTGAGGCGACCGAGTTATATAGGCCAGAAGCTTCGACGCTCCGCGAATCATGATTTTGGCAGCCAGCCGCTGAGTTGCTATTTGTAGAAGTAGCCTATTCCGCAGCATTATCATGACCCAAGGCCTACCCGAACCCTGGCTCCGTGGACCGATCGCAGGCATCCACCCGGCAGTGATGCCGGTTTTCTTTACGTTTACGCAGGTGCGTGAAGATCTGGCGAGGCACACCGCCGACCTTACCGAAGAACAGCTCTGGACGAAGCCGGCGAATGCTGCCGCTCCTGTCGGATTCCATTTGAAGCACCTCGCCGGAAGCGTTGACCGCCTTACGACTTACCTGGTTGGACATCAACTGAGCCAGGCGCAACTCGATTCGCTGCACCGGGAATCGGAATCCGGCCCGGGACTGGAAGAGTTGCTGCGCGGGGTCGACGAGTCGCTCGATGCGGCGGAAGAACAACTCCGCCAACTCAATCCCGATTCTCTTTACGAGTACCGTTCCGTAGGCCGGCGCGAATTGCCAAGTACCGTTCTCGGCTTGATCGTTCACCTGGCCGAGCACACGCAGCGCCATCTCGGGCAAGCGGTTACTACCATAAAAATGGTCCGGCACTCGGCATAACCTGACTAATTAACTCAGGATAAGTATTTTCGTCGGATTCTTATGATATCCGCTAATGCAGTCAGAAAGTCTCGCGGGCGAACTTTAGAACCAGCGATATCGACCCAGGTCTCGAGCGGATACTCGTAAATAATTTTCGCCATTCGTTCGGTATCGCAATTGTGGAATTTAAGATAGCGAGCGATGATTTCGACATCGAATACCCAACGTGAGAGGAATGGGTCTGCGAAGATGGCCCTGGTTTCGGGTTCCACTCGGAAAAGCTTGGCGCCGCATTGGGTGTCATAGATGGGCAGTTGTAGCATTGTCGATACAACAGTGGCGAAGATGCGGCCGAGATAATGGCGAAGCGCCCGGCGTCGTACGTCGCGGCCCAGAAGCTTCACCCGCGAGCCAAACACCATCTCAATACCTGCGCGAGCGTCGAAAACCTGCATAAACCGCGGAATGGCATCGAGAGGCGTAGCAAGATCCGCATCCCAGAACCCAACGATGCTCGGATGAAATTGATCCAGCGCGAGGAGAACACCCAGCCGGACCGCTTCTGCCTTTCCGTGATTCGGCTTGCTCGGTAGAATCGTCATCCGATCTTCATAACCACGCTGCAGTTGATGGAGAACCTCCAGAGTGTTATCGCTGCTGCCGTCATCCACAAAAACTATGCGGATCCAAGGATTGCCTATGGCAAATCCGCGGAATGCCTCAATATCCAACCGAGCGCCTTCGTTAAAGCAGGGTACGACCAGGCACACTGAGCATCCAATGGCTGCGCTTTCCGCCGCAGGGCGGTTAATCATTAAGCGGCAACCGAATGGTCCTGCCTTCCTTGGCGGAGCGCCGCGCCGCATCCAGAATCTCTGTTACCAGCACATTTGTATCAAGCGATGAGAGGGTATGGTCGTCTTTGATTTGACCGCCTATGAGAGCGGCGAAGTAATGCAACGAATCATCATATGGGGGAGGAAGCGGATCAGGCGAGCTCACCCGCGATTGCGTTTCATGCTCCCGCCGAACATCAATCTTGTCGCGCCGGATTGTTTTCGCGTATCCAGTCCTGCCGTAGACCTCCATATCCTTCCGATCGAATGGCCAGTTCCACGAAGCCTGCAGAATGGCAACCGCCTTTGGATAGGTAAGAATCACCGTCGCTTCATCATCCACGCGGGGATAAATCTCTGGCTTGATCTGCTGGGTAACAGCCGTTACGGTCTGGGGAGATTGCCCGTTTGCCAGCCAGGTTGCTAAGTCGGCTCCGTAGCAGCCGAAGTCGAACAGCGCCCCTGCGCCGTTCAGCTTTGGGTCCGTCAACCAGCGGAAAAATTCTGGCTGGACCCCGATTTCCTTTGGCCCGCTGTGTCCGTCATGAATAACAACCCTTCGGAGGTCTCCCAGCGCGCCCTTATTGAGGAGATCGTATGCCGCTCGGTTGCTTGAATACCAGGTGGTTTCATAGTTCACAAGGACGTGAATCTTGCCGGCGCGGGCGGCATCTTCCATCGCTAGCGCGTCCCTGTAACTAAGGGCGAGCGGCTTTTCCATCATGACGTGCACGCCATGACGCGCGCACTCTTCCACTATCTTTCGATGGTCGAACGTGTTAGTGTATACCACCACGGCAGGCGGGTGCGCTTTCGAAAGCATGGCGGACAAGGAAGGGAAGTATAGGGCCGGATCCAGATGATAGCGCGCGGCGTACTTATCGAAAAGTTTTCGGTCCGGCTCCGCAATGCCGGCGATCTGAACATCCGATCGTTTGAGGGCGGAGTTGAAAAAGCCGGCTACATGCCCGTGTACCAATCCCACGACTCCGACCTGTAAAGGGGGCGCGGCGAAAGAAGGGGCACAGGCAGCGGTGGCAAGCGCGGCCCAAAAGCGAGTCCACGACCAGAATGTGTTCATATGTTTACACTGCGTAAGCAACTGCTTGTCGAATCAAGCTCATGATATAAGAAGCGCGGGCAATTGCCGGCCAACCATTTGACAATTGTGATTTTCAGTACGCTTGTTCTTTTCGCAGCCGCCGCGCTGCCATCCGCGCCAAAGCAGAACCCGCTTCTCGAAGAGGGCTACCGCGATATGTATAATTTGCGGTTCGAGGCCGCGCACCAGATTTTTCACCGCTATGAGCAGCAGCACCCGAAAGACCCGATGGGTCCGGCTTCCGACGCGGCGGCATACCTCTTCTTCGCGTTTGATCGCTTGAAAATTCTTCGCTCGGATTTCTTTACCAAGAACGGCAATTTCAGCGAGAAGAAGGAATTGAAGCTGGATCCGAACGTAAAACACGATTTTGAAGCAGATTTGAGCCGCAGTAAAGAATTAGCAGAATCAATTCTCCAGAAGTCGCCTAATGACACAAACGCCCTACTCGCAACCGTGACGCGTATCGCCCTGCACGCCGATTTCGCAGCGTTGATCGAGAAGCAGAATATCCAGGCATTGAAAGAGATCAAAGAGGCGCAGCGCGAAGCCGATAAACTGCTCGCGATTTGTTCCGATTGCTACGATGCGGATCTGGCCATCGGTGTGGAGAACTATCTGTTGAGCCAGAAGTCTGCCCCCGTACGCTGGTTTCTGACGCTGACTGGTGCGCAAGCCGACAGGCAAGTTGGTATACAGAAACTCCGGACTGTGGCGGAAAAAGGGCGCTATTTCCGGGCGTACGCAAAAGTGCTGCTGGCGATTGCCGACTTGCGGGACGGAAACAAACAGGAAGCGAAGCAGTTGCTTGTAGAACTCGCGCGCGAGTTCCCATCCAACGATCTGTTCAAAAGCGAGTTGGAAAAGCTAACCTGAGCCGGCTGCGCCCTTGGCTGTCGAACTGGCTTTTTCTACTCGCTCGCTAGCCGCAGGCGTAACGATTTCCGCATCGGAAGGCCCCGTTGCATCAGACGCGAGGCGAACCATTTTACGTGGGCTTTTGTCCCGATGGGACCCATACCGGCATGCGAAGGTTCTGGTGAATTCGGCGCCCAGAAAAAAGATCTGGGCCGAATAGTAGACCCAGGCAATCAGCACCACGACGGAGGCGGCAGCCCCATAAGTGGACGTGTAACTGGCCCTTCCAAGATAAAGGCTCAACAGCTGCTTTCCGATTGTAAAGAGCAGTGAAGTGACTGCCCCTCCAAGGAGCACGTCGCGCCATTCAATGTGGATATCGGGCATCACCTTGTAAATGGCGGCGAAAAGGCCCGCGATCACCAGAAACGAGAAGATCGAACTCCCGGTATCCAGCAACGCTGTCTCAAGGCCCGGAAACGAGGGGACGAACTTCCCGAGAGCATTAATCCAGGTGCTGACGGCCAGAGACACGATCAGCAGGAATCCAACCCCCATCACAATCGCGAATGAAAAGAGGCGTCGTTTGATGAAGCCTTTTACCATCTGTATGCCGCTTGTGTCGCTTTCCGGCACATCCCAAATCGTATTCAATGCGGACCGAAGCTCAGTAACCACGCCAGAGGCGCTGAATAGCAGAGTCGCTATTCCGAAAGCAGTCGCAATTACGCCATGAGTGGTATTACGCGAACCCGCGATAAACGCCGCCAGCGCGTCGCCCGCCGTCGGCCCGACCA
>Ga0308173_10000074_pt1 | contig 32837 bp, 27 predicted proteins | sample PhyPR1_FD_203716 | JGI IMG/M metagenome (GOLD analysis project Ga0308173, IMG submission 203716) | Soil microbial communities from UC Gill Tract Community Farm, Albany, California, United States - DLSLS.P.R1 | ecosystem: Environmental > Terrestrial > Soil > Agricultural land | place: USA... | reverse complement strand
GGCATCATCGCGACGTATGCAAGGTGCCCGTCGACGTAATTGACCGTGAAGGTGCCACCCGTTTCGCTCAACGCCTGTTCGAGCCTGCGCGCCTGGTCCTGCGATAGCGGCGCGGGCTTCGCGCGGCGGCCAAGCACGCACACGCGCACCTGATTCGCTTCACGTTCGACGCGCAACTCCACGCGTTCGCCGCGCTCCGCCGCACGTATTTCGGTGCGGCACAGATCCGCGATGACCAGTTGCAGCACGCCGGGGTCGCCGGTCACGCGCAGGTCTGCATCGGGCATCATCGTGTAGAGCTGTACGCCGTGTTCGACGATCTCTTCGTGCAAGCCATCCACCACGCCCGCGATCAATGCACCAAGGCCCACCGGTTGCGCCGATACCTTGCGCTGCACTTGCGCGAGTTCGCCCTGCTGCGATTGCAGCGCCCACATGCGCGCATACACGCCGCCACGGTCGATGAGTTCGGCGTGCTGCCCCTGCTCCACGATGCGCCCGTGCTCCATCACGAGAATCCAGTCGGCATTGACGACGGTCGATAGCCGGTGCGCAATGACAATGGACGTGCGGCCTTGGGCGAGCCGGTCGAGTTCGCTTTGAATCGCGCGTTCGGAGCGTGTATCGAGCGCGGACGTCGCTTCATCGAAGACGATGATGCGCGGGTCTTTCAGAATGGCGCGCGCAATGGCAATGCGCTGCCGCTCGCCGCCCGACAGCCGCACGCCGCGTTCGCCGACGCGCGTGTCGTAATGATCGGGCAGCCGTTCGATGAAGCTGTCGAGTTGCGCCGCACGCGCCGCGCGCACGACATCCGCACGTGTCGCCGATGGCCGGCCGTACGCAATGTTGTACGCGATCGTATCGTTGAAGAGCACCGTATCTTGCGGCACGATGCCGATCGCTTCGCGCAAGCTCTTTTGCGTGACCTGCCGAATGTCCTGACCGTCGATGGTGACGACGCCCGTTGTCGGCTGATAAAGCCTGAAGAGCAGCTTCATCAGCGTGGACTTGCCCGAGCCGCTGCCGCCGACCACCGCGAGCTTCTTGCCCGGATGCGCGCGAAAGTCGATATCCCGCAGAATCTGGCGCGCGGGATCATAGCCGAAGTCCACATGCTCGAACTCGATTTCACCGGCTGTGACTGAGAGCGGCTTGGCATCGGGCTCGTCCACGTCTTCACCGCGGCGGCCGCGCGAAAGCAGAATCTCGAACATGCGTTCGACATTCACAATGGCATCGTTCGTCTCGCGAAACACGAAGCCGAGCGTGTTGAGCGGCGAGCACACTTGCACGATATAGGCGTTCACCAGCACGAGATCGCCGACGCTCATCGTTCCGGCGACCACGTTCTGCGCCGCAAGCAGCATCACGGCCGCAATACCGACGGCGATGATCGTGCTTTGACCGACATGCAGAATCGTCAGAGCGCGCTGGTTCGCGGTGCGCGCCTCCACCCATTTGTCGAGGACGACCGAGAGCCGTCGCCGTTCGACGTCTTCGCTCGCAAAGAGCTTCACCGTTTCATAATTGAGCAGGCTATCCACGAGGCGGCTGTCCGACTGTGCTTCGAGCCGGTTCACCGCGCGCTGAAAGCGCATGCGATAGCGCGTGAAGATGAGCGTATAGACCGCATAGCAAACGAACGTCACCGCAATCGCAATGGTGAACGTGCGCGCATACTGCGTCATCATGATCGCTACGACCGTGCCGATTTCTATCAGCGTCGGCACGATGGTGAAGATCGCGACGCTCAGCAAAAAGCCGATACCGTCCGAGCCTTTTTGCACATCGCGCACCACGCCGCCCGTTTCGCGCTGCGCATGAAAACGCGCGCCCATGTTGTGCAGATGCGAAAACGTGCGCGCGGTAAACGATGCGACCGTACGTTGCGTGACGATGCTGAATATGATGTCGCGTGCTTCATTAAGCACGTCGCCGAGATAGCGCATCAGCACGTACGTCAGAATCACGAATACGGGGAACACGGCGTTTGCTGTCGGCTTGCTGAACTCGTCGATGACGTGTTTCAGCATCAATGGGACGGACACCACCGCAAGCCGCGATGCGATCATCAGCGCAACGGCGGCAAGCGTCTGAAAGCGGTACTTCCAGATGGCCTGCCAAAGATCGCTCACAATGCGATTGCGCACTTGCGAGCGGCTGATTTCCGTGGACGCAGTGATCATATGCAATGCTTCCATTTGTCGTTATCGGTGCAGGCAATTCGTCATGCGGCAGCAAGTGCCGCGCCCGCGCATGGTCGTTCGCGTCTGAACGTTGCGGACGACTAGAACAGCTCCTGCTGTCCCGACATCAGCGCAGTGAAATCATCGCGCATGAAGGGCAAAATGCCGTCGGCCACGGGCTGAAGCTGCTTGCTCACGTAATGCTCGTAGTCGATCGGCGCATGACGCGCTTCCACCGGCTCGGGGCCGACGAGCGTCATCACGTAGCTGATCCATCCGCCATTCTGGTATTGCAACGGACGTCCCTGCCGCGCGTTGAATTCATCGGCCGTGCGCGCGGCGCGCACATGCGGCGGAACGTTGCGCTGATATTCGTCCAGACTGCGGCGCAGGCGCTTGCGATAGATCAACAACGCGTCGAGCGTGCCGCGTCGCGTGCGTTCAACATAATCGCGCACGTAGTCCGCATAAGGTTCGCCCTTGAAGATGCGCATGTAAAGCTCTTGCTGAAAACGCTGTGCGAGCGGGGTCCAGTCGGTGCGTACCGTCTCTAGCCCTTTATAGATGATTTCCTCGCTGCCGTCCGGGCGTTGCGTCAGTCCGGCGTAACGCTTTTTGCTGCCTTCTTCGGTGCCGCGAATGGTCGGCATCAGGAAGCGTTTGAAGTGTGTTTCGAATTGCAGTTCCAGTGCGCTGTCGAGTGCGAACGTTTCAAGGAGATGCTTGCGCCAGTATTCGTTCATATATTCGACGAGCGCGCGTCCTACTCGTGCGGCGTCTTCTTCATCGCGTGCGCGGCGCAGCCACACGAAGGTCGAATCGGTATCTCCATAGATGACGGTATAGCCGCGCGCTTCGATCAGCTCGCGCGTGCGATGCATGATTTCATGGCCGCGCATGGTGATGGACGATGCCAGACGCGGATCGAAGAAGCGGCAGCCGCTCGAACCGAGCACGCCATAGAACGAATTCATGATGATCTTGAGCGCCTGCGAAAGCGGCTTGTTGTGCTGACGCTTGGCGGCTTCGCGCCCTTCCCATACTTGCTCGACGATAGCGGGCAGGCAATGCTTCGCGCGTGAGAAGCGCGCGCCGCGAAAGCCCGGAACCGTGAGGTCGTCTTCTTCCGCTTCGCTCATGCCTTGCGCGAGTCCGACCGGATCAATGAGAAACGTGCGAATGATCGACGGATACAGGCTCTTGTAGTCGAGCACGAGCACGGAGTCGTAAAGACCGGGCCGCGAATCCATGACGAAACCGCCGGGGCTCGCTTCCTCCGGGACATCGCCGAGATTCGGCGCGACATAGCCCAGCCGATGCATGCGCGGCATGTACAGATGCGTGAACGCGGCAACGGAGCCACCGCTGCGGTCGGCGGCAAGGCCCGTCACAGTCGCCCGTTCGAGCAGAAACGGCAGCAACTCGGTCTTGTCGAAGATCTTTGTAACGAGTTCGCAGTCGGTCAGGTTGTAGTGCGCGAGCGCGGGCTTGTCTTCCTGAAAGCGCCGTTCGATTTCGTCCATGCGCGCATACGGACTGTCGATCGCCTTGCCTTCGCCGAGTAGCGATTGCGCGACGTATTCCAGACTGAACGACGGAAAGTTCCACGTAGCCGAACGCAACGCCTCGATGCCGTCGATCACGAGCCGTCCCGCCACCGAGACAAAGAAATGATTGCGCTTCATGCCGTGCTCGCGCCATTCGACGACGCTGCCATCGCGGCCTAGCGCGAGCGGCACGCGATAATCGTCGGCGTGTTTTTGCAGCACGCGCAAATCGAACTGCACGACGTTCCAGCCGATGATCGCATCCGGATCATGGTGCGCTATCCACGCGTTGAAGCGTTGCAGCATTTCCGCGCGGCTCGCGCAATATTCGAGGTCGAAATCGCGCGCGGCGTGCGTGTCGCCGTTGGGCGGCCCGAACATATAAACCTGGCGCACACCGCAGCCTTCGAGAGCAATCGAATAAAGCTCGCCCTTGACGCTCGTTTCAATGTCGAGCGAGACGAGCTTCAGCGCCGGACGATAAGCCGGTGCAGGTTTAAGCTCGCTATAAACGATTCCGTCATGTGTCTCGCCTCCGAACCACACCGGAGCCGTGATGAAGCGTTCCATCAGATAACGCTCGGTCGGGCGAATATCGGCTTCGAAGAGAGAGACGCCCGCGTTCTTCAGCGTCTTTTCGAGCGCGAGCAATTGACGGTACTGAGGGCAATACAGCCCGAGCACCGGTTTCTGGCGAAAGTCCTTGAGCGGCAAGTCGCGCAGTTGTGCATCGCGCACCGTGCGAATGTGCGGCTCTGCCTTCTCTCGGTCATCCGCGCGGAGAAATGCAACCGGTGTTTGCGGCGCAATGCGAATCTTGCGCGGGCCGTCGTCGGTGGCGAGCCAGAACTCGACCTCCGTGCCGTCCGCCGTGTCGCGCCAATGACGCGTGAGCAGAAAGCCCTGCTGTGATGTGTGCGGTGCCTGAGCCAAGGCGAGTCCTTCGATAGCGCGTGCCATCGAAGTATTTTACTTGCGGCCGGGACCGTCCGCGGCGCGTGGCGAATGACGCGCCAAGTAAAACGCGGTAGCGGCATGCCGGACGTCCACCGTCCAGAGAAGTCCGTGTGGACGGTCCCCGACGAACGAACCGGCGCCGCTACCGCTAAGCAGCCTGTGCGACCAGGCTTGCGCGTTGCGGCTGAAGAGCCGCTACGTTATCGAGTGCAATCTGCGCCGAATGCTCCGGCTCTTGCGGCACTTCGCTCTTCCCAGATACCACCTCCAGAGCGGCTTCTTGAACGGCCTGTCGAGCGGCCGCCGCTTTCTTGGTCTTCCCCGCGAGCGACGGCGGCTGGCAGGCCCCGCACACCACGTTGTTCTGCAAATCATGTTTGTGTGCGACGAACTTCCCGGTGCAGCGGCAGCATGAGGTCATCTGCAGCATGCCCGCGTCGAAGAAGCGCACAAGAGTCCAGGCCCGCGTGAGATCAAGTACAGCCTCGGCGCCGCTATGGTTGCAGTGCTCGAGATACAGCCGATACCCCTTGGTCAACGCATCGAGATGCGAGCAACCGGCTTCGTTCTTGAGGAACGTATAGGTGTTGTAGAACAGCGACGCGTGGATATTGGCGAGCCACGTCATGTACCAGTCCGCCGAAAACGGCAGCATGCCCTTGGGCGGCGAAACGCCCTTCACTTCGCGATAGAGACGGATCATGCGGTCGCGCGACAGCGTCAGCTCGCTTTCCAGCACCTGCATGCGCGCGCCGAGCTCGATCAGCGCGATTGCGCGGAACACATCCTGGGCGTCTTCAGTGAGGCTCTTCTTCAGCATGGCTCGCTCCGTCTCGCTTAAGCGAACTGTTCAGCTGGCTGGCCAGCCAGCAGGATTGCAGCATGCGTCGGTGCGATGTCCGCGTTTTTTGCGGGCTGCGTCAGGGCCGACAGCATCGTGTGATCGTTGAAGCGGAAAGCGCACAGCAGGTTGTCGGATTGCGCGAGCTTGACAACCTGGGCCAGCGTCAGCCCCGACAGCAAGTCCGCCAGTTCCGCCGACAGCCCGAGCCGGAACATCCCGATGGCCCGGTCCTCGCGCAGCAGGCGCTGTGCGAGCATGATGTAAGACAAGTTGATTTCCCGGATTGATTCCAGCGTCTCGCGACCGTTCATGGTTGCTGCTTCCAGTAAATCCCCGAATGTTCCGCCGGCTTTTTGCCGATATCTTTTTGTGCCTCACCAGACTAGTTCCGCCCGGCTTCGTACTTTGATACATGGCGTTACATCTTGTAACAACCACTGTGAAACGGATTCTAAGGAGGGCCCAAAACGAAAGCAAGGCCATCTCAATAATAATTTGTTGCAAACAACACTTTGGATCGGTAACGTTTGCTTCGCCTTAAGACCGGAAAAACTGACCGCGTCGCCTGAGCGACTTTTCGTCCGATCGTTCGAAAAACCACAGGCTGGTTTTTTATCGTATTAATGGCCTGACGCCCGCAACAACGGGGCGTTGCCGCGTTCGGTTGACAGCGTGAACGGGTATTTTCGAGACGCGCTTTCCGGGCAAACAAGCGGTAAAAAAGCCGCGTCACCGGTAATTACCGATGCGCGGCTTAGTGAGTAAAAACTACGTTTCGAGCGTAACGAGTGCGTAACTCTTATGGTTAACGCTGGGGCACGCCTTTGCGCCAGGCGCCCCAATGCCCGACGATTTCCTGAATGAAAGGATTGCCGGTGAGATACAGATTGCGGATGGCAGGAGTAAAACCGCCCTGCGCCGCGTAGTTCAGAAGATTGTCGGCGGCGGTCTGTCCTTCGTAAGGCCGGTCGAAGTCGGAACCCGCGCGCAACGCGGCGACCCGCGACAGGTCCACCCGCCTCACGCTGGCGGCGCGCTTGAGCGCCTCGTACGTCGCGTTGTCTTCCTGCTGCGTCGTGCAATAGACGCCCTGCCCGTCTGTCAGCAGCCGGGTCCACTCGCGCGCTCGCTCGCCGATGTACTTGCCGGACCACCACGTGTCGCCCGCGAGCGTGTCGCACTGGATCACGCGCGGCGGCTGATTCGCCGGCGCGTAGTTGAACTTGGCGCGTGCCACTTTTGCTTCGTCGCTATCGGAAAGGATGACGTTGCGCGACAGCGCATAAGCCGCGTCCGCAAGCGATGCATTCAGCGCGAACACCTCCGTGCGGTAGTCGAGCGGCGGCTTCTCACGCGGGCTCTTCGTATTGATGCCGAGAAAGCCGGAGGGCCAGTCCGCCGGCTTTTCGCGCGCGTCCACTTCCCACTGAATGCCGAAATCGACGAGATATTTCGCCCATGCCGCCGAACCGACCGTGCCCCGCTTCGGGTCGATACCCGCAATACCCGCGATTAGAAAATACGTGTGCCGCAAGTCGAAGCGATCCGAGAACGTGAGCGCCATCATCGAGGCAGCCGCGTTCGTGTGGCCCATGCCGGTGGTCATCACGCACACGTCATCGCGATTGCAATGCACCTCGGGATAGTCCGGCGAAAGTCCCGGCACCCTGACCGCCTGCCACGGCCCGAGATTGTCGAGCCAGACCTGCCCTTCGGGCCCGAACATCGTAATGATCATCACTTTGACGTGACGGCCGCCGTCGCCGTGACGCTCGCCGCTCATGTCGTCGGCTTGCTGCGCGAACGCGCATCCGGTGAAGGTGGACAAGGTCGCTAGACCGGCGGCGAAGAGCGCCGCTCGCAGTGTCTTGCGGGAGCTGCGCGGGGATGTATTCGAATGCGACAGAGCGGCGTTTGTCATGGCGGGCATGGTCCTCGTGAAGGTTCGAACTTCGAAGGAATGCCGCGCCGTGCTCGATGGCAACGGGCGCGGCCGAGCCATTATAAAAGCGTCAATATGCTTTCAGACAGCTTTTGCTGAGCGCCTATGCCCCGCCTTGCGCGCCTCGCGGCGGCGGCGCAATCGACGCACCGCTTCCGGATGCGGCCTCGCTCGTCGGATGCTGCGCCTCCTTCGACGGCTCGCCGCGCTGATCCGCGCCCGCTTGTTCGCTCTCCTGCTGAAGCTCCGGCGCGGTCTCATGCCCGTTGCCGCCGACGATGACGAAGTTGCGCTGCGGGTTCGCGATCTCGATTCCGCGCGCGGTGAATTCGTTGAGAATGCGTCGATTGAACTCGCGCTGCACCGGCCAGCGCGTGCTGTCACGGCACTGGATCTGACCGGCGAGCGTGACCGTCGAGCCATCGACGGCGTCGACGCCCCAGAAGCTGAAGTCGGAGAGAATGCCGTCGCGGAACGCTTCGTCGTCGCGCAGGGCCGAGCCGATCTCCTTCAGCGTCGCGATGGCGAGATCGACGTCCTGCCCGAGTGCAATCGACACGCGCACCGCCGCGTTGCCGATGCCGCGGTTCGTGTTGTTCACCGTCGTCACCGAACTGAACGGCACCGTGTAGAGCGAGCCGTCGCCGCCGCGCAGCCGCACCGTGCGGATCGACAGGTACTCGACCGTCCCGGAGACGCCCGCGACCGTCACCCAGTCGCCCACCTGCATCGCGTTCTCCATCAACAGGAAGATGCCGGTGATGAAGTCCTGCACGAGCTTCTGCGAGCCGAAGCCGAGCGCCACGCCGAAGATGCTCGCGCTCGCGAGCAGTGGCGCGGTGTTTACGCCGATCTCCGAGAGGCCGGTCAGCACGACCACCATCGCGATGACGACGAGCAGCGCGGTGCGCATCATCGGCACGAGGGTGCGCAGGCGCGCGGCGCGCACGCGGTCGCCCGTTGCGTTCCACTGTTCGAGGCGGCGCTCGACCATCACGTTCGCCGTTTCCCACACGAGCACGGCGAACACGGCAGCCACCGCAATAGTCAGGATGGCCGAAGCCAGCCGGTTGCCCACGCCGCCCGACGTGAAGAAGCGCACGACGTGCACGCCCCAGACTTCGAGCAGCGCGATGACCGTCGCGACGCCGATCACCGTCTGCACGATGCGCCGGAGAATCGGGTAATAGCGGTAAGCATGGCGATGCGCAATGGACTTGCTGGCGAAGTCTTCTTCGTCGTTATCGCGGAAGAAGCGGCCAAGCGCGCCGAACGCGACGATGGCCGCAACGCGCGATGCGACGAGAACCAGCAGCGACACGCCGCCGAGATGAAACAGCGTGCTGTAGCCGTTCTGCACGCCGAGCGCCCACACGAACCAGAGCGCGATCACGAAGAAAATGGCGACGCCGGCCCAGACATCGGCCACCCAGCCGCCGAGGAGCGCCACGGAGCGATAGCCCGTCATGCGCTGGCGAATGCTTTCGCCCACGGTTCTGCGCGATTCAAAGATCACCCACGCGATCATCAGATGCACGACGAGCGTCACGACCTTGAGGATTGCGATCTGCGCGTCCGCCGAGAGACCGAGCGGCTCACAGCCATTGGCGACCGCGATCCCGACGCCCGCGACGACCACGATGCGCCGCAGCCAGCGATAGGTATAGATCGCGTACTCGTCGCGCATCTGGATCAGCCGCAAGCCGCGCGCAAGCGGCGCGACGAAAAAGCCGAAGCCGATCATGATGATCCGGCAGACCAGGTACACGTCGATCAACGCGCCGGCGACGTGCGCTTCGGTCGTGTTGTCGTCGATGAAAATGGACATCAGCACCGTGGCCGCGCCGATGAACGCGCCAAGCGGAATCAGGGTCAGCAGCCGATACAGCAGCGCGTTGGGCAGACGTCGCAGCAGAGTCCAGTGCAGCGCCGCGTGACGCTTGCCGCGCGCGGCGTCGGCCTTGCGCTCGGCAACGTGCTTCTGTACTTCATCGCCGGAACGCTGCGCGACGTCTTCAGCGCGCTCGGCCGCGCGCTGTTCGTGCACGAGCTCCGGCTCCGTCACTTCGGCATCCGCGACACCGCGCGCCGCGACTTTCTCTCGCGGCTTCCTCACCAGACGCGCGGCGAGATATTCGATCAGCAAGGCTGGCAGCAGCGACAACAGAACCGCCCACAGGACATGCGCGGTGAAGGCCCGCGCCTGCTCGCTCGCCAGCCGGTCGTGCCACCAGTACACGACCGAGCGGACGTTGAGCAGCGCAGCCGCCGAATGCCGCAGGCCCGTGCCGAAGTGCACGAGCCAGTTGCCGGCCTGACGCGATATCTGCGAGGCGAGTCCGTTCGCCTTCAGCGAGTTCGCGAGCACGCCCGACGCGCCCGATGCCGGAGCCGCGGCCGCCGCCGAAGCGGACTGCGCCGCGCTCGCGGGCGCGGCCAATGCGCCTGCCGCGGCGACAGCGCGCAGCGTATCGGCGACTTGCGCGCGGCGCTGCGGATCGTCGAGGACGGAGAGCGCATCGCGCGCCTGCTGCGGCGTCAGCGCGACGGCGGGCTGCGACGCGTGCTGCGCGGGCGCGGCGGCGTCGGCTTGTGTTGAAAGGATCGAGAGAATGCTCGATACGGCGACCAGATAGACAGCAAGAAGGAGTTTGCGCATGGGTCGGATGAAGATCACGAAATTTCGGGGACTCGATGCGGACGACGCGCACGACACGGATACAGGCGATGGCCCTCGTGACAGCGCGGCCCGAAGCGGCGCACGGGCTGCGGAACGAAGTCTGCTATCGCGCTGATGTTGAAACGACCGCAAAAAACATAATGATCGAGCGCTTGCAATACCGGGGTAAAGAAGGATGGCTGGAAGTGGTCGAGTGCGGCTCGATGGCTGATTTGCGCGGCCTGCGGCCGGCGCTGCTCGCTGCGTTGCTGTGTGTAGCACTTGGCGCACCCGCTCCGGTTTTCGCGTCGCAGAGCGTCATATCCGGCGGCGCGCGCGCGGCATCCAGTGCGCCCGCGGCGGCCCCGGACAGCGCCGCGCCTTTGCCGGAAATGGGCGTTAGGCAGGTTCCGGACCACGGCCGCACCGAACTGCCCGCAGCCCCCATCACGCCGCGCCCGCACTACGCACGGCCGCCCGCGCATCTGCCTTGATACGCTTCGTCAGGCCGCAGCGGCCGGCTTGCGTGCTTCGCGCGGCACGTCGGGCTCGAAGAACACCCAGCGCACTTGCGGAAAAGCCCGCTGCAAGTCTTCTTCGATGACGTTGATCGCGTCGATCATTGCGCGGCCGCTTGCATAATCGATCATCTCCGCCTGTACGGCGACGACGATATGCCGGCCCCATTGAAGCGTGATGAGGCTGATTATGCGCGTGACTTCCGGCCGTGTGCGCAGATGCGCGTCGATGGCCTTGCGCACTTCAGGGCTCGCGGATTCGCCGACGATCATCGACTTCACCTCGCGCGCAACGAGGAACGCGATCACCATGAGCAGTATGCCGACGCCGACGGAACCCGCTGCATCGTAGGCGGGATTGCCGGTAATCATCGTCAGAAGCACCGCTGCAAACGCGATGGCGAGGCCTGCGAGCGCCGCCACGTCCTCGCCCGCGACGACCAGCAACTCCGACTCGCGCGTCTCGCGGAACCATCGCCAAAGACCTTTATCCGGCGCGCCCTTGCGGATTTCGCGCATTGCGCCCGCGAGCGAAAACGCTTCGAGCACGACGGACACGCCGAGAATCACGAGCGCCACGATAGGATTCGACAACGGCTCGTGATGCATCAGCCGATGCGCGCCCTCGTACACCGAGAACGCGCCGCCCACGAAGAACAGCAACAGCGCGACTACCAGCGCGTAGAAGTAGACCTCACGCCCCGAGCCTAGCGGATGCAGCGCATTGGCCGGCGCCTGTGCGCGCTTCAGGCCGAGCAGCAACAGCAGTTGATTGCCGCAATCGGCGGTGGAGTGAATGGCTTCGGCGAACATCGAGCCGGAGCCCGTGAACGCCGCCGCCCCGAACTTGCACACGGCAATGCCGAAGTTCGCGGCGAGCGCGTAGAAGATGGCTTTCGGCGATTCTTCCTTCATGTCCACCTTGTCGGATAGTCGTTGATCGGTCTTGCGTTATTGCACTTCGACGCGGCGGCCCCCGTCCGTCATCTCGCCGATGACCGCTGCCTGCGCAAAGCCATCGGCGCGGAATATGGCGAGCACGTCGTCGACGGCCTCGGGCGCGCACGACACGAGCAGCCCGCCCGAGGTCTGCGGATCGGTGAGCAAGGCGCGGGCCGCCTCCAAGGATTGATTGAGCGATGCGGGAAGCGTCACATCCGCGCCATACGCGGCCCAATTGCGGCCGGAAGCGCCCGTGAAGACGCCTTCGCGCGCGAACGCCTCCACCTGCGGCAGCCACGGCAGGTCCGCATAGCGGATGCGCGCGGTCAGGCCCGCGCCGCGCGCGAGTTCGAGCGTGTGGCCGAGCAGGCCGAAGCCGGTCACATCGGTGAGCGCGTGGACGCCGTCGAGCTGCGCGAGGTCCGCGCCGGGGCGATTGAGCTTGGTCGTCGCGGCGATCATCGCGGCGTAGCCGGCCGCATCGAGTTTGTCCTTTTTGAGCGCCGCCGACAGCACGCCGACGCCGAGCGGCTTGCCGAGGATCAGCACGTCGCCGGGGCGCGCCGCCGCGTTGCGCTTCACACGCGACGGGTGCACGATGCCGAGCGCCGCGAGACCGTAGATGGGCTCGACCGAATCGATCGAATGGCCTCCGGCCACCGGAATGCCCGCCTCCGCGCACACGGACTCGCCGCCCTTGAGAACCTGCGCGATCACGTCGTGCGGCAGCACGTTGATCGGCATGCCGACGAGCGCGAGCGCGAGGATCGGCTTGCCGCCCATCGCATAGACGTCGGAGAGCGCGTTGGTCGCGGCGATACGCCCGAAGTCGAATGGATCGTCCACGATGGGCATGAAGAAGTCCGTCGTCGCGACAATGGCTTGCTCGTCGTTAAGTTTGTAGACGGCGGCGTCGTCGGCGGTGTCGTTGCCGACGAGAAGATCCGGAAACGCGGGCAGCGGCGTGCTGCGCTTCAGCAGGTCCGCGAGCAGGCCGGGCGCGATCTTACAGCCGCAGCCGCCGCCATGCGAAAGGCTCGTGAGGCGCGGGGCGTTCGTGTGTGTGGTGTCGGTCATCGTTTGGGTCACGCAGGAAGTCGGTCGGTCAAACCGCATTATCGCCGCTTGCGCGCAGGGGCGCCTTTCACACGGTTCGTTTGAAGAGGCCCGGATAGTCGAGCACGAGGCCGTCTTCATCGACAGTGATCTCGGATGTGAAGCCCGTGTCCAGGCCTTCGAAGCGATAGCGGCGGTAGGCTTCGAGGCACGTATAAGCCTGTTCGACAACGCTCACGGTCATCTCGGGAACGCGCACATACACGACGCGTATCACGCGCCGCTCGCCGGGTTGCAGTTGCAGGCGGCGTATCGGCAAGGTGTTGGTGAACGGCGTCGCGGTGATATCCACGTCGATGCAGCCGCGCAGCGCGTCTTGCGGCGTGCCGCCCGCCGCGGTCCACACGTGTGCGCCGCCGTCCTTGCCGTCCGTGCGTTCGAGCTCGATGGCCGCGCCGCCCGCAAGTTTCAGCGCGAGCCGCGTGACCTGCCAGCGCGTATCGCATTCGATGCGATACATAATGCCGAAGGCTCCTGCATCGCTCTCGCCCGCGACGATGCTTTCCACCACCAAGCCATCGGAGCGCGCATCGAGCATGAGATGCTCGAGCCCTGTTCCGTCCTGCTGCGACCATCGCACGGTCTGCATGCGCACCTCGGCTGCGGTTATCGGCATGAAAGCCGACGTTCGCGACAGGATACAACGCGCCGCGACGCTTTCGATCCGCATTCGAAATGCGCGATACGCTCGACGGATAAAAAGATCGCACGGTATACTTCCCGTCATCTCGAAGATGCGTGCGCGCCGGATACTGATTTGCGCTCGTGTTTCCCGTCTTGTTTCTCGCTCTTCGTCAACGTCATCGCATGAAAACCTCGTTCGCTCCCGCGCTGTGCGCGCTTCTGCTTTCGGCGTCGCTGTTTCCGATCGTTCAGGCGCAAGAAACGCCCGACCCGTTGAAAGACTATTCGTATCTCACGCGGCTGCATGTGCCGGACGCCGTCGTGCAATGCGTCGCGGCCTTCGATCGCTGGGTGGAAGACGCGCCGAAATACGATTCGCTGATCGTGCCCGACCGCCGCGTGCTGTCCGCGAAAATCGACGACGACACGCCGATCTTCAGCCCGGGCAATCCTGTTCCGGTCGACAAGATCATCATGATGCGCGCGTTCGCCAAGGCGCGCGGCAAGGCGCAATGGATGCGCGTCGATAGCCGCTGCGGCGTGCGCGATGGGCAGGTGGTCGGCGTATCGCTGACGCCGAACATGAAGCCGACGATCGTCCGTTGAAGCCGGCGATCATCACGCGTTCATAAGCCTGCTTCGTAAATATTTCACGCTACACGTTTGCTTACAAAGGAACACGGCTTGTCATTTTGCTAACGGATAAATTGGTTTCCACGGATTCACACGGAGAAACCCATGAAGAAGTTAGCGATTCTTGCGGTACTGAGCGTGTTGCTGGGAAGCACGCTGTCGGGCTGCATCATCGTGCCGGGTGACGGTGGTTATCACCATCACCACGACTACTACCGCTAAGTACCGACACGCCGGGACCATTCGAATAACTCGAAGGAGCAAACCATGTTCAACAAGACGAAGGAGAGCCTGCTGATCGCTTCCCTTGCAACTTCACTGGGCCTGGGCCTCGTGAACGTCGCATCCGCCGATGTCCATCATGAACCGCATCACACCGTGAGGACGGGCTGGCATGGCGACCGGTACTGGGACGGGCATCGCTACTGGGCGCGCACCGACTGGGAGCGGCATCATCCGTCGCATCCCGCCCCGCACCGGTACTGATCGAAACGGTATCGCGCAATGAAGAAAGCCGCAGCGTGCTTTGTCGCTGCGGCTTTTTATTGTCGAGAGTGCGCTACCAGTTCTTAGGATCGCCGCCGAGTTCCTTGCACGTGTCATAGGCGATGGCTTGCAGCTTCGCCTGCCCGATCTGTCCTGACAGCGCATAGCCGACGCGATCCGATGCCCAGTAGTACGTGGTGCGCGGACCGTCACGCAGCGTTCGCACTCTGGCGTCGTTGCGGCTGACCGTCGTCATGTAGAGCGTGAGGCGTTCGCCGGCCGCATTCTGATACATGAACTGCGCCGCCGGTCCTTCCTCGCCCGGCAGCAGACGCCCGCCGACGAGATCGAAGCCATATTCCGCTAGCGACGGAATGGTGAGCGTCCTGTTCAGTCGTTTCGACAACCAGCTCACCAGATGATCGTGCTGCGACGCCGCCACCTCCACTGCGTGCCGTTGCTCCGGCGCATACACCGCATACGCAATATCGGCGCGCTCCGCGAAGCGCGGACGCGGCTCGCCGAGCGCCGGCAGCAGCATGTGCAACAGAAACCCGCACGCCACGCCGACGACGAGAAAGCACGCCGCCAGCAGATAGCGCTCTCGCGCGCGCGGCCGCATGACGACGATCTGCGGCTCCGCCTCATCGGCCGCGAATAGCGCGCGCAACGCGTTGTCCTGCGCGCGATACGCCGCGACCGTCGCCTCGCTGGCGGCATCGGTCGCGATGCGCTCGGTGGTGGCGTCGCGCTCATCGCCGGTAAGCTCGCCGTCGATATAAGCGCTGAGCGCCTGCAACTCGCGCTCGCTGCGGTCCGATGGTCGGTCCTGTTGCGTCATGATCGGCTTACCATTTTCAGAGACGACGCACGGCGCCCCTCGTCTTCGCCCAGCAGAACCCGCATATGCTCCCGCGCCCGCGAAAGGCGCGACATGACGGTTCCAGTCGGCACGTTCAGCACCTGCGAGGCCTCCTGATAGCTCATTTCCTCGACGCATACGAGCAGCATCACTTCGCGCTGCTCGACCGGCAGGCAGTACAGCGCGCGCTGGACGTCGCGCAGCACGAGCCCGTCGACTTCCCCGCGCGGCGCGGCCATGTGTCGCCAGGGCGCGATTTCGTCGTCGACGGCGATATCGCGCCGGCCGCGCAACTGATCGATATAGATGTTGCGCATGATCGTGAAAAGCCACGCGCGCAGGTTCGTGCCGGAACGAAACGCGCTCGCGCGATTGAGTGCGCGCTCGGTTGCGTCCTGCACGAGATCGTCGGCCCAGGCGCGATCGCCCGTCAGTGCGCGCGCATAGCGGCGCAACTGCGGAAGATGCGCGAGAAGATCGCTTTCGAAGGTCAACGGCGTGGCTTGGCGATGCCGGAATGACTCAGGGTTTGACCACGTGCCACACGTCGCGGAAGTTGTCGCCGTTCTTGTCGCCGGGCTTCTTGTCCTTGGCGAAGCGGTAGACGCGCTTGCCGTCGTGCGCCCACTGCTTGCCGCCGTCGGCCTGCTCCATCGTCCATTCGCCGCCAGGCTGGTCCGAGCCGCTCGCCATCGCAGCCGGCCACGCCTGCGCGCAGCCGCCGGTGCAGGCGCTCGGGCCGCCTTTCGTGTCCTTGTCGAAGGTGTAGAGCGTCATGCCGTTTTCATCCACGTACATGCCGTTCGCTTCCTTCGGCGCGGCGGCATACGCGGACGTCGCCATGCAGACAACGGCGCTCGCCGCGCTAACGGCCATCAAAATGCGCTTGTTCATTTCATCTTCCTCTTTGTGGACCAACGTAGAAGTATCCGCAGAACGTTCGGGAGCGCTGCGGTATTCCGCGGACGATGAAATAAATCGATGCGGCAGCGCCGTCGCATCGCCACTCATCCATAGCGTGTCGCCGGTCTCGCGCGGGCTCAGGCGCCGGCGGCCGCGGCATCGCGCCAGCGCCGAGTGTCGCGCAATGGCGGCGCGCCGAAGAGCCGGCTGTACTCGCGGCTGAATTGCGACGCGCTCTCGTAGCCCACGCGATGCGCCGCCGTCGCGGCATCCGCGATATCGAGCAGCATGAGCCGCCGCGCTTCCTGCAGGCGCAATTGCTTCTGATACTGCAACGGGCTCATCGCCGTCACCGCCTTGAAGTGATGATGCAGCGACGACACGCTCATATGCACGTCTTTCGCGATGTCCTCGACCCGCAGCGGCTGATCGAAATTCTGGCGCAGCAGCGCGATGGCCTTCGCGATGCGCTGCGTCTGGCTGTCCTGCAGCGCAATCTGGCGCAGGCGCGCGCCGGAGCCGTTCATCAGCAGCCGATAGAGAATCTCGCGCTTCACGAGCGGCGCGACGATCGGCACGTCTTCCGGCGTGTCGATGAGGCGCAGCAGTCGCAGCACGGCGTCGAGCATCGACGTGCCGAGCCGGTTCACATACAGGCCGCGCGAGGCATCGGTCTGCGTCGCGGGCGGCAGATTCTGGTCCTGAATTAGCGACGTGATTTCGTCGACGTCGAGATCGAGCCGCATGCCGAGATACGGCTCCGTTTCGCTCGCCACCGTCACCTGGCCGATCACCGGCAGATCGACGGACGAGACGAGGTAGTGCATCGGATCGTAGACGTAGACGTCGTCGCCGACCATCACACGCTTGCCGCCCTGCGCGATCAGCGCGAGAGCGGGCGTCTGGATGCCCGGCTTCGGCCCGCCCGGATTCATGATCCGATGCAGGAAAACGCCCGGCACGGGCGTCTCCACCGAGCCTTCGCAGCCTGCGGTGAAACGGTCGAGCAACGAGACGAGATCGAGGCGCGCCTGATCGAGCACGGCGTCGAGGACGGGCCCTCGTGCTTCGTGGGAGTAATCGCGGGTGTCTTTGCCGGCCAGGCCGGGCATATCGTTCAGCGCCATGGTTTCCGGAAGGATTCGAGCGTGGAAGGGGTGGAGATAGCTTACTCGGGCGGAGGCGATCCTGCTCGCGCACCGCACCCGCGTTTGCAGGAAAAGGCAATCATTCGACAGGATCAGGCTATGAACGCATCGCGTTGCCGGACGATACTGCAATGCCAGCGCGGAAACGCAGGTTGCATGACAAGCGTTGTTCCGCGCTCAACCTTCCATCGGGAGCAACCATGCGCTACAGGAAATTCGGCAATACGGGCATTTTCGTTTCGGAACTGTGCCTCGGCACGATGACATTCGGCGGCGGTGGCGGCGGCATCTGGGACAACATCGGCCAGTTGCAGCAGGCGGACGCCGACAAGCTCGTCGGCCGCTCGCTCGACGCAGGCATCAATTTCATTGATACCGCCGATGTCTACGCCGACGGCCAGTCGGAAGTCATCACGGGACGGGCGCTGAAGAATCTGAAGGTGCCGCGCGAAAACGTCGTCGTCGCGACGAAGATTCTCGGCGAAGCGGGCACGAAGAGCGTCAATTCGCGCGGGGCGTCGCGGTTTCACATCATAGATGGCGTGAAGGCGAGCCTGAAGCGCCTGCAACTGGACCATGTCGACCTGTATCAGATCCACGGCTTCGATCCGGCCACGCCGATGGAAGAAACGCTGCGCGCGCTCGATACGCTCGTGCAGCACGGCCACGTGCGCTACATCGGTGTCTCGAACTGGGCCGCATGGCAGATCATGAAGGCGCTCGGCATTTCGGAGCGGCTCGGCCTCGCGCGCTTCGAGTCGTTGCAGGCGTATTACACGATCGCCGGGCGCGATCTGGAGCGCGAACTCGTGCCGCTGCTACAGAACGAAAACGTCGGCCTGATGGTGTGGAGTCCGCTTGCGGGCGGACTGCTCTCGGGCAAGTACACGCGCGAAGGCGGCAAGGAAGAAGGCAGCCGCCGCACCAAGTTCGATTTTCCGCCGGTGAATACGGAGCGCGCGTATGACTGCATCGACGTGATGCGCCGCATTGGCGAGGCGAAAGGCGTGTCCGTCGCGCAGATCGCGCTCGCGTGGCTGCTGCATCAGAAGGTCGTGACGAGCGTGATCGTCGGCGCAAAGCGCGTCGAGCAACTCGACGACAACATCGCGGCGACGAATGTGAAGCTCAGTGTCGACGAACTGGCCGCGCTCGACGAAGTGAGCCAGTTGCCGTCCGAATATCCCGGCTGGATGCTCACGCGTCAGGGCGAATACCGCCGCAACCAACTGAACGAAGCGAAGGAAGCGGCGGGCGAATAACGCGCGCGCAACGCGACGGCGGGCCGCTCAGATGATCGGCTTGCCGCCCGTTACCGCGATGGTCGCGCCCGAGATGTAGCTGCCTTCGTCGGAGGCGAGCATCACGTAGGCGGGTGCGAGCTCGGCCGGCTGGCCGGGGCGCTTCATCGGCACTTGCGAGCCGAAGTTCTTGACCTTCTCCGATGGCATCGTGGACGGAATAAGCGGCGTCCAGATCGGTCCCGGCGCCACGCAATTCACGCGGATGCCGCGCTCGGCGAGCAGTTGCGCGAGTCCACCGGTGAAATTCTGGATCGCGCCCTTCGTGCTTGCATAGGCGATCAGGCCGGGATTCGGTGAGTCCGCGTTCACCGAGGTCGTGTTGACGATGGCCCCGCCTTCCTTCATATGTTCGAGCGCCGCCTTGGTAATGCGGAACATCGCGCCGATGTTGGTCGAATAGGTCTTGTCCCATTCGTCGTCGCTGATTTCCTCGAGGCTGTCGTAGGTCATCTGATACGCCGCGTTGTTCACGAGCACGTCGATGCGCCCGAACGCGTCGGCGGTCTTCGCGACGAGATCGCGGCAGTGCTGGCGGTCCGTGATATCGCCCGGCAACAGCAGCGCCTTGCGCCCTGCTTCCTCGACCCAGCGCGCGGTTTCCTTCGCGTCGTCGTGTTCGTCCAGATAGGCGATGGCGACGTCCGCTCCTTCGCGCGCAAAGGCAATCGCCACCGCGCGCCCGATGCCGCTATCCGCGCCCGTGATGAGCGCCGCCTTGCCGGCGAGCCTGCCACTGCCTTTGTAAGTCTGTTCACCGTGATCGGGCTTTGGGTCCATCGGTGCCGTGAGACCCGGCGTGCGTTCCTGCGGCTGATCGGCGAAAGGGGGCTTGGGGTAGTTGCTTGCGTCCATGTCGTGTCCTCGTTGATTGGGGAGTCGGGATATACCCGTAGTCAGCAAGCACCGGACCCGATTTTCAGCGCTTTTAGGCCCTCTATTTCGATAGGCGATACGCGCTATCGGCGGTATCGCGTTGCGGCATATGGGCGCGACGCAGACACTGTACGCACAACATCACGACGCAACGGAGACACTCATGCGTACTCAAGTCGGCATTGTCGGCGCGGGCCCGGCCGGGCTTCTGCTCTCCCATCTGCTTCATCTTCGCGGCATCGAATCCGTCGTCCTGGAAGTGCGTAGTCAGGACGCCATCGAATCGACGATTCGCGCGGGTGTGCTTGAACAGGGCACGATGGACCTGCTCAACGAAGCGGGACTCGGCGCGCGCATGCAGGCGGAAGGCGCGCTGCATCACGGCTTCGAACTCGCGTTCGAAGGCCAGCGGCGGCGCATTGCGCTGACCGAGCTCACCGGCCATTCCATCACGGTGTATGCGCAGCACGAGGTCATCAAGGATCTGGTCGCGGCGCGCATCGCGGCGAACGGCGCGCTGAAGTTCAACGTGTCCGACGTTTCGCTGCACGACTTCGCCGACAACAGCGACCGCAAGCCGCGCATCAAATACCGGCATGAGGGCCGTGATGAAGAGCTGGAGTGCGACTTCATCATCGGCTGCGACGGCTCGCAGGGCGTCTCGCGCAAGTGCATTCCGGAGACCGTGCGGCAGGATTACCAGCGGGTGTATCCGTTCGGCTGGTTCGGCATTCTGGTTGAAGCGCCGCCCTCTTCCGACGAACTGATTTACGCGCGGCACGACCGCGGCTTCGCGCTCATCAGCACCCGCTCGCCGGGCGTGCAACGCATGTACTTCCAGTGTGATCCGAAGGACTCCGTCGATACCTGGTCCGACGACCGCATCTGGGCCGAACTGCATGCACGCGTCGATACGGCAGACGGCTGGCAAATTACCGAAGGGCGCATTTTCCAGAAGAACATTGTCGGCATGCGCAGCTTTGTTTCCACGCCGATGCAGTCGGGCAAGCTCTTCCTCGCCGGCGACGCGGCGCACATCGTTCCTCCGACCGGCGCGAAGGGAATGAATCTCGCGGTATCGGACGTGCGCGTGCTGACGGCGGCGCTCGCCGGCTTCTACAAAGATGGCGACGCCGGCAACCTCGCGCGATACACCGAGACGGCGCTCAAGCGCGTGTGGCGCGCCGAGCACTTCTCGTGGTGGATGACGCGTATGCTGCACAAGCTCGACGACACGTCGCCGTTCGAGCAGCAGCTGCAAGTGGCCGAACTGGAGCACGTGACGACGTCGCGAGCGGCGGCGACGGCGCTCGCGGAGAACTATGTGGGAAGCGTGGCGGTTTGACGGTTGGGGTTCCCGCCGCTTGCATTCAAGAGGTGCATTACGGGCGGCGGCGCCGCCCGTCTCTCACACGCTCAAAGCACCGCCACGACCCGCGCATCTCCTTCCACCGACGGCACCACTTGCCCGCCCACGCGACGGAACGTGATCGTCACGTTCGTTTCTCCCATGCGGAGGTCGCCAATTTCCAGCCAGTCGATGCCTTCTGGCAACCGCGGCCGGTCGACGCGAATCTCGCCGTTGGCCGCGTCGATCGTGACACCCAGACACGCTTCCAGAATCATGAACGGCGCGCCCGCCGCCCAGGCCTGCGGCAAACACGCGACCGGATAAGCGATTGGCCTTTCACCGCGCTGCCGCGTGAAGCCGCAAAAGAGTTCAGGCAGACGCATGTCGAACGTGACGGCCGCTTCGAACAACGATTGCAGCAAGCGAACCGCCGCCCCTCGCTCGCCGTAGCGCGCCAGCCCGCGCGCGCAGAGCGCGGTGTCGTGCGGCCACACCGAGCCGTTGTGATACGACATCGGATTGAAGCGCGGCTGCCCGGCCGCGAGCGTGCGCACGCCCCAGCCGGTGTGGAACAACGCCGATTCGAGCTGTCGTGCGACGGCCTCGCCGCGCTTGCGGTCCACCAGATCGAAAGCAAGAAGGTGCCCGGCATTGGAGGACAACACACGGCACAGTTCGCTGCGCCCGTCGAGCGCAATGCCGTAGAAGTCCATCTCCGGCATCCAGTACAGCGCCTCGACGCGCTCCCGTATGTGCTCGGCACGCCGCTCCGATTCCACCGCACGCTCGTTCTCGCCGCGTGCCCGGGCAAGTCGCGCCATGGTCGAGAATGCCGTCGACGCGTACGCCTGCACTTCCACGAGTGAAATTGGCCCGATAGGAAACTGACCGTCCGCATGGAAGACAGAATCATGGCTGTCCTTCCAGCCCTGATTAGCGAGACCATATTCCGTGGCCCGCTGATAGTGCAGCAGGCCATGCGGGTTTTTGTCGCAATGACGCGCGACCCAGTCGGCCGCGAGCTGAAGAGCCGGCCAGATTTCGTCTATGAGCGCGTTGTCGCCCGTCCGTTCTGCATATGCGCCCGCGAGCACGATGAAAAGCGGCGTGCTGTCGACGCCACCGTAGTACAGCGCGAACGGCACTTCGCCGGTAGCCGCCATTTCGCTCTTGCGCGTCTCGTGCATGATCTTGCCGATCTCGGCGTCGCGGAACGCCGAATCCTCGCGCGCCTGATTTGCGGCCAGAAAGCGCAGCACGCCGCGCGCAAGCGTCGGATGCAGCCACAGCATCTGCAACGACGTGATGATCGCGTCGCGCCCGAACGGCGTCGAGAACCACGGGATGCCGGCGTACGGATAAGGGCCGGTTTCCAGATCGGTGGTCAGCAGGCCCAGGTCGGCGAGCGAGCGGTCGATCCACTCGCTGAAAAGCGGATTACTCGAGCGCACGCGCGCGCTCGCTCGACGCTTGTCGCGCATGCGGCGGTGGGCGTCGACAAGCGCATCGCGGATAGCCGGTCGCCCCGATTCGGGCGCGCATTCGGCGGCTTCCGCGGCGTTGCGCTTGCTTTCGTCGCTCGCGTCGCTCAGGGCGTGCGTAATCGCCGTCACCGACAGGTAAATGGATATTGCGGTTTCGGACTGAATGTGGAGCGCGTAGTCGGCGCGGGTTGGCGAGAGGGCGTCCGGGGCGGGCGTGAACTGGATGCGCGCGGTGCGCTCCACCTCGTCCAGACCGACATAGCGCAGCACGACTTCCCCATTTTCGACGGCAGGCGGCCGCAACGTGCCGCGCCTCGGGCGCTTGGTGCCGCGCACTTCGAACATATCGAGGAAGTCGGCGGCGAAGGAGATGGAAAGCGGCACCGTGGATGGCTCCGTGCCGTAGTTCGTCAGCACGATGCTCTCGTGCAGCACGTGCCCGGACAGCACGCGCTTGCGCTCGACGTGGATCACGCCCTCCGGCGTTCGCGCCCCGCCGATGGGCGGCAGCGGGCGGTTCGTCAGGTGCGCGGTGAACACGGCGTTGTCGCTGGAGACACTCCCCGACAGCAGCGAGGGCGCCCGGCCGCCGAAGGTCAGCACGAGCTCGGACAGCACCCGCGTGTCGTTGACGAACAAGCCGTCGTCGCCGCCGCGCATATCGCCATTTGCATCGTAGACGGCGAACGTGTTGCCCGACTTGAGCACGAATTGCCGTTCGCTCGGCATGCTGGCACGCTCAGTGGGAATGAACGCCTCGTCTGTCCCGGACAACTGTTGTTGCTGCTGCTGTTGCTGCTGCTGCTGTTCCGTCGGGGCTTGCGTCTGTTGCTTCGTATCCATTGCACCTTCCTGAAAGTAACGTGAAAGGGCGCCTGTCGGCGCTTGTTTAGCAGACGTTGCACTGCGATGGCGTCCGTGCCGCCCCTGCTGGCGGCGGGTCGTGCATGACCTTCGTGCAGCAGGTGGGTCGCTTACCGGCTATCATCGACGGTTTTTCGACCCTCCTACGCCTGACCGGTTCTCCCGCGCGCATGTCATTTCCGCATATCGACTTACTTTATTCCGCTTCCGGGCTCGCGGTCGGCTTCCTGGTCGGCCTGACGGGCGTTGGCGGCGGCTCGCTGATGACCCCGCTGCTGGTGCTCCTGTTCGGCATTCATCCCGCCACCGCGGTTGGCACCGACCTGCTCTATGCCGCAGCCACCAAGACTGCCGGAACGCTCGTACACGGTCTGAAAGGTTCGGTCGACTGGCGCATTACCCGGCGACTCGCGGCAGGCAGCGTGCCCGCCGCGATCATCACCCTCTATTTTCTGCATGAACACGGCATCACCTCGCCCGCCACGGCGCGGCTGATTCAGTTGATTCTCGGTACCGCCCTGCTGATTACCGCCATTTCGCTCTTGTTCCGTCCGCAACTCGCGCGCCTTGCCTACCGGAAGGGACACAGCCGGCCCGAGCAACCCATGCGCACGGCTGCCTGGACCGTGCTGACCGGCGCGATCCTCGGCGTGCTCGTTTCGATGAGTTCCGTCGGTGCGGGCGCAATTGGCGTGACGGTGCTCTTGCTGCTCTATCCGCGTCTCGCGACGGTGCGAATCGTGGGATCGGACGTCGCGCACGCGGTTCCGCTCACGCTGATTGCCGGCGCGGGCCACTGGATGCTGGGCTCTGTCGACTGGTCGCTGTTGCTTTCGCTCCTCGTGGGCTCGATTCCGGGCATTGTCATAGGCAGCAATCTGTCGTCCAAGGCGCCTGAAGCGTTGCTGCGCCACTTGCTCGCCGCAACTCTGGCTCTCGTCGGAGCAAAGCTTGTGTTCAGTTGATGTTAGTCACGCGGCCCTGCGGTTTCCAGTCGGCTGAAAGACATAGGCAAAATCACGTGGTTTCGTTTTTTTGCTTATGCCGTTTGGCCGGGTTTTCCGCAGCGGCCCTATGCGGCATCATGCGCTGTCAGTCGGGCCGGCGCGCAAGGGCAGTTGAGGCGCGAGGCTCCCCCTAGACGCGTGTAACCGGCGCGTCATCTTTTAGCGTCGAACATGCAGCGCGCGAGCCGGCGAGTGCATCTCACGAGGAGTCACGCGATGAAAGAGAACGAACAGCCGCAGCACGAGCTTCCTTCCAGCAACGACTCCCCTGCGGATCCCGCCCGGCGGCGCCTGCTCGCAGCCGGCGTCGGTCTTGCCGGCCTGTCGCTCGGCGGATGCAATCTCTTCGAGCAGAAACCCTCCACGCCGAAGACGGCGGCCGATATCTCCCTGGACCGCACGTTAGCGGCGCAGGTCCGGCAGATCATCGTCATTTACGCCGAGAACCGCAGCTTTACCAATCTCTACGGGGACTATCCGGGCGTGCAATATCTGCTCGCGGCCGTGCCCGCTTCGCAATACATGCAGCTCGACCGCGACGGCACCACGCCCATGCCCACGCTGCCAAAAATCTGGGGCGGCCTCGTGCCGCAGGCGCAGGACGTGGACGGCAAGCGGTATGCGATCGCCGAGCATCAGATCGAAGGCCTTCGCAACCGGCCGTTCCGCCTCATGGATGCGCAAGGCGAGCCGCTTCCGAACAGTGTCGTCACGCGCGATCTGGTGCACCGGTTCTACCAGAATCAGATGCAGATCAACGCCGGGCGCAACAATCAGTTCGCGGCCTGGGGCGACTCGGGTGGCCTCGTGATGGGACACTACAAGAACTCGCCGGATACGTTCAGGCTCTGGGGCCTCGCGCAGGAATACGCGCTCTGCGACAACTTCTTCATGTCCGCATTCGGCGGTTCCTGGCTGAACCACATCTTCCTGATTTCGGCACAAGCACCGTTTTATGACGATGCGGCCAACGGTCCGGCGGCGAAGCTGCTGGCTGTCGTCGATGGCGACGATCCCACCGGCGCGCGTTTGAAGCTCGCGCCAGATTCGCCGAAGTCCGCGCTGGAGGGCCCGCCGAAGTTCGTCCGCGACGGCGCGCTCACCGCCGACGGCTTCGCGGTCAACACCATGTTCCCGCCCTTTCAGCCGAGCAACGTCAAGCCCGCGCCCGGCGGCGACCCGCGTTTCGCCGATACGTCGAACGCGCTCGTGTTGCCGCCGCAAAGTTACGCGACCATCGGCGACCGCCTTTCGGACAGGGGCGTCGACTGGGCGTGGTACAGCGGGGCATGGCAATACGCGCTCGATCACCGCGACACCGGCGCCGTGCCCGACTTCCAATACCATCACCAGCCGTTCAACTATTTTCGCAACTACGCGCCGGGCACGGCCGCGCGGGAGCGGCATTTGCGCGACGCCGGAGTAGGCGACGATGCATCCACGAACAAGCTGCTCGCCGACATTGACGCCGGCCGTCTGCCGGCCGTCACGTTCTACAAGCCGCAGGGCAACCTCAACATGCACGCAGGCTACGCGGACGTGGCCTCGGGCGACCGCCACATCTCGAACGTGATCGAACATATCCGGCGCGGGCCGCAGTGGGAGAACACGGTCGTGATCGTGACCGTCGACGAAAACGGCGGCTGGTGGGATCACGTTGCGCCGCCCAAGGGCGACCGCTGGGGCCCAGGGTCGCGCATTCCCGCGCTCGTCATTTCGCCGTTCGCGAACAAGGGTTACGTCGACCACACCGTCTACGACACCAATTCGATCCTGCGCTTCATCTCGCGCGTGCATGATCTCGCGCCGCTCGACGGCGTGGCCGCGCGGGACCGGGCGTTCGCGGCGAACGGCGAAGCGCCGCTCGGCGATCTGACGAACTCTCTCGATCTGGCCTAGGCGGGTTGCGCTGCAGCCGGGGCCGGTTCGACCCATGCGCGCGCGGCAATTTCGAGCAGATAGCCGTAATGCAATGCGCCGACCGGCACGACAGCGCGTGCCGGCTTCCATGCGCCGAAGTGGCGCGCGTAGATTTCGTTGAACGCCTTCCAATGCTCGACGCCGACAAGATAAACCGTCACTTCGACGCAATCCGCGAGGCCCGCGCCCGCCGCTTCGAGGACAGTTCGCAGATTGAGCAGAGTCTGTTCGGCCTGCGCTTCGAACGGCAGGTCTCCCGTATGCGAGCCGTCGGCGCGCATCGGCAACTGCCCCGAGACGCAGATCAGATTACCCGCGCGCGTCGCGTGACTGTAGTGGCCCGCAGGAACCGGCAAACCGGGGGCGTTGATAGCTTCGATGGGTGGCATCGGCGAATCCTGGTTAGAGAGACTGAGTGGGGCAAACGGCCGCGTCAAAGCGCCAGCCTGGTCGCGAGGAAATCGAGAAATGCGCGCGCGCGGGCCGCCATCGACTCGCTCTGGTAGTAGACCGCGCTGATCGGCTGGCGAACGTCCTTCAGCGCGTCGTCCAGTATCGGGCGCAGCCGGCCGGCGCGGACGTCGGCGGCGGTCATGAATTCGGCGAGACACGCGACGCCTCCGCCCTGGAGCGCGAGTTGCCGGATGGTTTCCCCGCTCGACGCCGAGACCGTCGGCTTGATGGTGACGAAGCCGGCGTCACGGCCGCCGCGTCCGTCGCGCAACGGCCAGTCGTTCAGGCTTTCCGGCGCGGTAAAGCCGATAAGCCGCGCGCGCATCAGTTCATCCAGGTCGCGCGGCTCGCCGTGCTCCGCAAGATACGCTGGGCTCGCGAGCACGCGCAATCGGCTGCTGCCGAGCGTGCGCGCGTGCAGCGTGGAGTCCTGCAGCGCGCCGATGCGAATCGCGATATCGACCCGCTGCTCCAGCAGATCGACGATGCGTTCGTTGCTCGTCAGTTCCAGTGAGATGTCGGGATACAGCGCAGCAAACGCCGTCACGTGCGGCACGACGCAATGAAGCATGAACGGCGACGCCGCATCCACGCGCAAGCGCCCAGCGGGACGCTCGCGGCGTCGAGAAATCGCTTCTTCGGCGTCGTCCATCGCGACGAGGATCGCGCGGGCGCGGGTGAGGAAGAGTTCGCCCTCTTCCGTGAGGTGCAGGCGGCGCGTCGTACGGCGGACGAGCGCTGCGGCCAGCTTCTTTTCGAGGCGCGTGAGCGTGCGGCTCACGCCCGAGACGGTTTGCTGAAGCGCTTCGGCCGCGGCCGTCATTGAGCCACTGTCGATGACGGTCACGAAGACGAGCAATTCGTCGGTGTTGGTCTTCATGGGGCACGTCAATTATTGATTCGAAGTCAAGGATCTTTTGAGATTACCACCGTTTTTGCGAATGTCGAAGCGGGCCATACTCTGCGCACTGATTATTTTCTGGAGCAAGACGTGAATATTTTCATCACAGGTGCGGGCGGTTTTATTGGTGGTTCGATTGCAGCAGGCCTCGCGCGTGACGGGCATCGCGTGCGCGGTCTGATTCGGCGCGCAGAGCAGAGCAATGCGCTCATGCGCGCGGGCATCGAACCGGTCGTCGGCAGTCTGGACGACACCGCCCTGCTCGCTGCCGAAGCACGCGCGGCTGACGCGGTCATCAACGCGGCGAGCAGCGACCATCGCGGCGCGGTCGAAGCATTGACCGGCGCGCTGGAAGGTTCGAACAAGCCGTTCCTGCACACGAGCGGATCGAGCATCGTCGGCGATGCATCGGGCGGCGAGGCATCGAATTCAATCTTCACGGAAGACAATCTGCCGGAGCCGACCGCCGACAAAGCACCGCGCGTAGCCATCGACAATCTCGTTCTGGATGCGGCCAAACGGGGCGTGCGCTCCGCCGTGCTCTGCAACACGCTCATCTACGGCCACGGCGCAATTTCGGACGCGGCGAGCGTGCAGTTGCCGCGTCTTGAGCGTCAGGCGAAGAAGACTGGCGTGGTCCGGCACGTCGGGCGCGGCCTCAATATCTGGTCGAATGTTCACATTGACGACGTGGTAGACGCCTATCGACGCGCGCTCGACAAGTCGCCGGCGGGCACGTTTTACTTCATCGAAAGTGGCGAAGCGCAGTTCCGCGACATGACGACAGCAATGGCGAAGGCGCTCCGCCTGCGCGGTCCCGAAGATTGGCCGCTCGAACAGGCCATTGAGGAATGGGGGTACGAAATGGCGTCGTATGGCCTCGGCTCGAATAGCCGCGTGCGCGGCGAGCGCGTTCGTACGCTGCTTGGCTGGGAGCCGAAGCGCACGTCGGTCATCGAGTGGATCAAAAAGGAAATGGTGAGCTGATCCTGCGCCGCGCGGCCGAAAGTGGTATGACCAATTTTCGGCCGCGCGACGGCGTCTGTACTTATTTCAGCGCGTTCGCGAACTGCTCGATGTCCGCTTCCGGCATCCCCGACTTCTGCGCCGATTCGCGGATCTGCTTCCAGGTTGTCGGATCAATCGCCACGCCGTTCGCTCCGCGTTCCGCGCGCCGCGCAATTTCGGGCTCGCCGGGCGCGTAGATGGCGTCGATGCCCTCGGCGCGCGGCGACGCTTTCATCCATTCCAGGAACGCTTCGGTTTCGGCCTGAGCAGCCGGCGCGTCGAAGGCGTTGGGATCGAGAATCACCGAGGTCATGCAGTTCATGATCGCGCTCGATTTCTCCAGCGTGCTCTCGTGCGTCGTGTAGCCGCCCGACAGCGCGCCACCGAAAATCTCGCACAGCGCGGCGAGGCCGGAGCCCTTGTGCAGCCCGAAGGCCGTCAGCGAGCCGAACGGCTCCTCGTGCATCACTTTCGGTTCGACGGTCGGCCGGCCTTCGTGGTCGAGCAGCATGCCCGGCGCAACTTGCACGCCCTTGTTGTACGCGACGCGCGTCTTCCCGTAAGCGATCCCGGCCGTGGCGAAATCCAGCACCAGCGGGTCTTTGCCGTCACGCGGATAGCCGGCGCAAAAGGGATTCGTGCCGAAGCGCCGGTCGATGCCGCCGAACGGCGCGACGAGCGGATCGCCCGCCACGTTCACGAAGTGGAACGACACGAGCCCGGCTTTCGCGCACTGCTCGGCCCAATGGCCGATGCGCCCGATGTGATGCGCGTTGCGCAAACCGACCGCGCACACGCCGAATTTCTTCGCGCGCTCGATGCCGTGTTCCATCGCCTCGTACGCGACGACCTGGCCGAAGCCCTTGCGGCCATCAATGGTCAGCACCGCGCCGGCGTCGCGGACAATTTCAGCGTGCGTGTTGAGTTTCAACTGCCCCTCGCCAAGCGACGACACGTAGCGCGGGATCATCCCGACGCCGTGCGAATCGTGGCCCGACAGGTTCGCCATCACGAGGTGATCCGCGACCAGTTCGGCCTCACGCGGCGCGCTGCCGGCGTGCTCCCAGATGGCGCGGACGTAGGCATGCAGGGTGTCCGCGGCGATGCGCCGCTCCTGTACTTCCGGTTTGCTCGTTTGGTTCATTGCGCTCTCGTCTCCTGGGTCGATTGCTGCGCGTTGCTTCTGCGAGAAACGCGCGGGCCTACTACTTTACAGACGATCAACTGGCCTGACCAGTTGGTTTTATAAGAATTCGCTTAAGACGCATAAAGTAACGCCCGCTTAAGCGGGCGTTCAGCAAGCGTTCATCACCGGGAGGCGCTCACGGCGCCGCCGCAACCACTTCCGCCACCGCCGCCGTCAGTTTCCGCGCGTACGCTACATGCAAGAACTCGTTAGGTCCATGCGCATTGGACTTCGGCCCGAGCACTCCGCACACCATGAACTGCGAACGCGGGAAGCCTTCCTTCAACGTGTTCATCAGAGGAATCGTGCCGCCCTGACCGATATAAGCGACGTCCGCGTCGAAATGCTTGCGCGACGCGTCGTTAAGCGACGACGCCAGCCACGGCGCAAGCTCGGGCGCGCTCCAGCCCGTCGCCGCGCCGGCTTCCGGTTTGAACGTGACCTTCGCGTTGTACGGCGGATCGAACTCGAGCAGCGATTTCAGTTGCGCGACAGCAGCGGTCGCCTCGACGAGCGGCGGCAGCCGCAACGACAGCTTGAACGCGGTGCGCGGCGCGAGCACGTTACCCGCATCCGCGAGCGGCGGCAGGCCGGCCGCGCCCGTCACCGTCAGCGAAGGGCGCCACGTCGAGTTGAGCAGCGCCTCTTTCGGATCGGTCGTGGTCGGCAGCACGCTGCCGCCGTCCTGGCCGCAGCTCCACGGCAGCTTTTTCCAGACGTCGTCGCCGAGAATGTGCGCCGTCGCTTCCGCTTCGAGCATGCGTTGCGCGGGGATCGAGCAGTGAAAATTCCTGGGCAGCAAGTTGCCGGTCGCCGAGTCTTCGAGACGCTCGAACAGTTGCCGCATGATGCGGAACGTCGACGGCGCAATGCCGCCGTATCCGCCCGAGTGCAGGCCCTCGTCCAGAACCTGCACTTCGAGGTCGCCCGCCACGAGTCCGCGCAGCGAAGTGGTCAGCCACAACTGGTCGTAGTTGCCCGCGCCCGAGTCGAGGCAGATGACGAGGCCGACGTCGCCGAGCCTGTCGCGCAGCGCGTCGATATACGGCAGCAGATCGTAGCTGCCCGATTCCTCGCACGTTTCGATGATGCCCACGCAGCGTGGCCGCTCGACGCCCTGCACATCCAGCGCCGCGAGTGCGGTGATGCTCGCGTAGGTCGCGTAGCCGTCGTCCGCGCCGCCCCGGCCGTAGAGCTTGCCGTCTTCGAGCTTCGGCGTCCACGGGCCGAGGTCGCTGCGCCAGCCTTCGAACTCCGGCTGCTTGTCGAGGTGGCCGTATAACACGACCGTTTCCGTGCTTCCGGAGCGCGTGGCAGGCGCTTCGAAGAAGATCACCGGCGTGCGTCCCGTCAGGCGGACGATCTCCACCTTGAGGCCCTTGACAGGCTGCGCTTTCACCCAGTCGACCGCATCCGTCACCACGCGCTCGATAAACCCGTGCTGCGCCCAGTCGGCGTCGAACATCGGGCTCTTTGCGGGGACCGCGATGTAATCCGTCAGCGCGGGCACGATCTCGTCGTTCCATTTGCGATCGACAAATTCCTGCAGCGCGGTGGAGTCGAGCCGTACCGCTTCTTCGTGTTGCGTGCTGTCGCCAGTAGTCATGACGGAAGGTCCCATCCGGGCAAAGCTCCATCATAGACCGGATTTTTTACGATCCGGCCGGCGTCTCACCGCGTCGAAAAATTTTTATCGACGCGGGCCCGACACGACGACGCGCGTCACGGCCGGGTCGGCGTCGATCGCTTCGTCGGTGAACGGGAACCGCTGCCAGTGCTTCGCGGCGAAAAGGCGCGTCGCGTCGCCGGAGCGCGGCGAAGCCGGATCGTCCGATTCCGACGGCGCGAGCAACGTGTCGGCTTCGACGCCCGGCGCGCCGTCCGCCGTGAACGTAACGACCTGAACGTAGCTGTCGCCCTGCCCGGCCGCGTCCATCGGATAACCCTTCTCGCCGAGCGGCCGACCGGCACAGACGACCGTGAAGTAGCCCGCATCGTCGCAGCCGCCGTAGAGCGGCACCCGCGCGCCGTTGCGCGTCGTGTAGAGCAGATCGCCGCGTCGCGAATCGAGTGCGAAACCGTTCAGACCGAGCGACAGCGCCGCGCCGCCGAGCGCCTGCCGAAGCTCCTGTACGACAGCCGCGTTGTCGATGTTCAGGCCGCTCGGCGTCGCGAGCGGGCGTGCAGGGTCGAAGGGCGTTGCGAAAAGGCGCTCTGGCGCGACGTGCGTCACGCGCCGCCAGAATTCGTCCCACAGATTGGCGCCTCGAGCGTCGATGTCGGCCGTGCCATTCCAGTCGCGCAGCACGTCGCAGGCGTCGCGCAGTCCGCTCGCCGCGTCGTTGAACCTGCAGACGGCGTCGAGCAGCGGTTGGCGATACAGCATTTCCGACATGGACCGCGTTTCGAGCACGCCGGATTCGACGGCTTCGCGCGTCACGCCGCCCGCCTCGCGCTGAAGCCGCGCGGCGAGCAGATGCCCATAGCGCGTGCGCAAGGACTGCTCGTAGCCGGTCGCGCCCATGATGCGCGGATAGCCCGTGAGCGGCGCGTTGGCGTTGGTGAGCCAATAGCTGTCGTTGAAATTGCCGACGTAGTCGCCGCGCAGCAGGCTCGGCATCTGACTGGCCGGCAGCGCGCCGGGCTGCGCGCTCGACGCCTCGGTGCGCCACGCGCACGCGCTTTTCGAGCCGTCGAGAAACGGGACGCCCGGCATGCGGCTCGCGACGGCGCGGCCTGTTTGCGTCGTGCAGGCATCGGCGAGCGCGTCCGGCACGGCAGGCACCGGTCCGATGTCGGCGAACCACGCGCGCGCGTCGCCACGGCCGATGGCGAACGTGTTGGCCCAGGGAATCGCGGCGTAACGTTTCTGGATGGCGATAAAGTCGGCGAGCGAGCGCGCCTGATCCCACGCGAAGAAGTTCTCGAAGCTGCGCAGGTTGCCGGCGTTCACATCGGCGAGCGCGAAGGCGCGCTGGGCGTTCCAGCCGAGCGCGCCATTGAGCGCCGACAGATCGACGACCGGTCCGAAGCGCGTTCGATACAGCGTGCGCGTCACCGATTCGAGCGAGCCGTCCGCGCGGCGCGCGCGCACCGTGAGCGGCACGGGCGTCATC
>Ga0308173_10000073_pt1 | contig 32937 bp, 33 predicted proteins | sample PhyPR1_FD_203716 | JGI IMG/M metagenome (GOLD analysis project Ga0308173, IMG submission 203716) | Soil microbial communities from UC Gill Tract Community Farm, Albany, California, United States - DLSLS.P.R1 | ecosystem: Environmental > Terrestrial > Soil > Agricultural land | place: USA... | reverse complement strand
CCCGCGCGCGATCGGTACTCTCGAAGCTGGAAGCTGGCCGTGACGCGACTGGCGGCATCGCGGCCGGCCTAGACGACCTCCCGTTGTTCGCGGCCACTGCCGAACCGGAGCACGCGCCCGATCCGCTGCGCATCATGCTGGACGAGATCGAACCCGATGGTCTTTCACCGCGCGAGGCGCTGGAACAGCTATATCGGCTCAAGCGGATTACGGCCGAGCAGCGGCGATGAGCTTGCCCGAAATCGCCAGTCAGCGGGCGATCATCGACCGCCGCGCGATTGCTGACCGTCTCCGAGCACTTCGCCCGGGAAAGAAGCTGACCGGCGAGGCAACGGCGGTTCTTCGAGGCGCGCTCGAATATGGCCGGGCAGAGATCGCTAAGCGACTGGAGGAGGAGCCCGGCAATGGCCGCGCGGCCGCTCAGGCCACAGCATTCCTGCACGATCAGCTCGTCCGGCTGACTCATGATTTCGTCGCCGAACGCGTCCTCGATGCCGCGGTTGAACCTCTCGCACTCGTTGGTCTCGGAGGTACGGGCCGCGCCGAGATGGCACCATTCAGCGACCTGGACGTCATGTTCCTGACGGCCAAAGCGCCCACTTCAGGGCATGAACAGCTGTCCGAAGCGATGCTTCACATATTGTGGGATTTGAATGTGAAGGTCGGCCATTCCCTTCGCTCGACTGCCCAGCTCATTGCGCTGGCGAAGAAGGACATGACGATCCGCACCGCCTTCGTCGAGGCGCGGCTGATTTGGGGCAATGACCAGCTGTTCGAGGCAGCCATGCACCGCTTTCGGAAGGAGATTGTTGCCGGCACAGCCGCGGAGTTCGTCGCAGCCAAGCTGGCTGAGCGTGACGCCCGGCACATCAAAATGGGCGACAGCCGCTATGTCGTCGAGCCCAACGTCAAGGACGGCAAAGGCGGTCTTCGCGACCTCCATACACTCTATTGGATCGGCAAATATGTCCACAAGGTCGACAAGCCTTCCGACCTCGTCGGGGCGGGCCTACTGAGCGCCGCCGAATTCCGTCGCTTCGACCGCGCCGAACGCTTCTTCTGGTCGGTGCGCTGCCACCTGCATCTCCTCGCGGGGAGACCGGAGGAACGGCTGACCTTCGACTATCAGCCGCGCATCGCGGAAATCATGCATTACGCGGACCGGCCAGGAAAATCCGCCGTCGAGCGGTTCATGCAATTCTATTTCCTCAACGCCAAGACGGTTGGCGACCTCACCGGCGTGTTCCTCGCGCAACTCGATGAGCAATTGGGGAAGAAAGGTTTTCGCTTCGCGCTTCCGACCATTCGCCGTCGGCCAAAGCGTCTCGGCGGTTTCGCGCTCGACCGCGGACGCGTCAGCATCCCCTCGGACGACTTCTTCCGTGCCGATCCGGTACGGCTGCTCGAACTGTTTGCGCTCGCCGCTCGTGAGCAGCTGGAAATCCATCCTAGCGCGATGCGCGCGGCTGCGCGGGACGCGCACCTGATCGGCCGGGAGGTCCGGCATGATCAGCGCGCCAACGAGCTGTTCCTTGAAGTACTGACCTGCATCAACCGGCCCGAGCTCGTGCTCCGCTGGATGAATGAGGCAGGCGTATTCGGTCGCTTCGTTCCGGACTTTGGCCGCGTCGTGGCTCAGATGCAGTTCGATATGTACCACCACTACACCGTCGATGAGCATTCCATTCGCGCGATCGGCTTGCTCGCGGCGATCGAACGCGGCGAGCTCAAGCAGGATCACCCGCTTTCGACAGTCATCGTGAACAGGCAGATCGCGTCGCGGCGCGTGCTGTATGTGGCAGTGCTTTTGCACGACATCGCCAAGGGCCGCGGCGGCGACCATAGCGAGCTCGGAGCGGAAATCGCGCTGAAGCTGGGGCCGCGCTTCGGCCTAGACGCTGCGGAAATCGAGACAGTCTCCTGGCTCGTGCGCTACCACCTCCTGCTCTCCTCGACTGCGTTTAAGCGAGACCTCGCTGACCCGAAGACGATCGACGACTTCGTGCGCGAGGTGCAGAGCCCGGAACGGCTCCGCCTGCTGCTGGTGCTGACTGTCGTCGATATTCGCGCAGTAGGGCCGGGCATCTGGAACGAATGGAAGCGCACTCTTTTGCGGACGCTCTTCGAGGCGGCGGAGGAGCGCCTTCGGCTCGGTCACAAACAACATGGCCGCGCTGAACTCGTCGAACAGCGGCAGCGAGAACTTGCGGCGGCACTCGGGTGGAAGTCTTCGGCCTCTCGGGCGCACGCGAAGAGGCTACCCGACAGCTACTGGCTCGCCGAACCGCTTCCTTGGCAACTCGCGAACGCTCGCCAGGTCGCCGCCGCTGAGGCGCACATCGGTGAAGCGAAGCCCGACGTCGTCGTGGAGGACGATTCCGAAAGCGGTGCGACACGCGTCAGCGTTTTCACGCCAGACCGCGAGGGTCTGTTTTACCGGATCTGTGCCGGTCTCGCCTCGGCGGGTGCGAACATCATCGACGCCCGCATTCACACTACGCGCGACGGCATGGCGCTCGACAATCTCCTCGTGCTCGATGGACAGGGCAAATCATACTCGGACCGCCGCCTGCGCGGCCGCTTGGTGAGATCCGTCGAAGCAGCCCTGACAAGTCCGGAAGCGCCGCCGCTCGCCTCGTCGGAGCCAAACCGGGTACGCAGCAGCGCGTTCGAAGTCGCTCCATCGGTCGCCATCGCCGACCGGGCGTCGAAGCGCACGACCGTTGTCGAGGTTAACGCACGCGACAGGCCCGCATTGCTCGCCGCGCTTGCTGCCGCGATTCACGCGAAGGGGCATCAGATCCATTCCGCCCATATCGCTACCTACGGCGAGCGCGCCGTCGACGTCTTCTATGTGACGCGCGCGGACGGGCGGAAGCTGAGCGAAGCCGACATCGACGCATTGCGGTCGGCACTTCTTGTGGCGGCTGCGGAGCCCGCGAAGGCGAAAGCAGCATAAAGAAAAGGGGCCCCGCATCGCTGCGGAGCCCCGTCCCCTTTTTAACTGGATCCTAGCCGCGCTCGGGTGCCGGCGGAGGCGGCGGCGGGGGAGGCGGCGGCGGCGGCGGGGGAGGCGGTGGCGGGGGCGGCGCGGGTGCCGGCTCGTAGACTGGCACCGGCTCGCGACGGAAACCGAGCTTCCCGCGCAGAGTCACACCGAAGGTCCGCGGCTCGCCAAGGAATGCGGCGTATAGCTGCGTGGAACGAGCGGTGAAGCCAGCGTCGACCGCACGTGTCGTTCCGCTGCCCTGCACCGGCGCGTCGAACGCGACCTGCTTGTAGTTCTTGTCGAACAGATTCTGCGCCCATGCTTCAATCGCCCAACGATCGTCCCCACCGTGCACACCGATACGGGCGTTTACGAGGGTCAAGGCGTCCTGCATCTTCTCGATGTCCAGGTCCGAACCGGTGTTGAAGCCGCTCATGTGGCGGAAGTCGGCATAGACGAGTCCGCGCAGGCCCGATCCGCCCAGCGGCGGCGTCCACGCAACAGAGCCCGTAACCGTCCAATCTGGCGCATTCGAAATCTGTCGCCCTGGAAGCTGGAACAGAGCGTTCGTCAGCGGCTTGCCGTTGGCTCCGACCAAATTGTCGCGATACCGGGTGTGGGCGTAAGTGATTCCGCCGTTGACCGCGACGTTGTTGATCGGCCGCGTGAACGCTTCGAGTTCGAAGCCATAATTCTTCACGCCCGCGCCAGTCTTGCCAGTGCATGCTCCGGTCACGGGGTTGTTGTCGGTATCGGCGCCGCCGAGATCCTCACTGCAGCTATTGATGTTCTCGACGATGAAGTTGAGGCCGTTGAACGTATTCAGCTGGAAGTTCGTGAACAACTGACGGAACACTGCGAGATTGATGTCGAAGCCGCGGCCATTGTACTTGGCTCCCACTTCGAAAGCGTCGTTGGTCTCGGGCTTGAATTCGAGGTCCGCACCGGACGCGATCGTTGCCTGACAACCAACCTGGGTCGGCGTCACGCAGATTGCTCCAAATCCTGCGAGCCCGTTTGGCGTGGTCGAGGAGCGGAACAGCGCCGAGCGATCGAGGTTGAAACCACCCGCCTTATAGCCGCGCGAGTAGCTCGCATACGTCAGCAGCCGGTCAGTCGGCTTGTAGCTCAGCACAACCGTTCCGGAGAGCTTGTTCTCGGAAAGCTTGTCGCTGAGGTCCAGCGAACCACCCGGAATGCTCGGAATGACGCACGGCAACTGGCTCAGGGCGGCGAACGGTCCGCCGGAGAACGCGGTGCATAGAAGTCCGCCGACGTCGGCGAGATCGCCCGTCAGCTTCTTCTGCTCATGCGTGTAGCGGGCGCCGATCGTGAGCTTCAGTTCCTTGGTGAACGAGATGATATTGTGCGTGAACAGGGCCCAGTTGTTGCTTGTCTGGCGCCAACTGTCGTTCAATCCCACGCCAGTGAAGCCTGCTGGAGCGCCCATCAGCGCGCCGAGGTTGGTGAAGCCGCTATTGGTAAAGGTCGGGCCCGTGAAATTCACCGGAGGAATGCCGGCTGGGAGCCCGGTATTGTTGAGGCGGGCGAATGCACCGAGCGTCGTGATGTTGCCGGCAAGTGCCGTTGCCAGCGGAATATTACCGCCTGCGAGCGCTGCATTATACTGTGAGACGAGCGACGCGCGCACGCCAGTCGCAACTGCCGGATTGAAGCAGGTCGGCGACGCTCCGGGAGCCAGAATGGCAGGACCGATCGCAGGGTTCGAGGCGAAGGCATTCGCCGCGATGACGCAGTTCGCGTAGCGGGAATAATCGGCGCCGTAGGCGAGGTTGTCGTCCACACGCAGCTTTTCGTTGGCGTAGTATCCGCCGACTAACCAATCGAGGACATTGTTGAAGGCGTTGCCCTGTAGCCGGAGTTCCTGGCTGAACGTCTTGAAGCGGTTAAACGAGCCTCCGTCGCTGTTCCGATAGAGGATGTCGAGATTGTTGAAGTCGGCGTCCTGGCCGCGGTCGTAGTTGTTGTATCGATAGGCAGTGATGGAGGTCAGCTCCGCCCAGCCCATATCCCACACGGCTTCGCCGGACAGGCCCCAGTCGCGGACATCCGATGCATAATCACGCCCCGGCGTGATCGATACATTTCGCTTGTAGGGATCGTCGTCGATGATGCCTCCGAGCGCGCGCTCGATGCCGGCGATCGTTGATGGTTGTTGCCCCGCGGACGTGACGTCGAACGCCGGGAGATAGGGTGCTGCGCAGCATTCTTCCTTACGCTTGGCGTAGTCGCCAATGAAGCGGAACGAGAAGCTGTCGCTCGGCTGGTAAAGCACCTGCCCACGAACCATGAAGCGATCGCGGTCGTTGACGTCGCGCCCGGAGACCACGTCGTGAAGGAAGCCATCGCGCTTGACGTAAACGGAGTCTAGACGGAGCGCGATAGTGTCGGTCAGACCACCCGTCGCGCTCTCTTCCAGGCGAACGAAGCCGTAATTGCCGACGTCGACTTGGCCGATGAATTCCGGCTGGAAACGCGGCTTCGCGGTGATGATCGAGATCAGGCCGGCCGAGGTGTTCCGGCCGAACAGCGTGCCCTGCGGTCCGCGCAACACTTCGATGCGGTCCAGAGCGCCAAGCTCAGTCAGGCCCATGCCCGCACGAGCGCGATAAACGCCGTCGATGAACACGCCGACCGAGCCTTCGAGGCCGGGATTGTCGCCGACCGTGCCGATGCCGCGGATTCGCGCCACGGCTGCGCCCGCTTCCGACGATGTGGAGGAGACGAGGAGCGACGGCGACACTTGGTTCAGCTGCCGAATGTCGGTCGCGCCGGTGTACCGAAGCGTCTGCGCCGTCACCGCGCTGACAGCCATCGGGACGTCGGACAGCGCCTCGTTCCGCCGCGTCGCGGTGATCACGATGTCGCCGGTGTCGACCGGCTGCTGTTGCCGCGCCTGATCCTGCACCGCCGCACCTTCGGCAGCGCCGGGTGTCGGCTGAGCCGTCTGCTTGTCAGTATCTGTGCTGGAAGTCGCCGTTTGGGCGAAAGCCGGAGTTGTCAGGATGCTAAGCCCGGCCGAAAGCAGCCACGCGGTCTTGCGGTTCATCTTTTCTCTCCCCCACGGGCGCGAACGCCCGGTCAACCGGGAGGCTAATCCGGAATGATGCTGCAAGGGAAGCGAATGCGTCAGTGTGACGACAAATGCCGACACGCTGCAGCAATTTGGCAACAGCAGTGTAAGTAAGGGCCGCGAGCGGACGCGGCCGACCCTCTTACTTGGGTGCGAGGACCATCAGCATTTGGCGGCCTTCCATGCGCGGGTGCGCCTCGACCTTGGCCATTTCCTGGGTCTGCTCCTGCACGCGGCGAAGCACTGCCATGCCGAGCTCGCCGTGCGCCATTTCGCGACCGCGGAAGCGCATGGTGACCTTCACCTTGTCGCCTTCCTCGAGGAACTCGAAGACCTTCTTCATCTTCGTGTCGTAATCGTGGTCGTCGATGTTCGGACGCATTTTGATCTCCTTGATCTCCTGCGTCTTCTGCTTCTTGCGCTGCTCGTTGGCCTTCTTCTGGGCCTCGTACTTGTAGCGGCCGATGTCGAGAAACTTCGCGACCGGCGGGTCAGAGTTGGGGGAAATCTCAACCAGATCGAGCCCGACCGACTGCGCTTGCTCGAATGCTTCGCGTGTAAACATCACGCCCAGATTTTCGCCGTTTTCATCGATCACCCGCACCTTCTGCGACTGGATGAATTCATTGAAACGGGGGCCACTCATAGTTGGCGGCGGCGCCATTCCTCGGCGCGGATAGGGCGGTGGTATAGCGAAGACTCCATTATCGTTGTTGGACGGATACGAATTAGGCACTCGACGGACCGATGAAAAGTCCGCGCGAACAATTGTGAGTCATTTTTGCCGCGAGCTGTTGCGAACCCGCGTCAGGCTTATTGGGCCGTGAGGTCGGGCGGAACCGCCTCCGCCGCGATCATGCGCGCCGCTTCCGCCAGGCTCATGACGACCTGCCGATCCTCGGATCCCAGACGACGCAGCGCAACCGTGCCTTCGTCGGCTTCGCGCTTACCGACGACCAGCAGAAGCGGGACCTTCTTCAGCGAGTGCTCGCGGACCTTATAGTTTATCTTCTCGTTGCGAAGGTCTGTTTCGACGCGAATGCCCGCCGCAGTCAGCCTTGCCGTTACTTCCTGCGCATAGGAGTCGGCCTCCGACACGATCGTCGCGACCACAGCCTGCACTGGCGCCAGCCACAGCGGGAACTTGCCGGCATAATGCTCGATTAGGATGCCGATGAAACGCTCGTACGATCCGAAGATCGCGCGGTGGAACATGATCGGCCGGTGCTTGTGGCCGTCCTCTCCGACATAGGCCGCGTCTAGCCGCTCGGGCAGGACTCGATCAGATTGCAGCGTACCCACCTGCCAAGTGCGGCCGATCGCGTCCTTGAGGTGCCATTCGAGCTTGGGTGCATAGAACGCCCCTTCGCCCGGTAGCTCTTCCCAGCCGAACTCCTCGGTGGCCATGCCCGCGGCAACGACCGCCTGGCGAAGCTCCTCTTCGGCCTTGTCCCAATCCTCGTCGCTGCCGAACCGGTTGTCGGGCCGTAGCGCGAGCTTGATCGCATAGGTGAAGCCGAAGTCGTTGTAGACGCGCGCGGCGAGCTCGCAGAAGGCGCGCGCCTCCTCGACGATCTGGTCCTCGCGGCAGAAGATGTGTGCGTCGTCCTGCGTGAACTGACGCACGCGCATCAGCCCGTGCAGCGCGCCATGCGGCTCGTTTCGGTGGCAGCTGCCGTTCTCGTAGAAGCGGATCGGCAGCTCCTTGTAGCTGGTGATCCCCTGCTTGAAGACGAGCACGTGGCCAGGACAGTTCATCGGCTTTAGCGCCATTAGGTCCGCTTCACCGGAAAGGATCGGAGCATCTTCCTCGGTGCTCGGGATCTCGTCGGGCACGATGAACATGTTCTCGCGATACTTGCCCCAATGGCCGCTCTTCTCCCACTGCCGCGCGTCCACCAGCTGCGGAGTCTTGATCTCCTGATAGCCCGTCTTGTCGATCCGGCGACGCATGTAGGCCTCGAGCGCGCGCCAAATGACGAAGCCATTCGGGTGCCAAAAGACACTGCCATGCGCCTCGGCCTGTAGGTGGAACAAGTCCATCTCGGCTCCAAGCTTGCGATGGTCACGCTCAGCCGCTTCCTTCAGCCGCACGAGATAGGCATCGAGCTGCTTCTTGTTCAGCCAGGCAGTGCCGTAGATCCGGCTCAGCATTGGGTTTTTCGGGTCGCCGCGCCAATAAGCGCCGGACACGCGGGTCAGCTTGAACGCGCTCGGGTCTAGCTTGCCGGTCGAGGCGAGGTGAGGGCCACGGCACAGATCGATCCAGTCGGCCTCGCCATGTCCAGTCTTATACATGGTGATCGGCTCGCCCTCGGGCAGCTCCATCACCCACTCAGCCTTGAACGACTCACCATGGTCGATGAAGAACTGCCGCACTCGCGCGCGGTCCCAGACCTCGCGGACCAGCGGTTTGTCGGCGGCAATGACGCGCCGCATCTCTGCCTCGATCAGTGGCAGCTCTTCTTCAGTGAACGGCCCATGATCCGCCGTTGGTGCGAAGTCGTAATAGAATCCGTCCTGGGTCGCCGGACCGAAGGTGATCTGCGTCCCTGGAAAGAGGTTCTGCACCGCCTCTGCAAGGATGTGCGCATAGTCGTGGCGCACCAGCTCGAGCGCGTCCTTCTCGTCCCGCGACGTGATCAACGTGAGGTTTGCGTCTCCTTCGAACGGGCGCATGATGTCGCGCACTTCGCCGTCGATCTTGGCGGCAAGGGCAGCCTTGGCGAGCCCCGGGCCAATAGCCGCGGCCACGTCCGCGGGCGTCGAACCCTCCGGCATCTCCCGCACTGAACCGTCGGGAAGCGCAATCTTGAACATCTTGGTCATGTGCCCTGCCATGTAGCGATGCGGCACAGCCGCCTCAACCGCCCGCTCACGGGTTGCGTTGCGGGAATGATGACGCCCTCGCTAGCTTGCCCCGGCGAGGAGGCGCAGCGCGAGTGCTGGCAAGATCGCCTCGCGCCGTCCGCGCCCGGGAACGGGCCAATGTCTGCACCCTATTTGCGTCCGGCCGGAGAAGGCGGCCTTCTTGGTCCGGAGAAAGTTCCGACTGAGCGCAGGTAAAGGTCGCTTGACGTGGCACATCGCATGAAGTAAAGCTTCCTTGTCAAACAGGCAAAGGAGCTTGACAATGCTTGCCGCCAAAACCAGCGACTTCACGCCCGCCCAGCGGGCTCATACGCGTCGTGTACTGTTGCTGCTGCTTGCATACGCAGTGATCCTGCCGCCGCTAGTGTGGGTTCGCGCTCACCGCCAAGTCAGCGACCTTGTTGCGCTCTTGATGGCAATCGCTGCGTCACTTCCGGTGCTCGGCATGTTTGCGAGCTGGGGTCGCTACCTCTCCGATGAGCGCGACGAATATCATCAGGCGCTGACGCTCAAGCGGATAGCCATCGCCACTAATGCGACGATGGGTGCCGCCGTTGTGTGGGGCTTCCTCCAAGCGTTCGGGGTGATGCCGCTGATCGAAGCCTACTGGATCCCGACGATTTGGGTCGTCATCCAGGGGACGTTCGGAATTATCGAGCTGTTTGCACGGCGCGGACGGGAGGGCTGAGAATGGAGAACCGTCTCCGCGTGCTCCGTGCGGCGCGCAGCTGGAGCCAGCAGGACTTGGCCGAACGCATCGAAGTGTCGCGCCAGAGCGTCAATGCGATCGAGACGGGCAAGTACGACCCGTCTCTACCGCTCGCTTTCCGCATTGCCGAGTTGTTCGACATGCCGATCGAGGAGATTTTTGTCTCACCATCGCGCCGCAGCTCGAAGGCGATCTGATGATCATCGCTTTGCTGCTGGCGGCGGCACAGTTGGCTGCACCCGCGGTCGAGTGCCATTTCGATCCCGTGCAGATGAGCTTCACCGGCACGCCGATCGAGCAGGCGCGCTGTCTGCTCCGTCACTTAAAGCCGGGCGGAAGCGCAGATGCCGAGCAGGAGCTTCCGCCGACGCTCGCATCGCTGATCGGCCAGCCAGCTTCAATCGACCCATCAAAACTCGCCGCCGAGCTGCGCCACCGGAGACTGCCGCTTCCCGCGACGACTCCCGTTTCCGAAACGCTAGACCACCATCGCGCGATCTACTTCGTGATCCACGATACCAGTTCCCCGTGGATCGGTAGCAGGCCCTTCCCTGCGAGCTTCGACCACCAGCCATATTACAATGACGTTCATTACTTCTTGGGGAAGGATGCGGTGGCGCACCTGTTCAACGATCGACGAGGGCAAGTGACGGTCGGCCATGACCTGGAGGTCGGCTGGCGCGCGACGAAGCTTGAGAGAACCCTCGGCGTAAGCGTCCGCGGCCGCTTCGTCCACGTGGAGAACGTGCAGCCGCGCCGCGCGGACCCTTCAGGACCCCTGCACAACGATCTAATCGGTCCCGAGCCGGGCTTCACGGCGGCGCAGTATCGAACGCTGGCGTTGCTCTATGTGCTCGCGAGCTCACGCGCAGGGACGTGGATGATCCCGGCGTTCCACGCCAACATCGACCGCGGAATCCCGGAAGCGCACGACGACCCGCAGCATTTCGACCTCGCGACCTTTGATCGCGAAGTCGCTCGCTGGGTCAGAAAGCTGGCCGCCGCTCGCCCTTAAGCAGCCGCTCCGCCCTCCTTCACGGTGTCAGGCCTCGACACGACCGAGGGCTTCGTCGATGATCTGCTCGGCGCGCAGAAACAGCTGAGTATCGATGACCACGCCCGACGCCTCTGCATTCTCACGCACTTGCTCCGGGCGTGAGGCGCCGATGATCGCGGAGGCGACGTTCGGCTCACGAAGCACCCATGCGAGTGCGAATTGCGGGAGGGTAAGGCCGGCTTCCTCGGCAATCGGCTTCAACTGCTGCACCGCGCGCAGCACGTCCGATTGCATCAGCCGGTCCATGAAGCCGCTCATCGTGTCGCTCGCAGCCCTCGAATCCCGGGGTGGCGGCCTATCAGGGTCGTACTTGCCGGAAAGCACACCCTGACCGAGCGGCGACCAGACGATCTGCGAAATACCATTCGCGGCGCAGAGCGGGACGACCTCATCCTCCGGCTCGCGCCATAACAGCGAATATTGCGGCTGGCTCGAAACGAACGGGGTGAATCCGCGATCGCGCGAAAGCTCGATTGCAGCTTGGATCCGGTCCGCGGGCCACTCCGAGAAGCCGATGTAGCGCGCCTTCCCGCTCTGCACCACGCGGGTCAGCGCCTCCATGGTCTCCTCCAGCGGGGTGTCGCAATCGTAGCGGTGGCACTGATACAGATCGACATAGTCGGTCCGCAGCCGCTTTAGAGATGCGTCGATCTGTTTCTCGATCTGCGCGCGCGACAGGCCCCGGTCCGTTTCTGACATAGGAAAGAATAGCTTCGTCGCAAGCACATAGGAATCGCGGGGATGGCCCTGCAGCGCCTCACCCAGGAACGTCTCCGCCGCACCGCGTCCATAGACGTTCGCCGTGTCGATGAAATTGATGCCTTGGTTGAAGGCTTCTTCCAGACAGGCGCGCGCCTTGTCGGCCTCGACTCCGACGCCGTAGGTCAGCCACGAGCCCAGGGAGATTTCCGAAACTTCGAGATCGCTGCTGCCAAGCTTGCGGTATTTCATGACCTGGGCCTCCGTCGGCTCACTGAACCTGCGCGGCTCGACCGTGTTCCTTAGCAGCAGTTGGAACGCGGGCCGAGTGGACGAGTTTGCGGGGCATGGCTCGCCTGTTGCGTTTCATCGGCGCGGCAATTCCCATGTTGCTCGCGTCCTGCGGTCTTCCGCGAGACCCGGAGAAGACGAGTGAACGCGTCGCGTCGACACACGAACTTCGCGTCGGCGTGAGCGACAATCCGCCTTGGACGATTACCAATGGAGCCGAGCCAACTGGGATTGAGCCTGATCTGATTCGCCGCTTTGCGTCGAGCATCGGTGCACACGTTCTGTGGACCCGCGCCAGCGAGACTCAACTTGTTCAGGCGCTGAAGGAGGGCCAGCTCGACGTCGTCGCCGCAGGGCTCGAGAAAAAGACTCAGTGGAGCACGACCGCGGGCGCCAGCCAGCCCTATGGCGAGGATGGGCAAGGCAAGAAGCACATTCTGCTCGCGGCGCCCGGCGAGAACCGGTTCATTCTAACTCTCGACACCTTCCTCACCGAGCAGATGCGCGCTTCCAAACGGCACCAGGCATGAGAGGCATCCCACGTAAGCCGAACGCCGAACAGGAGCTCGCCAAGGCCCGCCGGCTCGCAATCATCAGCATCGTCTACATCCTCTCGACGATCTGCATGCTGTTCTTCGTGATGGCCGGATCGCAGGCGTTGAAAACCGAGATGACCGGCGAGTTTCTGAGCCTTATTCCACCGATGCTGTTCCTCCTCGGCGACAAGATCAGCCGGCGTGAGCCGAACGAGAAATACCCCTTCGGTTACGAGCGAGCCGTCAGTGCAGGATACGTCGGCGCTGCGATCGCTCTGCTCGCGGTCGGCGTCTACCTCATGTTCGATGGAGCGATGAAGCTGGTGAAGTTGGAGCATCCAACGATCGGTGGCTTCCCGCTGTTCGGTCACGTGATCTGGACCGGATGGCTCGGCATCGCAGTCCTGCTGTGGAGCTCAATTCCCGCTTGCTTCCTCGGCAGAGCAAAGCGGCAGGCTGCCGAGGTGCTACACGACAAGACGCTTGCGGCGGATGCAGAGATAAACGTCGCCGATTGGCAGAGTGCCGCCGCGGCGATCTTCGGCATGGTCGGCGTTGCGTTCGGCCTCTGGTGGGCCGATGCAGCTGCCGCCGTGCTGATCTCGCTCCAGATCATCCGCAGCGGCTGGAGCGAGCTTAAGACGGCGCTTGGCGACGTGATGGACCGGCGGCCACTTACTCTCGACCTCAAGGAGGAGGATCCAGTCCCGGCACAGCTTACAGAATTCTTCGAGCGCCAGCCTTGGGTGAAGGATGTCGTTGTCCGGGTGCGCGAGCGCGGACGCGAGTTTACCGCTGAAGTCCATGTAGTTCCGAAAGGTGATCAGATCTCAGTCGAGAAGATGTCGCGAGCCGGCCAACTCGCGTGCGAGGTGGATCCGCGGCTTGCCGATGTGACCGTCGCTCCGGTCACGAAGCTCCCCGACGACGTGGCGAGAGCTCGTCAGCCAGCGGAGCAGGACAGCTGAGTCAAATCGGCAACAGCTTGCCGGAATTGGCTTAAACCATTGCTGTTCCACCATTTCCCTCTCGCCACGTTCGAAATGTCTGGTAGTTTGCAGTCATCAAACGGGGGGAGGGGGTTTCCATGTTTGAAGACTCACTGCGTGAGAATATCAAGAACATCTCTGTCGGCCTGGGGCTGTCCGTCGTCGTCATCGGCGCCGCACTCGCTCTGGCCTTCTGGTGACCTGAGGCGGCCGCGTGGCCGCTAGGACGATGTAGGGCTGTCCTGTGGGCACGGTTTCTGTTTAGCCGGGCGGATGGTTTCCTATCTGGACGTCCGCGATCGCCGCATCGCCTACCGCCTTCGCGAAGGCGGCTCGCCTACGTTCGTCTTCCTGCCCGGCTATGCCTCAGACATGGAGGGCGCAAAGGCCCTCGCGCTCGATTCCTTCGCGGAGCGGCGCGGCCATTCGATGCTGCGCTTCGACTATTCTGGCACAGGTTCGAGCAGCGGAGAGTTCGAGCAAGGCACGCTGGCGATGTGGCTCGAGGAAGCGATCGCCGCGATCGATCAACTCACCGAGGGACCGTTGATCCTGGTCGGGTCGTCGATGGGTGGCTGGATCGCGCTTCACGTGGCCCTCCGCCGCTCCAAACGAGTCGAGGCCGTGATCGGCATCGCCGCTGCGCCCGATTTTACCGAATGGGGTTTCACCGACGGGCAAAAGGAAGAGCTGCAGGCGAATGGGCGCTTGGAGGAGCCGAACCCCTATGGACCCGAGTCGCAAGTCTTCACCCGCGACTTCTGGGAGTCCGGCGAGCAACTGAAGCTCCTCGAAACGCCGATCGATATCAGATGCCCAGCCCGATTGGTTCACGGGGATAAGGATCAAGAAGTTCCGCTCGAGATCGCGTTCCGCACAATGCGTGCGCTACGTTCAGCGGATGTCCAGCTACTGACCATCAAGGGCGGCGGGCACCGGCTGTCCGAGCCCCATGAGATCGAAGCGATCCTCCGGACCGTCGGCTTCTTGCTGGAGCCTGCCCCATGATCCTCGCCATTGCCGCTGCAGTTGCTGCCGCCGCGCCTGCGTCCGTTGCCGCCCCTTCTTCAGCGCCAGCGGCTGCTTGCCCGGACGTTGTCACCCCCGACGCGATGGTCTGCCGAGCGCTCGAACAACAGAAGAACGGCAATGCAGCAGGTGCCGCACAGGCGTTCGAGGAGGCGGCGAGAGCCTCTCCTGAGAAGGACCCGAAGACGGCGCGAATGTTCGCGGCCGCGGGCAATCTGTGGATCGCTGCGGGACAGGCCGGCAAGGCCGCGCTGGCGCTCGACAAGGCTCTTTCGCTTCCCGGCCTCGAGGCTGAACAGCGGGGCGAAGCACTGCTTGACCGCGCGCGCGCCGCAGAGTCCCAAGGCGACCTGACCACCGCTCGCGCTCGCCTCAACGAAGCCGCGGCCACGATTTCGGGCGATCCCTTCTACTGGTATTTCTCGGCAGCGCTCGCGATCCGCGAGGCGGACACCGCCAAAGCACAAGCGGCAATTGCCAAAGCGCTGGCACTCGCGCCGAGCGAGCCGACGATCCTGTTCGAAGCGGGCCACGTCGCGCATTTCGCCGACGACGACGCCCGTGCTCGCTATTATTGGGAGCGCGCCGCCGCCAACGATCCAAACGGTGCGGTCGGCAAGTCAGCGCGAGAAGCGCTGGCGATGCTTCCGGCACCGACGACAATTGTCACTCAGCCGCAGCCGGCCAAGCCCAAGGCTCATCAGCCCAAGTCGTAGTCGATCGTCGTAACGACGCGGACCTTCTGGAACGGCGAGCTGCCGCCCGACGCGCCGCAATCGTCACAATCTTCACCATCGCGAGCGCCGACGGAGAAATAGCCCTGGCTAGCCGTCTTGATTCGGCCGACCGCTGCGCCGCTGTCTCGCGCGAACTGGTCTGCGCTGCGGCGGGCACTCTTGTTGGCATCCGCGATCATATCGGGCTTGAGGCCATTCAGGCCAGTGAAGGTGTAAGTAATGTTACTCCCCGAAAGCTCGACGTTCGAACGCAGAAGCTCCGCCTGGCGGGTGTAAGCCGCGCGGGCTTTCATCACGTCGTTCGTCCTCAACTGGATAGAGCGGCTGACGACGAGCTTCTGCGAACCGACTGGCCTGCCTTGATTGTCGCGTTGTTGATCGCGGCTCAGCGATACTCCGGTATCGGTGATTTCGCTCGGCTGGAATCCGGCCCGCAAAAAGAACGCGCGCACTGCGCGCGCCTGGTCGTCGACCGACTGCTGCACGGAGCCGAGCTCCTCGCCTTGATGCGAGAACCCAACGGACCAGGTCGCGAGATCGGCGGTAACGTCGCGTTCTGAGACGCCGCGCACGCTCACAGTTCGGTGCTCCGCCATCTTGGAACGACGCAAACCGTCACCCAACGCGTAGCCGCTCGTCGTCAGACCAACGGCGAAAATCGCTACCGCGCCAAGGAGGACGGCACGGCTGTCCTGCAGCTTCTGGATCATCTGTGTGATACCCTGCGTTCGTCCGCTATCGGGCAGCCACCGGTCACGATCGCCGGTCACGGCTACGACGAACCGTGCCTTTATAGCGACGAACTGAGTGAGGCGAAATGAAATTCCTGCACACGATGATCCGAGTGTCCGATCCCGAAGCGACTGTTGCATTTTTTCAACTGCTCGGGCTCGAGGAACGGCGCCGCATAGACAATGAAGGCGCGCGCTTCACGCTGATCTTCCTCGGGGTTCCCGGCGATGAGGGTGCTGAGGTAGAACTCACCCACAACTGGGGCGAGTCCGGATATGCGGGTGGCAGGAACTTCGGGCATCTCGCCTATCAGGTGGACGATATCTACGATTCTTGCCGGCGACTGATGGACGCGGGGGTGACCATAAATCGTCCGCCCCGCGACGGCCGCATGGCTTTCATTCGCACTCCCGACAACATTTCGATCGAGTTGCTTCAGAAGGGAGATACGCTCGCGCCGGCCGAGCCTTGGAGCTCCATGCCGAACATCGGCGAATGGTAGGCTGGAGGGACCGCCGCTTCCTCGACTTGGTTGGCGTCGAGCACCCGATCATTCAGGCTCCGATGGCCAATGTCGGCGGCGTCGACCTGAGCGTTGGCGCAGCGCGGGCGGGCGCGTTGGGATCACTGCCCTGCGGGATGATCTCCGCCGAGAGGCTCCGTGATCAGGTAGCCGACCTGCGGCAACGGACCGATGCGCCGATCAATCTCAATTTCTTCAGCTTCGAAATGCCGCAGCCCACCGACGACCGCGAATGGCGAAGGGTGTTGCGATCCTACTACGTAAAGTTCGGCATTCCCGAACCTCAGGCTGCGGCGTTCAGGGTCGCCTTCGATGATACCTATTGCGAGATTGTCGAGGAACTGAAGCCTGAAGTCGCCAGCTTCCACTTTGGGCTTCCTCCTCAGCCTTTGTTGGAGCGCGTTCGGGCAAGCGGCGCGGTAATCCTTGCCTGCGCGACGAGCTCCGCAGAAGCAATGTTTCTCGAGCAGTGCGGCGTCGATGCGATCGTCGCGCAGAGCTATGAAGCGGGAGGCCATCGCGGGCATTTCCTTGATGAGGATCCGAGAGAGGCGCTGGGTCTTTTCGCCTTGCTCCCTCAGCTTCTCAACTCGGTGTCGGTCCCCGTGATTGCAGCAGGCGGGATTGCGGACGGACGGGGGATCGCTGCTGCGCTCATGCTCGGCGCGAGCGCCGTCCAAATCGGCAGCGCCTATCTCCACTGTCCGGAATGTTTTCTGCCCGACGGCCACAAGGCGATGCTGCGCAAGCGCCGGACACTGATGACGAACATCTACAGCGGCGGCCTCGCACGGGCCGTTCGCGGCAGGCTCATTGATGAAATCGGGCCGATACGCGGTGAAGCGCCGCCTTACCCGCTGGCCGGGGCAATCTCGCTGCCGCTGTTTCGAGCGGCGATCGAACAGGCCGACTACGAATTCATGCCCAGCCTCGCCGGACAGAATGCCTGCCTCGGATCTGAACGACCCGCCGAGGACCTTACTCGGCAGTTGGCGGCAGACGCGCTGGCGATCCTCGACGGGCGAGCGTAGGGCGCGGGCATGGACATCGTTCCGGTCCCGGCTTTCAGCGACAATTACATCTGGCTCGTCCACGATGAGCCGAGCGGCGAAACCGCCGTTATCGACCCGGGCGACGCTGCCCCCGTGCTCGACGTCGCCAGCCAGCGCGGCTGGACGATCAGCCAGATCTGGAACACCCATTGGCACCCCGATCACACAGGCGGCAACCTGGCGATCAGGGACGTCACTCGCGCCCGGATCTCCGGCCCTGCCGGCGAAACCATCCCCGGCCGCGACATCTCCTTGAGCGAAGGTGACGAAATCCGCATCGGCGGCCATCGAGGCCGGGTGATCGATGTTCCCGGACATACGCTTGGGCACATTGCGCTCATCTTCGACGATGAGCGCGTCGCGTTCGTCGGCGACACGTTGTTCGCAATGGGTTGCGGTCGGTTGTTCGAGGGGACTCCGCAGCAGATGTACGGCTCACTTCAGCGACTGGCGGAGCTTCCAACCGATGCCCGTCTCTACTGCGCGCACGAATATACGCTTTCGAACGCCCGTTTCGCCGCGCATGCAGAGCCGCACAACGACGCTACTGCTCGGCGCTTGGCGGAAGTGCAGGCCTTGCGCGACAAAGGCGAGATCACCTTGCCCACGACGGTTGCCGAGGAACGTGAAACCAATCCTTTCGTTCGCGCCTCTAACTGGGAGGAATTTGCGAGATTACGCGCCGAGAAAGACAGCTTCCGTTCATGAGCGGAAGCGCCACAAATTCTAGGCACGCAGACTTATTTGGGAGGTCCACATGCGCGGCTTTTCTCTGTTTCTGCTCGTCGCAACGCTGACGTCCTGCGCGGCCGCCCCTCCGCCACCGGCGAGAAGCGACAAGAATCAGGCTCGTTTCCAGGAGCTCACGGCGGGCAAGGTCGCGCAGCCGCCCGTCAACTGCCTGCCGGTCAATCGCACCTTGCAGAACGACATGACGGTGATCGATGAAAGCACCGTAGTGTACAAGCTGAACAGCTCCCGGGTGTATGTCGGTCATATGCAGGGGGGGTGCCCCAATCTCGGGGTGGGGCCCTTTGCGTTAGTTACCCACCAGATCGGGACTGCTACCCTCTGCCGCGGCGACATCGCTGAAGTAGTCGATACCATGGCCCACCAGACCGTGGGCAGCTGTGTCTTTGGTGAGTTCACTCCGTACGTGAGGCCTGGATCATAGGATGCGCAGTGCCGCTCTTGCCTTAGCGGGGGCACTTCTCGCTTCCTGCACGACCGGTCCCGAGCCGCCGCACCAGCTGACTCCCCGGGCGCAACAGCAGCTCGGGCTGCTGCTGAACGGCAAGGTTGCGGGAAGCCCGATCAGCTGCCTGCCGAATTACAACGCCAACGACATGCAGGTCATCGATGGGCGGACCGTCGCTTTCAAGCTCGGCAGCCGGACGGTCTACTTGATGCACCTGTCACCAGGCTGCGAGTTGCTCGGCAACGGCGGCTATGCTCTCGTGACGAAGCAGTTCGGCGGCATGGGCATGTGCCGCGGCGACATTGCCCGGGTGTTCGACACCACGAGCCGCTTCACCGTCGGCTCCTGCGGTATCGACAGCATCCTCCCTTATACCACGCTGGGGCGTTAGCGGCGGTATAGCGCCAGCAGCCGTTCGCCGTAGATCTTGGAGATCACGTGGCGCCGGATCTTCATGGACGGCGTCAATTGCTCATTGTCGATCGTGAACGGCTCATCCGCGAGGATGAAGCGGCGCACCTTCTCAATCACGGACAGGTCGGCGTTCACGCGATCCACGGCACGCTGGAGCCGCTGGTGCACATCCGGCGCTGAGGCGATCTCTGGATCCGGCACAAGCAAGGCGACGAGGTGCGGCTGGCGATCACCGAAGACCATCGCCTGCGCAATTTCCGGCTGGATGGTCAGCATGCCCTCAATTCGCTGCGGCGACACATTGTCGCCCTTGTCGTTGACGATCAGGTCCTTCTTGCGGTCTGTGATCTCGATTCGGCCCTGTTCGTCGAAGTGGCCGACGTCGCCCGTCGCTAGCCATCCGTCCTTCAGGACACGCGCCGTCTCTTCCTCGTTCCGCCAATAACCGTGCATGACGTTTTCGCCTCGGACCATGATCTCGCCATCCTCGGCAATGCGGACTTCGCAGCCTTTCACCGGCGGACCGACGGTGTCGAGGCGAATGCCGGCGCGAGGACGGTTGCAGGCGATCACCGGGCCCGCCTCGGTCTGGCCGTAACCCTGCAGGAACGTAATCCCGAGTGATTCGAAGAAGATGCCGACTTCGGGGTTCAGAGGCGCTCCGCCCGAGACCCAGGCCTTGACGCGGCCACCGACCTTTTTGCGCACCTTCTTGCGGAGAGTCAGCGCGAGGATGCCATCCATCGGCAAGTCCCACGCCTTGAGTCGACCCTCATATTTGTCGCCGCCAATCTTCAGCGCTCGCGCGAGCAGATACTTCGACAGGCCGCCGCTCGCCTCAATGCCCTTCATGATGCGCGCCCGCAGCAATTCGAACAGGCGCGGCACGACGACCATGATCGTCGGGTGCACTTCCTCGATGTTCGACGCGAGTTTCTCGAGGCTCTCGGCGTAATAGATCTGGGCTCCGAGCGCGACGGGGAAGTGCTGACCGCCGCTATGCTCATACGCATGGCTTGCGGGCAGGAAGGACAGGAAGATCTCGTCGTCCCAGCCGAAGTCCGACGAGATGATGTCCGTGCATCCTTCAAGGTTGTGGAGGATTGCGCCGTGATGCTGCTGCACTCCGCGCGGCGCGCCGCCGGTGCCGCTGGTGTAGATGATGCAGGCGAGGTCGCTTCGCTTCACCTTCGCGACTTGATCGCGCAGTGCGGCGACATTCGCGGCGCCTTGCGTCAGCTCGGCCCAATGATGGGTGGTGATCCAGTCTGGCGTTTGACCGGAACGGATGTCTTCCATCCCGATGACGTGACGGCACTCGTCAGAGTTGAAGACAGCTGGCATCAGGTTCCTGGCTAGCTTCTGCGAGGATACGATCACCGCCTTCGCGCCGGAATTGCCGAGCACGTGGGCATGATCGCGCGTCGTGTTGGTCGTGTAGGTCGGCACTGTTATGCAGCCGGCGGCCATGATGCCGAGGTCGGCGATCAGCCATTCGGGCCGGTTCTCACTGACCAGGGCCACGCGATCGCCGGGATGCAGACCGATGCGCTTCAGCCCCGCAGCGAGTGCCGCGACCTGCCGTGCCGCTTCGCTCCAACTGATGGATCGCCACGCACCTTCCCGCTTAGCCCATAGGAACGGCGCATCGTCCTTGTCCTCCGCACGGGTGAGGAAAAGCGAAACGAGATTGTCGAAATACTCGAGCTGACGCGCCATCAAGGTCCCTCCCCTTGGCGGCGCTCTTTAGCGCAATAGGCTGGGCCTGCCACTCCTCGTGGACGCGCGCGGGAAGCTCGGCTAGGCGATCGCCCATGCGTCTCTTCACCAAGTTCCTGAGCGCATTCGCCTGCGCTGCCCTCATCGCCTGCACCTCAACTCCAGCGCCTCAGCTAGAGGCGAGGCAAGCGACTGTAGCCGAGCCCTTCGTCATCGCGGCCAATCCGCTCGCAGCGGAAGCGGGCCTAAACGTGCTGAAGCGCGGCGGAAGCGCCGTGGACGCGGCGGTCGCCATCCAAGCGATGCTCTCGCTCGTCGAACCGCAGAGCTCCGGAATGGGTGGCGGCTCGTTCATGACCTACTTCGACGCGCGAACCGGCAAACTGACGGTCTACGACGGACGCGAGGTCGCACCGGCGCAGGCGACTTCCGGCATGTTCCTCGATCCGTCGGGCAAGCCGCTGCCGTTCGAGACGGCGGTGGTCAGCGGTCGCGCCACCGGCGTTCCTGGCGTCGTAAAGATGCTCGCGGTCGCTCACGACGAGCACGGAAAGCTGCAGTGGAACAGCCTTTTTGGAGATGCCGAGCGCACAGCCAACCAAGGTTTCACCGTTTCGCCGCGGCTGGAGCACATGATTCATGCCGATTACGCGGAGAACCACGCCCCGGACGTGATCGCTTATTTCTCCAAGCCGGACGGCACGTTGCTGAACGCGGGCGACCGTCTAGTAAACAAACCCTACGCCGACTTCCTGCGCCGGCTCGCTGCACAAGGTCCGGCGGCGCTTTATTCTGGGTCCACGGCGGCGAAGATCATTGCGCGCACGCATCAGGGCCCGCTTGCCGGCTCAATGACCATGGCCGATCTCGCCAACTACCGGCCGGTCAAGCGGGAGGCGGTCTGCGGCCCTTATCGAGCCTACCTGTTGTGCGCCCCGCCGCCGCCGGCAAGCGGCGCTGGCCTCATCGAACTGATGGAGCTACTCGAACGCACCGACATCGGCTCGCGCGGGCCGAACGACCCTCAGTCCTGGTTCCTTTTCGCCGAGGCGAGCCGGCTCATGTACGCCGATCGCGACCGCTACGTCGGCGATCCAGCGTTCGTCCGCGTGCCGGTCACTGGGCTCATCGATCCGGCCTATCTGGATCAGCGAGTCGAGCTGATCGGGGCAACCGCCGGTCCGCCTCCTGTTCCAGGAATCCCCGCCGGCGCTCTCGTTGCAGGCGCGGACCGCACCCTGGAGCCGACCGGCACGTCGCACCTGATCGTCCGCGACGCCGACGGTAACGTCGTCTCCATGACCACGACAGTCGAGAGCATCTTCGGTACCGGCCGGATGGTCGACGGGTTTTTCCTCAACAATCAGCTGACCGATTTCTCATTCTCACCGGTCGATCAGCAGGGCCGTCCCGTCGCCAACGCCGTCGCAGCCGGCAAGCGCCCGCGCTCGTCGATGACGCCTGCGATTCTGCTTACGAAGGACGGCAAGTTCGCCGGAGCGATCGGGTCGGCCGGCGGTAATTCGATCCTCGCCTTTGTCGCCAAGTCGCTGGCCGCGGCGGTGGACTGGAACATGACGATGCCGCAGGCACTTGCCGCCCCCAACCTCGTCGCGCGCGGACCCAGCTTTCAGGGTGAAGTGACCAAGTTCCCGCCCGAGGTGCTGGAGGGACTCCGGCAGCGTGGCATCGACCTCAAGCCCGGGCAGGGGGAGGACAGCGGTGTCACCGGCGTTCTTATCCGTAACGGCCAGATCGATGGCGCCGCCGACCCCCGCCGCGAAGGAGTGGTGCTGACGCTCCCGCGCTAAAGGCCTTCGGTCCCGATTACGTCCGCGATATTTGCGATCCCTTCGCGATTGAGCCGGTCGGCCAATCCGTTAGCGATGCGACGCGCGATTCCTGGCCCCTCGTAAACCATCGCCGAATAGACCTGCACCAGCCTTGCCCCCGCGCGAATGCGCTCCCAGGCGTCATCAGCATTCGCGATTCCGCCGACGCCGATCAACGGGACCTCGCCGCCCGACGCAGCACGGAACTGCCGCAACGCGTTCAATGCAAGCGACTTCAGAGGATCGCCCGAAAGGCCGCCACCTTCATCCGCATAGCGAGACCTCAACACTGGTCTCGACACCGTCGTGTTGGCCACGATCAGCGCATCAATGCCATGTTCCAGCGCAGCCCGAACGATTTGGTCCGGCTCGACTTCACCGAGATCCGGAGCGACCTTCAAGAAAATCGGCGGTCCGTTTGACCCCCTTGCTTCGCTTACGGCGCCAAGCAGCGCACGGAGCGCTCCTTCGTCCTGCAGCTGGCGCAAACCCGGGGTGTTGGGCGAGCTGATGTTGATCGTGATGTAGCGCGCGACCGGCGCCATCGAGCGAATCCCACTCGCGTAATCCGCGATGCGATCATGGCTCTCCTTGTTGGCGCCGATGTTGACGCCGATGATGCCGTGGACGTGCGAACACCGCTGCAGCCGATCGAATGCAGCTGGCTGACCGCCGTTGTTGAAACCCATGCGATTGATGACGGCCCGATCGTCCACCAGCCGGAACAGACGCGGCTTCGGATTGCCCGGCTGCGGCCGTGGCGTGACGGTCCCCACTTCGACGAAGCCGAAGCCCAGGCCGAGCATCTGTTCCGGTACTTCCGCGTCTTTGTCGAAGCCCGCAGCGAGCCCCACGGGCGAGGGGAACTCGAGACCTGCAACTGTCGTCCGCAACGACGAGGGAAACGGTGGCGGCCTCAGCGCGGGCATCAGCTTGAGGGATCTGATGGTCGCGCGATGCGCCTTCTCGGCGTCGAGAGCGAAGACTAGCGGCCGAATGAGACGGTAGAGTGCCACGCCGCTGGTCTGCGCGGTTGAGTTTTCGGGCGCAAGAGACTAAATCCTACCGGAAAGTTCCGAATTACAGCAATGCGCCTCACTCACCTTGCCGATTATGCGGTCGTCCTGATGACCGCCGCCGCTCGCCGGCCCCCCGCCGCCCGCCTGAGCGCGACCGAGCTGTCGGCCGAGACCGGCGTCCCGCTGCCTACCGCGCAGAAGCTGATGGGCACGCTAGCAGGCTCGGGCCTGCTGAGCAGCGTTCGCGGTGCTGGCGGCGGCTTTACGCTCGCCAAGTCCGCTGAAGATATCAGCCTCGCCGACATCGTCGAGGCGGTCGAAGGGCCGATCGCGATGACGGTTTGCTCCGGCCACGAGGGCGTATCCGACTGTGCGCTGGACGCGCATTGCCGGGTCAAACCGCACATGGGCATCGTCGGCATCGCCGTTCGGGGCGCGCTTGGCGCCGTTCGCCTGACGGAGCTCGCGCGATGACCGACGACATCCGCAACCGCGAGGCGCACGAGGCTGCAGAGAAGCTCGCCGAGTACGAGTGGGGCTTCTCTTCCGACATCGAGCAGGAATTCGCGCCCAAGGGCCTCAGCGAAGACACCGTTCGCTTCATCTCCGCCAAGAAGAATGAGCCCGAATGGATGCTCGACTGGCGGCTCAAGGCCTACCGCGCCTGGCTCGAAATGGAGGAGGTCAGCTGGGCCAAGCTCGACATCCCCGCGATCGATTACCAGGACGCATATTATTTCGCAGCGCCCAAGGCGAAGCCGAAGCTCGCCTCGCTTGACGAAGTCGATCCCGAAATCCTTCGCGTCTATGAAAAGCTCGGCATTCCGATCGAAGAGCAGAAGGTGCTCGCCGGCGTCGAGGGCGCACGCAAGGTCGCGGTAGACGCCGTGTTCGACAGCGTCAGCGTCGCGACCACTTTCCGCGAGGAGTTGAAGAAGGCGGGCGTAATCTTCCTCAGCATCTCCGAGGCGATCCGCGAATATCCCGAGCTGGTTCGCAGGTATCTCGGCTCGGTCGTTCCGCAGCGCGACAATTATTTCGCCTGTCTCAACAGCGCGGTCTTCTCCGATGGCACCTTCGTCTACGTCCCCGAGGGCGTGCGCTGCCCGATGGAGCTGTCGACTTACTTCCGCATCAATGCCGAGAACACCGGTCAGTTCGAGCGCACGTTGATCGTCGCCGATAAGGGCAGCTACGTCAGCTATCTCGAAGGCTGCACCGCACCGATGCGGGACGAGAATCAGCTCCACGCGGCGGTGGTCGAAATCTTCGCGCACGAGGACGCGGAGGTGAAATATTCCACCGTCCAGAACTGGTATCCGGGCGACAAGGAAGGCCGCGGCGGCATTTTCAACTTCGTCACGAAGCGCGCTCTGTGCAGCGGCGACCGCTCAAAGGTCAGCTGGACGCAGGTCGAAACCGGCAGCGCGATCACCTGGAAATATCCGAGCTGCATCCTGAAGGGCGACGGCAGCGTCGGCGAATTCTATTCGGTCGCGCTCACCAACAACCGCCAGCAGGCGGACACCGGCACCAAGATGATCCACATCGGCGCGAACACCCGCTCGACGATCGTCTCAAAGGGCATCAGCGCGGGCGGCTCAAATAACACTTATCGCGGGCTGGTCCGGGTGCTCCCGCGCGCCGAGAACGTCCGCAACTTCACCCAGTGCGATTCACTGCTGCTCGGCAGCGACTGCGGCGCGCACACCGTGCCCTACATCGAGGTGAAGAACCCGACCGCAACGATCGAGCATGAAGCGACGACGTCGAAAATCAGCGAGGACCAGCTTTTCTACGCGATGAGCCGAGGCCTCGATCAGGAGGCGGCCGTCGCCCTGATCGTCAACGGCTTCGCGCGTGAGGTGCTGAAGCAGTTGCCGATGGAGTTTGCGGTCGAGGCGCAGAAGCTGCTCGGGATTAGTTTGGAAGGTTCAGTCGGATGATGCCGTTGTTGCTTATCGCCGCGGCGTCGGCCGATCTCGATGCGCTCGACCAAGCCGTGGCGCGGTGCGATCGCACGGCAGTGAACCCAATTTTCGCTGGCGAGTCCGCGCGGCGCAGTCAGTTCCTGCTTGAGGCCTATCACGAGCAGGAGGCGATCGTGAACGACCGCCTGTCACTGAACGATCAGCGGCGTGCATTACGCGAGACACCGCCGCCGAGACTCGCCGAGCAGAAGCAGCTCGAGAAGCAGCTCGACCTGCAGGACGCCGCTCTTGAGGACCGGCAGAAGGCCCTGAACGACAAGCGCATGCTTGAAGGCATTCGTCAGGACGCGACCGACACCATGCGCCGCTACTTCCTGACCAATTGCCCTGCCGGGAAGGACATCGGCAAATAAGATGCTCGACATTTCAAACCTGCACGCGACGGTTGCCGGCAAGCCGATCTTGAACGGGGTGACGCTGCACGTACCGGCGGGCGAAGTGCACGCGATCATGGGCCCGAACGGTTCCGGAAAGTCGACGCTCGCCTACGTTCTCTCGGGCCGTCCCGGCTATGAAGTAACGGAGGGCAGTGCGAACTTCGATGGACAGGATTTGATCGCCCTGGAGCCGCACGAACGCGCTGCAGCAGGCCTGTTCCTCGGGTTCCAATATCCGGTCGAGATCCCCGGGATTTCGTACCTCCAATTTCTGCGCGAAAGCCGCAACTCACAGCGCCGTTCTCGCGGTGAACCCGAGCTTTCTGGCGGCGAGTTCATCAAGCTTGCGCGCGAACAGGCGGCGCTCCTCGGCATGGACGCCGAGATGCTCAAGCGCCCCGTCAACGTCGGCTTCTCCGGCGGCGAAAAGAAGCGGGCCGAGATGGTGCAAATGGGCATCATGAATCCGAAGTTCGCGCTGCTTGATGAGACGGACAGCGGCCTCGACATCGACGCGCTCAAAGCCGTCGGGGCAGGCATCAACCGCATCATGCGCGCGCCCGACAAAGGCGTGCTTCTCATCACGCACTATCAGCGGCTGCTCGACTACGTCGAACCCGACAAAGTGCACGTGCTGCGCGGTGGCCAGATCGTGCGTAGCGGCGGGCCTGAACTCGCGCTTGAACTTGAGCGTGAAGGCTATGCGGAGGCGGCTGCATGACCGCACCATTTCCGACACACAAGCAGGAGGATTGGCGCTACGCCGACCTCGGCGCGCTGAAGCCTGTTTGGGAGCAGTTCGCCGAGCCGATTACGCTGACCGCTGGCGCCGGCGAAAGCCTCGAAGAAGTATGGCTCCCGACCGCTGACGACGTGCGATTGAAGCGCGTTCGACTTGCGCTTGGACCGGGCGCGAAGGCGCGCATTTTCGCGCTCAACAATGCCGCGGTTTATGGCCGCGTCGAACTTGATGTTTCGCTCGCTGAAGGTGCGGACTTCGAGCTGTTCGGCGCCAACATCGGCACCGGCGTTTCGACCAATGAATTCGTCACCAATGTCAAGCACGTCGGCCCGAACGGCCGCTCGCGGCAAACCATTCGCAGCGTGCTCGGCGGCAAGGCAGTCGGTTCCTATCTCGGCAAGGTCGAAGTGGCGCGCGGCGCGCAACAAACCGACGGCGAACAGTCTGTCAAAGCGATGCTGCTCGACCGCGGCGCAACAGCGAACTGCAAGCCCGAGCTGGAGATCTACGCCGACGACGTGAAGTGCGCGCACGGCGCCACCGTCGGCGAGCTCGATCCGATGCAATTGTTCTATGCCGAAACCCGCGGCCTCGATCCGGCGAGCGCACGCGCACTTCTGCTCGAAGGCTTCGTCATGGGCCTGTGGGACAGCGCGGGGGACTCGGACGCGATCTGCACTGCTGCGCGCGATGCACTGCGGAGGATCGTGTGAACGCGCCGATCCGCATCAACTCGCGCCTCGACGTGCGCAGCGAGTTCCCCGCGATCGAGAATTGGCATTATCTCGACAGCGCCGCCACTGCGCAGAAACCGCAAGCCGTGATCGACGCGATCACAAAGGCTTATGCGCACGACTACGCGACCGTGCACCGCGGCGTGTACCAGCGCTCGTCGGAAATGACTGGCCGCTACGAAGCAGCGCGCGCCGCAGCCGCGACATTGATCGGCGGCGCGCCCAACGAACTCGTCTTCACGCGCGGCGCGACCGAAGCAATCAACCTGGTCGCACGCACGCTGCCCAAAAACGGGCGCAATCGCGTCCTCGTCTCGCAACTCGAACATCACAGCAACATCGTGCCGTGGCAGCTAGCCGGCTTCGAAGTCGATGCGGCGCCGCTCACGCACGACGGCCAGATTGACCTCGACGCCGCACAAAAGATGCTCACGGAAGAGCATCGCGTCGTGGCTTTCGCGCATGTCTCCAACGTGCTCGGCTCCATTCTCGACGCGGAGCGCGCGGCGGAGATTGCGCATTCGAGAGGTGCGCTCCTCCTGCTCGACGGCTGCCAGGCGGTGCCGCGTCTCAGTGTGAACATCGGGAACATCGGCGCCGACTTCTATGTCTTCTCCGCGCACAAACTTTATGGGCCGACTGGCATCGGCTGCCTCTGGGGCCGCGCCGATCTGCTGGAGCAAATGCCGCCGTGGCAGGGCGGCGGGGCGATGATCGACGAGGTCAGGTTTGAGAAGACTACCTTTCTCGATCCGCCGGCGCGCTTCGAAGCCGGAACGCCGCACATCGTCGGCGCGGTCGGCCTGCATGCCGCAATCGACTGGGTGCAGGACCTGTCGCTGGATGCGATCCACGCGCACGAATGCGCGCTAGTTGCGGAAATGCGCGAGGCACTCCGCCGAATCGCCGGCGTCACGATCTACGGCCCCGAAGACAGCGCCGGAATCGTCAGTTTCAACGTCGACGGGGTTCATCCGCACGACACCGCCACCATATTGGATGACGTGGGCGTCGCGGTCCGCGCCGGACATCATTGCGCGCAGCCCCTCATGCGCGTGCTCGGCGTCGAAGCGACTGCCCGCGCGAGCTTCGCGGCCCACGGCGACAGCTCGGACATTGCAGCGCTGGTCCGCGGGATCGAACAGGTCAAACGAGTTTTCGCATGAACGAAGAGCGCAAGATCGAGACCGAAGAAGTGGCAGGGGTTCAAACCCCGCCGCGCGCCCGCGTCACACCCGAATTTGAGCGCAAGCGCGACTATCTCGCCGGGTTCCTCTCTGGTGTGCAGGAAGAAGAGCCGACGGGCAGCGCCGGAAGCGAGCTGCAGGCGACAGTCGTGGAAGCGCTCAAGTCGATCTACGACCCCGAAATCCCGGTCGATGTCTATGAGCTCGGCCTCATCTACGACGTTGAAATCAGCGAGGATGGTGACGCGACGATCACCATGACGCTGACCACGCCGCACTGCCCGGTCGCGGAATCGCTGCCGCAGGAAGTCGAACTCCGTGTCCTATCGGTGCCCGGCATTCGCGACGCAGTCGTGAACCTCGTCTGGGATCCGCCATGGGACCCGTCGAAGATGAGCGACGAGGCGCGGCTCGAATTGGGAATGCTATGAACAAGGAAACCAAGCTTCGCGCCCGGCCTGCCGCGATCATGCTGACGCCCACAGCGGAAGCCCGCATTGCCGAACTGATGAGCCGCGCTCCGGAGGGAGCGATCGGCGTCAAGCTGTCGACGCCGCGCCGCGGCTGCTCGGGCCTCGCTTATTCGGTCGATTACGTCAGCGACGAACAGCCCTTCGACGAAAAGATCGAAACGGCTGGCGGCACTTTCTACGTCGATGGCGCGTCGGTGCTCTATCTGGTCGGCTCGACGATGGACTGGCGCGAGGACGACTTCGCCGCTGGGTTCGTCTTCGACAATCCCAATGCGAAGGGCGCTTGCGGCTGCGGCGAAAGCTTCACCGTCTGACCGCTCAATGATATAATGCTCGCGAAAGGAGACGATAATGCTCCTCATCGCCGCGGCACTCATGGCAGCACCAACGACAAGCGCGCTCTCGCCTCTTGCGCACTCCAGGACCTGCCCCCGCACGACTAGCTATTACGCCTGGGATCGCGGCAAATCCGTCGCCCCGCGCAAGCTCAACGAGCTTCCGCCGGCAAACGTTTACGCCACCGTCTACCGCCGCGTGGACGGCTGCGAGGTGCCGGTGATCGTAAAATACGGAGTCGGCGGCCGGTAACGCGTCTCACAACAGCCGAGGGGGATTTCGGCGATGTCACGAGCAACAGCTCTTCTTTTCGCCATTATCTGCTACGCGATCTTCTTCGCAACTTTTCTCTATCTAATCGTCTTCGTCGGCAATTTCGCCTTCGCGACGATCACGGTCGATAACGGCCCACAGTCCCCGCTCGCACTAGCGGTCGTCGTTGACTTAGCGCTGATCGCGCTGTTCGGCCTTCAACACAGCGTCATGGCGAGGCCCGCCTTCAAGGCCAAATGGACGCGAATTGTCCCGCCGCCGGTCGAACGGAGCGTCTTCGTCCTCGCGGCGAGCATTGCGCTGATCATCGTTTTCCTATGCTGGCGGCCGATCGACACCATCGTCTGGAACGTGACGAACCCGATTCTCGCGGATCTGATCTGGCTGTTGTTCTGGGCTGGCTGGGCGACCGTGCTGATCAGCACGTTCCTGATCAATCATTTCGAGCTGTTCGGCCTGCAGCAGGCCTGGTTCCATGTCCGCGGCCGCGACGCGGCAAAGCCGGAACTGCGCCATCCGATGTTCTATTGCTATGTCGCGCACCCGCTTTACAGCGGCTTCTTCCTAGCCTTCTGGGCGGCGCCGAAAATGACGGCCGGGCATTTGCTGTTAGCGCTGGGCCTATCCGCCTACATGCTCGTCGCCATCCGCTACGAGGAACACGACCTCACCAATCTCTTCGGTGAGGATTACCGCCGCTACCGGTCGGGCGTCGGAATGCTGATGCCACGGTTCAGGCGGCGGAGCCGAAACTCCGCCGCCCGTTCCCCCTCCTGAAACTTTTAGAAGCCGAGCGAGAACCGGATTGCGGCGCCCAGGTCACCATCAGCGGCGGCAATATGGCCGGGTTGGCGACGGTAGAAGAGATTGCCGCCGATCCAGGCGCGATCGCCCAGGAGGCTGGAGCCGTAGCTGAGCTCGGTGTCGATCTCCCGCCCGCTCGGGGTGAGAGACATCGTGCTTAGCGATTCACCCGCGGTTAGCGTCACGTAGTCGTAGGAGGTCGGTAGCATCATCGCGAAGCCGCCATGCTCGACGCGCAGCGGCTGAGCGATCCTAAGGCCCACGCGGTCGGTGCTGGCAAGCACCCCAAGTTTGCCGACATCGAAGCTGTAGCCGCCACTCTCGAACTTTCCGGCCGCGAAGCTGGTCCAGCCACGTCGCGCCATCAGTTCCGTTCTCCAGCCGCCGCCGAAATCGTGGCGTGCATCCGCATCGAGGAACAGGCTTGTCGAACCCCCGCCGCCGAGCATGTTGGTCATCCGGCCGCCCAGCAGCGTCTGCTTCTCTTCGAGGCGGCTGATGTCGGCCGAAAGCCAGTTGCGCCCGAAGCTGCGGTCGATCGCGAGACTTGTGAAGCGGTAAGGCGAGCCGGTCGCCGTCGTCTTGACCTCCTGCCATACGTTGCCCTTTTCGCCCGACAGGGTCACACCGGTGCCTCCGAACTGACGACGGATCGCGAGACTGCCGTCGCGAGCCGCGGAAAAGCCCGGATCGCCTGCGATGTCCCTGGCGATCAGGAATGCGCCTGGCATCGCACCATTGAGGCGACGCTCCATCGACTTGGCCCCTTCGGCCATGCCGAATGCGACCGATGTCTTGCGATCGATCCGCGCGACCGCCGACCCGGCGACAAGCCGTGCCTTGCGCGCGTCGTCAGGACCGATTTCCATTCTGTTGAGCTCGAAGCCCTGCATCAGATCGTGACGCTCCAGAACGGTCATCGCGACGTTGATGGGGCCGGCGTCACCGCCCGCGACCTGAAGATCGTTCTGCAGAGCGCGCGAAAGAGGATGATCGATCTGCGCCGCGCGTAGCGTTTTCGCCAGGTTCATGACATAGGCGCGGTCGTACCCGTCGAGAACGATTGCCCCGAGCGACTGTCCCCCCTTCGCAGCGTCGCCCGCCGCGGACGGAAGATCGCTGCTGGAGCCGGACACCGCTGTCTTGCTGTCGGCCATGCTAAGCGTGCCGGCCGGCGCGAACGCCCGCTGGATGTCCAGCATGCCGCGCCCGTAGGTCGAGTCAGTACCGGGGGTGCCGAGGTCGTCGGCGCTGTTGAGGAGTATATTGACGATCTGCTGGCCCGTCAGGTTCGGGAAAGCCTGCGCCAGCAGCGCCACCGCGCCGCTGATCACCGGTGCCGAGAAGCTGGTGCCAGACCAGATGAACTGCTTCCCGGTCTGGTCCGGTGCCTGGTCGCCCTCGCCGACCGCGGTCAGATACCAGCTGGCGCCGGTGCCGGCCTGATCGGAGAAGCTTGAGATTTGCCCGGATGAATCCACCGATCCCGCGATGATCACGCTGCCGGGGAAACTTTGCGCCGGAGTAAGGGCGAATGGATCAGGGTTGGGCGTGCCATCATTGCCGGCTGAGATTACCACGACCATGCCGGCGTTCACCGCCCGTTGCATTGCGCTGAGAAGCGTGCCGCCGGGGCTCGACCCACCAAGAGAGAGATTGACGACCTTGGCCCCCGCCAACCGGGCGGCGTCAATGCCGGCTGCAATTGCGGGGTCGAAGAAGGAGCAGCCGTCCTTTCCGGAGCAGGAGCCCGGCTGATCCGCACGTTCGCTGACGATCGTAGCATCGAACGCGACACCCATTGTGTTCTGATTGTTGCGGGCCGCCGCCGCGACTGCGCTGACAGCAGTGCCGTGACCGCCGTCATCGCTAACCCCGCGCGTGCCGACGACGTCGCCGCTCGCCGGATCGATGCGCCCGGTGAATTCCGCGAGACCCGGATTGATGCCGCTGTCGACGATCCCGATCTTCACGCCCTTGCCAGTCGCGCCAGCATTATACGCACTGATCGCATTGGCAGCGACGCTGTAAGTCGATGCCTGATACTCCGCTGTGTTGTAATTGACGCCCGGGGTTGGCGTTGGAGTCGGTGTCGGTGTCGGTGTCGGTGTCGGTGTCGGCGTTGGCGTCGGTGTGGGCGTCGGCGTAATTGGCGCGATCGGAATCGGATTCACGCCGCCACCACCACCACCCCCGCAAGCCGACAGGCTGAGCGCGAGCACCGCTGCGCACGTGGACGTGCCAAGAAGCCGCCTGTTCATTGATCTCTCCGCCCAAGCCGTTGAAAAATCACGGCTTCTACCGCCCTATTATGCTTACCATTTCCTTTCAATTTGCTGAAAGGATTAAAAGGGCTAGGCGCTGGCCCTCATGGACGCGCGCTTCGCTCATATCCGCAACTGGATCTTCGACCTCGATAATTGTCTTTACCCCGCATCCACAGGCCTCTTCTCGCTCATCGATGAGCGCATGGGTGAGTATATCCAGCACCTCCTCGGCTGCGATCCACTCGACGCGCGGCGGGTGCAGA
>Ga0308173_10000072_pt1 | contig 33018 bp, 33 predicted proteins | sample PhyPR1_FD_203716 | JGI IMG/M metagenome (GOLD analysis project Ga0308173, IMG submission 203716) | Soil microbial communities from UC Gill Tract Community Farm, Albany, California, United States - DLSLS.P.R1 | ecosystem: Environmental > Terrestrial > Soil > Agricultural land | place: USA... | reverse complement strand
GGCTATATATGCCTTTGCCTCTCAGTTTGGCCGGGAACGTATTACGCGTTGAAGCTTTTATTCGACGCCAATCTTTCTCCTAAGCTCGTTCGGCGCGTAGGCGAGTTGTTTCCGGGATCGGCCCACGTATTTGACAGCGGGATGGCGAGTTTCACCCCGGATGAAGAGATATGGGCATACGCCAGAGAGAACGGGTTCGCGATCGTAACGGCCGATGCGGATTTCGTGGAACTCTTGGAAAGGCGAGGATCGCCGCCGAAGGTTGTTCGCCTCGAAAAATGTGATTACAGGACACGCATGGTAGAAGATCTCCTTCGACGCAACGCTGTCCGGATCGCGGAGTTGGAGGAATCAGACCGCGAGCTTCTGATCATCCGGAACGCGAGGTAAAGCGGTAAAGAGATTGGATGCACGGCAAGAAGAAACGAATTCGGGTGGAATCCTAATCTTGCGTCAGCACGCTGGCCTCCGCGACGGCAGAGTGGAGCCGAGGTAAGCGGGCTCAGTGGTACACGCGATGAAAGTGCGTACGGTGTCTCAGTCCGAAACAGGCTCTGGTACAGGACAGCCCAAACAATAGAACGACCACAATCGCGATCAAACATCCAATCCCGATGTTTTTCGCCACGGTGTTCCCGGTTCCAGCCGGAATGGGTGTCTGGTAAGGGCCAGGCGGCTGATACGGCGCAGGAGCCTGGTATTGCGGCTGATTTTGGTTCGAATTGATTTGTTGGGAAGTGCTGCCAAATGATGTGCCGCAATTTGCGCAAAACTTCGCGTTATCCGGATTCGCCGATCCGCAGTTCGGGCAATGCATGGTTTATGGCTACTGTAACGAATCCGAGCTTGCAGGAGTTCCAATTTGAGTAGCGGCCGCGGTCCCGGAAAGTACCGGCCGTTGGGGGCGCGAGACTAATTTGATTCCAGCCCGGCCCGAGCCAGTAAACGTCGGAGCGCTCCTTCGCCCGCGGCGCCAACCTGCTTTCCGGCGATGTTACCATCACGGCCGATCAGCACGTACAGCGGATAGCTCTTCGCTTCGCAGATCGCGGCGAGCGTCGTGTCTTCCGCCAGGACGATTTTGCAGGACCGGGGATACGATTCGAGATATTTTTTGACCTTGCGCCGGCCCTCGCCCATGTTGACGGCGATGACAAACAGCCCGTCCTTTTCGAATTCCTTACTCAGCGCATCGACTGCTGGCGCGTCACTTTTGCAGGGCGGGCACCAGGTTGCCCAAAACTCGATCAGAACAACTTTACCGCTCAGCGAGTCGCTTGTGTACCTCTCGCCATCGAGTGTTTTGCAGACGAAGTGGGGAGCGGGTCCGCCCGCCGTAATGGCCGCCAGACTCCGTGCGCTTATGGCCAGCAGAAAAGAGGAGAGAACGCGCCGCCGCGAGATGTGTGCTGCATCCATGGTGCATCGATGCTAGTACACTTCGCAGGCATCGTACAAGTGTACCCTGCACTTCTTGGGGATACGCGCCGGGCAACTAGCGATAAAACTCGTTGGTAGTTGGGTCGCTGCTGGTCGTGCTGGGGTCGCCCGTATCGGATGGGCGGCGCTTCAGTTTCGGCCGGTCTTCCTCATCGCCCTTGGACTTCTTCGAGGGATCGGTTTCGTCCTCAATGGGTGCATTCGAGTTCGGGTTGCGGCGAAGCGTCGGCTTATTTGGATCGTCGGCGGTCTTGTCGGGACGGCGCTCGTTTTCGAGCATCGCAAGGCGGGCCTTCACGTTGTTGAATTCGGATGTGGTCACGACGTATTCGGGTTTCGGCTTCAACTCGCTAATCTCTGTCTGGGATTTCTTGATGCGGTCGTCCGTGGGCGGATGCGTCGAGAAGAGCTTGGACATAGTTCCGGGTTTGCGCTTCTCGATGGTTTCCACTTTCTCAAAGAAGTCTACGAAAGCTGTGGGATCGTAGCCGGTTTTGTACATGTACTGGACGCCCAGGTAATCGGCTTCGGCCTCTTCGCTCCGGTTGAATTTCAGAAAGGCCATGGGGACCAGCAGCCCGGAGGCCTCATAAATGCCGTATGCCGCCGCGCCACCCATGAAGATGAGCGGGATGGTGGCAAGCTGGGCGATTTCTCCGCGGGTCGCGTTCCGGGTTCCGTGCCGGGCCGCAACATGCGCGATTTCGTGAGACATCACGCCGGCGAGTTCGGCTTCGGAATCAGACTTGAGAATCAAGCCCGAATCTACAAAGAAGAAACCGCCGGGCAGCGCGAAGGCATTGACCGTGGGATCTTCAAGAACTTTGATCGTAAACGGAACTTTCGCATCCGAGTTGCGCACCAGGTTCTGCCCGATACGGTTGACGTACTCGGAAACGACGGGATCGTTGATGACTTTCGACTGCCGTTCCACCTGCTGGGCCAATTGCTTGCCTAGGGCGATTTCCCGTTCTAGCGAATAGAAGTTTACCTTTCCGCTGACATTGCGGTCACCGATTGCATCGGGATCCTTTTCTTTGTTGTCTTTTGGAAAGGCGGTGAAAGGGACGGCCAGAAGCAGCGCCAGGATGAGGCTGACGGTAGGTCTGACGGGGGAAACTCGCCGCATAGATACTCCTTTACGACCAACTCCAGTATAAAGCCAAGTGCCCGACATGGGGATGGTTTCGCGAACAGTCTTTACGCCGCCCTGGCAACACGATGTCTGGATCTCACTCCACCCATTCAGATCGACCCGGACCGCCGCGCTGCCGGGGCAGCCAGGAGATTCATAAACGTTAACGTATGCTCGAATGGATGGGTTTCGAAAAACTGGGGTTTGCTGTGAAGGAAAGCGCGGTGATGCCCCTTTATCAACAGTATGGGAGTGAGTTCCCGGTAACACAACATCTCATTTATCTGAACCACGCGGCGGTTGCGCCCCCTTGCCGGCGGGCGGCGGAGGCGATGAAAGCCCTGGCGGACGATGCCTGCGCCTTCGGCACGCTACATTACGGCGATTGGCTGGGGACATATGAGGGACTGAGGCAAGCGGCCGCGCGACTTATTAATGCAGCGCCGGAAGAGATTGCGATTGTAAAAAACACCTCGGAAGGCATTTCCACAATCGCCATTGGGTTCGATTGGAGGTCCGGAGACCGGGTGATCGCTTTTCGCGAAGAGTTTCCGTCGAATTACTACCCATGGCTTCGGTTGGAAAAGCGTGGCGTGAGGCTGACTTGGCTGTCCATCTACGATCCGCTGGAGAAGATTGCCGCAGCAATTCCCGGTGCGCGGCTGCTGGCAACCAGTTATGTGAACTACCTGAGCGGATATCGCGCGGACCTCAAGTCCATTGGCGCGCTATGCCGGCAGCACGGCTGCTTTTTCTTCGTGGATGCAATTCAAGGCATCGGCGCGTTCCCGATTGATGTAGAAGCCTGCCAAATAGACGCGCTATCGGCGGACGGGCATAAATGGCTGCTGGGGCCCGAAGGAAACGGTATTCTGTACGTTCGTAAGAAGTGGCTGGATGCGATTGAGCCGGTAGAATTTGGATGGACCAACCCGGCGAGCTATACCGATTACAGTTCCCGCGATATGACTTTGAGGCCCGATGCCGGACGCTACGAATGCGGAACGCTAAATACCATTGGGTGTTACGGACTGCGGGCCGCCCTCGACTTCCTGCTGGAAATAGGTGTGGAACGAATCGCCGCTGCCGTAACGCAAGTGGCCGATCAACTCGCGGACGGGGTGCAAGCGAAGGGCTATGAATTGATCACTACGCGCACGCCCGGAACAGGGTCGGGAATTGTGACGTTCCGGCATCCTGTGATGGACGCGCGCAACATTGTAAGCGATCTGGAGCGGAACCGGATTGTAGCATCGCCGCGCCAAGGATGGATACGAGCGTCGCCCCATTTCTACGTAAGTCCTGAGGCGATTGAACAGACTCTGAAAGTGCTTCCTACTGCATAAATGAAAACCTGGTCCTTCTTACTTCTGCTGGCGATTAGCGCGGCGGCCCAAACGCCCAAGTCCCTGGTTCCCATCTGGGCGGCGCAATGGATCGATGCCCCCGGCGCGTCACCCTACGATTACGGCGTATATCACTTCCGCCGGACTTTTGAGCTGGCGAGTAAACCGGACCATTTCACCGTTTACGTTTCCGGCGATAACCGGTACCAGTTGTTTGCGAACGGAAAACGCGTTTCATGGGGTCCCGCACGGGGGGACTTGACGCACTGGCGCTATGAAACGGTGGACATCGCTCCCCAACTGCACTCTGGGAAGAACGTGCTGGCAGCGGTGGTGTGGAACGACGGGCCCTTTCGAGCAGTTGCGCAGATTACGAATCAGACCGGGTTTGTGCTCGAAGCCGAGCGTCCGGAGAATGCCGCGGTAAATACCAGCCATTCGTGGAAGTGTATCCAGGACAAAGCATATTCGCCGCAGCCGATTCCGGCGGACGAGGTCACTGGATATCACGCAATGGCGGCCAACGAGCATGTCGAAGCCAGTTCGTACCCATGGGGCTGGGAGCAGCCGGATTTCGACGATTCTGCCTGGAAGCCGGCGCATGAGTTGAGCCACGGCGCTCCACGGGATGCGCAGGATGCGCCGAACCGCTGGATGCTGGTGCCGCGGCCGATTCCGCTGGAGGAGCAGATGCCGGAGCGGCTGAAAGAGGTGCGACAATCGACCGGAGCCAATGTGCCGGCCGATTTCCTTGCCGGTAGAGCACCCGTGCAAGTGTCCCCTCACACGAAGGCTGTCGTGCTTCTGGACCAGAGCTATTTGACGACTGCCTACCCGGAAATCGTCGTAAGCGGTGGAAGGGCCGCTACGGTGGAACTGCATTATGCCGAGACCCTTTATATACAGAAGGGCGGCCGTGGACAGACAGCAATCAAGGGCAACCGAAACGACGTGGCGGGTAAACACTTCTACGGCCCATGGGATACATTCGTCGCGGACGGCGGTTCTCACCGTCTGTACCGGCCACTGTACTGGCGGACTTACCGCTACATTCAGCTCGATGTGGAGACCAAGGACGAGCCAATAACTCTGGACGACCTGCGGGGTGTTTTCACTGGCTACCCGTTCGAGCGGCGCGGCGAATTCCAGGCCGGCGATGCCGCAAAAAATCAGGAATTGCAGCGGATCTTATCCACCGGATGGCGTACGGCGCGATTGTGCGCGCACGAAACTTACATGGATTGTCCCTTCTATGAGCAGTTGCAGTACGCCGGCGATACGCGCATTCAGGCGATGGTTTCTCTTTATATGACCGGTGATGCGCGGCTGATGAGGAACGCCATTTCTCTGCTGAATTCCTCGCGCACGGCGGAAGGAGCGACGTACAGCCGCGCGCCTTCCTATCTACAGCAATACATACCGCCATTCTCGCTGTGGTGGATCGGGATGGTGCATGACTACTGGATGTATGTGGACGATCCGAACTTCGTAGAGCAGATGCTGCCGGGCGTGCGAGCGGTCCTCGAATTCTACAACCGCTATCAGAAGCCGGACGGATCGTTGTCTCATATGCCGTGGTGGAATTTTGTGGATTGGGTGAAGCAGTGGCCCGGGGGAGTGCCGCCGGCAAACGCCGACGGTTCGTCGTCGGCAGCGCTGGATTTGCAATTAGTGATGGCGTACCAGTGGGCGGCTGATCTGGAGAAATCGCTCGGCAAGCGTGCGCTGGGGGATGAGGATGCCTCTGCCGCGGACCAGTTGAAACAGGCAGTTTTGACGACAGACTGGGACTCTGCTCGCGGACTTTTTGCAGATCAGCCCGAGCACAGGTCTTATTCCCAGCAGGTGAACACGCTCGCGGTGCTGGCGCATGTCACTTCGGGAGAGCAGGGCCGCGGAGTAATGGAAAAGACCATCAGCGATGGGAGCCTGGCGCAATCGTCTATTTACTTTCGCGCTTACACGAACGGCGCGTTGCGAGAAGTTGCCCTGGGAGATAAATATCTCGACATGCTGGGGCCATGGCGCGAGATGCTTTCGCAAGGCCTGACGACCTGGGCCGAGTGGAACGGTCCAGATGCACGTTCCGATTGCCACGCATGGGGCGCGAGCCCGAACTACGAACTGATACGCACGGTGGCCGGAATTGAATCGATTGCCCCGGGATTTCGGAAGGTGCGGGTTGCCCCGAATCTAGGCAAGCTGGATGAAGTGGACGCGCGCATGCCGCATCCGAATGGAGAGATTCGCGTAAAGCTGGAACGGCAGAATGGAAAGTTATCCGCCGAGGTGAATCTGCCAACCGGCATCACAGGAGAGTTCGATTGGAACGGGGCGACGCGGAGTTTGTCAGCGGGTAGCAATCGCTTGCAATTTTGAATCTATGAAAGCGTTTTGTATCAGCGAGCCTGGCAAAACCGGACTGATTGATCTGCAGCAGCCTCGGCCCGCGGCAGACGAGATTCTCTTGAAGTCCCGCCTCATCGGGATGTGCGGGACGGATTTGAGTACCTTCCGGGGAAAGAATCCGTTGGTGACGTATCCGCGCATTCCGGGCCATGAGATCGCCGCGACAATTGTAGAAATGGGCGCCGACGTGCCGCCGGAGTTTCAAGCCGGGATGGACGTCACGGTGTATCCGAATACGAGCTGCGGCACGTGCGCTTCGTGCCGGCGCGGGCGAACGAACGCATGCAAATTCAATCAGACATTGGGCGTTCAGCGTGACGGCGCGATGAAGCGATTCTTCACCGCTCCATGGCGGAAAGTGTATACCTCGCACGGACTTTCGCTGCGGGAATTGAGCCTGGTTGAGCCGCTGGCGGTAGGATTCCATGCGGCCGAGCGGGCCCGGGTGACGGCTGCGGATACCGTTGCGGTGATTGGATGCGGAACCGTCGGGCTTGGAGTTCTGGCGGGAGCGGTCTCGCGCGGCGCGACCGCCGTAGCAATCGATTTGGAAGATGAGAAACTGGCGCTCGCAAAGCAAGTAGGCGCGCAACATGCGATTCACGCAGGCCGGCAGAACTTGCATGAAGAATTGAGCTCTCTTACCAACGGGCTCGGGCCGGATGTTGTGGTGGAAGCGGTTGGCACGCCCGATACCTATCGGACCGCGGTGGAGGAAGTGGCGCACACCGGACGAGTGGTTTACATTGGCTGGGCGAAGGAGCCCGTCAGCTATGAAACGAAGCTTTTCGTTCACAAAGAGCTGGATATTCTGGGCTCACGCAATTCGCTGGCGGAGTTTCCCGCTGTGATTGCGATGCTGGCGGAAGGCCGGTTCCCGGTAGACGCCACCATTTCAGCAACCGTCATGTTGGAAGGCGCCGGTGAGGCACTGCAGCGGTGGAGCGAATCGCCGGGAGCATACACGAAGATTCTGGTGAACATGGATGAATAAATCAGGATGAATGAGATGACATACCGTCAGCTTGGCCAGACCGACCTACGGCTTTCGGCTATCGGATTCGGCGCTGCCCCGCTGGGCGGAGAGTACGGAACGCTCGATCTGGCGGAGGCGGAGCGCGCGGTTCACAAGGCAATCGATGAAGGGATCACATTCTTCGATACCGCGCCCTACTATGGACGAACGGTTTCTGAAGAACGGTTGGGGAAGATGCTGGCCGGCCGGCGCGACCGGGTTGTGCTGGCGACCAAGATCGGCCGCTACGACAAGGCGTCGTTCGATTTCTCCGCCGAACGGGTCCGTTCGAGTGTCGATGAATCATTGCGCCGATTGAGGACCGGCCATGTTGACCTGATCACGGCGCACGACATTGAGTTCGGCGATCGCGAACAAGTGGTCAACGAGACGATACCTACGCTTCGCGAGATTCAAAGGACAGGTAAGGTGCGCTATGTCGGAATTTCGGGTTTGCCGCTTCGGATTCTGGCGGATGTAGCGGTACGGGCGAAGGTGGACAGCGTGCTCTCGTATTGCCACTACAATCTGCTGCTGCGCGATCTCAATACCTACTTGACGCCGGTCGTGCGGGAACACGGGATAGGGCTCATCAATGCATCGCCGCTGCACATGGGGGTGCTGACCGCGCAAGGCGCACCGCCCTGGCATCCCGCTCCAGACAACGTGAAACAGACGGGGAAAGGCGTGGTGGACCTGCTGGAAAAGCACGGAGTGTATCCAGCCACCGCGGCGCTCCGTTTCTCGTTGAATCACCCGTACGTCTCTTCAACCCTGGTCGGTATGCTATCCACTCTGGAAGTGGAGACCAACCTGAAGGCGCTGGATTTCGAAATGCCTCCGGACCTGCTGCAGGAAATCGACGAGATGGTTGCACCGGTAAAGCACGTAACCTGGCCCTCGGGCAGACCGGAGAACAGCGACGCTTAGAAGCGGTATCTGTCCTTGACCGGCGCGTTCGAAAGGACCCGGGACGCTGTCCGAACGAACGGGGGATGAGGACCCCGTCAAGCGGGACTGCCTCCCATATCATCCGCTTTAACTCAGTGCGTACTGCCATTAGCTGTATTTGAGTCCAAAAAGAGAAAGGCAATGACTTACCGTTTCCGGCTTCTGGCGGGATCGCTACTCGCCCTGCTCGTAATAGCCCTGCTCGTCTGGTATTGGAAGAGTCGCAGCCAACCACCGAATCAGTCGCCCGCATCGGCTGCAAACCGGGTTCAGCCCGCCAGCGCGCCAACTCCTGTCGCGGAGAGATCCGCGACCAGAATTCACGCGCACAATCTATTGCTGCGGAAAGGGCCGAACTTCCACGTGTACGTGAGGTGGCTCGACGGAAGCCTGGCGCGTACTCGCCGCGACGTTAGTCCTTCATTTGATCGTCCGCAGTCCTTCGACCTATTCATCCAAACGGGTGTCATTCGAGTTAACATCGGCGACATCGGTCACTACATCGACAGTTCTGTGTCCGGTTCGCCGCTCAAGCATGTGACTCTACTCGCCGATGGACGAAATTTGAAATTAACAGGTATTATTCACCAAGTAATTCCCTTACCGGTCCAAGTGATCGCATCCGTATCGGTCGCCCCCGACGATCGAGTGCGCGTTCACATCATCAAGATCGATGTCTTGAAATTGCCCGTGAAGGGTCTGCTAGGGCTTTTACATGTCTCCGCGGCAGATCTGATCAAAGCGAATATTGACGGTGTGGAGATCGAAGGAAATGACCTGCTGCTGGATACACAGAAGCTGTTGCCGCCGCCGCATATCCGTGGGCGCCTGACGCAAGTGTCGGTCGATAGTCCCGATATACAAGCCATCTATGGCCATGCAGCCGAGGATATTGAGCGTGTGGAACTGTGGCGCAATTTCTTCAGCTTGAAAGGCGGAACACTCGACTTCGGCAATCTCAGTATGCATCCGGTCAACATCATGATGGTCGATATTTCCGGTAATCCGTGGTTCGATCTCGACCTGGTCAACTACCGCGAGCAGTTCGCTAGCGGGTACACTCGGATGACCGCCGATTCTGGACTGCAAATGTTTATCCCCGACCTGCGCGATATTCCGAAGAAGACCGCACAGCAAAACGACAGCATCCAGTGGTTCAAAGACCGGAATATTCCGCCGCCCCCGCAGATCACTGATTCTGCAAAACGCTAACGAAGCGGCAGTTGGCTCGAAAGCGCGGTGCTTCGCCCGTTCCTTTAACGGCGGAATGCGAAGCAGACGAAGCAAGGGAAGCCGGAACGGTCACCCACCCGTCGGCAGTTCGACGTGGCCGCCGAATTTGTACCGCATTGCCGAAAGCACCTTCTCCGCGAACGTGTGCTCCCTGCGGGAACGGAAACGCGTGAATAGTGCGGACGCCAGTACCTCTACTGGAACAGCCTGTTCGATGGCGGCATCGATGGTCCAGCGGCCCTCGCCTGAATCTTCGACGAATCCGGTGTAATTCGAAAGATCGGGATTCTCAACCAGGGCCATGGCTGTTAAGTCGAGCAGCCATGATCCGATCACGCTGCCGCGCCGCCACAACTCAGCGATATCCGCGACATTCAGAGTGAATCGCTCTTCCTCCGGGAGGTCTTTCGAATCCTTATGGACCAGAACATCGAACCCTTCCGCGTAGGCTTGCATTACGCCGTATTCGATGCCGTTGTGAACCATTTTGACAAAGTGCCCGGAACCCGGGGGCCCCGTTCGAAGATAGCCCTGTTCGGCGGTGCCGCCCATTTTCTCGCGCCCCGGAGTCCGTTCAATATTTCCCAAGCCCGGCGAAAGAGTCTTAAAGATCGGTTCTAGCTGCTTGAACGCTTGCTCTTCGGCCCCGATCATCAGGCAATAGCCGCGCTCCACGCCCCACACGCCGCCGCTTGTCCCCGCATCGATGTACTGGATGCCCTTCTTCTTGAACTGAGCGGCACGGCGGATATCGTCCTTGTAAAAGCTGTTGCCGCCGTCGATGATGGTGTCGCCGCTCTCCATGGCAGCGGCCAGGCTTTGGACCGTTGTTTCGGTGGGATTGCCGGCCGGAACCATCACCCACACCGCGCGCGGCTTGGAGAGTTTCCGAACCAGATCTTCGAGCGAACTGGCGCCTTCAGCCCCTTCGCTCGCCAGTTTCTTTACATTTGCGGCATTCACATCGAATACAGCGCATTTGTGACCGCCGTTCTGTAACCGGCGCACCATATTCGCGCCCATTCGCCCCAGACCTACCAACCCAAGCTGCATCTTGTCTCCTCGATAAGCTAGTTTACCGATGACGAGATTCGCTTGGGCAATGCTGGTTCAGCGAATCGCTAATGCCGGTAGTTGGCGATCAGCTTATCGCCGGATTGCGGGGCAACGGCGGTATTCACGAACGTGATGGTAGACCCGCTGAGCGTGAAGTCACCGTTCAACTGCAGAAGCACCCCGTTCTTATAAAGCTGCAGACTACTGGCGGGATTGGGAGCCGCCGCGAGGCTAAATGCGAGATTAACGCCATTAGCAACGCCACCAGGAACTTCGGCGTCGGCGAAACTGACGGTTCCGCTGGTTCCAGCCATTCTGTAATACGCAAGCAGGATATCCCCGGTCTGTGGAATACTGCCCGCGCTAAACGTAATCGCCGTGCCCACCAGCGTGAAGTCAATTCCGTTTGACTGAATGAGCCCATTTCGATAGAGCGTGAGGCTGGTGGAAGGCGCAGGCGTATGCGCGAGAGCAAACGATGTGTTTGAGCCATTGGCGCTTCCGCCAGGCGTCTCGGCATCAATGAAGGCCGCGTTCGTCGTCGAGCCCGACGCTCCCAAATTCGTCACCTGGGTCGATAGCGAGTTAAGCGAAGAGTTGATGGAAGCGAGATCGGCGCTGAGGTTTGTCACGTCGCTAATCGATATGGGCAGTGTCGCGTATTGAGTGCCGCCCGAGCCTCCGGTTGAGCCGCCGCCGCCATTGCCCGAGCCGCCGCCTCCTTGCGTTGAGGACTGTCGTACCTGGCTTACAGTAAGCGGCGTGGTGCTCGGCGGCACCTGCCAGATTTCAGCCCAGGTAACAAGGCCGTCGTTGCTGTTGTAGACCGCCTGATAATAGGTGCCCGCGGATGCGGTGGTGGTCGGAACCAGCAGCACGGAGAGTGCGCCGTTGTAGATCTTTGCAGAGGTGCTCAGAGGTGACACTGTGCCGCCAGACGGTCCGGTGAAGCCATTCCAGGTAATCACCACCGTTCCCGTGAACGGCGTACCGTTTGCGTTATAAACCGTGTCTCTTATCTGTGTCAGGGATTGCGCAACCGCGCAGGTGGTGATTAGCGTCGAGCTGATGAAGATTGCCGATAACAGATGGCGGAGTTTGACCATGATGCCTCACGTGAGAGTTACCGTACAACTTGTACGGGCGACTTAAGTCAATCATGCGTGCGGCGTCGCCTGGTTCTGGCGCAAGGCCGGATTAGTCCACCAGAATGCAGGTAAGTATTTGAACGTGTGAACGTTAGCGAAACTCGCGAGAATCTTACGAACGCTGTGACCGCCTTATGCGGCGGGAAATCTTCACTTAACGTTTACAACCGATCCCAGCGCTGGAAGAGTCTATCTCTAGGGTGTGACATTAAAAACGTTCTTGAGGAGGTTGACTTGAGTCGACAAATAGTTCACTCTCTTAGTTGCTCGCTGATTGTAGGATCAGCACTTTGCCTCACCCCACAACATCTGTTATCCGATACATTTGGACAAACAAATCTTGTTTCTGACATGCCCGGACTTGCAGCCGTCACCGATACTAACCTAAAGAATCCATGGGGCGTATCGTTCGCGCCTACAAGTCCGTTTTGGGTTTCGAACCAGGTGAGTAACAATTCCACGCTCTATTCTGCTGCCGGGTCCCCGGCGCCGTTGGTTGTTAACGTCCCTGGCGGTCCCACGGGCCAGGTCTTCACCGGAGCTAGCTCGTTTACCGGGAGCCCACTTTTTACCTTTGCCACGCTTGGGGGCTCAATTTACACGTGGAATCCATCCAATGCAACCACGGCCCAACTCGCGGCCACAACACCGGGAGCTGCATATACCGGGTTAGCAGTCGGCAGCAATGCTTCCGGAAGTTTTCTCTACGCCGCAAGCGGGGGCGGAACCATCGATGTATTTGACTCCAGCTTCGCCCATGCTAGTCTTGCGGGCTCTTTCATCGACCCAAATCTGCCCGCCGGCTATGTGCCTTACAACATCCAGAACGTCAACGGCCAGCTCTATGTTGAGTACGCCAATTTCATCAACAGCCAAGGCGCCGTGAGCGTGTTCGATACGAACGGAAACTTTATCAAGGAACTTGTTGCTCCCGGGGGTTCTCACTTGAACCAGCCTTGGGGTATTGTGATTGCACCAGCCGGGTTTGGCAATTTCGCAAACGACTTGCTCGTCGGTAACTTAGGGAACGGAGAGATTAACGCCTTTGATCCGGCCAGTGGTGTGTTTCTTGGGACCTTGGACGGAGCCAATGGACAGCCGATCGTGAATGACGGCCTATGGTCGCTCACCACACGTACAGGCAGCGGGTTCGATACCAATGCCGTTTACTTCTCGGCGGGGATCAATGGACAGCAAGACGGATTGTTCGGTCGGATCGATGCGACTCAGACCCCAACCCCGGAACCGCTCTCGATTGGACTTTCAGCGTTGGGCTTTATCATGATTGGATTCTTTGCGGCGCGGCGGCGCATTCGAGCGAAATAGCAAGGACCGCTTACCGCGACCTATCGGAAAGCTCTCATCCCGCCTGGAGGCGCTCACGACCGCGCCTCATGGCCGGGGTGGACTGAAGATTTGATATCCACATGCAAACCGCTAAAACTGTCGCGATTACCCTAACCGCATTGATTTTGGTGATTCTCGCGGTCTGTTACGGACTCCTTAAATCAGGTAGTCTGAGTGCGCGGAAGAAGCCAGGAAGTGTCGAGTATGCAATTGCGAATTATGCTTTGGACCTCTCCATTCCAGCCGCTGCAAAGAGCGCAAGAAATCCCATTGCCGCCACTTCCGAAGCTCTCCTTGCGGGAAGCAAGTCTTTTTCGGAAAATTGTGCGGTTTGCCACGGCAATGATGGCGCGGCAAAGACGAACACCGCGAAGGGCCTTTCACCCGAGGTGCCTGACCTCAAGGCAGAGCGTGTCCAAAAGCTTCCCGATGGCCAGATGTTCTATCTCGTTAAGAACGGAATACGGTTCACCGGTATGCCGGGCTGGGACCTTCGCGATGAGCAAATTTGGAAGCTGGTTCTGGTGATACGGCAGTTCGCAAAAGAGCCTGCATCCTCGGAATCGGGTAAAGGCCCTTCATGAGTCTGTTAGTGCGAACACTAAGCTGCCGCTCCTCACCTGTAATCACATCAATGCCGTGCCCGTTGGCCGGCGCTCTTATTCCCGACCGGGTCTGTGGAAATCACATATTGGCTGTAGTCGATATTTAACTCGGATTTTCCAGTGAAAAATCCTTTTGAAGTAGCCCGGCTGTGCTGCGGGAAGGAGAACCCCTCCAGAGCAATGTATTCGCGTTCTATAAACGGCCGTCCAGTCCAGAAAGAGGGACTGGCGGCGGGCCTGCCTTCGATGCGCACCAGCGAAAAGTCTTTCACCTCGACCCAGGCTGTTCCTTCAATCAGGGCGAAATTGTGCGCTCGTGGATGGATCTTAACGATGTAACATCGCTTCCCGCGCAGCATTTCCGTTCCCTGCACCTTCATTGAATAGTTTGCCGAGGTGAGGAGGGTATGCATTCGTTCCGAAGGCCGGCTTAGGTTGCCGTCCTCCCTTAGAATGCGATTGATCACTCGCCTCTGTAGAAATCCGGGCCCCTTGCGCCACAACACTTGATATGTTTTGCCGGTTCCCTTTTGGTATCGCACATCCGCTAACATTTCAGCCGCTTCCTCAAAGTGGCTGTTACGAACCGTGTAATGTTCCACCACTGCATATCCAACCAGCCTCTGCTCTCGATATTCTTGAGCCTTGTTAATGCCAGAAATGACTTCTTGGGTTTGGAGTGGTGTCGCACCTTCTAGTCCCACGCTCAGGCTCCAACCCATAAAAGACAAGACGCCGAGCCATAAATAGCAGTTCCGGTGCAATTGGCGACGCTCAGAGTGGGCCTTGATGAACATGACGAAGAACAAGGATACCGCTCGATCACAGTTTATGCGGGCAAGCGATTGGGTTGCGTCATCGGCCGTTTATATTTACACGAACTTTACTCGATAGTGACCACAAGCGCCGCATCTCCCTTCAATATTGTAAGGTCGCGAGCCGCCGTTGTTGTATACAGCGCAGAGCCGCGAGTAGTGCTTCCCAATGGCGGACCCAAACCCAAACACATTGAGCGATAACGAGATTGTTGAACGCGTTCTCGGTGGTGATACGGGTCTGTACGAGGTGATTATGCGGCGATATAATCGCTGCCTATATCGCGTGGCATGGGCTATTGTTAAGGACGAGCAAGAGGCCCAGGACGTGATACAAGAGACCTATGTTCGAGGTTACGAACACTTGATCCAATTCGCGGGTCGATCCCGGTTGTCAACCTGGCTGACCAAGATCGCCATTCATGAAGCCTGGAGTCGCGTGAAGCGCCGTATCAAGGAATGTAATATCGACGCGGCCACAGCATCTTTGCGGAAAGCCACCGATGTGATTCACACGCCTGAGGATGATCTGCTTACAGTCGAAGCTCGAAGATTTCTGGAACAAGCGATTAGCGCATTGCCAGAAGCCGAGCGCGTTGTTTTTGTGATGCGCTCTATCGAGGAAATTAGCACGGCAGAGACTGCGAAGTGTTTGGGAATCACCCCCGAAGCCGTCAAGATGCGCAGCCTGCGTGCTCGATCCATGTTACGGCGGATTCTCTATGAGCGCGTACACGCGACAGGCCCCAAGGCATTCCAGTTTCTTGGTGAACAGTGTGATCGCGTTACATGCGCGGTTCTTTTGCGCGTTACCAGCTTACGCCAGACTAGCACGCTGCCTTAGGCATTAGGGGTCCCGGTGAGCATGGAGAGTCCTCGAGTGCTCACCGGTTCGAAGCCACTGTTTTCGAGATGCTAGTACTATTTCGCCGTTTTCGCTATCCTGCCGCGTTCTTCATCACCGCGCGCAGCATCTTGATTGGCTGCCCGCGTCCCGTCGATTGATGGGCCTTCATGTAAATGGTGCGATGCCATGCTCATAGACGCATGTTCGGAGCGGAAAAAGAGGAAGAAATTGGAGCCAACCTCGATCGCTCTGCCCTCTGCTTCCACAGCGTCCATCGCCTTTGACGAGGTGATTCCACTGCTTCCATCGGCGGCCGGCCAGTCTGCCTGAGATAAGACCAGCACCGGTCTCACCTCCCACCAGATCGCTCCGGTGTTGACACGGGAATTGTCGACGACGTGGCTGTGATTCGGGGTTGGCACGAAGATCGGTCCCGTCGGAGGACCGCTGGTCTTTCCGAGTGCGTTGAGTGTCTTGGACAGGTCAACCGAAGAAGCGTGCATCGTGCAAGTGCCAGGCACGGGGTTATTTGGATCGGGACATTGGGTCGTAATGGCCGGATTGACAGTCGCCTTCCAAGCTTCCGGCAGAAAGCCGAAGAGTTGAATGAGCTGTTTCCCCAGAGCGACCCCGCATAGCTCACCAGCCCTCCCTCCGTTCGGACAAGGCATCGCGTGGGCGGGGTTTTGGTCGTTATCTACGGAGAACATTGGAATCAACACGTAGAGATGAGCGGTATGTTTGATATCGGTCCCGCTCGGATCGGCCGTTGGTTCTGTGATCGGCTGGCAGATCGGAGTCTGCATTTCATTCGGATCGGATTGCGCCAATACCCCATTGAAATCTAAATCCAATGTGGGCTGGTCGACGCAGTCAAAATTCTGCAGGTAAGTGAATGTCACCAGCCGGCCGTTTCCAAACCCGTTTGTCTGGTTGGGCGCCAGTTGCGTTTGCGCATATGTAATATGTGCGGAAAGCATCATAGACACGCAACCAACAAGCAGTAGAAAAGGACGGACAGACCTGGTGAGAGATGTCATTGTGAGAACACGCAGTACGTGAGGTTTCGACGGTAACATGAACTGCTCCTTAACAAGTTAGTAACTAATATCCGCGAATCGGCGGAATATGGGGTTGTTATACGACTACAGCGAGAGGACGTATTGCACAACGTCCCGCTTTTCCTGTTCAGTCAGGCCCAGGCTCATGCACGAGTTGTAATGATCCACTACGTCATGAAGGGTCCGGAAGCGGCCATCGTGATAGAACCCTCCTTTTTGGTGCGTGAAGATGCCGGCGAGCGGCGATGTGCGATAGCTGTGATCGGGCGCGCGATTCGCCTGAAAATCGTCAATGCAAATGTCCGATGCAGGATGTAAGTTCCAGCCCGGCTCGGTCCACAGCGGCTCGACGTGGCAGTTGTTGCATTTCGCTTTCCCGCTGAACAGCTCATCGCCTCGCTTGGCTGCCGCGGGGTCGAAGTCCCGTCCAGGTTTGGGGCGTGGCGCGGCGATCGCGAGCTGATAGAACTGCAGCGCCGGCAGCGTCTTGGTAATCAGATCGTCGTCTGGATTGATATGCGGCAGATCCCCGAAACCATTTGCGGCCGCAATAGGGAATTGCATCGCGTTATTCAGGCGTGGATCGAAGAAGCGCCCTTTGCCGTGCATCTCCAGGTTGGCGACGAAGGCATTCCAATGCGGTACCGATCCCCAGCCGGTCCAGGTGTGCAAATTTACTCCTGCCAGGCCGAAAGCCGGCGGAATCAGCACTGCGGCGGATTTGCCGTCCGGGCGAAAACCTTTCCCATCGAGAAATAGCTCGGCATCAAATTTGCCCGGTCCCCATGCGCTAAGTACCTGCCGGACAGTGGCAACATTGACGCCCAGCAGGTCGGCGACCGCCTGCAGGTTCGGAGCTAGTGAGATGATCGCGCCAACGTTGAGGTCGCGATTCGCCCAACCATCGAGCCTGCGGCCGATACCAGGCGCCACAGCGTTATCAACTGTCGAATGACACAGGGCGCATTGAATCCCTATTGACCGGAGCGCGCCTGAGGAATCAAAATCGCCGGTCAAACCAATCACTGCTTTACTCCGCAGCAAGGCAAGCGTTATGGCAGGATCGTTCAAGTCTGCCTCGCTTAGAACCAACCGGTTCGCGCCCGGAGCACCATGCAGCACAACCCGGTCCTTCAGTGCGGGCAGCAGCGCATCAATGTCGACCTTTAATCCGGCCGAGAGTGCCTGGGCGGGAGTAAGGCCCGGACCAACGCCGCCGAATGCCTTGCCCTCGATGGCTTCATGCAGTTTGAGAGTGCCGCCCCAGAATGCTTCGTCGCCGAAGGTATCAAACCGAAAGATCTGGCGGCCTTGGTGAATCATCTTTTCGGCGTTCGCGATCTGCGGATCTTCCGCTGCGTACGCTTTCTGGTGGATACTCACTTGCGACACGCCGAGTACGCCAACTACGGCGAGACTTGCAATAAGGACGATCGATTTCGTGGACATATTCACCCCTCTGGACGTTCACCCCTCTGGACGGGAAGTACTGTCCTAATAGAGAAACGGCGGAAGAAAAGGTAACGGGCAGGGCGTTTCGGATTTGTAAATATTTATACGTGAGCTGTTCACAACTCTTTTACATCCTAAACAGCACCAGGCGGCTTAGTAGGCTGCTCTAACCAGTAGGTCGCATATGAAACAGATCGTATTGGTTACCGCGCTGTTGGCGCTAACATCTCCAGTATTTGCCCAGAACCAGAATAAGAACGGTACGTTCACTGGCGAGATCATGGATAAGCCGTGCGCGCAGATGGGGTCGCACGCAAACATGATGAAAGAAGAAGGAGCCAAGGATGCCAGAGACTGCACGCTGAAATGTGTAAAGAGCGGCGCTAGCTTTGTGCTATTTGATCCTGCGACAAAGAAGGTGTACCCGATAGCTGACCAGGAGAAAGTTCGAGAATACGCCGGGCAGCACGTCCAGGTGACTGGAACGTATGATGATGCGGATCAGCTTCTTCATGTGAAGAGCGTCGCGCCGGGCGCGAAATAGTGATCACCTGATCACTGTTCTACTCTCCAGGTGGAGACGTTCTTCCAACTTTCCAGCTGTTCCGTAGCCCAGGCAAGGCTCTTCTCCTTGTGACAAGTTGTGCAGGGATTTGGAATCTTATACGCACTGGTCATTGCCGGAGAGATAAATCGGAAAGTGTGGCTGCGGACGTTTTGATCGGCAAGCGTTTGTTCAATCTGTGGCATGTGGCACGCGATGCATTCGCCGCCCGGGCTGCCTGCTTTATGATGCGTGTGCTCTTCAATCGTGCTCGTATGAGGTCCGTTCGGAGAGCCCGGACCATGGCATTCCAGGCACATGACGCTTGCCGGCTTTATTAGTAGAGCCTGGTTCTCAGTGCCATGCACATCGTGGCAGCTGAAGCACTTTATCCCACGCGTGTACATCACGCTTTGAACGAAATCATTTCCCTGCATGCGGTTCTTGTGAGCGGTTCCGTCCGGGAAATGCGTGAACGTCGTTTCCCCAAGCCTGTGCTCTTCCAATTTCCAGAAATCTTCCAATTTGCCGCCCATATGAAAGCCCACCGGCCAATCGTAATACTTGCCATCAATCGGGTTCTTTAGCGGCTGCCCTTGGGAATGGCACTGAATACAGGTGTCATTCGCCTGAACGAAATCGAGACGCGCGGGGTTGATGATGTTTGCCCGCGACGGATGCGCAACATGCAGGCTTCCGGGACCATGGCAGCGTTCACAGCCGACATTCCATTCCGTGACTGTCTTCGTCTTGATGTTGTAATTCACCGAATGGCAGCCATCGCAGAGCGGGCCGGTGGGGCGCTTGAGGTTGTCTGGCGGGTACAGCGGGGCCCACCAGTCCGTTCCATTTTTTACAAAGTAGGGCCGCCAGATTTGGTGCGCGATATCCCATTGGGCCGGCAATACAAAATAGTCATCGCCGATCTTCTTGAAATATCGCTGCTTCCAGCGGCTTCCATACACGAAGGCAATGTCGGCGCGGGTGAACGTAACCAGGGGATTGGGCTTCGATAAGTCCGGGAGAATAGCGTCCGGATACTCTTTGGGGTCTCGGACGACGTTCGCCATGCGGGTTGTCTTCCAGCGCTCATAGATATTCGGATGACAGGTCCTGCACGCAAGAGATCCGGTGAATGTCGGAACACTGGCAGCAGGCGTCTGCGCATATGCAGCGATACACGCCAGGAACAGGACCGGAACAACTTTGTAGAGGCTCATCGGCGGCTCCCAAGTAGTGTACATACAAATGCTGAAGATGTGCTGAAACTGGCCAAAGTTCGTCACAGTAAGTGTTCAAGCCCGCTCCCGTTGGTCGCGGCTCATTAAACTGTTGAGAGAAGAGGAGGCCTTTTCTGAGCCATGACCGACGGGAGTGGTTGTGACGAACTTGGGCAAGTTATAGAGACCTTTCCGCCACTTCATTCAACTCATCCGCCGCGAGTACAATCGGGTTCGCCTTCATGCTGCTTGCGCGGGCGGCTTTCTCTACCAGTTCGGGAATCTGTTTCTGTTGCAGCCCATAAGTGAGGAGCGGAGCGATCGAAAGCTGCGAAAGCAAATCCGCGATCCAGCCGACAGCATCTTCCGCTTCGGCTTGCGGATTGCCCGTCAGGATGCGCGCGATCTCGCGATATCTTCTGAGTGCTTCGTGGTTGGGGTCGCGTTTGCGAAGGGTGTGGATGTTTACGGCAACGCCGGCCGGAAGAACGGCCGCGCAGAGTGCGCCATGTGGGGCATGCAGTATACCTCCCAAAGGTGCGGCGAAACCATGGACAACGCCCAGCCCGGCATTGGTCAAGGAGATGCCGCTGAGTAGGCTGGCGTAGGCCATCGATTCACGAGCGTCGCGATCGAGACCATCGCGAAACGCAGCTCGAAGCGACGAGGCAACGCGCTTCATCCCTTCGACGCAGAAAAGGTCCGTGAGGGGGTTGGCGCGTATCGATACGTAGGGCTCAATAAGTTGGGTAAGAGTGTCCAGGCCGGTCGTGGCAGTGATTTGCGGCGGGACGTCTAAGGTAAGTTCTGGATCGATCAGAGCAACCTTGGCGAATAGAAGCGGGCTGCGCAGGCTGGCCTTGACGCCATGCTCGGGTGAATCCAGAACCGCATTGCGAGTAACCTCTGCACCGGTGCCGGCCGTCGTAGGGACGGCAACCCAGGGCAGGGGAGCGTTGCGGAGCGGCTGACCCCGACCGGTGACCTCCAGATAATCCAGCGGTTCGCCGGAGTTGGCGGCGAGCGCCGCAATTGCTTTTGCCGCATCCATCACGCTGCCGCCACCGATGCCGGCGATGATCTCCGCATGGCGTCCGGCCAGCGCGCCTTCTCGAACCAAGTCAATAGTAGGCTCGCGGGGAATGCTGAACCGCGAACAGCGGATTCCTAAAGCTTCGAGCGCGGCAATCAGCGGAGCTGCCCGATCGGCGCTAGCCCCGGTGATCACAAGGGCGCGGGTCCCGAACTCCCGGACCAGGCCGGGAAGTTGCCGCCGGACGCCGAAGCCGAAGATGATGCGTGATGCCGTTGCGAATTCGAATCGCATCTGGAAACGGAGTGATGCCGGGCAGCGTCCGGCAGGCCGCCGCCCCCGGGAATCCACCTAAACATATTGTGCTAAATGCAGGTACAATTGAGGAACTCTGAATGAGCATCGTTCGCGGCGCATGTTTGTGCTCCCTCAATTTCGCGGTGGGTGGTCAGGCAGATCGCCTGAATGGCCAGCGTCCCCAATGGAGGTTCAAGATTGCCTAATCCCAGCCCGGTGCGTATCGCAGTCGTCGAGGATAATACGGCGGATGTGGTGCTGCTCGAAGAGTGCCTGAGCGCGAATTCAATCTCTTTTGAGATACAGCACTTCAAAGATGGCGCGGAGGCCGCTGTCCATCTTTTTGGAAACGCATCCGGCGCGGCGAGCCTGCCGAACCTGATTGTGCTCGATCTCAACATGCCAAAAATGAACGGGCTGGAACTGCTCGAGAAAATAAAGGGCCACCCGCGGCTTGCCGGCATACCGGTCGCGGTGCTCACGTCATCGCTTGCCCCGGAAGAGAAGACGGAAGCTGGACGGCTGGGAGCAGACCGCTATCTGAGGAAATCGGCCGATCTGAATGAATTTCTACGCGAAGTAGGCGAGATGATTCGGGAACTCGCCCCGGAACGGTTCGCGCTCGAAGCTGAAGTATACTGAGGATCGTCGCGCCGATGAACGACCCGACCGATGTGAACCCGCTATGGCATGCCCTTATTTCGAGCCGCAAGCGATAGCGCCGGCGGCTCAGCGGACTAACGCTCGCCTGCCTCTTATTCAGGAGCACCAGGGCCTTTGCCGCGCGGGCGAGCAGCCGGTGGAAGCGCGCCCTGCCATGCGCTTTCGTTACTGCAACCAGGGGTATTCACGCGGAGCCTGCCAGGATTTCCCTTCAGGCGAAACCAGATCGGCTCTCCGTTACGACCTGGTGGGCCGAACCGAAGCGGAACTCAAGGTCATGATCGTTGAAGAACAAAATTATGCCCCGGCGGAATGGCGCGCGGTTACCTATTCGATCCGCAGCGAAGGGCTGGACCCGGAGGTTCAAGAACCTTGCGTGCGGGCACAGGTAGTGGCGTTCTGCCGCAGCTACCTGCGCTGCTTTTGCACGTAGCTTTGACGCTGTTCGCTATTTCGAACAGAACGCCGCCAGACTCACGAAGTAGGAACTATCGTTAAACCGGGATAAGCCAACCCGTCCAAATTCGATTTTTGAGAAGTGCGGCTGCAAGGCGTTATGCAAACTCTGTTGCGTGAAGAAATTTACGTGTGTACCTTCCAACAGGTGCCACGGAACGCTGCCATGCCGAAACCCAACCGGGATTGCACTCGCGTCGGGAACAGTGAAAACTGCGCTTTCTGAAGTGAGCCTGGCTATGTCGCGTACTGCAGATTGATAATCAGGGATATGTTCCAGCACTTCGGAGCACATCACGGATCGAAATTGAGCATCGCGGAACGGGGAAGGGAAGGCTCCATCATAGAGGGTGATCAGAGACTTCAAGCTTGGCGGTATCACCTGCCGGAGCAGATCTGAGTTCAGCTCCAACCCATGCGCTTCCACTCCAAGTGGCTGCAAAGCGGCGATCAGCGCTCCCCGCCCGCATCCAAAATCAAGAACGGGGCCCTTTAGCTCTTTCGCCAAATCCAGCACCTCGGGATGAACAGCGACATTAGGTGGACCCGAGCCGTAGATCTGCTCGCGACGCCACACATCCGGGGAGTTCAAGAGCTCGCGGTAATTCGGATTGAGGAAGTGAAAATCCGCCTCAAATTCCAGTTCCCCATTTTCAAACTCAAGCCTGAGGACGGTCAAAGACCTTCCGATCAAGTGACCGGGCGTCAAATAGTCCAGCGCAAGCCCGCGCTGCGTGTATCCGCTCGAAACGGCTAAAGCGGCGTCCCCCCGGTGATACCGAAAATGCTGAAGAAAGGGAACGCGCTCGCCCGCCAGGTAAATGCCGGGAGCCTGCTCAACTCGAAATAGAGAATCGCTCCAGCCCAGGATGCGAATAATCCCGCTTGGGTCAACCTGAAGTATGTCAAGGAAACCGCCCAGCCCCGGCCTTCCGATTGGAAATTCGTGGAAAATCACTGGAAGTGAAAGAGCCCTGGTGCTGCGTGCTCAGGGCGCGCCGTTTTTCCTAGCAGAGGCTTTTCCCCACGCGCATAAAAGTTAGCATATCTCGGCCGGAGCGTAGGCAAAACTCCCAGGAGGCTTATCGGCGTTCCGGGCGGCGGCGTGTGCGAATCTTGAAGTGTTCTTCGGTTGCGATCTTCGATCCTTAAAAGCATATGGCGAGCACAGAATCCAAGCCGGTGATGGTTGAACAAGCGAACGGAAGTGTCTCCCGTACCGTTCGCGAGACGCAATCGGAATATTCGGAGATCTGCCTCCCGAACGACGCTAACCTGCTTGGCAACATGCTTGGAGGGCACGTGATGCATTTGGTGGATCTGTGCGGCGCGATCGCCGCCATCCGGCACGCCCGCTGCCCGGTTGTCACTGCCTCCGTGGATCAGATGAGTTTTCTTCATCCCGTCGCCGTTGGCGAGCTGGTAAAGTTGAAATCGCAGGTGAATCGCGTCTTCCGCACCTCAATGGAAGTGGGCGTGAAGGTCTGGGTTGAAAACCTGGTTAGCAGAGAGATGCGGCACACGTCCTCCGCGTACCTCACATTCGTAGCACTGGACAGAGCAGGCAACCGCGTGGTGCTTCCGCCCGTAGTTCCGGAGACGGAAGAGGAAAAGCGGCGGTTTGCCGAGGCGGCCGAACGAAGAGCCTACCGGCTGGCGTGTAAGGCCAAAACGAAGAGCAATCCGGACGAGTAGAGACGTCCGGATCACCGCCTATTCCGGCTCAGCTTTGTACATATACTTAATGCAATGCTTGAAGAGCAGCAGATTCGGCGCGCCGGTGCGATTCAGTTTCAGACAGTCGCGATCATACCACTCTATGACGCCCTCCAGTTGTTCACCGTCGGTTAAGGCGATGATCATGTGGGTCTTCCCTTGCATCTGCTTGGAATAGTAGAATTGCTCGGCGTTGGTCTGATCCGGCGGGGTACTTTTCTTCCCGCTTGCGCTCGGCGGCCGCCGGCCGGTCTCTTTGTTTTCTGTGTTACGAATTGGTTTCCTGATGAGCGATTCCAAACGCCTCTCCTCTTGTTCTCCGCTAAAACGTGAATTACCCGATAGAGCTGGGCCCCGCTATCATGACGTTCGCAATGTTCAATTAGGTGCGGCCAAGCTTACACGGTTACGTAAATTAATAATCATAGCGTCAAGCGCTGCTAATTTCTGTATATTTCTTCGTACCATGAGCACAAGCTCGTCTACAGAATAGACGGCCCTCTCCACCCACCGATAGTCCACACGCGCCGAAAGTGCTTCTATTCTCTGCCGGATATCGCGATTGGCGTCCGGCGGCCGTTCGTATAGCGCGTTCAGAACATCTTCAAGGATGCCATACGCCAATTTGAGGTAAGAATCCAATTTTTCGGATTTGCGCGATGCGAACGATTCCGAGTGCTGCACCCACGCCTGCCATTGCGTCAAGCCCGCACCGCACTCAAATGCGGCCATAAGAAGCGCCCTGCGCTCGCGAAATCGATCCAAATCAAGCGTGGCTGCGATGCCCGGGCTCCCACCCGATAAGGCGATGCGGGTCTCCGCTTCGGGAATCTTCCGCGCCGAGGCAAATTGGGCCATTTCTTCATCGGAAAGCCGGCCCATCTGAAGCACGACCGCGCGCGATCGGATGGTGGGCAAAAGGTCATACAAATTTTCAGCAGTAGCGAATATGATCAGATGCTCCGGAGGCTCCTCGAGCACTTTTAGGAGCGAATTAGCCGATTGCTCGTTTGCGCGGTCCAGATGATCGATCAAGAAGATGCGGTACGGGCCGCTAAGCGGCTTGAATTGAGCGCGTTCCCGGAGAAGACGCATTTGCTGGATGCTGATCTGACGCAGCGGGCCATCTGGCGCGAAGGTGATAAAGTCGGGGTGGCTCCCAAAAAGCAGCGGATCATCCGAGCGTTTTTCGGCGAGCCATTTCTCGCGCTGCTCAATCAGCTCAAGATTGCCCGCGAGACTTAAATCGTCCTGTTCAATTTTGGCTGCATCCCCAACAAGGGAAGCGGCAAAACGGCGAACTAGCGTTGCCTTTCCGATACCCTCCGGACCGCTGATCAGCACGGTTTGGGGTATGCGGTTCCCGCTGACCATCTGGGCTAGCGTACCGGCAACCTGTGAATTACCGAAAAAATCGGGGAAAGCACCCATCCGCGTTATCTCTATTCTCTCAACGCGCCGCTTGGGGCAGCAGAGGAGAGACTTGCGCCCAGATGCGTTTGGCGACATCGCCGGGTTCACCGGTTCCGTCGATCATGCGGAAGCGCCCGGAATCCAAGTCCGCGATCTTGCGGTATCCGGCGTCCACGCGGCGATGAAATTCCAATGATTGCTGGTCAATGCGCGTTTCAGACGTGCCCGGTGCGCCGCGCTGGTTGCGAACGTGGGCGCGCGCAAGCGCCGTCTCTACATCGAGCGAAACGCATAAGGTCAAATCTGGCAGCAGAGAACCCAATGCAAGTTGCTGGGCGGCAAACACCACGTCGAAGCCCAGGCCCCGCGCCTCTCCCTGGTAAGCCAGAGTCGAGTCTGTAAACCGGTCGGAAACTATGATCTCACCGCGCTGCAGGGCCGGAACAATGATTTCCGCAACCGCCTGGGCGCGCGATGCAAACATGAGCAGCAATTCGGTCATGGGCGTCATTTCCTGGTGCGCGGGATCGAGAAGAATGCGCCGGATCTGCCTGCCGATGCCGGTTGCGCCTGGTTCCTGATTTTCGACCACTGCATAACCGCTGTCGCGCAGCCGCGAGACCAGCAGGCGCATCTGCGTGCTTTTCCCGCTGCCTTCCGTACCTTCGAAGCTGATGAAAAGTCCGCGATGATCGGGCATGCCCGATTCTACGTAGGGGCGAGGCATGCCTCGTCCTTCGCTAGTCATAAACGAAATGCAAAAGCACCTTGAGATCTTCCCACGCCTCGCGTTTCGCCTGCTGGTTATATTGGCGCAACAGATACGAGGGATGATAGGTGATCATCACAGGAATGTCGCGCCACTTATGCCATTTGCCGCGCAGCTTCGTGATGCCTTCTTTCGTATTTAGAAGCGCCTTCATGGCGGTTGCTCCCAATACACAGATGGCCTTCGGTTTGATGACCATAAGCTGGCGGGCCAGGAACGCGCCACATATTTCCATCTCATCGGGCAAAGGCGTCCGGTTGTCCGGCGGCCGGCACTTCACGACGTTGCAGATATAGACGTCGTCGCGGCGAACGGGAATGCCTTCTTTCGCGGCGGTATTTTCAATCATCTGGGTCAACAGTTGACCGGCGCGGCCCACGAACGGCAGCCCCTGTTCGTCTTCATCCGCCCCTGGACCTTCGCCCACGAAGACCAGCGGTGAGCGTTCATTTCCGGAGCCGAATACGATCTTGTTGCGGCCTTCGCACAGCCGGCACCGTTTGCAGTCTCCCAGATCGAGGCGTATCTGGTCGAGCGTTTCGCCGGCCGGCGCAATAGGCGCAATACTGGGCGCGCAGACATTCATCGCGGCGGGGACTTTGCCGGGATCGCGGCGGTAGATGGAATCTACGCCCAAGTCGCGGTAAAGTTCCAGGTAGCTGCGAATCTGCTCTCGCGTCATCGGGAGATTTTAACCGGCGTATCGGTCGCGTGAAGCGAGAGCCGCAGAGTTGCAATCTGATCGAGAATGCGCCCGGCAATTTCGCTCTTATCTGCCGGCCCGGCATGCACAACCTGGCCGGAACGGCTGATAATGTCTACCTCATTCCGATCGGATTCAAAGCCCAACCCATCCCGGTTGACCAGATTGGCAACCAGCATGTCGCATTTTTTCGAATTCATCTTGCGGCGGGCTTCTTCCAGCAGATTTTCCGTCTCAGCAGCGAAACCGATCAGAAGGCGATCGCCTTTCCGCTGGCCCACCTCGGCCAGGATATCCGCGGTGGGGTCCAGTTCGAGCGAAAGGCGGGCGGCGGTTTTCTTCAACTTTTGCTGCGGCACATTGCGAACGTAGTAATCTGCCACAGCCGCGGCTTTAATGACGATGGTAGCGGCGTCAAGCTGCTTCAGCACCTCGGCGCGCATTTCCTGAGCGGTTCGAACGGAGATGCGTTTGACCTTCGCCGGAACCGGCAGATTGACGGGGCCGGAGATTAAAACCACCTGTGCCCCGCGCCGGACTGCCGCTTCCGCCAGCGCATATCCCATTTTGCCGCTGGATCGATTGCTGATATAGCGAATGGGATCGAGCGGTTCCTGGGTTGGCCCCGCGGTGATCAGAAGCGTTTCGCCCTCGAAATCGCGCTTCTGGCGCGCCAGCGACTCCACCTCATCCGCGATCTGCAGCGGGTCCGGCAAACGCCCGGCCCCGATTGTCCCGCAAGCGAGCCAGCCTTCGTCCGGCTCGATGATCGTGCAGCCGCGGCTACGGAGCACCGCAAGGTTTGCCTGCGTGGCCGGATGCTCCCACATGCCGGTGTTCATCGCCGGCGCAAGAATCACCTGCTTCGTGAAGGCGAGATACAACGTAGTCAGAAAATCGTCCGCCAAGCCGTGCGCAAATTTCGCCAGTAGATCGGCCGTTGCCGGAGCGACCACGAGCAGATCGTTCTCCTGGGCGACGGAGATATGTTCGACTGCGCTCGAAAGCGTGTCTTGGCTTCCTGGCGCGGCCCACAGACTGGTAATGACTTTGCGTCCCGTCAGCGCGGCGAAGGTCAGCGGCTGAATAAACTCTTGAGCCGCGTGAGTCATTACGACTTGAACATCGTGACCGCGCTGCTGCAGCGCCCGCACAAGTTCGGCCGCCTTATACGCAGCAATGCCGCCTCCGATTCCAACAACGGCACGCATGGCGGGACTATTCCGCTATTGGTTGTTGTTCTTCTAGACCCGGATCGGCGTAGGGCACCAGGCCGCGCCTCACCTCTTCCATTGCCAGAACGGTGGGCTTCCGGTTGGTGGCTGGCAGCACGCTGCGCTGGCCGTTCTGCAGTTGGCGTGCTCGCTTCGCCGATACGATGATGAACCGATACGTGCTCGCGCCCGCGTCGTCCGGAATGCTGTACATTGCGTTTGTTCTTGGTCTGTGTGCCATGTCTACTCCAAATTCGGGCCGTTTTGGCCCAAGGTATTGCTCAAATCAAAGAGGATGCCCTCACCTCAAAACTTTTGAGGATGGGGCGAATCTGCTGCTCCATACGGATCCTGCGGACCCGCTCGGCTTTTATAATGGCGGCCAGCGTCGTCGTGGATTCTTCCACCTGGTGATTCACCAGAACATAGTCGTACTGCTGGTAATTTCGAATCTCTTCGGCCGCTTCATGCAAACGGCGCTGAATGACTTCCTCTGAATCCTCTGACCGGACCCGCAGCCGTTGCTCCAGGATGTCGCGGGACGGAGGCAGGATAAAAATCGTTACTGCCTCGGGAATGGTTTCCTTTAATTGTCTCGCACCCTGCACGTCAATGTCGAGGATCAGGTCTTTGCCCTCGGAACTTGCCTGTTCCAGCACTTCCCGGCTGGTTCCATAGAAATTGCCGAAGACTTCGGCGTGCTCCAGGAATTCACCCTGCGCGATCCGCGAAATAAACTCCTGGCGGGAAATATACACGTAGCTTTCGCCCGGTTTCTCCGTTCCGCGCGGTTTGCGGGTTGTGTAAGAGACCGAGAAGCGCAAGCCCGGCTCTACCGCCATCAGACGCGCGACAAGCGTCGATTTACCAGAGCCGGACGGGGCTGAAATGATGAAAACTGTCGTCATGCGTTGCAGGCTGGAAAAGGTCATCGGGCCGCTCACCTTGTGTAAATAGTAGTTACTCAAGGTTCAGGGCTTGCTCTCGTATTCTCTCGATATTAGCCTTCAGCCCCAGCGCGAGATTGGTGATTTCCAGGCCGGGTTCCCCTGCGCCAGAGCTTTTCGACAGCGCGGTATTCGCCTCGCGGTTCATTTCCTGCAGCAAGAAATCGAGGCGCTTGCCGATTTCGCCCCCGCCCGCCAGGATTCGCCTCAATTCGGCAGTATGAACCGACAAGCGGGTCAACTCTTCTTCGATATCGGATCTGTCGGCGAGAAGCGCGGCTTCCTCGGCAATGCGTGCTTCCGGAATGCCCGACCCGTTCAGGATCTCTGACATCCTCTCGCGCAACCGGGTTTGAAAGTGAGGTAATGCATTTGTGCGAATGCCGCGGATCCCGGTTGTCGCGCTCTGGATCAGGTCCGCTTCCCGCTCTAATTCCCCGCACAGCGCGTTGCCTTCGCGCTCCCGGTGCGCATTCAACTCCGCTGCGCACGCCGAAAGCGCCTCCAGCAATTCCGGCTGAATGGTTTCGTTGAGAGGACCTGCGCCGTCACTCTGTTCGAATACACCGGGAAGCGTGAACAGGACATTGAGATCCGGCTCGCCGTTTAATTTGAAATCCTGCGAAACCTGGCGGAAGGCGGACAGATATCGGTCGAGTGCCCCTCGATTGTAAAAAGCGGTATCGCTCTGCGACCGGGCAAGAGATACCCGAACCTCCACGTGCCCGCGCCGGATCTGCCCTTTCAGCAGGGCTCGCATCGCATTCTCGAACAGCGCGAACTCACCGATCTGGTGGAAGTGCAGGTCCAGCCCGCGATGATTCACACTGCGCAGACTGATGGTCAGTTCACCGGCGCTGGTCTGGCGGCGCACACTGGCAAATCCAGTCATGCTGCGAACGGCGGCGGGGCGGTTTGTCATCTGGAGCGCCGCATTCATTCTCTTTATTCGATCACCGCTGCGATATCGGCGTGCTGCAAGTCGTGAAGCCGGTGGTACAGGCCTCTGATGCCAAGTAACTGCTCATGCGTGCCCGATTCGGCGATTCTGCCGCTTTCGAGCACCACGATCTTGTTTGCCTGGCGGATGGTGGACAACCGGTGCGCAACCACCAGCACCGTTCGACGATTCATGAGCGCGGTCAGGGCCTGTTGAACCAGCCGTTCGGACTCTGTGTCCAGGTGGGAAGTGGCCTCATCTAGGATCAGAATCGGAGCGTCCTTCAGCAGCGCGCGAGCAATTGCCAGGCGCTGTCTTTGCCCTCCGCTCAGGCGAATGCCGCGCTCACCGATCATAGTGCGATAGCCCTCGGGCAGTTCCCGAATAAAATCATCCGCCAGGGCCGTTCGAGCAGCAGCAAATACCTCTTCTTCGCGTGCGTTGGGGCGGCCGTAGGCGATGTTATCGAACACCGTGTCGTTGAAAAGAAACGTGTCCTGCGCCACGATGCTGATGTTTTCTCGCAAGCTGGTGAGGCGTATATCGCGCAGGTCCCGCCCATCGATCTGTATAGATCCCGATCTTATGTCATAGAAGCGGGGCACCAGGTTTACTAATGTTGTTTTCCCGGCGCCGCTTGGGCCGACTAACGCTACCACCTCGCCCGCCCTTACCTCCAGATTGATGTTGTCCAGCACGATGCGATCTGGAGCTGCCGCATAGCTGAATTGAACATTCTCGAACCGGATGCTTTTATCAAAACGCGACAGGCGGACGGCGCTGGGCCGGTCAATCACGCCCGGTTGTGTATCCAGGTATTTAAAAACTCTGAGCGCCGCCCCGATCCCTTGCTGGAAAATATTATGAATATTCGTCAGGCGCTTAATGGGCTCATACAGCATGACCAGGGCCATAACGAAGCCCGTGAACATCCCCGCCGTCATGCTGGTGCTCTTCACCTGGGTCCGCGCGACAGTCAACAGCAGGATGATGGTAAGAGCGCCGAAAACCTCAATGATCGGCGATGCCAGCGCCTGGTGCGCAACGTACTTCAAGTTGCCGCTTTTGAGGCGTTGCGCTGCCAGCCGGAAGCGTTTCGATTCGTAATCTTCCGCTCCGAAGCTCTTTACCACCTGGTGGCCGCTAATGCTCTCCTGCAGAATTTGGTTCAAGCCGGCGGCCATATCCTGGGCGTACCGGGTTGTGCTGCGGATGCGGCGCCCCAGTCGAATCGTGAGAACCGCTACAACGGGAAAAACCAGCAGGCTGATCAGCGATAGTTTCCAATCGATCGAAATCATCGCCAGCAGCAGGAATAGAGCCGTGAATATCTGCCGCAGCCAGTCGGCAAGCATGGTGGAGACGGAAATCTGAATTCGATCGATGTCGTTCATGATCGAAGACATAATGCGGCCGGTAGTTTCGTTCTCGAAAAAACGGGCATCCTGATGCAGCACGCGATCGAAGACCTCTTGCCGCAGGTCCAGAATGGCGCTGACCCCGACCCAGTTCACCAGGTAATTGCCGAGATAATCGCAAACGCCCTTGGCGATGAAGCAGACCAGGATGCCGAACGCCACCATCGTCCAGATGTTGTGCACGAAAGATGGGACTACGTCGTTCAGGTAAACGCTGATATGGGTGTGCGGGATCGAGAAGAGCAGAGCCGGCGCGTCCGGGGTCTCGGGTTTCAGGACCCGCTCGAACACCAAGGGTATAAGCTTTACCAGCAAGCCCTGCGAAAGTCCGACGATGGCCATGAACACCACCGATGCCAGCAGGGCCGGCACATACGGCCGCGCATAGCGAAGCAGCCGGAGCAGTTCTTTCAAGCGTGCGCCTCTTCGAACATACGCAGGCGTTCCAGCGCGGCGATCACGCGGGACACGCTTACGGTCTGAAATCCCTCGGGCGCAACGATGGTCTGATTCTCGGTTCGCCAGGGGCCCCAAATAGCGGGATTCGATTTCGTGAACAGCACCACGCTCGGTATTCCGAATGCCGCAGCCAGGTGGGCCGGGCCGCTGTCATTGCCGATGAATGCGACCGCTTTCGAAATAATCGCCTTGGCATCGCCGAGCTTGCCTTGCACCACCTGGTGAGCACGGAAAGGCGTAGCCTCATCCTGCGGGCCGGCTAGAAAAACCGGGTCGATATTCCAGAGCTTCAGATACCGGGCGACCTCGCAAAATCGCTCGGCGGGCCACCGTTTCTCAGGCACGGAAGCAAACGGATGGAGAACGGCGTAGCGGCCTTTGAACGGTGATTCCGCCGCGAACACTTGGGCTCGCGGCACCTCTTGTAGCGGGACTCCCAGCGCGAAGAAAGCCGACGCCAGATGCTCCGCGGTGTGGAGTGTGCGATTCACTCGTAAGATGCGTTGAGCCCGCGCGATCTTGAAATTGTAAGCAAGCGTGGTGCTGTGCTGCACAAATCCGGCGCGCCAGCCGGCGCCGGAGAGCGCGGTCATCCACTGGCTTCGCGAGCCGCCATGCAGGTTCACGCACAGGGCCGGCTTATGGGCCCGCACCCCGCGGCAGGTGGGCGGAAGCACACCGATCCCGGTATTCCCCTCAAACACGGGCGCGAACCGCTCTTCTACAGAAATAGCGACGTTCAGATCGGGCCGGAAGCATTTCAGCAGTTGCAGCGCAGGCGTTGTGAGGACGCAATCTCCCAGAGACCGGAGGCGAATGACGGCCACACGGGCGCCTTCCGGCAGTTGCTCCAGAACGGTCATTTAGGGCTCGATGGTTGCCTGGTCTTTTAGCATGACCGGGATGTCATCCCGAATCGGGTAAACGCGCTTGCACTCCACGCATTTCAGCCCGCTCCCGTCCTCTTTCAGGACAACCTTGGCTTTGCAGACGGGGCAGACCAGGATATCCAGGAGCTCTTTGCTAACTGCCATAGAATTCTCCCAGTTTACCAGCGTGAAGCGAGCCGGGAAAGTTCATTCAGGCCTGCGCGGTCTGTAAGCCGGTTTCTGTAACCGCCTCATTTTTCAAGAAGCGGGTGGCAACCATTCGTCTAGGCCCCCCATTACTGAGAGGCTCCAGCGACCTACCCGGAAGTCGTAACGGAGCGGGCCGCTCCTGCTCCCCTATTTGGTCTTACTTCGCATGGGGTTTTCCCTGCCGGCCTGATTACTCAGACCGCGGTGCGCTCTTACCGCACCATTTCACCCTTACCTGCCGGAAACCGGCAGGCGGTATATTTTCTGTGGCACTGTCCGTAACGGCG
>Ga0308173_10000071_pt1 | contig 33448 bp, 26 predicted proteins | sample PhyPR1_FD_203716 | JGI IMG/M metagenome (GOLD analysis project Ga0308173, IMG submission 203716) | Soil microbial communities from UC Gill Tract Community Farm, Albany, California, United States - DLSLS.P.R1 | ecosystem: Environmental > Terrestrial > Soil > Agricultural land | place: USA... | reverse complement strand
GACCATTGACTTGCCTGGTCCTAAAGGCCAAAGGTTCGATTATCTCACCATGGACGACGAAGATGGCTATCTACTTTCCGCGCATCTCGGGCCGGGAATTCTCTATGTCATTGACGTCCGCACGAACAAACTGATCAAAGCCATTCCTGGCGTACCTGGGATCACTGGACTCGAATACGTGCCTGGACTTCGAAAGGTCTACACGTCCGACTGGGGTGAGGAGAAGATCGGCATCGTAGACCTGCAAAAAATGAGCGTTATCAAGAGGCTTCCCACGGTCGCCAAGCCGAACGGAAGCACATATGCGGCGCCCTATCGAAAAGTTTACGTCTCCGACACCCTGGGCAAAGCGGTGGCAGTTGTTGACGTTGATAAAGACGAAATTATCAAGACTCTCAGATTCGAGAGTGAAACAGGTATGCCGCAGTACGATTCCGTCGCGCGGAAGGTTTTCGTTAATCTGCGCAGCACAAACAAAGTTGCTGAGATCGATCCGGCAACAGATCGCATACTCGGCCAGTACCCTGTCGAGGGTTGCCAGTTCAATCATGGAATGGCCATCGATTCTGAACGGCACCGCGCCTTTCTGCTTTGCGGAAAGAGCCGGACGATGACCGTGTTTGCGCTGGATAGCCACCACGCTATCGCTCATCTTCCGCTTCCTTCGGGCGCAGACATAGTCAAGTTCGACCCCGGTCTGCGCCGCATTTATGCTGCCTGCTCCAGCGGCGTCATTGCTGTGTACAAGGAAGACGATGCGCAGCATTTTCGGAAACTCGAAGACTTTCCAGTTCAGAAGATGGTACACAGCCTTGCCGTGGATGTTTCCAGTCATCGCGTTTACGCTCCGGAGCAGGAAGAAGATGGCCGCCCTGTGGCCCGGATGATCGTGTACCAAGCTGTGACGGCCGAGGAGAGGTAAATGCGATTGCTATCTATTCTGTTTACATTCGTGGCCATCGGCCTCGCGCAGTCGAGCAAACCGCTGCGCCTGGAGAAAACCATTCCGCTCCCAGACGTGAAGGGGCGCATCGACCACATGTCGATCGATGTTAAGAACCAACGTCTATTCATGGCAGCCCTGGGAAACAATACTGTCGAAGTGATCGACGTCGCGCACGGAAAACGCATCCACAGCATTCCCGGTTTGCATGAGCCCCAGGGCGCCCTCTACCTGCCGGATGTGAACCGACTGTATGTCGCTAACGGCGAGGACGGCACACTGCGCATTTTTGACGGAAGTTCTTACGAACCCATCAAATCCGTCAAGCTTGGTGACGATGCAGACAACATCCGTTTCGATGCTGGCAAGAAACGTGTCTACGTAGGGTACGGAAGTGGCGCACTAGCGGTGATGAATGAGAATGGATCGAAAGTCGCCGAGATCAACCTCGATGCGCATCCCGAGTCCTTTCAGGTTGAGAAGGACGGGCCTCGGCTGTTCGTTAATTTGCCCAAGTCACGAAAAGTGGCCGTTGTGAATCGAATCAAAGGATCAGTAGTTGCTGCCTGGGGAACCGGAGGCGCGCTCTCGAACTATCCGATGGCTCTCGACGAAGAGGATCACCGCCTGTTCATCGTCTGCCGTGTTCCCGCAAGGCTGGTCATTCTCGATACCAATACTGGAAAAGTAGTCGAGAAATTACCGGTAATCGGCGACTCCGACGATGTGTTTTATGACAAAGACCGGAAGCGGGTCTATGCAACGGGTGGCGAGGGCGGCATCTCCGTGTACCAACAGGAGGGCCCCGATCACTACAAAGAAATCGCCAAGCTACCTACCGTAAAAGGAGCACGCACGAGTTTCTTTTCTTCCGATCTACGCCAATTGTTTGTTGCCGCACGACGTCAGGGCTCCCAGCCGGCAGCGGTTCGGGTTTATTCCGTGCCCTGAATTTCCGCGGTTATCTCTTGCAGACACATCCGTGAACTGGATACCAACCATCACACCTCAACGGTCCGCATTACAACATCTGACCTAAAGTGTATGGCTGCTATTTGTCGCCCGCTTCACGCGACTGTTTGGCTACGGAACTCAGCGACAGTTATATTTCCCATTCCCGACATCATTCCTCAGCCGCACTACCGGCGACGATTACCGCCATCAAGGTTCAGCGACATTAACGTGGACCCGATTCCCGATATATGCCTGCAATCAGCACGGCACCAAGCGGGGCTGGTGCCGGATCGAAACTGCCAGCGGGAGGCTGTGCGAAAGGTATTGCAAGCTGATAAAAGTGGCGAGCCCCGAAGCTTAGACGTGAGCAGATCACCTACGGCTCGGATTCTGACCCAACGGCTCGTCGAGAGTAAGCCGAAATTCGGTGCATAACGCTCATCGTCATGCGATCACATCGCTCGCCCAGGAATTGGAACGCGTCAATACTCGCGGCGTGAAATTTATCCTGCAATATTCGCCGCAGCATCCGGCAAGCTCTGAACATTCGGATCTTTACGACTTCCTGGCTCATATCGAGACATTGGGCGGTTGCGGCGATGCTCATGTCTTCCAGCGAGCGCATGACAAATACGGATCGATGTCCTTCGGGGAGCTGGTCAATTGCATTCTCGAGGATCGCTCGCGTTTCTTCCGCTAGTCGATCGTTCTCCGGTGTCGGAGGTGCGCGTGTAAGCGCAGGTATTCTTGACAGAGTTGCATCGATTGCTTTACGCCTGCCGCGCTCCCTCATGCGCTTCCGAGCCTCATTCACGGCGATCCTGGTCAGCCAGGTAGAAAGCAGTGCCCTGCCTTCAAACTGAGAAAAGTGCTCGAAAGCACGGGCGTAAGTATCTTGAACAACGTCCTCCGCCTCCTCTCGGTTCTGAACTATGGATCTCGCGACGCGATACAGGCGCTGATTATATCGGCGGACGATCACCTCATAAAGCTGGTACTCACCTGCCAATATGCGCCGCACCAGATCGGAGTCGTTTACTGTATTCGTCTGATTGTCCAAAGAGCATCCAACTACTTCTATCCATTCGAAGCGCCAGTCCAGCAGGATATGCCAGCGAGCGAGCGCCAGAAAAAGCTGGGCCTCGCTCAGTTCGAAAGAACAGATCGAAAATTAATGGCGCATGGCTTTCATGGCCATTTTGGCAATCGCACTCCCGTGCTCGTCACCATGCTGTTGGAAAACTGAAAAGATGCCCGAATCAGTTTGCGACTGCCCAGATGGGTTGGAGTGGACATGGTTCGCCACCGCACCCATTGAACTCATTCCAGAGCTGAAGAAGAGGAAGAAATTCGAGCCGACTTCGATCGCCCTACCCGCAGCCTCCGCATCATCCATCGCTTTTGATGAAGTAATTCCGCTGCTCCCATCGGGTGCCGGCCAGTCACTCTCAGACATGATCAGGACCGGCCTCACTTCCCACCAAATCGGCCCAGTGTTTACGCGAGAATTATCGACAATATGGCTGTGATTCGGCGTAGGAAGAAACACCGGCGCTGTCGCGTGAGTACTTTTACCCACCGCGACAAGCAGCTGAGATAAATCAACTGACGAGGCATGCATGGTGCAGGTACCTGGCACAGGATTGTTGGGGTCTGGGCACTGAGTCGTAATAGCAGAATTGACCTTTGTCTTCCAAGCCTCAGGAATGAAGCCAAACAGTGAGATCAAGGCGTTTCCCAGTGCCGTGCCACACAGTTCGCCGGGCCTGCCTCCATTTGGACACGCCATTGCGTCGGCTGGATTTGTGTCGTGATCGACTGAGAACATTGGAACGAGCACGTACAGATGTGCAGTGTGTTTAATGTCACCGCCGGTCGGGTCGGCTGTGGGCTCCGTGACGACCTGGCAAATGGGTGTCTGCATCTCGTTTGGATCGGACTCTGCCTTAATGCCATTGAAGTCCAGATCCAGCAATGGCTGGTCGACGCAATCGAAATTCTGAAGATAAGTGAAGGTGACCAACCTGCCATTACCGAACCCTTGAGTCTGATTCGGAGCGAGTTGATTCTGCGCCGTTGCCTGAAATGCCAGCAGCACCAGGCCCACGCAAATCGTGACAATACCCCTTGGACCAGTAAGCAACGCACCCCGATGTTGCGCAGCACGCCACCCCCGAGTTCCGTTCATCTCAGCGGTGCGTGATTGGCAGTTCTTTTCAGAACCGAACGTTGTTTTGTAATCGTTTAACATGAGCTACTCTTTTCTGCTGCTTGATCGCAGCATCATCAGCCTTCATTAGCTGTTACCTATCGGGCCTCTAGTGTGAGCCGGGCCCAAACGTGAGACTGAGCAGGTATTGAATGAGGTCGCTCTTTTCGTCGCTCGTTAGGCCTAGGCTCATGCAGGTGTTGTAGTGGTCGACTACACTCGTTAAATTCGGAAATCTTCCATCGTGATAGAAGCCTCCCTTTGTATGTGTGAATAATTCACCGATCGGTGAAGTCCGATACCGATGATCTGGTGCGCGATCTGCCTGAAAACTGTCGATGCAAATTTCAGATGGCAGATGGAGATTCCAGCCGGGATCGGTCCAGAGCGGCTCTACATGACAGCTATTGCATTTAGCCTTGCCACTGAAGAGTTCGTCGCCGCGGGCCGCTGCCGCCGCATCGAAGCTCCCCGGATGAGGTGGGGGCGCAGGTATTGCCAATTGATAAAACTGAAGAGCCTGAAGCTTTGACGTGATCCGGTCATCATCGGGACTGATATGTTGCCCGTTAACCTTCAAATCTCCGAAGCCGTTTGCTGCCGCGATCGGAAACTGTCCGGCATCATTGAGGCGCGGATCCCAGAACCGGCCCTGTCCATGCATTTCAAGATTCGCTACGAAGGCGTTCCAGTGGGGAATTGAGCCCCAACCTGTCCAGGTGTGTAGGTTCACTCCGCCTAACCCGAATGCGGGCGGAATCAAGGTGGCGCCTGGCACGTTCGTACCGGTGACAGTATTATCAGTGACTTGTTGGGGATTAAAGGCTTTGCCGTCCAGGAACAGCTCAGCATCAAATTTTCCCGGCCCCCACCTGTTTAGCACGCTCCTAATAGTTGCCTGATTTATCTGCTGACCAGCATTGACAAACAGATTGACAACGGAGCTCAGATCGGGCGCGAGAGCGATAATTCCGCCCACATTCAGATCGCGATTGGGCCAGCCGTCGAGACGATGCCCGACGCAGCCGGTGCTCGGGTTGGGCTGAATTACGCCTGCGCACAGAGCGGGTTGCGAATTATCAACAGTGGAGTGGCATAACGCGCATTGAATTCCAACCGATGCAAGGCTTCCGGCGGAATCGAAGAAACCGGTGAGTCCAACTACAGCATTCAATTTAAGCAGCGCGACAGTAACCGCCGGGTCATTCAAATTCACACGCCCGTGCAGGAGTTGCTGCAATAGGTCATTCGGCAAAGCATCCAGATCCACTTTCAATCCGACGGAGAGCGCCGTTTTGGGGCTGACTCCGGGGCCCACTCCGCCCAATCCAGATCCTTCGATTGCCTGGTGCAGTTTAAGCGTATCCCCCCAAAACGCTTGATCACCAAAAGTGTCAAAACGAAAGATCTGGCGTCCCTGTCGCACAAGCTGTACGGCATTGTCGGCTGTCAAATCCTTCCGGTCGCTGTTGGTCGATTGACTGTGGCCCCTCTCCACCATCAGTCCGAGCAAGGCAACCGCCAGCACGAGTGCCCCGATTAGCGCGCCTGAAAACAACGATGCACGTCGTTTCATATGCTCATCCCCTCTCCAGGATCAACAGGTGATAAACCGGCTGATCCTCACCCGCGCAGGAGTGCTGAACGATTAGAGTGGCGCGCATATCGTGAGTTACAACGCGAGCTGTAAAAGAGTTGTAATCAGATTGTGAATGGGGTGAGGCCAAGAAATCCTGCGCAGCGTGTCAATGGAAAACATAGCTTAACGAGAGCTCGTACATTAAACAGCCCATCATGCTTCACGGCGAGCTGGGCTTCGGAGATGTCCACTTCCGTCGAAAAGTAGCGCCTCTCGAACGCTCACTTTTACTAGGTCGTTTTTGCAAAATTGTACTCACGCGATGAGTCCGATACCCACGATGAAACGGTTAAGGCGACACGCAACAGGAATTCTTGCGGTTTTCAAACTAGATCAAAGGCAATCTTGCAGCTGGTTTGGACGTGAATCTAGTAACAGATAACTACGACACCAGAAAGTCCACCGAATCGGAAACTGGCTCGTCCACTAGCCCAAGCGGAAGTGAATGAACCAAGTCGAACGATCATTCGTCGAGGGTACCGAGGTGTTGCGTCACGATCAGTTCGGTGAACATTTTCGCCTCGTGGAACACTTGACACAATTGCACAAGACGCCGCGTCTTGCGCCACACACAACAGTTTCTTTATTACTCTTGCCGAATACAGCAACACACGAGCATTAAAGCGCCAGTGTTGATGGCTTTGGGGCCGATTATGGTTATGTCATCAGGAGTTCCGGTTCCAGCGCGCTTGAGCGCTCCTTCTCCCTCGTTCACGCTTCTCCTCTGTTGTTACGGTCGCCCAGTAGTTCCGCGAGACTTGCCCCATGGTTCTGCGAAACACCTCCGATTGAGACGGACTTTTGATGTTGCGAATCAAGGCTGAGTTTCGTATTTCCGCCTCCCGCCGTAACGCATCGAGGCCTCGACTAAGGGCTTTATAGCGCGATAACTCACATTCCTTGGCAACGCGGTTCAGCTTCTTATAGAATGACTCGGTCGCCTCAAGCCAGACGGGTCTCCTCGCGTCATCCATGGCTAGGTCTCGCTTTGATTGCGTTTTGAGAACCAAGCGAAGATTCTGGTCATTGTGCATCGCCAGCCTTCCCGAGTTCGTTTTCGAGTTCCTCAATGCTCGGCAAACTGCCTTTAAAATCAGCCGGTAGTGATTCCGATAATTTGTATTCGGAAATGCCGATGGGCGTCGTCGTGTTTCTGAGAGCGTATTCCGCCACGACTTGATCCTTCGTCTTGCAGATAATCAGGCCAATGCTCGGCTGATCTTCCGGATGGCGCAGCAAATCATCAACGGCGGCAAGATAGAAATGCATCTTGCCGACATACTCGGGCTCGAACACCTTCGCCTTCAAATCGATAACCACAAAGCAGCGAAGCTTCAGATGATAGAAAAGTAAATCGATGAAGAAGTCACTTCCGCCCACGTCCAACCGGTACTGGCTGGCGACGAATGCAAAGCCGATGCCCAACTCGAGGAGGAAGTCTCTCAGGTGTGCCAGTAGGCCCTGTTCCAGTTCCCGTTCGTGAGCATCCTCGCCGAGCATCAGGAAGTCGAACGTGTAGGGATCTTTGGTGATCTGCTGTGCAAGGTCGGACTGTGGCGGCGGTAATGTTCGCTCGAAATTCGTTACCGCAGTTCCCGCGCACTTGTGCAATCGCGTCTCAATCTGATGCACGAGCACGTTGCGGCTCCAGCCGTGTTGGGCACTCGCTTTCGCATACCAGCCCGGTCTGATTCGATTGTGAGCTTTTCGAGCAGGGTCAAATTGTGGTACCAGGTAATTTGTGCAAGAACCTCTTGCACAAATTCCTCCTCTGGCCAAGCCCCTGCGAAAGCTCGCATGTACTTGAGATTTCTGGGCGAAAAACCTTTCATCTCAGGAAAGGCCTTCTTCAGGTCCGCTGCCAACCGGTCAATGACTTTGGCGCCCCAGTTTTCCCGCTCTTGCCGGACGAGGATGTCCCGCCCGATCCGCCAATACAGCAGCAACAACTCGCGATTGACCAACACGGCCGCCCGCAACTGCGATTCGCGAATGCGTTGTTTCAGCTCCTGCAGGAAAACCGGATATGTATCCGGCAGTGTTTGTCGCTTTGCTAACTGCTTTGATTTGTCGCCAGTCGGTGTCAATTCCAAATCTCCATCTCAACCCGCCTTCTGTTGAATGAGTACAGCCGTTGCTCGATTCACTTCTAGACCCGTGCCATCGCTGCTGATTTTGGCCGGGCAGTCCGGCCAGAGCAACCGGATAGATTCCAACCACCCGTCGAGCTTTTCTCGAAACCGGCGGGGCCGCGCGTATTCAATCGATCCGATCTGGCTGGCCAAACCGCATGCTCCAAACAGAGGAATCGTCTCTTCCCCCTTCGCCACAAAACAGCGATACGAAAGCCACATGAATAAGTCCAGCACGGCGGGTGCCCCTCCAAGCACCTTTACTGCTTCCAAATCTGCCGGAATCGGATGCGCCATGACCTCTCGATAGAACTCGTCGCTCAGCACAATCACATTCTCGAACTGGTCAGACAGCGGATACTGCTCAGGATCTCGGCTGTACCAGATCTGGGCCTCGCGGAAGAAGCTGAATCGCGATCGTTGGACCACCTTGGCCGTGCCTCTGAGCGTGTCGGTTCCGAAGAAGATGGTCGCCCCGAAGATGCGTTCGAAGGCAGCGACCAGTCGCCGGTACTCCTTGCCGCCTTTGTGCATTCCGAACGTCTCTAACATTTCGGCGGCGGTGCGGAAGCGAATCGTTTGACTCTGTTGGCGCACTGCAAGCGCGGCCAAGTAAATGGGCACGATGCGATCCTGGCCGAATGGTAGTCCGTAGTTCGGATGCCCGGTGATCTGTAGAACGAAATCGCCGTTTCGCCTTTCGTACAGCATTTCGCCCGCTGGCGGCTTTCGTACTGGGAGCCCACATAGGACAAATGGTCTCGAACTGAACCCCACGTTCTGTTTTCCCTCCTCGCGCTTCAAACGGACCACGCAACTACCTTCGGTTTGGCGCAGCTTCTGCTTTGAAACCACGAGCTCCGGCATCATTCGTTTCAAGGCGAAGCCGGCGGACTCCAGGCCGCCCGTTCCACCATTGCCGCCCGCGAACACATGTCGGGCATGTCTGTCTTGCAACCCTCACCTCGCATCAGCGCCGAACCGGGTTCGGCGCGCGTTGGGCAAGTGATTTCGAAACCTTGACTTTGCTGATTTTCGAGAGCCAAAGCATCCCCGGCTTCAGGAATGCGATTAATGCGTTAAGCCGGGTTTCGACTAAACCTGAGGAAACTCCATGGATCTCTATGCACTGGGTTGATCTCCATGAACGCCATAGTCCTTTATTTACAATCGAGGATCGTTTTCCCAAGCTGGACGTCGCGGGTTCGATCCCCGTCTCCCGCTCCATGTCTTCAATCACTTAGCAGCTATGACCGATTGATTTGACCCCGCTTAACGCATTAATCGCAGTAATGGCCTACGTTCTGCGTCAATGTTTACAGGCCCTATACGAATCTGGTGAGAGCGACCACGCTGGCATTCGATCTGCGGAGAGGTTGAAAATTGCCCATCGACGGCACTCGGTTATGACTCGCGCAACGAGTTTAGAGTGACGATCACGAAAGGCCCTACGATGCCCAAGGTCAAATCGGTTTTCGGACGGTCGCCGTTGTTTGGGGCTGCCGGCAACCGTCATAATCGCAGCATTTGCTGCAATTCGGAGACAGTTCAATCGACAGGCTTTCAACATTATTAAGAACGGCTAGCTTAGCCAGCCGGATTAAGAACGGCTAACTTAGCCAGCCGGCCCATCGACTGTATGACCGACATCGGATCTACGAATCCGTGCCCGGTTCTCTCCCGGTGACCAGAAGATCATTTGCCTCGGCGCCGGCCGGGTTAGATTCGTTAAACGATTGAAGGCACTCGAGGACGGCATATGAAAACCTCGTGTACACGCTAACGCTTATCTTCGAAGTGCAGTCGCAGCCCGTTGTTCTTTAGGAGATGGCTGCTTCGATTGGCCGATCACGAGACGTTCGCGCGTGCTTTCGTAAGCTCTATTCTTCAACGTAAGAGCTTCGGTTTGCGATGAGGCCAAATCCCTTACCTGCTGCGACGTCATGGGTAAGCTGCTGGCGGCCTTCGAGCAAATGCACTCTCTGCAAACGAAGGTGGCGGACCAACAACAATCGAATCACCCTTGCCGGTTTCAGCGGCAGGAAGGCGCACCAACTATACCCCGACGGCCGCAGCATTCATAGTGTTGGTCGCTGACGACGCCGCATTAAGGTTGCGATGCATTACGAATGTTTAGGGTGGAACCCTGTTCCCTGCGATTTTCTGTTGAAGCTGAAGAGCTGCCATCTGAAAAAGCATCCGTACATGGCTTTCCTCCACACCAAGTATTTGCGCACACAAAGCGGTTGAATAGCCCAGCAGCATTCGCAGAACAAAACAGATACGCGGAAAACGCTCGATCAGGATGACCGGCAGAAGCCCTGGGTGAAGCATTGAACGAGTCGCTGAGTTCGCTGCAGAGGAAGACAGCCGCGACGTTTCAATACTCCGCAACACCAGAGTTTTTTCCCAAGCCACCAGGTTGCGCTGTTCGGGAGGGTTCGAGATGTCAAGGGAATCGATACTCTCAGCTACAGCCATCTCTGCCGCAGTCGCATCGGCCGTTAGAAGCAGAGCAGTTTGAAACACGGCATTGCAGTTCGCCTTGAAAAAGTCTCTCCATCCCTGCTCACATCTCCTTGTGTTCGACTGGATTGGCATTTCGATTTCGTCCACGGGTTGCATCTTCCCTCCTTTTAGGCTCCGGCTCCGCTGGGTATTGTTCTGGCCGCCTCTCAGGCAGCCCGTATTGCCGCTTAACAGGTCTACGCGCTGCTGCCACGGCCCCGCTAATTGAGAAGCAGGGCCGTGTGTCCCGACTACCTCGCGGACATCGCCGGGCTAAGCCAGTCCTCGAGATGGATCTCTCCGAGCCGTGCATCAGCACCGGGAATGAGTGTGGTTTCGCCCACTTTGATGCCGTAGTAGCGAGCTTGGGGATCGTCAACTACCTCGCGAGGATCCTTCCATGCAGCCAGAGTTCGGCGGACCAATTCATCCAGATGAAACTTTTCGGGTCCTCCGATTTCAACAGTGCCCTTTAGCGGCGAGCCGAGTGCGACACGGCACACGCCACTCGCGACATCCTCGGCCGCCATGGGCTGGATGAGTGCAGGAGGCAGGCGCACCGTCTTACCCTCGGTGGAAAGATCCGCAATGCCTTTGATGAACTCAAAGAACTGCGTCGCGCGAACGATCGAATAGGGAATCGAGGAACTTTTGATCAAGTTCTCCTGAGCGACTTTCGCACGGAAGTATCCGCTTTCGAGCATGCGCTCCGATCCCACAACCGACAAGGCAACGTGATGTGCCACGCCTGCGGATGCTTCAGCGGCGAGAAGGTTACGCGTTGATGTCTCAAAGAATTTCATCACCGCGTCATCTTCCCACGAGGGTGCGTTCGAGACGTCAATAACCACCGACGCGCCTTTTAATACCTCGGCAAGTCCCTCACCGGTGAGCGTATTGACCCCCGTACTAGGCGCGGCGGCAACAGCCTGGTGGCCCTTTGCCTTCAGTTTTTCGACAACCTTCGAACCGATAAGCCCGGTTCCACCAATTACAACAATCTTCATACTCATGACGAACCTCCTTAGTTCGTTGCCTTTCTGTCTCTTCTTTGTTTGCCTAGGGTGGCTGGCGCAAACTCGGACATCTTGTGCCAGCAAAAACTATTCAGAGAAAGCCGTTGCGGCTGTTTCAGACCTGTCTGCAGGAACTCAAGCCGCTTTAGAGGTTTTGCGATCCTTCTTCAGGAACTCCAACAAGTCGGCGTTGACCCGGGCCTGCTGAGTTGCTGTGATGCCGTGGGCGCCGCCGGGATAATAGATTTCCTGCGCGTCCGGGATCAGTTTGGCCGATTTTTTCGAGGAGATCATCACCGGAACGACTTGGTCGTCCTCACCGTGGAGTAGCAAGGTCGGTATATCGAATTTCTTAAGATCTTCGGTGAAGTCGGTCTCGGAGAAGGCCTTGATGCATTCATAGATACTCTTCAAACTGGCCTGCATGCTCCACAGCCAGAATTGGTCGAGAATGCCCTGCGAGACGTTGGCTCCGGGACGATTTGCGCCGTAGAACATAAGTGCGAAGTCTTTGTAGAACTGCGAGAAATCGTTTAGGAGGCCGGCGCGCAAGCCGTCGAACACATCGATTGGGATCCCCTCCGGATTTGCTTCGGTCTTGAGTAGCAACGGCGGGACGGCAGCGATGAGAACCACCTTTTGCACGCGCTTCGTTCCGTACCGGCCGATATAGCGAGTGACTTCTCCGCCACCGGTTGAGTGGCCTACGAGCACGGCGTTCTTTAGGTCGAGATGGTCCACTACAGCAGCAAGATCATCTGCGTAGGTGTTCATATCGTTGCCGGATGAGGGCTGGCTCGAGCGCCCGTGACCTCGACGGTCATGGGCGATGACTCGATAGCCGTGCTGTGCGAGGAAGACCATTTGGCCTGCCCACGCTTCAGACGACAACGGCCAGCCGTGGCTAAATACAACAGGTTGTCCGGTGCCCCAATCCTTGTAGTAGATCTCAGCTCCGTCCTTTGTCATGACAGCGGTCATTGTGGTATCTCCTTTGTGATACTTGCGAATGCATGAGTGTTTACCGGTGAGAATTGAAATCAGGCCGGCGACTAGAAGAATGCACGCGGCTGTCCAATAGAGGATCAAGCCTGAGATCGTGGGCCATCACGATGGCGATAAAGCAGTTAGCGGTGGTCTGTCGATAGAAAACGCTGATCAACTCCGACGGTATTTCGTGAACCACGGCCCCGGTCAACTATTATCTGCGAGATAGCGTGACTTGCCTGGAGAGACCCAAAAGACTCCTGCATCAGTGACGCGCGTGAATGGAGGTAAATTTGCGTAACAACTGACTGAAGTGTGCGAGCCGCGTGCTTCGCTAAGCGTTCGCGAGCGGAAAAACTCTCAGCTGTTCGGTTCGGGGCTGTAGTTCTAGCGAGACGACCACGCGGTCATGCGACTTGAGAAACAGTGTCGGTCGCACGTCGAATCCCTAGCCTGTTCATCAAACTGCGAAGTGTATTCGGATGGACGTTGAGGATGGCTCCCGCTCCCTTGGGTCCGCTGATCACCCAACCGGTTCTCTTGAGCACTTGCACAATATGCTGGCGTTTTACATCCTCGAGTGAATCCGCGGACTGCGGCTCGGGCACAGCTCCTGGTTGTATTCTCGTGCCGGATTCGTGGACACTTAGAAGATCCATTCCGAACTTGATAAGAGATCTCGTGGACACCTGTGAGGTCGAAAGAGGATTCGGAAGGACTCCGTTCTCCGATCGGATCACGGCCCGTTCAACCAGGTTCTGGAGTTCCCGCACATTGCCGGGCCAATCGTATGTTGAGAATGCACTCATTGTTGTTTCCGGTATCCGCTCAATGTGCTTCCCCATGCGCCTGGAGAATACGTCCACGAAATGCAGGACCAGCGGACGTATGTCATCCCGTCGCTCCCGCAGGGGCGGTATGAGGACAGGAAATACGTTCAGCCGATAATAAAGGTCGCTGCGGAATTCGTTGCGTGCGACCATATCGGCCAGGTCGCGGTGAGTGGCGGCCACAAGACGGACGTTGATGCGATGTGTACGGCAGCTTCCCAGTCGCTCGAACTCTTGTTCCTGTAACACGCGCAGGAGCTTCGGTTGCAGAGCGAGTGGTAGATCCCCGATTTCGTCCAGGAAGAGAGTGCCTGTATCCGCCATTTCGAAGCGTCCCATTTTTTGCGCGATGGCCCCGGTAAAGGCACCTTTCTCGTGTCCAAACAATTCACTTTCCAAAAGATCGAAGGGGATTGCAGCGCAGTTAAGCTTCACGAATGGACGTCCGCAGCGCGGGCTTATATTGTGGATGGCCCGCGCGATCAACTCCTTGCCGGTACCGGTTTCTCCTAGGACAAGCACCGTGGAGTCCGTTGGTGCCACCCGCTCAACTTCGGCGAGGACAGATTCCAGAGCAGTGCTACCGCCTACGATTTGATGGAATTCGAGGATTCTTTCTCGCGCGACCACTTTCTTACCGGTGCCTGTCTCGCTTTGAGTGAGGAAAGCAGAATCCACGGACGCAACCATATTTATCTCATCGAGTACCAGGCGGTATTCCACACTAGATCCAATTAAATCTGCAACAGGCATTGTTCTACTCCCTCCCGGACTGCCCACCGACTGCACTCCTGAACGCGAATCCCTCATCGCTAGACCGATTGTGGAACAACTTCCCTCTGCTGGGAAACCCCCCATCGAGTTGGGTACGGACTCGATGGTGATTTCGTCCGGCTCTTTCGTGTGTCTGTATCTAACTCTTTCGGGGAGACCGTGGCCGAATGTCGACGCGCTTCCATCCAAAGAGTCGAGCATCAACTGACCACGCGCCGGGTCCGAGCAGCGCCAAAGCCAGGCCGAGAGTTCCCAACAGGATTTTGGCCCATGGATCACCAGGCTGCGAGAAAGCATTCCATACTTCGAACACTGCCACCCCAGCGCCTGAAATCGGGGTCCACAAGCCTGCGATGAGCAACACTCCCATTGCTGCTGCAAGTACGTTCAGGATGGCTGCTTCTACGAATGGCGCAGCTTGCAGGATACTAATCGCGTGGCCAATTAGCGTGACTCCGGCAACCAGTCGCATGAACAAGAGTCCCGCACCAGGCCAGCCATTAGCGAAAGTTGAGAATAGTCGACGCAGAAGGTCCCTGCGTAGAGCCTATCTTTTAAACTCATGTGACTCAAGCCCCTAAAGGGCGCACCATTCACCCTTTCGAGTCCTCTTATGACTCGATGATTCCGCGTCTCAGCCCGATCATCGCGGCTTGAGTTCGATCATTGGCGCCCAATTTGGAAAGAATGTTTTTGACTCGGCCCTTGACGGTATCTTCGGTAATCGAGAGTTGCGCGGCAATCTGTTTGTTTGCATTTCCGGCTGCAATGAGTCGGAGGACATCGACTTCCGCCTCGGTTAAGGCATCATCGGTGGCATGCTCTGCAAGTTCGCAGGAGGCCTCGGAAGAAAGGCTCTTCTTTCCTGCATGCACGGCACGGATACTCTCCAGAAGTTCCTTATGCAAAAGGTTCTTCACCAAATACGCCCGAGCACCTGCCTTGAGGGAGCGTAGAACCTGGACATCGCCACTGTAGGTGGTTAAGACGATGATTTTTGCGTCGGGGAATTCGCTGCGAATGGCGATCGTCGCATCCAAACCGTTCATCTCCGGCATCTGCAAGTCCATCAGAGTGATGTCAGGGCGATGCGCACGGAATTGCTGGATTGCTTCGCGTCCATTAGCTGCCTCGGCGACCAAAATCATATCCGCCTGCCCAGCCAGGAATCCGGCGATTCCTTGCCGGAAAATGGGATGGTCGTCCACAGCCAGGATGCGAATCAGCTTAGGGTCGGCACTCATGAGATCGCTTAGCCGCTATTTCTTTGTAAAAGCCGACCGGCGCCGACTGCGGGAGGTCCCATAAGCAGCGGAACCAGGTAGCGTGAACTCGACTTCCGTACCCGAACCGAGTTTACTCCAGACATCGAGATTGCCGCCCACAAGCTTGGCTCGTTCCCTCATTCCGCGCAACCCCCAGTGTCCTGCGAGCCGGTCTCCATCGAGCACACTCGGATCAATGCCCTTGCCGTTGTCCCTGATTCGCAACCGAAGCTGGTTTTCGTCGTAGCGGATTTCGGCTTCGATCCGCCGCGCCGCGGAATGCCGGCATGCATTGCGAAGCGCCTCGGCTGCAATTCGGTAAACCTCGTCTCGGAGGATCGGATTGAGCTCTCGCGGCGTGCCTTCCACTTGCACATGAAAGTCAGGGCAATCACGCAGGGTTTGATCGTTCGCGAATTCTTTTGCCAGCGCCGTTATTGCGACGCCAAGATCGCCACCCAACACTGCTGACGACCGCAAGTCGTGGACGGCATCCCGGCTCTCGGTGATCGCCTGGGCGGCTTGGTCAATCGCGCCGTCGAGTTTTTGCTTAGCTTCCTCGGCGCGGCTGGGGAGCAGGTTAGAAACGGTTTGAAAGCGAAGCAACAGCCCCTGAAAGCTTTGCAGTAGTGTATCGTGTAACTCGCGGGCGATGCGAGTTCGCTCCGCAAGGCGCTCGGTGAAACGGAGGTTCATTTTTGCGGTCATTTGCCTGAGTCGCAGGCGATACAGACCCCAGGCGAGCAGCATGACCGCCGCAACACTCGCAAATTGGAACCACCTGGTTTGCCAATACGCCGGCAGAACCTCAAAAGACATCGTCGCTTTTCGCCCGCTCCAGCGCCCGTCCGGATCACGCGCCATCACTTCAAATTGGAAGGATCCAGGCGGAACATTTGTATAGTCGACTTCCCGCAACGCAGTGGGCTCGCTCCAGCCCGAATCGACATTGTTCAGCCGGTACCGATATCTCACGGATTCCGGATCGGACACGTTCACGCCACCATACCGAAAGGTCAAGCGGCGCCGGCCGGAAGGCACACGGGCATGGAGGCCAGGCGCGACCGGCTTCCCATCGACAAGCATTCCATTCACGCGAATTGTGACCGGAAGCGCTGGCGTGCCAAATGCGGATGGTTCCAGAACAGAAATTCCCTGGTTCAGCGAGAACCAGATCTGCCCGCGATTGTCTTCAACCGCAGAGCGGCTACGCTTCACACCTTCGGTACTGGGCAGCCCATCCGTGATTCCAAACTCCCTGTAATCGCCTGCCCCGAAAGAGTTGTTCTGCAAGGCGGAAGACCTGACCCGCAGAACATGATTCCCAGTAGTGATCCACAACCAGCCGCTACTCTCGGCTATGCCAAGAATCTCTCCAAAGAGCGGCTCGGGTGCGCTAGTGGGAACGCGTACAATCCCGGATTGGAGAAACGAGATTCCCTTCGAGGTGCCGATCCAGAGCGTGCCACGGTCATCGAGTAATAGACTTTCGATCGGGCCCGGCGGCAATCCGTCGCGAGGGGAATAGGTGGTCCAACGGTTGCTTTTGAGCTGGGCGAGACCGTCTGGCGTACCTACGAAGATTTCTCCCGCAGCGTTTCCGGTGATAACCGAAATCCTGTTGGAGGGTAGCCCGTCTTGCGTTGTGAATGTGTGCCAGATACCAGCGCTGAAGCGGCTGAGACCTTTATTGACCGTTCCGGCCCAAACCGTGCCATCGGGCGCGCGGTAGAGGGAAGAGACAGCATTGTCGGCGAGTCCGTTTCGCCGGGTGTAGGTAGTGGATTGAAGCCCATCGTGCTCTGTGCGAATCTGGGTGACTCCGCCGTTTCTCCTACCTACCCAGACCTCCCCGGGAGCCCCGACGATCGAATAAACGGCATCATTCGCCAATCCCTCGACATTAATCTGTTGAATCGAACCATGAGCAAGCCGGAACAATCCGCCATCCCACGGAGCAAACCACAAGCTCGCATGATCATCGACGTAGATCGACCCACAATTCCTGCACGGCAGACCCGCCGAGCTGAAGTAAGTGGCGAAGCCACTGGCCCGGTAACGCTCGATGATCTCCGGACCGCCAATCCACAGATTTCCGGCTCGGTCCTCGAACAACGAGGTTACGGCGAAACCCACTGCCGACTGATCCAGCGAATGGATTCTGCCTTCTGCATCGATTTCCTTAGCGCCAGCTTTGAACAAATGGCCATCAGTGCCGATCCAAACGTCCCCGGATCGGCCATTAGCTAATGAAAGTATTCCCTGATTACCAAGCTCCGGATGTATCTGCCGAACCAAGCTCTCGTTGTGTATGCTCAATAGGCCCTTGTCTGTGCCGAGTAGTACGGTAGAACCCGCAATCGGAAGGAGGCAGTTGATTTTTTCGTCCGATAGGTTCGCGATGCGCTGAACTTCTGGGATCCCGCCCCTCAGCCTCACATGCAATACACCCCGATCGCGAGTGCCGATCCAGAATGAGCCGTCTGTTGCCTGCGCCACTGCCGTGGGCGAACTAGGAATTGCGCTCGGGGCCAATAGAACATGTGGAGTCCCACGCTCGTACTCAACAAGCCCCTGCGCTTCACTTGCAAAGAGCAGCGATCCGTCAAGGGTTCTGTTAACTGGACCGGCCCGATGCAGGCGTTTGCCGCTGTCGGCGAGCGGCCCCATTAGACGACCGGCAGAATATCGGAAGAGGTGAGTATGGTCGTCTGTGACCCACAACTGGTCAGTCGAATCTGTAACCAGACCCACCGCGGGGAAATTCGCCTCGATTTTCGGATCGATCTCGCGAACGGACACAAAAGTCAGGCCATCATACCGGACCAACCCTTTGCTCGTGCCAATCCAGAGATAGCCGCCGTCGGTTTGCGCTATAGAGTTGACGCGGCCACCCGGAAAACCTGCCGCTCGGTCCCAGATGTCTTGATTGCGTCCCAGCGTAATTCTGTCCGCGCCCGCACCCAAAGCCGCGTGGGCCAGCAAGAGAAGCGAGATGTAGGAGACTCTCCGCAAGTACGTTATGGCAAAAACTCAAACCGGTCCACGACAACTTCAGCTCGGTGCTTAAGCCCGGACGGCCCGCGCTTGCCTTGCCAATAAACATAAAAGGCCATGCGTACTGATTCCGATCCGGGTGTAGGAACTTCCGATGTAAACACGTGCTTCGAAACCGCAGTCCCTCTGGCGGGCCCATCCGCCCGCGACGTAGTCATAGTGATCCTCCCAGGCTCCCAGACGATTGTATGTATCAGTTTGCCTGCCGGTGCGGCGAAACGCGAAACGTTACTCGGCAGGAAGGTAGGTTGGAGCGTAAACTCCGCGTTCTTGTTGTCAGGGTCGCCCCATCGAGTGATATTGATGTCGAATTCACGATTGTGCTGTTCGTCGGTGGAATAATCCCATGTGAATATGCCGAACACAAGCGAAGGATCCAGGCGGGAAGTGTCTTCCACTGTGAACGAATAGGTGCCATATCCCAAGCTGCGCGTTACTTTTACCTCAGAACAGGTCCAGCGCTGATTGCGATCGACAATTTGCAGGTGAAGAGCGCCTGTTCGGTCTGTATACACGTTCTCAGGATTATATGGATTGCTTGTGCCGCCACGATCGCTTGGCCTGAAGCGGACCCGCCACTTGAAGCCGCTGAAATCGATAAAGAAGGATGAGGACTTGGCCTGCCCACGTGCAACGGCGACTTGCGCCACAGCCCCTCCGCGTCCGGGCAACTGCCGCAAAACGGCAGCCGGACGGTAGGAAGAATCCACCAGCAGGGCCGCATATTCGGTTCCCGGATGTACTTCGTTGCGCCATGCTTTGTCAGGCAAAATCGCCGTAAAGGGAGAAGCCAGCAAAGGCTGCAACCACCATAATCTTCCGCACTTGGAATAGAGAACCATTTGCTGTCCTTGCCGTGCGCCACTCACGGTTCCCTCGATAACGTCGTCCTCGTCCCGATCGCCTGTATTCCATTCGGGTACCTGCGTAAAAGAGATCTTCGCTTCAATATTTTGTTTTGCGGCCTGATGACAAGCGCTGAGCACGAGGCAAATCGCGAGAACGAGCAACCTCGCGGCAGAACGCGCTCTGAGAAGCCGGCATTCGTAATCGGACTTCTTGAGTGTCTCGGGATGAAACGCCATTGGGGCTTAGTTCACTCATGAAACAGCGTGGGTGGCACGCCGAATTCCTAGCCGATTCATTAAACTGCGAAGTGTGTTCGGATGGATGTTGAGGATGGCTCCCGCGCCCTTGGGCCCGCTGATCACCCAGCCGGTTCTCTCGAGCACTCGCAGAATATGCCGCCGCTGTATATCATCGAGTGAATCCGTGGACTCCGAGCCTCGCATAGCTCCTGATGTTATTCTCCTGCCGGATTCCTCAACTCCGAGTCTGAGAGCAGAGGGTGCGGACACCTGTGACGTCGAAAGAGGATTCGGAAGCACTCCGTTGTCCGACCGGATCACGGCCCGTTCAACCAGGTTCTGGAGTTCTCGGACATTGCCAGGCCAATCGTACGTTGAGAATGCATTCATTGTTGTTTCCGGTATCCGCTCAATGCGCTTCCCCATGCGTCTGGAGAATACGTCCACGAAATGCAGGACCAGCTGACGAATGTCGTCCCGGCGCTCCCGCAGGGGCGGTACGACGACAGGAAATACGTTCAGCCGATAATAAAGGTCGCTGCGGAATTCATTGCGTGCGACCATGTGGGTCAGGTTTCGATGAGTGGCAGCCACCAAACGGACGTTGATGCGATGCGTACGGCCGCTTCCCAGCCGCTCGAACTCTTGTTCCTGTAACACGCGCAGGAGCTTCGGTTGCAGAGCGAGCGGTAAATCACCAATTTCGTCCAGGAAGAGAGTGCCCGTGTCCGCCATTTCGAAACGTCCTACTTTTTGCGCGATCGCACCTGTAAAGGCACCTTTCTCGTGTCCGAACAATTCACTTTCCAAAAGATCGAAGGGGATTGCAGCGCAGTTAAGCTTCACGAATGGACGCCCGCAGCGCGGGCTGAGATTGTGAATTGCCCGAGCGATCAACTCCTTGCCCGTGCCAGTTTCTCCAAGGACCAGTACGGTGGAGTCTGTGGGCGCTACCCGCTCCACTTCGACAAGGACGGATTCTAGAGCAGGGCTGCTACCTACGATATGGTCAAAATGGTGGTCTCTTTCGTCCTGTTCACCTGACCGAAGACTGTCGACGGAGCCCACAAATACCTCCATTAGAAAGTGCCAGTACTTTTGGATTAAGCCCTCAGGTTTCGAGCGCCGCTCGAACGGCCTCAATTAAGGTTTCGCCGTCAAATGGCTTCATGAGAAATTTGACTGCACCAGCTCGCATTGCCTGCAGTCGCATTTTCTCGTCGCCGTGCGCTGTCATGAAAATCGTCGGGATCGGGTAATGATCAGAGATCAACTTAGCCTGGAGATCCAGTCCTGACATCCCGGGCATCCGAATATCGGCAATGAGACAGCCAGTTTCCTGTTGCCGGCCAGAGTTCAAGAAGTCTTCGGCGCAAGCAAATGATTGCACCGAAAAATCCGCCGACTTCAGCAAACGTTGCACGGCCAGTCGATAGGATTCGTCATCTTCTACAATGGCAACCATTTTCCTCTTCCTCTCGCTAGCCATCTAGCTCCAGGATTGATCCGCTCTCTGCCAAGAGCAATTATGGTTTGTGATAGCGGGACCTATGTGTATGTATAAGGGAGCTTATAGTGCTGCGGGCGGGGTTGGGAGGTGTCCTCAGCGGTCTGCGCTAGTCACGGCCGAAAGCTTAAGCTTTTCTGCCATTCCTCCCAGCTCAGCAGGAGAATTAGCCTGCATCTTGCGCATGATTTGGCCGCGATGGACCGTTACGGTAATTTCGCTGGTTCCCAGCGTTGAGGCGATCTGTTTCGTGAGCATGCCGGAAACTATGAGACGCATGACCTCGCGCTCGCGCGCCGTTAAGTTCGCATATCGCTCTTTCAAGTGCGCAACCTCATTCTGCTCTTGCCTGGTCTCGCTATTACTTTTCAGGGCATGCTGAATTGCATCAATCAGATCCTGATCCCGGAAAGGCTTTGTTAGAAATTCCACCGCGCCAGACTTCATCGCTTTGACAGTCATCGGGATGTCTGCATGGCCGGTGATGAAAATGATGGGGATCCGGGCTCCCACTTCGTTTAGCTTGGCTTGGAGCTCTAAACCACTCATTCCAGGAAGTCGCACATCCAGCACAAGGCAACTGGGGCCATCCGGCAGCTCTCTCTGCAAAAAATCCTGTGGTGTGGCGAAGGACTCAAAATGCAGGCCTACTGTCTTCAACAAGCGCTCCGTTGCTGCTCGCATGCGAGCATCGTCGTCGATGATCAAAACGATAGGTGATTCGGCGGAGCTCACCTCGTGGCGGCCTCGCTAACGGGGAGCGCAAAGTGAAAGGTTGCGCCCGCGCCGGAGTTCGCGGCGGCCCAAATCCGGCCACCATATGATTCGACAATGGAACGGGCAATCGCCAATCGCAGACCTGTGCCTTGCGACTTGGTGGTGAAGAACGCGTCAAAAATCTGCTCGACATTTCCGGTGGGCAGCCCCACGCCGGTGTCGCCGACGGGGATCACCACTTGACCGTCTTCACGCAACTGCGATCTCATACTAAGCTCCCCGCCGTTGTCCGCCATTGCCTCAGCGGCATTGAGCATGAGGTTCATCAACACCCGTTGTAACTGTACCCGATCTGTCATTCCTTTACGAGGCTTGTCAGCGAAATCCGTGCGCATCGTAACGGAATGGCGACTCCTTCTGGAGCATTATGACCATCTCGCGGAGGACTTCGTTTACGTCAACGATCTCCTGAAGTGGCGGACCTTTTCGGAACAAAGATCGGACATGCTTTATGATGTCGGCTGCACGTCGGGCGTCTCTGATCAGTTTCAATGCAGCTTCTCGTGCCTCCGGCAGGTCGGGGTCGCGGCGATCAGTTAATCGTAAGCACACTGCCGCGTTCGTGACGGCTGCTCCAATCGGCTATTTGATTTCGTGCGCCAGCGAGGCAGCCAGTTCGCCCATGATGGCATTCTGAGCTGCTACTATCGCACTGCGCATCACCGCCGTCCCATCGAGTTCTCAGCCTACGTACGAGATAATTCATCCCGCGGTCACCTTCAAGCCGTCTGTGCCTCGGAAATTCCTAGGGAGCCGCCTCTAAATTTAGACACTTGCAAATTTCTACTTCCCGTCCATCGATGTAGTATTTCCAGTCGGCGCCAAACACAATGGTTTGTGTTTGCGCTAGAGGATCTTGGTTATCGACGCTAATCTCAAGCCACACAAAGCAATAGTCCTCCGCTTCGGGGCTCAAGCCCTCCTGCTCATCGGACAATAAACGGCTGATTGTTGCCCTTGTCGACCGTCCTGGAGCATCGGCGAATGCGATATCAATCTGATCGCCCGGTTGCAAATCGTTCATTTTCTCATTCCTTTCGAAATCCTGTTTATCTCTTGCGTACGCTCGTGGTCCTCTGCAGTGTGTGGATCGAATCTATCTAGGGCTGAGAGCACTTGGGCTTCCAAAAAAAGACGTCTTGCATCTGAAAAACAAAGCTCCACCAAGCTTGGGCCACGAAGAGAACCACCGCCGAATTTCTGACTTCGAAGCTCGACTTGCCGCTCACGCGATTTCGCAACTGACAGGACGCCGCATCCCGCAATTCACGAAATAGCGTCGACAATCGTCCTTATTTTGCGATAAGTATTCCCGCTTAAATGCCTTGTTTCCCGCTGATAGTTGGCGTGCCAGACTCCGCAGATCTATTGGAGAGCTGCGTGCCTTGATTGAAGTGGATCAACCGGAAAAGACAGTGGATGGATTGCTGGGCTGGGCGCTTGAACAGGTATCGGCGTCCCGTCGCCACATCGCACCCAACTTTTAGATCGGAGCAAAGACATGAAGATCGGAATCATTGGCGCAGGAGAAATCGGGGGCACGCTGACGCGTCGCTTCACCGCGTTGGGACATGACGTGTCAGTAGCAAATTCGAGGGGTCCGGAGACATTGGCGGGCTTGGCCCGCGAGACCGGCGCGAAAGCCGCAACGTCCCACGATGCGGCCAGGGCCGGCGAGCTGGTCATCGTGACAATTCCCGAGGGGAAGATCCCAAATTTGCCGAGGGACCTTTTCGCTGGCATTCCAGACGACGTGGTTGTCGTGGACACCGGCAATTACTATCCAGAAAGGGATAGGCGGATCGCGGCCATCGAGGACGGCATGATCGAAAGCCGATGGGTCGAGTCCCAGCTTGGCAGATCGGTTGTCAAAGCGTTCAATACGATGAACTACCAGCGCCTGCTGAAACGTGGGCGCGCGAGGGGAACTCCGGGGCGTATTGCTTTGCCAGTAGCGGGCGATGATCCACGATCCAAAGGGGTCGTGATGCGATTGATTGACGAACTCGGGTTCGACCCGGTCGACGACGGAGGGATCGACGACTCTTGGCGCCAACAACCCGGTACACCCGTTTATGACATCGATCGCGATGCCGCAGGAGTGAGGCGTGCGTTGATGGAGGCTAGCCCGGAACGCAAGCCCGAATGGCGCGCGATCGCGGAAACCGCCGGCAGATCGGCTCATTCGGCTTAACGCAGCAACCGAAGTGCATCTACCGCAGCGCCGGTTGAAAAACAAGAAAACGCCGCCTTCGGCCAGTAGAACAGCACGGTTCAGAAAGGAGTTATTTGATGCAGCTTGGAATGATCGGACTGGGAAGAATGGGCGCAAACATGGTGAGGCGACTTCTCAAGGGTGGCCACAATTGTGTAGTCTTCGACAGGTCGGAAAAAGTAGCCGAGGAATTAGCCCAGGAAGGTGCCACCGCATCCTCGAATCTGCGAGATTTTGTCAACAAGCTCGACGCGCCCCGGGCGATCTGGATGATGGTTCCGGCGGCCGTGGTCGACAATACCATCGCAGAGCTGGCTGGCTATCTTCAACCGGGCGACATGCTCATCGATGGCGGCAATTCGTATTACATCGATGATATTCGCCGTGCAAAGGAACTCGCGTCGAAGAGCATTCACTATGTGGACGTAGGTACCAGCGGTGGCGTGTGGGGTTTTGAGCGCGGGTACTGCATGATGATCGGCGGCGAAACGGCAGTGGTCAAATATCTCGATCCGATTTTCAACACTTTGGCTCCAGGGATCGGAACGATTCCGCGAACACCCGGGCGCGAGAAGCTGGACGGCACGGCCGAATCGGGCTATCTCCACTGTGGTCCGAGCGGCGGCGGTCACTTCGTGAAGATGGTTCACAACGGCATCGAGTACGGTGTGATGGCGGCGTATGCCGAAGGCCTCGGAATTCTGCGCGACGCCAACGTCGGTAAACAGAAGACAGCAATCGACGCCGAAACTACCCCACTACGCGACCTCGAGCACTATCAATACGATTTCAATCTGCGCGATGTCGCGGAGGTGTGGCGGCGAGGAAGCGTGATCGCTTCCTGGCTGCTCGACCTCACAGCTAGGGCACTCTTAGACGACCCGGCACTCTCCAAGTTCGCTGGACGAGTTTCCGATTCGGGCGAAGGGCGTTGGACGATTAAAGCTGCCATTGACGAGGCCGTTCCGGTGCCGGTCTTGTCTGCGGCGCTATATCAACGCTTCACCTCGCGTGGCGACGCCGATTATCAGGACAAGCTGTTATCCGCCATGCGCTACGAGTTTGGCGGTCACCTCGAAAAATCGGCAGGAAAATAACTCGAGGGAGCTCGGCAGTTGCGGCTACGCCGGTCTGCTGGGGAGCGTAAAGTGAAACGTTGCGCCTCGTCCGGAGTTCGTGGTAGCCCAAACATGGCCACCATGTGACTCGACAATTGAACGCGTAATCGGCAGGCCGAGGCCGGTGCCTTGATACTTCGTGGTGAAAAATGCGTTGAAGACTTTGTCGATATTGTCTGCGGGGAGTCCCACACCTGTATCGGAAACCGAGATCAGCAGTTGATCATGCTCGCCTAAAATCGATTTGATGCTGAGCTCACCGCCCGTGTCCCGCATCGCCTCAATTCCATTGTGCATCAGATTCATCAATGCCTGCTGCAACTGCACCCGATCCGCCATCGCCGTGGGCAGCGGTTCGGCCAAATCGGTACGCATCGTAACCGAATGACGATTGGCTTCATTGTGCAGCACAATCACCATCTCTCTGATGAGTTCATTTACGTCAACTACGTCCAGGTGTGGAGAACCCTTTTGGTAAAGCAAGCGGACGCGGTCGATAATATCGGCTGCGCGCCTGGCATCTTTGGCCATTTCCAACACAGCTTCTCGCGCCTCCGGCAGATCGGGTTGATCCCGATCAAGTAATCGCAAGCACGCTTCCGCATTGGTTACCGCCGCTCCAATCGGCTGTTTGATTTCGTGTGCCAGCGCGGCGGTCAGTTCGCCCATAGTGTTAACCCGAGTTATGTGCGCAAGGTCCGCCTCTAACTGTTGCAGCCTGTCACGCGCCTCTTCGGCACGCTTGCGCTCTGTAACATCGACCATCGTGCCGACTACTCGAACGAGGTCTCCATTGCGGGTCAAAACTGGATGACCGATACCATGAATGTGTTTGAGCGTTCCATCGGGTTTCACGATTCTGAACTCGACGTCGCAAGGTGCTTTCTCGAGAAACGTTCTCTCATTTGCCAGCTTGAGCTTGTCACGGTCCTCTGGGTGTACTCGCTGCAGCCATTGTTCGAACATGGGTACACCTTGTTGTGGATCAAATCCGAAAAGTCGAAACATTTCCTCGGACCAGTACACCGTCTGATGGCTGGTACCATCAATGGCGCAACTTCCGGTGTGGGTTTGCTTCTGCGCTTCGGCTAAATAAGTCTCGCTACGCCGCAGAGCTTCCTCGGCACGCTTTTGTTCGCTTAAATCGATAATGTAGGCGACTCCTTGATTGGGCTGGCCTTCGAAGCAAGCTGCCCCGATCAGCACAGGCACACGGCTGCCGTCCTTCCTGAAATACTCTTTTTCACGGGCTTGCATCATGCCGGTCGCCTTGAGCTCTTCTGCCTCGTAGCGAGCGTGCACCTCTTGCCATTCCGGAGGCGTCATGTCGAACCATCCGAGCCCTGCCTGCAAATCCTCGCGTTCGTACCCGACCATACGGAGGAAGGCGTCATTGGCATCGATAAGCCTCCCGTCCATATTCCAGATGACGATCCCGATGATGTTCGCATCGATCAGTCGCCGGATTTTCCGTTCACGATCTTCAAGATCGCTATAGAGCCGCGCGTTCTCAAGGGATATCGCTGCCCGCGATGCAAGCACCTTCAAAACGGTTATGCGATCAGGACTAAAAGCGTGAGGCGTCAGATTGTTTTCAAAGTGGAGAATACTGATGACTTTGCCCTGGTTGATCAACGGCAAGGTGAGAACGGAGCGAGGGCGGCGCTGAGCGATATAGGGATCAGCCGAAAACGGATTCGGAGAGGATGCATCTGCGAGAATTACGGGCTCTTGACTGCGCATCACGTATCGAACGATGGACTCCGGCAACACTGCGGCGTCGACTGAGCTATTTCCCTGGTGCATGGTGACACCATTTCCAGCAATAATAGCTTCTGCCTCAATCAGGAGCTGATCACCTTGCGGAAGGATCAGGAGACCTCGTTCGGCACCAGCTTGCTGCATCGCTGCGCGCAATAGGCTGTCGATCAGTTTGTCCAAAACCATGTCGCCTGAGACTGCCTGCGAGACTTTGATCACTGTGGCGAGATCCAGGAGTTCCGTAGATGCCAAGATTGCAGTCGTCGGCGTCGAGCTCAAAGATTCGTTTTTGAGATGTGGAAATACGCAGTCGATCTGCGCTACTTTGCCATCCGCCCCCCAACGCTGATAGCAATAACGAGCTTCGCGCAAATACGCGTCCGCGAACTTTTGGAAACCACGCGCCGCATAGAATCGGGCCGCGAGCTCGTACGCGATCGCCTCATTATTCACAAACCCATTGTTCCGGGCCGAGCGGATGGCGTGTTCGTACAGCTGCTCGGCCTCAAGCACGCGGCCTTCGATCCGAGCAATCTCCGCGCCTGCCAGTGCGGCGCGATTTTCAAAGTTCTCGGGGCAATTCTGTGCCCATATCTCCTGCTGCTTCTGGTGAGCAACAAGAGCCTCGAAATGCTGCTGTCGCGCCCCGTGCGTTGCAGAATCACACGCCGCAGCTCGCGAGAGTGCGCTGTAAAAATGATACTCCGCCACTTCGAAGACGGATGGCGATTTCCCGAGCAATGGTTCCGCATACAATGAGGCCTCAATGGCGCAAGAATAGTCTCCCGCAAGGAAACGCGCCTGTAGCTTTCGAATCCAATACCAACACTGCGGCACCTCCAAAACAGGGTCGCCCGCAAAATGACGTTCGAACCGCCCCTCGTCGAAGCCTTCGTCATTGAACGTGCCGAATTTGGCTGTCTTGCCACGAAGCGTCCGAATCAATCCGACCTGCGGGACGATTGCGTCTATGACGAAACCGAACTGGACGTTAGTCGTGAACTCGAGACCAGTCTCAGCTTCCCGCTGCACTTCGGTTAGAGGGTCTCCCGTCGCAAGAAGATTTGTGATCAAGACTTGGCAGCTGTATGCGGCGTAAGTGAGATCTCCGATCCTGTTCGCGGCATCAAAACAGCGACGCTCGAGCTCTCGGCCTGTTTTGACGTGCTTCGTCCAAGGTATGATAATGCTCCCAAAACACATATAGGTGCGGGCTTGATAGCGAAGCAATCCACGCTGCTCCACCAGATCGTAACCAAGCTTCCCAAAACGGAATGCGGCCTGATAGTTTCCGAAATGAGGGCCCGCGAGCGTACCCAACCATATGTAGGCGTAGCACGATCCGTCGCTGTTTCCGTGCTCTAGGCTGAGATTAACCATCCGACAAATTACGAGAGCGTGAAATCGAGCATCGGTCCACAACGCAGGTGTCACGATCTCAGACAAAACATCCAGAGCATCGAGCACATCCCGATTGGTGATCAAGGGCAAGTCAACGAGTTCCTCGATTTGTCGGTTTCCTAACAAGGACCAGATGTGGTCGTATTCTCGCAATACTTCCTCTTCTGTAGGGTGCGGGGACCAATCCGTGCCGCGACCTCTCCAGTATTCAAGAAAGACCTCCACGGCGCGATCGCTGCGATCCAAAGCTGTGTAGAGGGTCAGCCGCAAACGTGTGAGGAGAGCGATGTCATGGGCGCTTTTCGCCCGTTCGGCCAACATGGAAAGCCGATTTTCTGCAGCAGCCATATCGGTGGTCAATAATTCGCACTCGGCCAAGAGATATTCGATCGAGAAGACAAGGTCGTAGTTATCGTTCCAAGTCTCGTCTGCCAACAATCCCCGTCCCGCCCGGAGGTACTTGAGCGCTGAGGCGTACGCTGTTGAAATCTTTGCGCGTCTACCCGCAATAAGATTTAATTCTGCGATGCGTTCACGCTCCGGAATCGACGTGGTCAGGTGAGAGCCACGGTTGAGTTGGTTGACGATCTCGAAGATCCCTTCCTCAAGTTTGTCTGGAGGTGTGTCTGCTGCCATCAACATGCCGATTCGGAGATGCGCCTCTGCTCGCAATGCCTGCGGGATTAGAGAATACGCTGCTTCCTGAACGCGATCGTGAAGGAACTGATACGAATCTTTTGAACGCAGGATAAAACCCGCCCCGACCGCTTCCGCAAGTTGGGTATGCATTTGCTCTATTGAGTCCCGGTACACCACGCCTAATATCGTGAATTCTGCGGTGTTGCCCAGGCAGGCTAGCTGCTTCAATGCGTTCTGAGTCTCAGGACCCAGGCGGGTTAATTTCCTGACCATGAGATCCACGACATTATCTGTATACCCTTTCGCGTGAATGCGATTCAGATCCCAAGACCATCGCCCTTTGACATGATCAAAGGTGACCAAGCCCTCTTCAAAAAGTGCAGAAACAAATTGGATCGCGAAGAATGGATTGCCGCTCGTCTTGTGATGAACCAATTCCGCGAGCGGGCGCGCATGCCCCGGGTCACAATGGAGAGAATCTGCAATCAACTGCTCCAGGTCTTCACGAGTTAGAGGCGCCAGTACGATGTCCTGCAGTAACGCTCCAGCCTGGCGCATGGTTTGCAGCTTGCGCACCAACGGATGTCTGGGGTCCACTTCATTGTCGCGATAGGCGCCGATCAACATCAAATGGTTCACGTTCGGCTGCGTTAGTAGGTATTCCATCAGGTCCAATGTCGCCGCGTCGAGCCATTGCAAATCATCGAGAAACAGGGCCAAGGGATGTTCCGGCCGCGCGAATACACTGATGAATCGACGGAATACCAGGTGGAACCGGGCCTGGGCCTCCCGTTGCGGAAGTTCAGGAACGGCCGGCTGCTCTCCAATAACGGCCTTCAATTCCGGGACCAGACCCATCATCAGTTGTCCGTTGGGATCCAGTGCTTCGTGAAGGGTATTGCGCCACTTGCTCAGCTCCTGTTCGCTCTTACTCAGAAGCGGGCGGATAAGGCTCTGAAACGCTTGCGCCAAGGTGGCGTAGGGGATATCGCGCTTGTACTGGTCGAACTTGCCCGATGCAAAAAGGCCACGTGGAGGAACGAGCGGCTTGTGCAGCTCATTGACGACGGCGGATTTGCCGATTCCGGAATAGCCGGAAACCAGCACCAACTCCGGCCGGCCGCCAGCTACCACACGATCAAACGAAGAAAGTAGGGTCTCGATCTCGCGCGCTCGCCCGTACAACTTCTCAGGGATTACCAGACGATCTGGAGCGTCGTGTTGGCCCGGCAAGAAATCCACGATACGCCCGTGCGCTTCCCATTCAGCGAGGCAGCGCCGAAAGTCACTCTCCACGCCGGATGCAGTCTGGTAGCGTTCCTCGGGGATTTTGGCGAGCAGTTTCATCACAATCGCAGAGACACAGGCCGGCACACTCTTGACGCGTTCGTGAGGCAGCACTGGATGTCTTGCAATATGGCAATGTACCCATTCAAGGGGATCCGAAGCTGTGAAAGGTAGGTCACCGGTCAGCATCTCGTAAAGCGTTACGCCGAGAGCGTAAAGGTCACTTCGCGAGTCGATCGATCGATTCATTCGACCGGTTTGTTCCGGAGCCATGTACGGAAGTGTTCCGGCGATGAATTCGGGCGGTTCGGGCGGCTGGTGCTCGCGCCGAAGGCGGGAAGCAAGACCAAAACCCAGGAGGCGGATCTGGCCGGTCGCGGAATTGACCAGCACATTTGTCGGCTTAACGTCTTTGTGGATCAGCTTCCTTTCGTGCAAGCCGCCGAGTGCTGCTGCGAGGCCGACAGCGAAGGCCAAAAACTGCTTAATCTCCATCGGCCCCGAAATGAATCCATCGAGAGTTTCGCCGCCATGATCTTCAAGTACAAGCATCGTCGGCCCGCTCTGCTCTAAAAGGGCGAGCGGCCGAACCGCCCAGGCGGAGTCCAGTTCGCTCCTCAATGAGTATTCGTGATCGAGTTTTCTGAGCGTTTCGGGGCTGGGCCGAGTTAAAGTCGGGGCAAGCAGCAGAACGGAAGGTGGTTCCATTTGCTCCGCGTGAGCGCGTTGCAGAATGAATTCTCCGTCCTCACGGAGACGTTCGAGGGAGTACTTCGAAAGCTGCACGATGATCTACTATCACGGTACCGCCGCCCAAACACTCGGATGACGTGTGGGCGTGAGATAAACGAGTAAACCAGTTCGGGAAGTTGGTCCAGAATCGCACACATCGTATCGAGATCTCTCACGCGACCGCCCCGTCGTCGGTGCGCATCGCGAGGCCGAGTTAAATAGTAAGATTTTTTTCGATGCGCCGGTCCGGAATGAACCAAATGAGCGCAGGGACCACGAACATTGCGTCGGCAATCCGCGGTGAACGTAACGCAACAACGATTCCCGCGACAGAAAGCACCAGCGACACCTTGGCCTTCCAATCGCGCCCGACTGCCTTTTTCAGTATTGAATCGTGCCCTTGCGCGCTGATGATCGTCTGTTGAAGTACACAGTAAGCAATCCCGGCCATCAACAGCACAACGCCGTATAGCGCGGTAGGCGCCGCAGCGAAATGGTTTTCACCCATCCACCCAGTGGCGAACGGCAACAATGACAGCCAGAACAATAGGTGCAGATTTGCCCAGAGCATCGCGCCTGTAACGGTGGTGCAGGCATGCAGCATGTGATGGTGGTTGTTCCAATAGATGCCGACATAAATGAAACTCAGGACGTAACTGAGAAAAACCGGTAGGAGTGGTGCCAACTCTTCCACATTGTCCCCATGTGGTACTCTCAATTCCAAGACCATGATCGTGATGATGATCGCGATCACTCCGTCGCTGAAGGCCTCCAATCTTCCCTTGCTCATTTAGTTCTCCAGGTCTCCCGCAGTTCCCCATCCGATCTGTTTTGTCAAAAAAAAGGGCACATACGCCTTGCATCACTCTCCACCAACCGCACCCGAGATAAGTGCCCTTTTCATAAAGAACAGAGCAATGGCGCTCGCGAGCAAGACACAGCCCAACGCCAGGAAGCAATCACCATACGCCAGCAAGAATGCTTCGCGGCGAACCACCCCGCCAATCGCACCAATCGCCCGCATGTGAGCAGAAGATGGGTCGCTCCCCTGAGACATGAAGTACACCACTGAATGCTGCACTCGCTCCTGAAGGGCGCCCGAATAGAGAGTCACCGACTCTCCAATGCGTTCCGAGTGGAACCGCTCTCGTACCGAGAGCAGTGTCGAAAGTCCAGCGATACCAATTGAACCGCCGATATTCCGCATCATGTTGAAGAGCGCGGAGGCCGAACCGCTTTCGCGCCCTTTCGCCATGCCTGAAGTTGTGACAGCAGAGAGTGGAACCATGATGAGAGGCTGTCCCAGCGCGCGGATCACAAGTGGTAGATAAAATTGTGGCCCGGCGAAATTCGTATTCAGATGTGTGGTGAAAAAGGAACTGCCGCCGAAGAATATAACTCCAATACCGATAAGAATGCGGCTATCGATCTGTTCCATTAACTTTGGAACCAGCGGAATGATCACGAGTTGCGGAAGGCCGAGCCAGATCAAGACCTTACCAATCTCAGAGGCGTTATAGCCGTGAATTTGTCCAAAGTATAGGGGCAGGATGAACACAACGCCGTAGAGGCCAATTCCAAGAACCACGTTGACGATGCTGCCAAGCCCGAAGTTCCTCCGCGCAAACAGACGTAGATCGACCAGCGGTTCCTTTTTGTGCAGCTCGATGGCAATGAAAGCGGGTATGCAGATGGCTGCAGTCCAGGCCAGCTTTACAATCCCAGGATCGCCAAACCAGTCTTTGCGATTGCCGTCTTCGAGTACGATCTCAAATGCCGCCAGGCCAACAGCCATCGTGAGGATTCCCCACCAGTCACCTTTCTTAAGGAGACTGAGATCCATCGGTTGCTTTTCCATGGTGAACCATACCGCTGCAATCAGCAGGATTCCTGGAATCGCATTCATATAAAAAATGAATGGCCATCCGTAATTGTCAGTCAGCCAACCGCCGATGAGCGGCCCGACGGCAGGAGCGAAGGTGGCGGTAACAGTGAACAATGCCATGCCGACGGGTTGCTTCGATGGGGGAAGGTAGTTCAGGATGACGACAAATGATAAGGGGATAAGTACGCCGCCTGTAAAGCCTTGCAGGACGCGGAAGAGGATCATCAGATCCAGAGAGTGTGCCTGTCCACAGCAAATAGAAAAGAAGACGAATAAAATCGAGTTCACCAGAAGATATTTCTTCAGTGAGAATGCCGCAGATAGCCAGCCGGTCAACGGGATGACGACGATCTCGGCGACCAGATAGGAAGTCGGGACCCACGAAATTTCGTCCGAGCTGGCTCCCAGCGTGCCCGCAATATCGCGCAGTGACGAGTTGGTAACAATAATGTTAAGCACTGCCACAAAGCATCCAAGCAGAACCCCGATCACGCATATCCAGGTCTTCAACGGCACACGATCGGAGGCTTCTGACGTGAGATGTTTTGGGGCGATCTCCTGATTCATAGTTGTCGTCGCCATGGGATGTCTCCTTTACTTCGTCGCGACGGTAACGACGGCCGACATTCCGGGCGAGATCAGGCCCTCGTAGCGATGCGTGCTGTCCTGGTCAAGAACGATCTTCACTGGGATGCGCTGTACAATTTTGGTGAAGTTGCCGGTG